>Ga0187819_10000027_pt1 | contig 64306 bp, 54 predicted proteins | sample NC_wetland_sal_i_15_FD_132411 | JGI IMG/M metagenome (GOLD analysis project Ga0187819, IMG submission 132411) | Wetland sediment microbial communities from Neuse River Estuary, North Carolina, USA - SO4_4 | ecosystem: Environmental > Aquatic > Freshwater > Wetlands > Sediment | place: USA... | reverse complement strand
CGCCGCACTCTCGTTCCACCGCTTCTACCAGCGGCACCAGCAGCGCATTGTCCGTGGACGCTTGACTGACCTGCTGCGCCAAAATCAAAGGATCCGCGCTCACCGCCAAGGTCGCGGTATAGCCCAATGTGAAACCTTGGCGGTCCCGCAGAAACCGGCTGTCTGCATCGCTGCGCGACAACCGCTTCACGCCCGTCGGCTTCCAAAGATTAAACATGTCGGAGCCGCACCAGTGGCGGAGCTCAGTCCAGCCGCCGAGCCGGTGCAAGCCATAGAAGGTCAAAAATCCGGAGTCCACGATGAGGACGGTGACTTGGACGGCGTCGTTGTAGGCGACCGCGCGCATGCCGCCCAGTGTGGTGTAGAGGCCCGTCAGCGCGATGACGAGCACGGAGCCGATCCAGAAACTGTCGATAATGGTGCCGCCGATGTGCAGTTGCAGCTCGGGGAAAAGAGTGCCGAAGACCACGCCGCCGGCGAAGATGCCTACCGCGATTTTAGAGACAATGAAGGTGATCAGGGAAATGATGGAGAGAATGTATCTGGATTTTGTGCTGAAGCGGCGCTCGAGGAATTCGGGCATGGTGAAAACCTGAGAGCGCATGTAGAAGGGCACGAAGACCCAGCCGAGGACCAGCAAGCACCAGGCGTGCAACTCGTAGTGAGCCAAGGCGACGCCGCTGGTCGCGCCAGAGCCGGCTAGACCGACGACGTGCTCGGAGCCGATGTTCGAGGCGAAGATGGAAGCGCTGATGATCCACCAGCTGAGGTTGCGGCCCGCAAGAAAGTAATCCGTGGCGGTGTCCTTGCCCTTACGGACCACCCACCAAGCCACGCTGAGGAGAATGCCAAAGTAGAATGCGATCAACAGCCAATCGATTCCGGTGAGGCGGGACCCCATGGCGGCGGCGAGAAGCATGCTGGAAGAGTTCGTCAAGCGTTCACCCTTTCTTGACAAAATTTCGATCAATATGTGCGTATGGGCTTGCGAGCACGGGCCTTGTACAACGGGTCGGACTGGTTCCAGGCGCGCAGGGCGCGGCTACCGAACGGCAATGTGCTCATGGTGTTACGAAGGATGCGAGGGTTCAGACTGTGGAAGGCGGCTGGGTTTCGGCGAAGCTTTGGGAGGCTTCCAGGGCGGTGGGATAGATTTTCACAAGGCGATCGACTCGGGTCAGCTTTAAGACGCCGCAGATCATGCCAGTAACGCCGGCGAGGCGCAGCGTTCCGCCAGCCACCTTCAGACGGGAGAGGCAGTTGACGATTTTTCCGACGCCACCGCTATCGACTTTGGAGACGTTGGAGAGATCAAGAACGACGCGGGTCTGTTTTTCGCGGAGGAGTTGATCGACGGCCAACTCCAGGCGCTTGCACTCGACGCCCATCTGGAGAGGGCCTCGCAGCTCGAGCACCACGACGCCGGGGTTGAGCTCTTTTCTGGTGATTTCCACGCAAAGCCTCCGTCCAGAGATGCGATGTTCGCGGCGAGATCCGGCAGCAGAACAACCGAAAATTATCCGGCTTCCGGGCCGGCGTCAAGCGCCGGGAGCCGCCTGGGTCACGCCGGTCTGCTCCTCGTCGCAGGGGAACTCGCGAATTACCCGCGTGCAGTCCGAGAGCGCGTCCAGCAGGGAATTACCCCAGCCCGCGGGAAGGAACGGCGCAATCTTTTGGTTCACGGGCTTGTCCGCCTGGGCAAAAAAGCGCGCGTATTGGCCCGGCGGAGGCGCGGCGAATTCCCGAACGGTGATGACGAACTCGGTCTGGCCCTGACCGTGGCATTTCTTGAAGGAATACAGATGAAGTTGGGCGAGCTCCTCGGCCGGATTCTTTTGGGCAAATCTCCAATCGCTCACAAACCCCTCCGTTGTGCAGAGCCTCGCTGGTGCAGCGGGAACGGCTGTGGGAACAGGCGCATTCTAGGTTGCGGCGTGGGGCAAGTCAACGCGGCTGGCTGCAAGATTAAAAGAAAAAGCAGGAATTAACACAGAGGGCACGGAGGGAAGAGCACAGAGTTCACAGAGAAGAAAAGAGGCGCGAGTGGAGCGCCTTGACTGAGAGGTTTGGAGCCGGCGCGGGTCCCAGTGTCAGAGATGGTTGAAGAGCAGCGGCCCGCCGAGTTTTGAGGTGTAGTTGGGGCGGTAGCGCTCGGTGTTGTACAGCGTGGCGATGTCGACTTTGCGGGCGCCGAGCGACGAAGCGGGCAGCGGCGCGTGGGCGTAACAGCCGTTTTGGATGCCGACCATGCGGCCGGTGACGCCGTCGAAGAGCATTTCTACGGCGATGTTGGCGAAAGTGATGGCGACGAGTTGGTCGATGGCGTCGGGTTCGCCGCTCCGCAGGTCGTAAGTCAAGTCGCTGATCATGATTTCGTGGCCGGTGCGGCGGCGGATCTCTTCGCCCAGAGCCTGGCCGATGTCCGCCTTCTTGCGATGGCCGTAGGCATCGGCTTCGCCGTATTCCGCGACCGTGCCCTCTCTCCACGTAGCGCCCTCGGAAACGACAACCAGCGCGTAGTGACTAAGGTTGTTGCGCTTGTCTTCGGAGAGAAGCTGCGCGACGCGATCGACGTCGAAGGGGTATTCGGGGATCAAACAGCGAGTGGAGGTGACGTAAGCCGTGTAGAGCGCGGTAAAGCCGGCATCGCGCCCGAAAATGCGGAAAATGCCGATGCGCTCGTGAGAGCCGAGCGTGGTGCGTTGGCGGGTGATGAGTTCCTTGGCGCGGGTGATGGCGGTTGAAAATCCGATGCAATATTCCGTGCCTTGGACGTCGTTGTCCATGGTCTTGGGTATGGCGATAACGGGCATGCCCGCGGAGGAAAGCGCGGCGGAGAAACTGAGCGTATCGTCGCCGCCGATGGTGACCAGGCAGCCGATTCCCAGGCGATCCAGGTTTTCCAAGACGATGGGAGTGAAGTCGTAGTGCTTGCCGTTGAAGGGCAGGCCCTTGAGGCGGTCCGGGTGGATATGCGCCGGCAGCTTGCCTTCGGCCATTTTACGGGGATTGGTGCGCGAGGTGTGCAGCACAGTGCCGCCGGTGCGATCGATGGTGCGGGTGTTGTCGCGAGTAAGCGGGCGAACGTAGACCGGATCGTCGCTCGAAGCCATGTGCGTGAGGCCCTCCCATCCTTTGCGGATGCCGATCACCTGGCGACCCATCTCTGTCGCGCGGTACACCACGGACTTGATGACCGGATTCAAGCCAGGCACGTCGCCGCCGCCCGTCAGGATGCCGATGTTAGTTTTCGCAGCCACGAATTGCTTCTCCTCGAAACGGCAGATTTGTTTGGGTGCGGTCTGCCCGTGTTCGCAACTAACTATCTTCGCACAAGTTTCGGAGAAGGAATGATTTGAAAATTCTCTTTTGGAGATGAGGAAAACTATTTCCAAACGGCGGAATTGCCGCTAGGCTAGGCGTCGCTGAGGTGAATCGATGGCGGCAAGCGGGGCTTCTGCAGCAAAGGGCGAACTTGGCGGCACGCTGCGGCGCGATGCGTGGTGGGTGGAGATTATCCCGATTATTTTGGTGATGGGGGGATTCAGCGTCTATGCGACGTGGAGAGCTTTTGAGGGGCGCTTCTACGAGTGGGGACCCTATTTGTCGCCTTTCTATTCGCCTTTGATCGATCCGCACCATCAGTGGTGGAAGCTTTCTCCTGCAGTGCTGATACTTGGCGGGCCACTGGGCTTCCGCGCCACTTGCTATTACTACCGCAAGGCGTTGTATCGCGCTTTCTTACTCGACCCGCCGGCGTGCGCAGTTAGCGAGGGGAGACAGTCTTACAGTGGCGAGACCAAGTTCCCTCTGATTCTCCAGAATCTGCACCGCTATTTTCTCTACTTGGCCGTGATCTTCCTGGCGTTTCTTTGGCACGATGCGATTCGCGCTTTCTTTTTTGACGGGAAGCTGGGCATGGGCGTGGGCACCGTGGTGCTGGTCGTGAATGTCTGTCTACTTTCGCTCTACACGTTTTCCTGCCACTCATTGCGGCATCTGGCGGGCGGCAAGCTGGACTGCTTTTCCTGCGCGACGTTCGGCAGGCCGCGGTATACGGCGTGGCGGGGAATTAGCCTTCTGAATGAGCGGCATATGCTGTTCGCGTGGGTAAGTCTTTTTGGGGTTGGATTGACAGACCTATATGTCCGGCTAGTGTCGAGCGGCGCCATTCAAGACGTGAGGCTCTTTTGAGCGACAAGTTCGAAACACACGAACATGATGTTTTGGTGATCGGAGCGGGTGGCGCGGGTCTGCGGGCAGCGATTGAATCGCTGGCGCAGGGCGTGTCGGTGGGCGTGGTGAGCAAATCGCTGCTCGGCAAGGCGCACACGGTGATGGCGGAAGGCGGAATCGCCGCGGCCATGGGCAACGTGGACGCCCAGGACGACTGGCGCACGCACTTCCGCGACACCATGCGCGGTGGAAAAATGCTCAACAACTGGCGCATGGCGCAGCTTCACGCGCAGGAGGCCCCGGACCGCGTGCGGGAGCTCGAGCAATGGGGCGCGCTGTTCGATCGCACGCAGGATGGAAACATTTTGCAGCGCGCGTTTGGCGGACACACCTACAAGCGGCTGTGCCATGTTGGCGATCGGACCGGCTTGGAGATGATTCGCACGCTGCAGGACCGCGGCGTCCAGATGGGTTTCGATGTGTACATGGAGTGCACCATCGTGCGGCTGCTGACCGACGGCGGACGCTGCGCGGGCGCCATGGGGTACTGGCGCGAGCAAGGGCGCTTCGTGGTTTTCAAGGCAAAGTCGGTGGTGATCGCCACGGGCGGCATCGGCAAAGCATGGCCCATCACCTCGAATTCATGGGAATACACGGGCGACGGAATGGCGCTGGCTTACGAAGCGGGCGCCGACCTGATGGATCTGGAGTTCGTGCAGTTTCATCCGACGGGAATGGTCTGGCCGCCGGGCGTGCAGGGGATTCTGGTTACGGAGGCGGTGCGCGGCGAGGGCGGAATCCTGCGCAATAAAATGGGCGAGCGCTTCATGGAGAAGTACGACCCCAAACGCATGGAACTCTCCACGCGTGACCTCGTGGCGCGATCGATCTACACCGAGGTGAAACAAGGGCGCGGCACCGAACACGGCGGGGCGTATCTGGACATTTCACACAAGCCCGCCGAGTACGTGAAAAAGAAGCTCCCGAGCATGTATCACCAGTTTAAAGAGCTGGCGGACGTGGACATTACCAAGGGGCCGATGGAGGTCGGCCCGACCTGTCATTACGCCATGGGAGGAATTCGCGTCGAGGCGGAGACGGCGCAGAGCACCTTGCCGGGGCTCTTCGCGGCGGGCGAAGCAGCGGCGGGATTGCATGGCGCCAACCGGCTGGGAGGGAACTCGCTTTCCGATCTGCTGGTGTTCGGACGCCGCGCGGGACTCGCCGCGGCCAAGCATGCCAAGGAAGTTTCGGCGCCAAGCATCGATCAGGCGCAGATCGACACGGCGGAAAAATACGCGCTCGCGCCCTTCCAGCGGCAAGACGGCGAGAATCCCTACGCGATTCACCGCGACCTGCAAACGACCATGCAGAGCCTGGTGGGAATTTTCCGGACGCGCGAGGACGTGCAGAAAGCGCTCGGTGAACTGGGAAAATTGAATGAGCGATGGTCGCACACTAGCGTGGAAGGCTCGCGGATGTTCAATCCGGGCTGGCATCTGGCGCTGGACCTGAAATCGATGCTGACGATTTCCGAGGCAGTGGCGCGCAGCGCGCTGGTTCGCGAAGAGAGCCGCGGGGCGCACAGCCGCATCGATTTTCCGGAGCTGAGCGCCGAGTGGGGCACGAAGAACAACGTCGTGCGGCGCGACGCGTCCGGAATGACGCTGCGCCAAGATCCCAAGCCCGAACCACCGTCGGAATTGAAGCAGATTTTGGCGGAGGACAAGTGATGGACTGCGGCTGCAGCGTATTGGCCGGGAGCCTGGAGATTTGCCCGAATGGATTTGCCGTGGAAATCGCTTGCTCCGGTGGACAAAGGCCGGGAGTATCTCGTCCTCTTGAGCTACTTACCTTTGAACACCTACCGCAAGATTCCGCGCTTTTTTCAATTTTCGTTTCAAATTCACCGGCAACTCCGGGAATCTCCGGGCGCGATCGGCTATTCGATGCGGGCGAAGCTTCGGAGCCGCCAGTTCTGGACGCTTTCGGCTTGGGAAGATGAGCGTAGTTTGATGGATTTCGTAACGAAGGTGCCGCACGGAGAGGTGATAAGAGCGCTCTCTGCTCATATGGGCCCGACGAAGTTCACCCAGTGGAAAATCCTGGGTTCGGCCATCCCTCCCAAGTGGGAAGAGGCCACCCGGCGGATGTCACAGGAGAGCTGAGCAATGGCGGATGCGATTCTCAACGTCTTTCGTGGGGACGACAATGGCGGCCAAACCGTCGAGTACAAGGTGCCGGTGGCGCCGGGGATGGTAGTGCTCGACGCCCTGCACTACATTCAGGGCCACCTGGCGGGCGATCTTGCGGTTCGATGGAATTGCAAGGCAGGGAAGTGCGGCTCGTGCTCCGCGGAGGTGAACGGGAAGCCGCGGCTCACGTGCAAAACGCGCATGGACTCGCTGCCATTGGATCAGGCAATCACGGTGGTGCCGCTGAAGACGTTCCCGGTGATCAAGGATTTGGTCACCGATGTTTCGTGGAATTACAAGGTCAACAAGAAGATTCCGCCGTTTCAACCGCGGCCGGGGACGAATTGGAAGTTCTACCAAGAAGACGCCGATCGGGTGCAGGAATTCCGCAAGTGCATCGAGTGCTTCTTGTGCCAGAACGTGTGCCACGTCCTTCGCGACCATGGCAAGCACGAACGATTCGCCGGGCCGAGGTTTTTTGTTCGAGTGGCAGGGTTGGAGATGCATCCGCTCGACGGCGTGTCGCGCGAAAAGCTCTTGCGCGATGAGCTGGGGATCGGCTACTGCAACATCACCAAGTGTTGCACCGAGGTTTGTCCTGAAGACATCCATATCACCGACAACGCCATCATTCCGCTGAAGGAGCGCGTCGTGGATCGATATTACGATCCGCTGGTCTGGATTGCGCGCAAGATTCGCGGAACGTCCGACGGATAGACGTTACCGAAGGAGGCTCTATGGATCTGAAGCTGAAGACCATATCCAAATCGGGAATCGCGGAGGCCATCGCCAAAGCCGAGCTCTACCGCTACCTGAACGAGCCGGAGGAGGCGGAATCAATCTGCCGGGATATTCTGACGGCGGACCCAAATCACGCGCTGGGGCTGCGGACCCTGGGGCTGACCATCACCGACCAGTTCACGGGCCAGTCGACGGATCGCTACGCGGAAGTAGAGACGATTTTTCAGAGCTTGAAGGATCCGTACGAGCGCCACTACTACACCGGACTTTTGTGCGAGCGCCGCGTGAAAGCGCAACTCCGCGCTGGGCGTGCTCCACACACACTGCTACCGCTCTTGGAGCGAGCCCTGCAGTGTTTTGGCGAGGCGGAACGAATCCATCCCCCCGGGAACGATGACGCGATTCTGCGCTGGAACCGCTGCGTAAGGCTGCTGCAGAGCCAGCCGGACTTCGAGTCGGAAGAAGTCGCGTCGTTCGACGCGCAGGATAGCCCGCCGGCTTAAACAGGCCGGAAAAGTGCTAGGAACGTTTCCTCAGGGCTAAAGCCCATTGAGAGCACGCTTTATGTCGGAGCTCCCTTCGTTCCTCAGGGCAAGAAAGCTCCGACCCCTTAAGCCGCGCCCACGTTTGCTACTTCAAGACCGGCAGCACAATCGCCGACGCGTTTTGTTTGGAATGGTAGATGCGCTCGGAGGACTTCTGGAAGTCTGCCTCGGTTGCGTCCGGAATGTTGACGAATTTTTGCGGATTGCGATCGGTCAGCGGGAACCACGTGCTCTGGATCTGCACCATGATGCGGTGTCCCCGGCGGAAGGTATGGTTGATGTCCGGCAGCGCGAAATCGAGCGCCGCGGGCTGCCCGGGGACGAAAGGCTCGGGCTTCTCGAAACTGTTGCGGAATTTCCCGCGGAAGGGCTCGCCGCGGACCAACTGCTGGTAGCCCCCCATCTCCACGTCCTTGGGATTCGGGTCCGGGTTGGGATAGTTCATCGGGTAAACGTCGATGAGCTTCACCACGAAGTCGGAGTCCGTTCCGGACGTCGAGACCCATAGGCGTGGCGACACCGGGCCAGCGACCGTAATGTCTTCATCGAGCGGCGGTGTTTGGTAGACGAGCACATCGGGGCGCTTCGCCGCGAAGCGCTGGTCGGCATCCATGTAAACCTGCGGCACATCGGTGGTCGGCATGTCCACGAACGGGACCGGGCGATTCGGATCGCTCACATATTCATCGAATCCATTCCGGGTATCGCCGGGCGGATCGAAGGAAAGCTGCCCGCCATCGTGCAAATAAAGCGCTCGCGATTCGGTGTTCTTGGGCGGCCAGGAAGGGTATTTGCGCCAGACGTTGGTTCCCGTCTCGAACATGTACGCGGTCGGAAGCTTGGCATCTTCGGCGTCCTTCAGGTATTGGCGAAAAAACGGCAGCAGGATGCGATCGTTATAGAATTCCGAGTTCTTTGCGGCAAAGTTCACGTCGCCCAGACGATCGCCATCGGTGGAGGCCCATCCTCCGTGCGCCCAAGGTCCGACGACGAGTTTGCTGGATGTGCCGGGATTGGATTCGGCCACGGACCGAAAAATCTTGCGGGGCCCGACGAGGTCTTCGGCATCGAACCACCCGCCCACCGTCAGCACCGCGCAACGCACATTTTTCATGTGCGCCGAAATGTTGCGGGCTTTCCAAAAATCATCGTAGTTCGGATGAATGACTTGGTCATCCCAATAGCTGACTTGGTCCTTCAGGAGCCTTCTCGCGTTGGAAAGCGCGCCCATTTGCAAGAAATAGTCATAGCCATCGGTGGTGCCGTAGTCAAAGCGCGGAAAAACAGCCGGCGGCGGCGCGATGTCCGTGCGCGGCTTGAAAAACGTATAAAAGCCGAAGTTGGCCTCGAGCATGAACGCGCCGTTGTGATACGCGTCGTCGCCCATATACAGGTCCGTGACGGGAGCTTGCGGCGAAGCTGCTTTCAGCGCCGGATGTGAGTCGATAATGCCCGCCGCGGCATAAAATCCCGGATACGAAATGCCCCAAATGCCGGCCTTGCCATTGTTGTTCGCAACGTGATGCAGGAGCCATTCAATGGTGTCGTAGGTGTCCGTACTTTCGTCGACGTCGGTGGCCGATTTCTTAACGTCCTTGTGCGGCGTCACCTCTATAAAGGAACCTTCCGACAGAAAGCGGCCGCGGGCATCCTGCGCGACGAAGATGAATCCGTCGCGAACAAAACTCGGCGCCGGGCCAAGACGTTTCGGGTACTGATCCGCGCCGTAGGGGCGCACGCTGTACGGTGTGCGAACGATCAGGAAGGGATACGCCTGCGAAGAGTCCTTCGGAACATAGACGGCCGTGAACAGCTTCACGCCGTCGCGCATGGGAATGCGAAATTCATGCTTTGTATAGCGCTCCCGGATTTCGGCTTCGGCGCTGTCGGGTTTTGCTTGCGCGCCCGTCGGTTGCAGCGGCGCGAAGCGCAGGACCACAACAAGCGCGACAAAGCAGAAAACACCTGCGGCAAAGCGGGTCACACGATGCATGGGAAAGTTCCTTCGTAGATGGGTGGCTTAGGCAAGCGGTTCAAACGATACGTTTCGAGCAAAGCAGGTGTCAACGAATAATAGGAGTAAATGGCGCTCTTAGTGGTTCAACGTCGATCCCGCGGCAAGATTTTTGGCGTCGTCGCCGAGTTTCATGATGACGACATGACCGTCGGAATGAAAGCTGCCACCGGTAGCGGTCTTGGCTTCTTTCATCGGATTGTCGGGGAGATAGTGCTCGACTTCCACGACGAGGCCGGTCGACGTCAGCGTTTTCTCGACGTAGTTGCGCTCCAGATCGATGTCGGGATCGATCTTGTGCGTAAGGCCGTTGTTGCGCTGATCTTTCTCGAAGCCGATGTCGTGGGTTGCGGCGCCGACCCACACGGTCTGGCCGCCCACTTGAAAGGGCGCCTTCCAGATCCGCAAGTGGTTGCGTGAGGCCACCACCTGAATAGGCTCGGCGTGCGCCCAGCCGTAGTCTTGCGGCCGCCCGAACAGGTACAGCTGGCTCATGGGCATCGTCAAATACGACTCCTTGGACATGCTCTCCACGAAGCCGTGCAAGAATGTGTCTTTCACGTCGGCATCGACCTTCACCCACCCGGCAGCCGTGAACACCTTTTGCATCGCGGCTTCCGAGCCGATCACCAGAAAGTTCACCATGTCTCCGGGATCGCCCGCTTTGTCGCCGATGCGGCGGGGAATCTTCGAGAAAAGAGACGCGTCGACGCCCGGCATGCTATCCACTTGCTTTACGGCCAAAAACCCGGAGTCCGGCGCGTAGATTTCGACGCGCACCGTATACGTGCCGTCGCCGGTATCGATGCTCATTTGGTTGATGCCGAGCGAGAGCAAGCCTCCCGAGTAGGAAATCACGTTGCAGTGCGCACCGATTAGAAAGGGTTGCGCCGTGGCGGCGTCTCCGACGCGTCCAATCACCGCACCACGCCCCGCTGCATTGTAAGGAAGAATCCGAATCAGGTCCTTGAAGCCGCGTGCCAAGCCTTCGGGACCTGCGTCGTCTTGGGAGTCAGCGTAGTGCATCTTGCCGGTGGCCGTGGCAACGACGTGCTCGCCGGGCTGAACGCTGATGCCCGACTCCGTCCAAAGCTGATCGCCGGTGAGTTGAACCTCTTGTGAGAGTCGCCGTTTGCCCGCCGGCGTTTGCGCCGACGCAGGAGCTTGCTGCGCCGCGGCCTGCGGTGCGGCATCCTGGCGAACCAGCTGCGCGCACAGGCGCGCGGGGAAGATTCCAACGGCGATCACGCACGCGGTCAAAAGCACATTTGTTTTCATCGAATTCTTATGCATAGGCGCGAACCATCCTTTGCGGCGCGCAAACGCATCTTCACTGTTAGCAGATGCTTGGGGGAGACGCAAGTGTTGGCTGAACGGCCGACCTGATCTTCCGCGTGACCCGCGGGCGATTCCTTGACGAATTGCCGGGTCGCCTTGTATGTTGGCAAGAAGGTGCGGCGATGCCACGCAATGCTGAGCTCTTCGCCGCCCGAGCAGGGTGAGCTGATTTAGACGCGTCCGGCCCCAGCAGGAACGTCGGCAAACTACATGACCAGGATTCTTTGGCAGCTGGTGTTGGTGTTGTGGTGCGCTGCGGTGGCATTGCCGTTGCCGGCGCGCGCCCAGGCGCAGAAGCTCGCGCCAGCACAAGCGCCCGCACAAGCACCTGCGGTGACACCGGCTCCCACGGCCGCGAACCACTACGGCTTGAAAGACGCTCCGGTCACGAACGTGACGGTGGACGGCAGCGAGGCCATGTTCACCACGATGTGCGCGCTGCTCGCGGCGGGATTCGAGGCCAACGTCAGCGCGGACAACTGGAAGCCGGTGCGCGCGCAGCTTCGCGAGCGCATGCAGCATCAGCAAGGCCCCGCCGTCGACGCCTTGCGCGAGTTTTACACAAAGCACGAGCTCGCCGACAGCGGCGCCATGCTTTCGCAATACGTGTGGTTCGGACTCGTCTCCGGCCCCGCGCCAAAGTTCACCCCCACCCTGCGCCGCGACGAGTTGCCGCCGGAGGTCATCACCCTTGAGGGTTTCAGCGAAATCCTTTCGGCGTATTACCAGGAACAGAGGATCGGCCAGCTCTGGAGGCAAATGCAGCCGATTTACAACCGCGAGATTGACGAATTGCACGACTCGGTTTCGCAAATCATCTTCGTCGCTACGAACTACCTGCGGGAGCTCTCCAACCCAAGCAATCCGCGCACGTTCACCATCATCGTGGAGCCGCTCGTTGGGCGGATCACCAACGTGCGCAATTCAGGAGAGCACTATTCGATCGTTTTGAGCGGCGCGGGCGATGTTCCCACCGACGTGGTTCGCCACGCGTACCTGCATTTCATGCTGGATCCTCTGCCGCTGCAGTACCCGCACGTGATCGCGGTCAAGCGCCCGTTGTTCGAAGCCGCCGCACGTGCGCCGAGGCTGGCAGCCGATCTAAAAGACGATCTACCCTCGTATTTTGCGGAATGCTTGGTGCGCGCCGTCGAACTGAAGCTCAAGCGCATGTCGCCGGGCGAGCGCGAAGCAGCGATCGACGCAGACGATGCCGACGGCTACGTCCTGGTCCGGCCACTCTTCCGCACGCTGGCGAATTTCGAAGGCTCAGAGCCTGCGATGAGACTGTACTTCCCGGAAATGGTTAGAGCTATCGATGCCAACGCGGAGGTCAAGCGGGTGCAGGCGCTGAAGTTTGCGCCGCTGGAGAGTTCCCCGAAGACCGCCGACCCCACCGCGGAAGAAGAAGTGGCGCGACAGCGCAAGCCGCCTCCCGCCACGATTCCCAACGATGCCGAGGCCATCGCTGCGCTGACCGAAGGGGAGCGCCGCATCGCGGAGAAGAATCCGCGCGCGGCGGAGTCCTCCTTTCAAAGGGTGCTGGCCAAATATCCGGATCAGCCGCGCGCATGGTATGGCCTGGGCCTGGTGGCCTTGCTGGATCACGACGGCGAGCGCGCGAAGGAAGTCTTCGGGCGTTTGACCGCCGGGGAGCACGCCGCGACGCAAGATCCGCTGGTGCTGACGTGGTCGCACATCTATCTCGCGCGCATCTACGAGGACGAAGGCCAGCGGGAGCAGGCGAAGACGGAGTATCACGCGGCGCTGGACGTCACCGGCGGACCCGAACAGGCCCGGCAGGCCGCGCAGAAAGGGCTGGCAGCCTCCGGTGGCGAAAAGCCTTCGGAGCGGCCCTAGCGAACGATCTCAGCTACTTAGGAGAGCTAAAGATGAGAGTCACCTTAAATACATGGACGAGCGTGGGGGCGCTCGCGGCCCTATTGCTTGGCAGCAGCGGCATCGCCGCGGCGCGCAGTGCGCAGGGGAGCCAAAGCGCACCGGCGCAGCAACAGCAGAGCGACAAGGACAAGCAGCCCAACCCGCCTCCGCTGTCGATGGACGCGGCGGCGCCGGCCGCCGCCGCGCCGGACGAAGAAGCCGCCTACAAGGCGTTCCAGCAGGTGCCGCCGACCGACGTGAACAAGAAGATCCAGCTGACGGAGGACTTCTTAAAAAAGTATCCGCAAAGCCGGTACCGCCCGGCTGCGTACCAATCCCTCGTTTCCGGATACTTCGCCACCCAGCAGGTCCCCAAGCTGCTGGATGCCGGCGACAAGGAAATCGCGCTGAACCCCAACGACGCGCCGGTGTTGGCGGTCGTCGCTCAGACCATCGCGCGAACCTTTGACGCCAAGGCGCCCGATGCGGAACAACAACTGGAAAAGGCGGAAACCTACTCCAAGCGAGCCATCGACATCATCCCCACACTGCCTAAGCCCGCGAACCTGACCGACGAGGCCTTTACGATCGCCAAGAACGACACCTTGGAGATGGCCCATGGCGGCTTGGGGCTGGTGTATATCCGGCGGGCCAAATATTCGGAGGCTATTCCCGAGCTCGAGCAATCGATCAAGGTAGACACTCATCCGCAGCCCGATCCCGTGAATTACTATCTTCTTGGCATGGCAAACAGCAAGACCTCGCATTTCGATGCCGCGGCAAACGCGTTTGCGAAATGCGCTGCCATTCAGAGCGGTCTCCAGCCAACTTGTAAGGCCGGCGCCGAAGAAGCCAAGAAAGCCGGCGCAACCCAGCTCAGCGCCCCGAACTGAGCATGGCCGCTTCGGCCGGAAGCGTCCCAACCATGACCAGCACCAGGGAGCAGCTCGAAGCACGCCTAGGCTACAAGTTCTCGAGGCCGGAGTTGTTCGAGCGCGCCCTTACGCACAGCTCTGCAATCCCGGAGCTGCGTGCGGGCCATGCCGCCGAGGCGTCCGCCGATCCGCTCCCGCAAGACAACGAACAGCTCGAGTTCTTAGGCGACGCCGTGCTCGATATGCTCGCGAGCGAGTATCTACTGGCCAATTTTCCGGAATGGAGCGAGGGTCAGCTTTCCAAGAGCCGGGCGCGGCTGGTGAACGCGCGCTCGCTGGAAATGGCAGCCAGGCGGCTGCGCCTCGGCGAGCATTTCCGGCTGGGGCGCGGGGAAGAGAAGACCGGCGGCCGGGAAAAGCCGGCGCTCCTCGCCGACGCGTTCGAGGCGGTTGTCGCGGCGGTGTACCTGGACGGCGGTCTGGCCGCGGCGCGGGAAGTGCTTCGCCGCGTCCTCTTCGCGCAGGCTCTCGAGGAACGCGGAGAGCGTATCGCCGAATCGGACCGCAAATCGGCGCTGCAAGAGTTTCTCCAGGGTCGCGGGCAGCCCCCGGCGGAATACCGGCTTGCCGGACAAAGCGGCCCCGACCACCAAAAGAAATTTCAGATCGAGGTCTGGGTCAGCGGCGCCTGCATGGCCAGCGGCGAAGGCAGTACAAAAAAAGAAGCGGAGCAGCGCGCGGCGCGCAGCGCCCTCGAGCGGCTGGGGCAAGCGGCCGCCACGGATTAAGTGAGAATGACGGAAGACATCACCACGCAAGATCCTCTCGTGCAGGCCCAGGAGCCGGCGAAACAGCAGGAACATCACGGCAACGAAACCACGCTGTCGGAGTATCTCGAGTCCTTGCTGGTCACCGTGATCCTGGCCCTTTTCGCAACCACCTTCATCCTGCAAGCCTTCAAGATTCCTTCGCCTTCGATGGAAAGCACGCTTCTCGTCGGGGACCATCTGCTGGTCAACAAATTCATTTTTGGCGGACGCGGCGCATGGTACGAAAAAATTCTCCCGTACCGCCCGCTCGAACGCGGCGACATCATTGTCTTCAAGTATCCCTATCAGGATCACACTCACTACGTGAAGCGGGTGATCGGCCTGCCCGGCGACCACCTGAAGCTTGTCGATCAGCGCGTCTTCGTGAATGGCAAACTCCTGAATGAACCGTACGTCGTGCATGACCCGTCGGCCCCCTACGATCCGCTGAACTATGCGTTTCCGCCGGTAGGGAGCCAACTCTACTCCTCACCGGTCGTTCCGGAGTGGGCCCACGAGATTAGGAAGCATATCCAAGGCGACGAGATCGTGGTTCCTCCGGGGCACTATTTTGCGATGGGTGACAATCGCGACCATAGTTCCGACAGCCGCTACTGGGGATTCGTCGATCGCGACGCCGTTATGGGCCGCCCGTTCTTGATCTACTGGTCCGTCGAAGCCAGCAGCGCCGATTACAATCCCAATACGTTCTGGCAGCGCCTGGCCGGAATCTTTGACACCCTTCTTCACATGCCTACGCGAACGCGTTGGAGCCGCATGCTCCGCACGGTGCACTGAGAATCTCGAAGCAGTCAAGAAACGAAGAAGCGAATACGACGCGCGCGGGAAGGCCTCTCCCGTCTTTCCATTTGTTGAGCACTCTGCGAAACTTCCCAATGACATGAACCGGCTGCGCAAATGGTGGAAGTTGGCGCTGGTCCTGGTGGCCCTGGTGGTGGCCTTCCAAGCCGGGGTGTCGCTGCTGGTTCGCAGCCGAAGCGTCCATGCTTTCCTGACCGATCGCCTCCAGCGCGCGTTTGGGCGGCCGGTCGAGGTGGCGCACTTCAACGTGCTGCTGCTCCCCACCCCCCGGCTGGACGCCGATCGCGTCACGATTGGCGAGGACCCTGCGTTCGGCAGCGAATACTTTCTACGCGCGGAACGCCTCACCGCTGGATTGCGCTGGACCGGATTACTCCGCGCACATTTCCAGTTCGGCACGCTTTCCTTGAGCCGCCCCAGCTTGATCCTGGTGCGCAACCACGAGGGCCGCTGGAACCTCGAGCGGTGGCTGCCCCCGGCGAACGCCAGCGCCCGCTCCTACGGTCCGCCGCTGATCGTTACACCGGCAAACCGGTTGAGTCGAATCGATATTGACGACGGCCGCATCAACTTCAAAACTGCCGACGAAAAATTGCTATTTGCCTTCACCGGTGTTTCCGGCAGCGTCGAGCAGGTTGGTCCCGGGCGGTGGCAATTGCGGTTGGCGGCGCAACCCTGGCGGAGCGGCGCATCACTGCAGTCGGCGGGCACCGTGATCGTGCAGGGAGACGTTGCGGGAACGTCGGCGAGGTTGCAGCCTGCGGAAATTCACGTGCATTGGGAAGACGTATCTCTTGCGGACCTGTTGCGCCTCTTTCGCGGCCGCGATTACGGTGTCCGCGGCGTGTTCGCCCTCGACGCGACGGCAAAGAGCGGCACTCCAGGCCTTGGACTCGGGCAAGAAACGCGGCCGGGCGACTGGTCGTATGCGATCCAGGCGCGCGCGGCGCGGATTCATCGCTGGGATCTCTCCGAGCGCGCCGACAACCCTCGCGTCAACGCCAGTCTGCTGGGCCGGTTGAATATCGTCAGTGGCGAAGTGCACGCGGCGCGCGTGGTGATCGAGACGTCCAAGTCAAACCTGCGGGGCACCGCGCGTGCTTCCATCAGCACCGAACCTGTTTGGGAAATTCGCGTGGACTCGGCGGGGATTCAGGCGGCCGACGTGCTTGCCTGGTACCGGGCTTTTCAGCCGGGCGTGGACGACGCGGTTTCCGCCCAGCAATACTTCACCGGCGCCGTGACCTTGCGCGGCTGGCCGCTGGAGCTTCAAGAGGCGGCTTTTTCCAGCCAGGGAGGCGAGGTGCGCGTGCCGGAATTGCCTTCGCCGCTGCGTATTGGAGCCATCGAGGGAGGCCGCGAGAGAGGACAGCTGACGATTGAGCCGGTACGCATTTCGTATGGTTTGCCAAGCCGCGCGGAACCCGCGTCTGCGCTAGCTCTGAAGCGGCGCGCCGCGAATGAGAGCCGGGGCGCCGTGAACATCGGATTGACCCATGACTTTGAGAAGCGCGCGGGTGGCGTGAGTATCGACGGGCATGTCGAAAAAGTGGAGGACGTATTGAAGCTGGCAGCGGCGTTTGGCCGGCCTTTGAATCACGGTTGGGAACTGTCGGGCGCGGCCGGCGCGGCGCTCCGTTGGGAATGGAACGGTGCGCCACTGCATGCGCATTGGAACGGCAAGATCGAAATGGCCAAGGGAGAACTTCAGGCGGCGGGCCTAAACCAGCCGCTGCAGCTGAGCAAAACGCGTCTCGAGTGGAAAGACGGCACGCGCGTTGCCGACATCGGCGAGATCGACGGATTTGGCGGCGTATGGTCGGGAACGGTTTCGCAGGCGGCGACGAATGCCGATGGCGGTGCCAAGTGGAATTTCCAGTTGCACGCGGATCATCTGGATGCCGCCGAGCTCGATCGCTGGATCGGGCCGCGCGCCAGGCCGAATTGGCTGCGGCGTCTTCTGCCGTCGCTGCTCGGCGGAGCCACACCGAGTCCCGTAGCCAGCGAATTGGTCCGGCGGATCGATGCGGACGGCGAGCTTCGGATTGACGAGTTCACAATGGAAAAGCTGAAACTGGAGCAGGTCAAAGTCGCCGGCGCATTGCATGATTTGCATCTCGAAGTGCGCGATGCGGTGGCGCAGTGGGCCGATGGAACCGTCCACGCCAAGGTCGACGCGAGATTTTTGCCGCGGCCTGCCTACGACGTGACCGCGGACCTCGATCGCCTCAATCTGGCTCAATTGCCTGCGCCGCCCCGCGTGACCGAGCGCTTCGCCGGCACCGCTTCGGGCACTCTGCACCTCACCACTCAAGGCGTCGGCCGCGAAGAATTGCTGGAGAATCTCGCAGGCCGCGGCGACCTCCGCATGCGCAACGTCGAGTTTCGCGGATGGGATGTGAGCGCCAGCGTTGCCGAAGGCGAGCCGCGAACCGGACGCTCGCGCTGGGCCGCCGGCGAAGGCGCGTTTACCTTGCAAGATCGCGGCATTGTGCTCGCCGGGCTGCGGCTGGAGGCGGGCCACGAAGTTACCTTTGTGAAAGGAAGCGTGACTTTCGGGCACGACGCAGACTTGACGATCCAAACCACTACGGAGGGAAAACGCGAGAGCCGCACACCCGAAGCAGGGCATGTGCTGAAAATTTCTGGCCCGCTGGACGTGCCGCGCGTGTCGGTGGAGCGCACACTGTCCCGCCAGCCGGCGGACTAGGTAACTACAATCGGTCGGAGACTCCTGATGAAGAGATGCATCTTAGTCGTGTCGGCCGCGCTGCTTTTCCCGCTGTGGAGCGTCGCGCAACAACCGTTCACGCTGGAAGAGGTCTTGCGCGCGCCGTTCGCAGAAAATCTCACTGCGGCTAAGAAAGTGAACCGCGTCGCATGGACCCTCAACCAGGAAGGCAAGCGCAACGTCTGGGTCGCGGACGGACCGGCTTTTCAGGCCCGGCGGCTCACCTCGTATCTCGAGGACGACGGCCAGGAACTCTCGGAACTCAGCCTTTCCGACGATGGAAGTATGTTGGTTTGCGTGCGCGGTGGTGGCAAGAATGCCGCCGGCCAGTATCCCAATCCGACGAGCAATCCGGCAGGAGTCGAGCAGGCTGTTTGGAGCGTCGCATTTGCCGGCGGCGAACCGAAGAAGATCGACGCCGGGCACCGGCCGAAGATCTCCTCGAAAGGAGTTCTTGCCTATCTTCGCGACGCTCAGCTCTGGATCGCGCCGCTGGACGGAAGCGACAAACCTAAGCAACTTATCGTCCGCGGACAAAATCATTCCCAAGCGTGGTCGCCCGACGGATCGCAGCTGGCCTTTGTTTCCGGCCGAGGCGATCACAGCTTCATCGGGGTGTATGACCTCGCGGCGGAGACTGTGAGCTTTCTCGCTCCAAGCGTGGACAGCGATAGCGATCCTGCGTGGTCCCTCGATGGAAAGCGCATCGCCTTCGTGCGGCGCCCCGCCGAGCCCCGCGACACACCGCAGGGCTTTTTTATCGAGCCCGACAGACCGCATCCCTGGGCTATCTGGATCGCCGATGTAGCGACACGCAACGGCCACGAAGTTTGGCGCAGCAGCCTCTCTCCGCAGGGTTCATTCCCCTACATGGCCGACGACACCGGCGGCGGCGTCCTAAACTGGGCCGCCGACAACCGCCTGGTGATCGCCTCCGAGGAGGACGGCTGGCAGCATTTGTACGAACTGCCGGCGGACGGCGGGGCACCGCAACTCCTCACTCCCGGCAACTGTGAGGTCGAGCAATGGTCCTTCACCGCAGATCGCCACGTCGTGCTCTTCAACTCCAATTGTGGTGACGTCGACCGCCGCCATCTCTGGACCGCCGATGTGATCGGAGCTCATCCCGCCCAACGGACTCGTGGCGACAGCGTCGAGTGGAGCCCCGTCATCCTTAGCGACAACAAGACCTTCGTCTATCTCGGCTCGGACGCAAAGCACCCTACGAGACTCTTCGCAGCCGTTTTCGCTTCAGACGGCTCGACCGCCGCTCTGGCGCCGGAAACCTGGCCCAAGGATTTTCCCGCCGACCAACTCGTCGCGCCGCAGCAAGTGACGTTTCGGGCCGCCGACGGCCTGGAAGTCCACGGCCAGCTTTTTTTGCCCCGCGGAACCACGCCAAAGGAAAAACGTCCCGCTTTGGTCTTTATGCATGGCGGATCGATGCGCCAGATGCTGCTCGGCTGGCACTACATGTACTACTACTCGAACGCCTACGCCATGAATCAGTATCTGGCTAACCGCGGCTACGTCGTGCTCTCCGTGAATTATCGTAGCGGAATCGGCTACGGCCGCGCTTTCCGCGAAGCGCCGGGACGCGCGGGCCGCGGCGCCACCGAATACCAAGACGTGGTGGCCGCCGGCAAATACTTGCAAAGCCGTACCGACGTCGATCCCGCACGCGTCGGCCTCTGGGGCGGCAGCTACGGTGGCTACCTCACCGCGTTGGGGCTGGGCCGCAACTCCGACATCTTCGCCGCCGGCGTGGACTTTCACGGCGTCCACGATTGGCCCACCGACAATTGGGAAGGCAAGAACATCCCACCGGACCTGACCAAGCTCGCGCACGAGTCCTCGCCCATTACCTCCGTCGATACCTGGAAGTCACCCGTGCTCTTCATCCACGCCGACGACGACCGCAACGTCTATTTCACCCAGACCGTCGACCTCATCGCCAGGCTCCGCGCACGCGGCGTCACTATCGAGCAATTGATCTTTCCCGACGACATCCACGATTTTCTCCTGAACCGTAATTGGCTGGCCGGCTATCACGCTGCGAGCGACTTCTTTGATCGCCAACTCAAGCAGCATGAAGCGGCTGGCAGCGCAAAACCTCAATAGAAGCTCCACGATGACGCACAAGCGCACCGCAGCTAAACTTCGTTGGGCGCAGCCAAAGACGCGCCTCGCGCAGCTATTCGCGTGCCTCATGCTTTTGGCTGTCTTTCCCCGCGAAGCCGGCAGCGGCACCCCCCGCGTCCACCTGTTCCCAAAGCTCCAGGCTGGGCAAATCATCGACTACCAAATCAGCCTTCGCAGCACCAGGCAAACCAAGACGCAAAGCAACATCGTCATGGCGGAAGCGCCGGGCGATGCCACCGTCGACGTGCAAGGCCTGCTCCGCATGGAAGTTCTCGGCGTGGAGTCCCAAGGACAGCGAGCGATCATCCACGCCCGCGCGTGGTTTCCATCGCCCGATTCGGAAGCGAAAGCAAAGATTCCTCCCGCCCAGCCGCAAGTCCAGGCGCCACAGCAAAATCCAAACGGCGTCTCGATCGAATTCACAATTTTTCCCGATGGCACCATCGATCCAGGCAAAGGCGCCGACGCACTATCTCCGGACCAGCAGCAAGCCTTCCGCCAGTGGGCGTCGCGATTCATCGCCGCTGCCGCGTTTCCAGAGGGCGGCATCAAGACCACGCAAAAATGGAAGTCGGAGGAAATCGAGAAGTCACCTTCGCCGATCGCGCGTCTCGCCTGGACCCGCGAGTCCGCCTACGTGCGCAACGAGCCCTGCCGCCCCATGCGCATGACCCTCCAAGGTGACCTTCAAGAATCGGACCTGCCGCCTGAAACCTGCGCCGTCGTTTTGACTACCGCCACGCTCAAGCAACAGTCGCCCCCCAAAGACACCACCCCAGATGACTTTCGCTTGCGCCAATTGCGCACCAGCGGCACCGCCCGCGGCAACAACAAGACCATCACCTACATCTCCCTGAAAACCGGGCTCGTCGTGCGCGCTTCTGACGAAGCCGATCAGGCCATGGCCGTCACCATCGCCAAGGCCGACGGCACCAACCGCGTCCACTACGATGTCCATGCAAAAAGTAGCGCCGAAATTCTGCTCGTCGCCGCCGCTCCGCAGAAAAATCCTTAGCAAACAGGAGCGCCGCCGCAGACCATCGGCTGCGCTCCGGAAAGCACCGCAAATGTCTGAACTCACTCTGATCGAACTCCTCCATGGCAAAAGCGCACACGCCAATCCCATCGCGTGCGTGGAAGACCTATCGCCCGCTCTCGCCGCCCGCACCATCGACGGATTTCCCCACTCCGTCTGGCAGCTTCTTAGTCACATGAATTATTGGATGGACTACGAAATCCAGCGCATCGCCGGCCACCCACCGCAATATCCCGAACACGCCGCCGGAAGCTGGCTGCCCGACCCCACTCCGCCCAGCGAAGCCGCTTGGGCCAACGGCGTCGCCCGCTTCCGCGGGCTCATCGACACTCTAATCCGCCACGCCCAATCCGACTCTGCGGCGCTTTCCCGCGAAGTTCCCCCGGCTCACGCCCAGCAAGCCGGCTATTCTTCCTCCGTCGGCGCCATTCTCTGGCAAACCATGGCCCACAACGCCTACCACACCGGGCAAATCGCCGTGCTTCGCCACTGCCTCCGCGCCTGGCCGCCCCGCGCCGGCGGCGACACCTGGTAAGTAGCACAGGCACTCTTGCCTGTGCTCCGACGGCCATCCAACCCAAAGCGAAGCTCCCTCCCAATCGGACCACCGCAGCTCGCTACATCCTCTAGGTTCTCTCTGCTCCAAGGCACCAACTTGCGTCCGGGAGTATAATTAACGTTTCGGCACCCCCCGCCGGACCTGCAGGAGACGCGCCCCATGAAATTCAAGCTGCGCAGCAACTACCAACCTCGAGGCGATCAACCCGCCGCCATCGAACAACTCGTGCGCGGCCTCGAAAGCGGCGAAAAGCATCAAGTCCTGCTTGGCGTCACCGGCTCCGGCAAAACCTTCACCATGGCCAAGGTCATCGAAGCGGTCGACCGCCCGGCCCTCGTCCTCGCCCACAACAAAACGCTCGCGGCGCAGCTGTATCACGAGTTCAAAGGCTTTTTCCCCGAAAACGCCGTCGAGTATTTCGTCAGCTACTACGATTACTACCAGCCCGAAGCCTACGTCCCCTCCGCCGATCTTTACATCGACAAGGAAGCCACCATCAACGACGAACTCGACAAGCTGCGCATGAGCGCCACCCGCTCTCTTTTTGAGCGCCGTGACGTCATCATCGTCGCTTCGGTTTCCTGCATTTACGGTCTCGGTTCTCCCGAGGCTTATTACGGCATGCTCGTCATGCTCGAAAAAGGCCAGCAAACTTCCCGCGAAGCCATGCTCCGCCGCTTCGTCGACATCCAGTACGAACGCTCCGAAGACTTGCGTCGCGGCACCTTCCGCGTGCGCGGCGACATGATCGAGATTTATCCCACCTATGAAGACAACGCCTACCGCATCGAGATGTGGGGTCAGCAGATCGACACGTTGCGCCAGATCGATCCGCTTACCGGCGAGGTCCGCACCGGCCAGGAAGATCTGCCGCGCGTGCCCATCTACCCGAAGACGCACTACGTGATGCCCGCCGAGCAGCGTGAGCGCGCCATCCAGGGAATCTACGCCGAGCTCGAGTGGTGGAAGAAAGAGCTGGAGCGTCAGGGCAAATTCGTCGAAGCCCAGCGCGTCACTCAGCGCACGCTCTTCGACATCGAGATGATGCGCACCGTCGGCTACTGTCACGGCGTCGAGAACTATTCCCGTCATCTGAGCGGCCGCTTGCCCGGCGAGGCTCCGCCCACTCTTCTCGACTATGTTCCGCAAGACTATTTGCTCTTCATCGACGAGTCGCACCAGACCGTCGGCCAGACGCGCGGCATGCACGCCGGCGATCGCTCGCGCAAGCAAACCCTCGTGGACTATGGCTTCCGTATGCCCTCGGCGCTGGACAACCGCCCATTGACTTTCGAAGAGTTCGAACACCGTACGAATCAAGTGATGTACGTCTCCGCAACGCCGGGACCCTACGAGCTCACAAAATCCGGGGGTACTTTCGTTGAGCAGGTCATCCGGCCCACGGGCCTGGTTGATCCCGAGGTCGAGATTCGCCCCGTCAAGGGTCAGGTCGACGACCTGCTGGAAGAAATCCGCATCCGGGCCGAACGCAACGAACGCGTCCTGGTGACCACCCTGACCAAACGCATGGCCGAGGATTTATCCGAGTATTTCACCGAAATCGGCGTCCGTTGCCGCTATTTGCACTCCGAAATTGAAACCTTGGACCGCATCAAAATCTTGCGCGATCTCCGCCGCGGCGAATTCGACGTCCTCATCGGCATCAACTTGTTGCGCGAAGGCCTCGACCTGCCCGAAGTTTCCCTCGTCGCCATTCTTGATGCCGACAAAGAAGGCTATCTCCGCAGCGCCACCTCCCTCATCCAAACCATGGGCCGCTGCGCCCGTCACATTTCCGGCCGCGCCATTCTCTACGCCGATGTCCGCACCGGCTCGATGAACCAGGCCATCAGCGAAACCAACCGCCGCCGCGAAAAACAGCTCGCCTACAACAAAGAGAACAACATCACGCCCGAATCCATCGTCAAGTCCGTGGACATGGAGCTCGCCCGCATTGTCGAAGCCGACTACGTCACCGTTCCCATCGACGAAGTTGCTCTCGACGCTGCCGCCTCCAACGTCAAAAGCGCACAGCAACTGGCCCAATTGCTCCAACAGCTCGAATCCCAAATGCGCGAAGCCGCCAAAAAATTCGAATTCGAGAAAGCCGCCCAGCTCCGAGACCGCATCCGCTCCCTAAAACAGCGCGACGTCGCCGGCCTCTTCTCCATCGACCCCGCCCCCAGCCCCGCCGCCGACGCCGCCAACCCCTGACCGTCATTCTCCTCCCGGCGTCCACACGACCCGCCGTGACCCGCGAAGCTCCCGGCGCAGCCCCCCTCAAACCACGCCCCGCCGCAACTCCTCCAAAGGATAAAACGTTCCCCGCCACTCCACTCCGCCCCGCCACAACGTCACCACGGTCGAGCGCAGCAGCATATAGCTAAAAAGAATCGCACCGATCGGATGCGTCAGCGCATACAACGGCGAAACCCGCGCCGCGACATTCACGCCCACGTGAAAGCAAAGCGCAATGACCACCGCCACTCCTGCCAAGACTCGAACCCATCCGTGCCCAAAAATCACAACCACAAATGGCGCCACATTCATCAGCAGCATTCCGCAAATCGCCACAGCCACAAACGGCAAGTTGTATCCCAGCGCCGCAAAAAAATTCTTCGTCACCCCTCGAATCAAATTGCCCAACCCCGCGTGCCACCGCACCACCACCGACTCCTGCGCCACCCCCACGCAAGTCCGCAGGCCCGCTTGCTTCACGAGTTTTCCCAGCTTCATGTCGTCCACCACTTCCATCGCCAGCCGCCGGTGCGTCCCGCACGCCTCATACGCCGAGCGCCTCATCAACTGGAACGCGCCAATCCCCACATACGCCCTGGAGTGCGGATTAGATACCCGGTATGGATCGTTGGAAATGTGAAACGCCAATCCAAAAAAAGTGATCAGCACGGTTTCCCAGAACCCAACCATCTCGACGTCGCCAAACAGCGTCAAGTGATCCAGGTTCCTTTGCTTGACGATCGCTACGGCTCGGCGAAGGACATCTGGCGCGAACCGCACATCGGCATCCGTGAAAAGCAGCCACTCCCCCGTCGAGGCCTCATAGGCTCTCTGTAGGGCGTGAGGCTTCCCCAGCCATCCAGCCGGCAGCTGCGTCACATGCACGGCGCGGAATCGATCCTGCATGCGCGCGAAGTCATCCAGAATCCGGCCGGTAGCATCTTGCGAGCGATCGTCAACCCCCACGATTTCCAGAAGGGGATAGTCGATCGCGCCGAGCGTCGCCAGGGCCGCAGGCAGTTTTTCTTCCTCGTCGCGCGCCGCAAAAATCAGCGAAATCCGCGGGCAATCCGCATCATTCGCGGGCGAAAAATCTTTGACCCAGGGGAGATGCAGCAGGCCGTAGGCAACGCGAAGCCCGTGCAAGATCCAGAAAGAAGCGATGAAACCGAAGAGAACGAGCCCCAACAAATGCAAATTGTTCTCCTCGGCAAAAAACTGGAGCAACAGTCCTACTACGAGGATATTTACCTGCGTCCGCTTCCGCTTTCGCTAGTCACCAGTCACTAGTCATCTTTGACAGCTCACCCATCACTCACAATTGGTGTCGGAAGCTAGCCTCAGGTTATGCTAGCACAAGATGCAGACGACGCTGGGGATCGTCGGTGCAGGTCGAGTTGGACGCGCAGTGGGGCGCCGGTTGCGCGAGTTGGGCTGGAAGGTCGGCGCGGTCGTTACGCGCAATGAGTCCAGCGCCAGAAGTGCAGTGCGGTTCATCGGTGACGGTGTGCCGCAAGCTGGGTTGTCGCGCCGTATTCTTGCCGCTTCGGTGATTCTCATCGCGACGCCCGATGCCGCTATCGGGCCAGTTGCTGGAGAATTGGCCCGTATCGGCGGGGAAGAATGGGCAGGGCATGTCGTCCTGCACACCAGCGGCGCCTTGGATGCCGGCGTTTTGCGCGCCGTGCGTGAATGCGGAGCCGCAACGGGTTCGATGCATCCGCTGCAGACGTTTGGCGGAGTCGCTGTACCTCCACTGGAAGGAAGATTTTTCGCCATCGAGGGTGATGTCACGGCTGTGAGAATGGCAAGGAAAATCGCTAGGGCACTAGGAGGCGCTCCCATGCCGATGGAGGCCCGCAATAAGCCCTTGTATCACGCCGCAGGCGCGCTCGCCGCGGCTCACACGCTTGTCGTAGTCGAAGCCGCCGTCCAATTGATGATGTCTCTGGGCATCAAACGCGCCGAGGCCGTTAGGGCGCTGCTGCCCATGACCAGGCAGATGCTCCAGAACTACGAGCGCTTGGGCCCGCGCGCCGCCTGGACCGGCCCGCTTGCCCGTGGTGACTATGAAGTGGTCGCCAAGCACTTGCATGTCTTGCAGGACTATTCGCCGGAGTACAAAGAAGCCTATGAAGCGTTGAATTGCTTGGCCGAGCGTATCTTGACCAGGGACGTCCCGGCAAATCCACAAATTCCGGAAAATAAGGAAACGAAGGCTCAATCGACAGGGGGAAAAGGGTGAACCGACTGCACATCGCAATGGAAAGCACGACTCTGGCGAACGGCCTGAAGGTCGTTATCGCGCCGGATGCGTCCGCTCCGGTGGTCACCGTGGGCGTGTACTACAAGATCGGATTCCGGCTCGAGCCACGGGGCCGCAGCGGCTTCGCTCATCTGTTCGAACACATGATGTTTCAGGGTTCGGCGAACGCACCCAAGATGCAGCACATCAAGCTCATCAATTCCAGCGGTGGCGTCCTGAACGGTTCGACGCACTATGACGTCACCAACTATTTCGAGTCCGTTCCCTCCAACGCCCTCGAGCGCGTTCTCTGGCTCGAGGCCGACCGCATGCGCGCCCTCAAGGTTGACGATGAAAACCTCCGCAACCAGCGCGACGTCGTCAAGGAAGAAGTCCGCGTCAACGTTATGAATCAGCCTTACGGGGGATTCCCTTGGCTCGATTTACCGCCCATCGCTTTCCGCAACTGGGCCAACGCCCACAATTTTTACGGCGATTTCGCGGATCTGGATGCGGCCGATCTTTCCGACGTGCAGGCATTCTTCAAGACCTACTATGTTCCGAACAACGCCGTGCTCTTGGTCCTCGGAGACGTCAAGGCAGAAGAAGGCGTGGCGCTTGCCAGGAAACATTTTGGCGATATACCCGCCGGCGCCGCTCCGCCGTTCGCCGATCCTGGCGAGCCGGAGCAGAACGAGGAGCGCCGCGGCGACGTCGAGGAAAAGTTTGGCACCCTGCCGGCCATGGCCATTGGATACACCGTGCCACAACGCCGTACCGTCGACTGGTGCGCCATGGCCCTGCTGGACCAGGCGCTGCATGGAGGCCGCGCAGGTCGCACCTATCGCGAGCTGGTTCTCGAGAAACAAATCGCCGTGGAGGCCGAAGGCGGAATCGACGATTTCTTCGGCTACAACGGGCCGACCCAGATGGTGACGCGAATTCTTCACAAGCCCGAGTATTCCAGCGAACAAACGCTGACCGCATTCGATGCCGTAATTCGCGAGGTCCAGGACTCCGGGATCAGCGAAGATGAGCTGCAGCAACTGAAAGTGAAGTGGCGCTCCGACTATTTTTCAACGCTGGAAGGAGGCCGCGGTGGCATGCCCCGCTACGGCTTGATGCATGTCCTCGCGTGCTTCACGCTGTTCGACAACGAGCCGCAATTGGTCAACACCATTCTGGATGGCTTCCACGCCGTGAAGCGCGAGGAAATCCAAGGCGTCGCGAGAAAATATCTGCGGCCTGAAAAACGCGCGATCGTCTTTCGCCGTCCCGTCGGCGCTAGGGAGGCCGCATAATGGCATCGCGCGTCGCGGAAGTTCGCAACGAAGTGCCAGGCCTGTCGGCAGAACGCCCGGTCACCTGGCCCAAGCGAACCAAGGCCTGTCTTGCCAACGGATTGGAAATCGTCCTTGCGGAATCCCATGCCATCCCCAAATTTCACGGCGAGCTGTTCTTTCGCTCCGGAAACGCCGCTGCTCTCGACCGCGGACCCGGTCTTGCGGAGATGACGGCAACCGTAGTCAGGACTGGCACGGCAAAACGCGCCAGCCGCCAGATCGAAGAAGATTTGCGCCGCATGGGCGCCGATCTTTCGTCCAGTGCCGGTGCCGACACCAGCGCCATCGCCTTCGCTGGACTTTCCGAGTTGGCCGAGCCGCTTCTGGGCTTGGTCAACGAGCTCGCCCGGGAAGCCTCGCTTCCGGAGGCGGAGTTCGAACGCGAGCGTCGTCAAAAGCTCGAGGAGGTAAAGCTCGAGCGCACCCAGCCGGGATTTCTCGCCAGCGAGCGTCTCCGAAAAGTTCTGTTTGGCCCGCATCCCTACGCACAAGTTTCGCCGAGCGCGGAACAAGTGGCCGCCTACAAACGCGACGACCTTGCGCAGGTCTATCGCGAATTCTACACTCCCGAAAATGCGATGCTGTTGCTCGTCGGCGATTTCGATTCCAGCGCGATGCTGCAGACGATCGAGAAGGTCTTCGGCGAATGGACCGGCAAAAAACCCGCCGCCCGCGAGTCCCCGGCGCCCGCGCGTCCTCACGGACGTCGCGTCCACCTTGTGCACGTTCCCGGCGCGGTGCAGACGCAAATCCTCGCCGGATGCCACGCGATCACGCGCAAGCATCCGGACTGGGTCAAGCTCGGCTTGACCAACAGCCTTTACGGCGGTGCGTTCAACTCGCGCCTGGTGATGAACATCCGCGAAGACAAGGGCTACACCTACAGCCCGCGCAGCGGCGTCCACGCCTTGCGCCAGCACGGATATTTCTCGGTTTCGGCGGCGGTGCGCAACAATGTGGTTGCAGCATCGCTGACGGAGATCTTCTACGAGCTCGACAAGCTGCGAGCGCTTCCGGTGCCGGAGCCCGAACTAGCCGACGCGCGAAACTATCTGAGCGGCGTCTTTTCCATGGGCTTGGCCACGCAAGACGGATTGCTGACCCAACTCGCGACGGTAGCGTTGAACGAGCTGCCCGACGATTACCTTGAGACCTACCGCGAAAAAGTGCGCGCGCTCACACCGGCGGATTTGCTCGCAACGGCACGGACGTATTTCGATTCCGCCAACATGCAGATCGTCGCCGTAGGCGATCGCGCCCAAATCGAGGAGCAAGCCAAGCTCTTCGGCGACCTTGCCGTGTACGACGCTCAGGGCAGCGTGCTCCAGAGCTGACGGCAGAAGCCTGTGTTATTGACTTAATAATATAACTGTTGCAGTATGTTGGGCAATGAGCCGCCCGTTCCTCCGGAGACGCCCAGCCCGCCCCGCTGCGATGCTCTGGCTCTGCGTCTCTCTTTTGCTGGCTGCCGCCGCTTCGGCCACAACGAAGAAGCCACCGCTGCAGCCAATCAATCTGAATGCCGCTACGTCGAAAGAGCTGCAGCAGGTTCCAGGAATCGGACCCGCGACCGCCGACAAGATCTTGCAGATGCGCAAATCCTACGGCCCGTTCAAAAGTGTTGACGATTTGCTCGCCATTCGCGGCATCGGCAAGAAGCGCCTGGACAAAATGCGCAAATACTTGACCGCAGGAAAGCCAGCATCGCCGGCAAGACCTGCGGCCACGAGCAATTCTGCGCGCCCCGCGAAGTGTCCTGGCTGCGCCGGAGCGGCCCCGCCAGCGGCAAAACCGAACGCATTGAACTCGTCCGCCTCTGCGCCTGCGAAAAATCCGCCGCCGAGCCTCCCGCAAGTGACCCTGAAAACGAACCAGAAGAACCGCAGCAGCCGCGATAGTCGAGCCGCAGTAAGTTCCTCAGTGGCGCACAGCCAGGAATGGCTGTGCCACAGGAATTTTTCCGCAAACTGTGGAACCGGGTCGCCGGGCCGCTGCCGGGTGGCAGCGTCAGGATCGCGTTTGCCTGTATGGCTAGAGGCTCTGGTGCGTCGGCCGTGGGACTTCGATGCGGAGGGGGACTTGGTCGGCGATGCGGATGCCGTAGCCTTCCAGAGCGACAACTTTCTTGGGGTGGTTGGTTAGGACGCGAATGTCTTTGAGGCCGAGGTCGATCAGGATTTGGGCGCCGATGCCGCTTTCGTGCTGCACCATGCGCTGCCGGGCAGGCTCGCGGTCCAGCTGGCCGCGGGCGTGAAAGTGAATCTGCGGCAGCGAACCGGGCGCTTCGGAAAGCTCGATGCCGAAGCCGCGGCCGGTGTGATGAAGGTAGAGGAAAACGCCGCGGTCGTCTTTGGCAATAGCGGTCAGCGAGCGGGAGACGAGTTCGGAGCAGTCGCAGGTAACGGAGCCGAAGACATCGCCGGTGAGGCAGTGGGAATGAACGCGGACGAGCGGTGGCGTGGGCCCCTCGAGGTTGCCGCGGACCAAAGCGACGTGCTGGTCCTGATCGACGTCGCTGGAATAGGCGATGATGCGAAAGTCGCCGTAGCGCGTGGGAAGGGTGGCCTCGGCAATGCGGCGGACGTAGCGCTCGTGCTGCATGCGGTAACGGATCAGGTCCGCAACCGTGAGCATTTTCAGGTTGTGCTGGCGGCAAAATTCGTGGAGCTGCGGCACGCGGGACATGGTGCCGTCTTCGTTCATGATTTCGCAAATGACCGCGGAAGAGTTCAGGCCAGCGATGCGCGCGAGGTCGACGCTCGCCTCGGTTTGACCGGCGCGGACGAGCACACCGCCGTTGCGCGCGCGGAGCGGAAAGATGTGGCCGGGCCGGGCGAGGTCTTGCGGGCGGGTCTTCGGATCGATGGCGGTGAGGATGGTGATGGCGCGGTCGGAGGCACTGATGCCGGTGGTGACACCCAGGCGGCCGTCGATGGCTTCGCAGAACGCGGTGCCGTGCACGGAGGTGTTGATCGGCGACATGAGCGGCAGGTGAAGCTCGTCGCAGCGGTCTTCGGTGAGGGGCATGCAGATGAGTCCGCGGGCGTATTTCGCCATGAAGTTGATGGCTTCGGGGGTGATCTTTTCGGCGGCCATGGTGAGGTCGCCTTCGTTCTCGCGGTCCTCGTCGTCGACAAGGACGATCATGCGGCCCTGGCGAATTTCTTCGACGGCTTCTTCGACGGAGGCAAAGCGCGGTGTGGTTTCGCTCATGACAGGTTCAGCGTCGCGCAGTCAAGTGAGTCAACTTCAGACACTAGGATGATCTTACGGCTCACGGGTTGCTCCGTCGAGTGCCCGGACGACCTGAGTTTCGCCTGAGCTTCGCTTCTTGAGCCCCACCCGAAATTGGGTAAAGGCACGCTTATTTAACGTGGAACCCGCGAAGCGAACGGAAGTCTATGCGGCTATCGCGGCTTTCGTTTTCGTGGCGCGTGCGGGTTTCCGGGACTTTTGGAGTAACTCGCGTTCCGCCTGCACCCAATCCTCCAATGGATTTCCGGGGGCACCGCCGCGTTCGAGGTAGATTTCGTAGGCGCGCAACTGGATCTGTTCCGGTGTGGGGCGGCTCTTGGCGGTTCGCGGCTTGCGCGGCTTGGCTGGAGAGACTTCGCTGATCTTGGGCATGGTTTCCTCCTTCGGGCTCCTTTAACAGGGATTCTACCTTATGGGAAAATCCGGCACAAACCGGCGCTCGGCTTTTTTCCTAGGGCGTGTTCAAGAATGATAGCGCGAGAGATTGGTTAAGAGGACCGGCGAAATTTAGATAGGGAAAATCGAAATAAGAAATATATAGGATGAGGGGAGCGCCAAAAACGCGTCTTCAGAGGCTGGAGCCCGCTGAAAGCGCATAACTTACGTCGGAGCTGAAGCTCGGACCTCCTAAGCATAGGAACCCTTCGGCAAGCCCCCAAAGTTGCGCCAATATTGCACTAAGCTGAAGCGCACAGCCAGAAAATGGCTGTGCCACAGTGGCTGCTGGTATCCTTGACGAGCAGATTTTTTGGGATGGGCAACATTCTTGGGAGAAGAGCGAGCCACTTGCCACCGATTGTTAGTGCACAAGGATTGTCGAAGCGATATGGGGTTGCGCCACTCTTTCGAGAGATTTCATTTACGGTGTCGGAGGGGGAGCGAATCGGGATCATTGGCCCGAACGGTTCGGGTAAATCGACGCTGCTGGAGATTTTGCAGGGGCGGGTGAAGCCGGACAGCGGGGATGTGGCGATCCGCAAAGGCACGCGGCTGAGCTTCGTGCGGCAAATCTCGGAGTTTGCGGCGGGCGAAACGATTCGATCGGTGATCGACAAGGCGCTCGATCGGGCGAATGCGGCGGAGGACGAGCGGCTGTCGCGCATTGCGGAAATTCTGGGGCGGGCTGGGTTCACCGATCTGGATGCAGAGGCGGCGACGCTGTCCGGAGGGTGGCGGAAGCGGCTGGCGATTGCCGAGGCGCTGGTGCAGAAGCCGGACATTCTGCTACTGGATGAGCCGACTAATCACCTGGATCTGGCGGGGATCCAGTGGCTGGAAACGGTGTTGCAGAATGCGGCGTTTGCGTGCGTAGTCGTGAGCCACGACCGGTATTTCCTGGAAAATGTGGCGAACGAAGTGATGGAGCTGAACCCGGCATATGAAAACGGGGCGCTGCGCGTTTCCGGGAACTACAGCGCGTTTTTGGAGGCGAAGGAACAGTATCTACACGCGCAGCGGAACCGGCAGTCAGCGCTGGAGAACCGCGTGCACACGGAAATCGAGTGGCTGCGGCGAGGGCCCAAGGCACGGACGACGAAATCGAAGGCGCGCATCGACAAGGCGCACGAAATGATCGGCGAGTTTGCGGAAATGAGCGCGCGGACGCGCAGTGCAAGCGCGAAGATCGATTTCTCGGCGTCGGACCGGAAAAGCAAGCAACTGATCACGCTGGATGGGGTCCGCTACGCCGTGGGCGGGCGGACGCTATTTGAGGACATTCACTTCATCATTACGTCGGGGATGCGCGTGGGGCTGGTGGGGCCGAACGGCAGCGGGAAGACGACGCTGCTGCGGCTGCTGAAGGGCGAACTGAAGCCCGCGAGCGGCAGCCTGCGGCAGGCGGAAGCGCTGCGCATCGTGTACTTCGATCAGAACCGGGAGCTGGACCCGGACGTGATGCTGCGGCGGGCGCTGGCGCCGGACAGCGACTCGGTGATCTATCAGGACCGCGTGATTCATGTGGCGGGCTGGGCGGCGCGATTCCTTTTCACAGGCGAGCAACTGAATCAGCTGGTGGGGCGGCTCTCGGGCGGCGAGCGGGCGCGGGTGTTGATCGCGCAACTGATGCTGCAGCCGGCAGATGTGCTGCTGTTGGACGAGCCCACGAATGATTTGGACATTCCGACGCTGGAGATATTGGAGGAGAGCCTGCTGGAGTATCGCGGGGCGCTGGTGCTGGTGACGCACGATCGCTACATGCTCGACCGGGTGTCAACAGTGGTGCTCGGGCTGGATGGGCTCGGTGGGGCGGAACGATTTGCGGATTATCAGCAGTGGGATGAGTGGCAGAGGTCGCGGCAGGCGGCGGGGAAGAGCAATGCGTCGGTGGGAACGCAAAGCCCAAGCCCGAGTGGCGGAACGAGCGTCGCGCCCAGGGCATCGCTGACGAAAAAGAAGCTGTCGTATAAGGAAAACCGCGAATTGGAAACCATCGAACAGCGGGTGGCTGAGGCGGAGAAGGAAATGCAGGTTAAGCATGATGCTTTGCTTGACCCTGCAATCATGAGCGACGGTGCGCGGTTGCATGCTGCTTCCATCGAGTTGGAAGCGGCGCAGAGGGTGATCGATGAACTTTACGCGCGGTGGGTGGAATTGGAACAGAAACTGAAGTGAGTGTTTAGGCGGCGACTTTGCTAGGGCCGCCCGCCTCGGAAGGCGGCCGCTACAAGAGAGAAGACCCAAGCGCAAGAGAAAAAGGGCGGTCCGGGAAACCGGGCCGCCCTTTTCGGATCGTGGGTTGCCGGGATAGGGCGCAGCGTTGCTGCGCCCTACAAGAGGCGACGAAGCATTCAGTGAGTGAGACGGTTGAAGTTGAGATTCTTCGGACATCCTTATCGGATGTCCTCAGAATGACAATTGCGATGCCGCGGGCTTGCCAACGCCGGGCCCCTCGTGCCTCGGGGTAAACTGAAGCCGGCGCCTACACGCGCTTCGATTGCGCCGAGATGGGGCGCCGCGCCCGCGACAGGGTCGCGAAGAAAGACAGGTGGGCGTAAAGAAAAAGGGCGGTCCGGGGAAACCGGACCGCCCTTTTTCGGATCGTTGGTTGCCGAGATGGGGCGCAACATGTTGCGCCCCTACGGCAGCGAGCGTTTTTTAGTACATGCCGCCCATGCCGCCCGGGCCGCCGGGACCGCCAGCGGCGGCGCCCTTCTTTTCGTCTTCCTTGATTTCGGCGACGAGCGCTTCGGTGGTGAGCATCAGGCCCGCGATGGAGGCTGCGTTCTGCAGCGCCAGGCGGGTGACCTTGGCCGGGTCGATGACGCCCATCTTGACCATGTCGCCGTACTCGGCAGTGTCCGCGTTGAAGCCGAAGTTGTCGTCCTTCGAGTCGCGGATTTTGCCGATCACAACGGCGCCTTCGTGGCCGGCGTTGAGGGCAATCTGGCGAGCGGGCTCTTCGAGAGCGCGCTTCACGATGCCGACGCCAACGGCTTCGTCATCATGGAGCTTGAGCTTCTCGATAGCACTGATGCAGCGAAGCAGAGCTGTACCGCCGCCGGCGACGATGCCTTCCTCGACCGCCGCGCGGGTGGCGTGCATGGCGTCCTCGACACGAGCCTTCTTTTCCTTCAGCTCGGTTTCGGTTGCCGCACCCACTTTAATGACCGCAACGCCGCCGACGAGCTTGGCAAGGCGCTCCTGGAGCTTTTCCTTGTCGTAGTCGGAGGTGGTGTTCTCGACCTGAGAACGGATCTGCTTCACGCGGCCTTCGATGTCGGCGGACTTGCCGGCACCTTCGATGATCGTGGAGTTGTCCTTGTCGATGGTGATTTTCTTGGCGCGGCCGAGGTCCTCGAGCTTCACGTTTTCCAGCTTGATGCCGAGGTCTTCGGTGATGGCCTTGCCGCCGGTGAGGGTGGCGATATCTTCGAGCATGGCCTTGCGGCGGTCGCCAAAGCCGGGAGCCTTGACGGCGGCGCACTGCAGTGTGCCACGCAGCTTGTTAACGACGAGGGTAGCTAGCGCTTCGCCTTCCACGTCCTCAGCGATGATCAAAAGCGGCTTGCCCATCTTGGCGGTCTGCTCGAGCAGCGGGAGCAGGTCCTTCATGGAGCTGATTTTCTTTTCGTGGATGAGGATGCGGACGTCCTCGAGAATGCATTCCATGCGCTCGGGATCGGTGATGAAGTAGGGGGAAAGGTAGCCGCGGTCGAATTGCATGCCTTCGACCACTTCCAGGGTCGTCTCCATCGTCTTGGATTCCTCAACGGTGATGACGCCGTCCTTGCCGACCTTCTTCATGGCTTCGGCGATGATGCCGCCGATCTGCTTGTCGTTGTTGGCGGAAATGGTGCCGACCTGGGCGATCATGTCGCCCTTGACGTCGCGGGAGAGCTTCTTGATCTCTTCCACGGCGACTTCGACGGCCCGCTCGATGCCCCGCTTGAGAGCGGTGGGGCTGGAGCCGGCCGCGACGGTCTTGACGCCCTCGCGGAAGATGGCCTGTGCGAGCACAGTGGCGGTGGTGGTGCCATCGCCGGCGACGTCGCTGGTCTTGGAAGCGACCTCGCGAACCATCTGCGCGCCCATGTTCTCGAGCGGATCGCGCAGCTCGATTTCCTTGGCCACGGTCACGCCGTCCTTGGTGATAATCGGCGCGCCGAACTTCTTTTCGATCACTGCATTGCGGCCCTTGGGGCCGAGGGTGATCTTCACTGCGTCGGCAAGAATATTTACGCCGCGTAGAATGGCCTGGCGGGAATTCTCACCTGTAACAATCTGCTTCGCCATACTGGTATTTCCTCCTGAGATTCTTGCGAATTCGTGATGCTTAGCCTAAGAACGGAATACCGGTCAGAAGACCGGCCACTGCATTTACCTCTTGCCGGCCGCTTTGGCGGCGCCGCCAAGCTTCGCCAGGATTTCTTCCTCGCGAAGGATCAACAGCTCTTCGTCTTCGATCTTGATTTCGGTGCCGCTGTACTTGCCGAACAGTACGCGGTCACCCGGCTTAACATCGAGGGGGATGCGTTCGCCCTTTTCACGCTTGCCAGCGCCGACGGCGATTACCTCGCCCTCCTGCTGCTTTTCCTTAGCGGAGTCGGGGATGATGATGCCGCCCTTGATGCTTTCCTTTTCTTCAATGCGCTTCACGACCACGCGGTCGTGGAGCGGCGTCAGATTCACTGCCATCTTGAAAGAACCTCCATTTAGGTGAGTTGCGATTGAATGCGGCCGGGAGTCAAAAGGGGATTTAGCACTCCTCATAGCCGAGTGCTAATATAGCAGAAACGGCAGCCATGTCAAGGGATTCGCCGACAGGCTGGCAGTTCCTTTGCGTGTCTCGCTCTTCAGTTAAACTATTTATTTACAACTAGTTACACTGGTGCAAGGTAAAGATGGCACTTGGTCGTTGTAGTGCGTTGGCCTTGGGCATAGTATCGGTAGGGCCAAATGACATGAGTTCGTTGATCTACGTCCGGCTGATTGGATTGACCTTCGGAACGCTGGTGCAGCTGTTCTGGATGGTGGTGATCCTTGGCTATCGGCGGCAGCGTAACTTTGAGCGGGTGTTCTTCTTTCTTTGCCTGGCGTTGTTTTTGTTCTACGGCGGCTCGTTGCTGGCGCTAAACGCCCAGGTCTACTACGCCGAGCCGCCGGTAGGGCTCCAGGAATTCGCGATTGCGGTGATTGCGACTGGCCTGTGCCTGGTGCCGGCGCTGCTGATGCATCTGCACATGGAGTTCGCGGAGACGCGGGGCCTGCTTAAGAACGAGAACTGGAAGAGGGCGGTGGCATTTTTCTTTTACGCCGCCGGCCTGCATCTGTTGATTCGCAGCGTCTCGACGCAAATCACGCGCGAGCACTTCGATTTTGCGCTACCCGGGAATTCGCTGAATGAGGGGTTCGCGCACCTTTTTTCCTATTCGCTATTGTGGTGTAGCAGCTGGGAGTTCCGATTTTATAGAAGCGCCCCCGACAAGCCGCAGCGCTACTTCCACGGGTTCCTTACCTTCGCTTTCCTCCTCGCCTGCGCCGGTATTGTGGGTCTGCACGTCGTGCATCTCTCGTTGCCGGCATCGGCGAGAGAGGGGCTGGGAGTGGCGCTTTCGCTGGTTCCAGTTGTGCCGCTCGTGGCGCTGATTTATCTGGTGTGGCGGCACAATTTTTTGCAGATCGGCCGGCAGAAGAACTTGGTGTACGCGGTATCGGCAACGTTCTTGGCGCTGCTGTACCTGAGCCTGGTGAGACGCGTCGGCGGATGGCTGGAGCCGGTACTTCCGCCGGAAGCCTCGGCGTCGATCCTGTTGTTCGTGCTGGTGATTTTTATCGAGCCTCTTCAGCGTTTGCTGGGGCGAACGCTGCAGGAAACGGCGCGAAAGGGATTGCAGCAAGCCCAGCGTCTTTCCGCCGAACTGCAGGCGGAAGCGCGGCATGGTGACCTTCGAAAACTGATTCTAGTGATCGAGCGCCGGGTGAAGGAGCAATTTGAGTTGGAAGGAGCCTGGCTCACGATGCTGGAGCCCAATCTGGGCCCCGACTTCGCCGGCAAAGGTCCGACGCAAGGACAGGAGTCCTACTCCGTTTACATGCCGGGCAGATTGAATGCGGTGTTGTCGGTCAAGGCGCACGGGGCCATGCTTTCTGGAGACGCCCACGCCGCGCTGGACTCCTTGTCCCGGCAGCTTCCGAGCACGATCGAACTCTGCCGCGCGATTGAAGACAAGCTGCAGCTCGAGAGGGAACTGGCGGAGAGGGAACGACTGGCGCTGGTCGGTCAGATGGCCGCGAGTATTTCGCACAATTTGAAGAACCCGCTGGGTTCGATCAAGACAATCTTGCAAGTGCAGATGGAGAATCCGGAGCTGCCGGAGAAGATTCGCGGCGAGACGAAGATCGTCCTGGATGAGATTGGTCGTCTTTCCGCCAAGCTGAACCAATTGCTGCAATTCAGCCGCCCGGCGGTGCGCAGCGGAAGCGCCGGGGCCACCTGCGACGTGCGAACGGTCATCGAACAAGTGGTGGGCGTCCTGCGGCATGAAGCCGAGCGCCGCGGGATCGCATTGGCGACTCAAGTGCCCGAGGACAGGGCGAAGGTTGCAGCGGCAGCGGATGCGGTGAGTGAGATCGTGTCGAATCTGGTGGTAAATGCGCTGGAAGCGACGCCGCGCGGCGGATGTGTGAGCGTGAGCGCCGTGGAGAACGGCGGCGGATGCGTCCTTACGGTCGAGGACGATGGGCCGGGTATCGCTCCTGCGGCCCGCGAGAAGATTTTGCGGCCGTTCTTCACGACAAAAACGCAAGGGACGGGTTTGGGACTAGCGATCGTGGCGCGGCGCGTAGCGGAGTTTCAAGGGCAGCTGGAGTGGGAAAGTCCGGTGAAAGAAGGGCGCGGGGCGAGGTTTCGAGTGGCGTTGCCAATGGAAAGAGGAAGTAAGGACGCAATGAAGTAATGAAGTAACGAAGTAAAGATGTAATGAAAAGCAAGGATTCGGACGCGGGTGACTTTGCTATGAGGCATTGGCGATGAAAACGATTTTGATTGTGGATGACGAGGGGGCGGCTCGATACGGATTGCGTCGCGCCTTGGAGTCGAAATACCGCATTGCGGAGGCGGATTCGGCGGAGGCTGCGCGCGAGGCGCTGCCGCGGGAGCAGCCGGATTTGGTGCTGCTGGATGTGGTGCTGCCCGGGCAGAACGGCCTTTCGTTTTTGCAATGGATGCGCGAGCAGGGAAGCGAGGTGCCGGTGCTGATGGTTTCTGCGCTGGACACGGCGAAGACCGCGGTGGAGGCGCTGCAACTGGGAGCGGCGGATTACTTAGTGAAAGGGTTCGAGCTCGAGGAACTGCGCCAGCGGGTGGCGAATCTGCTGAAACTGGCGACGCTGGAGAAAGAAAACAACGCATTGCGGCGACGGCTGACGACCGAGGGACAGTTCGGGCAGATGCTGGGACGCACCCTGGAGATGCGGCGGGCGTTTGAGATGGCGGATCGCGTGGCGCCGGCGGATTCGACGGTTCTGATCCTCGGCGAGAGTGGCACCGGGAAGGATCTTTTGGCGCAGGAAATTCATGCGCGGTCGCCTCGGGCGGGGAAACCGTTTGTGGCGGTGAATTGCGCGGCGTTGCCGGAGACGCTGATCGAGTCGGAGTTGTTTGGATACGAGCGTGGGGCGTTTACGGGAGCAGCGCAGCAGAAGAAGGGAAAGTTCGAGTTGGCCTCCGGGGGAACGCTGTTCCTGGATGAGATCGGCGACATGAACCCGGTGACGCAAGCGAAGGTGCTGCGCGCTTTGGAAAATCGCACCATCGAGCGGCTGGGCGGGACGCAGTCGATTCCGGTGGATGTGCGGGTGATCAGCGCGACGCACCGCAACCTTGGCGCAGAAATTCGGGCGGGAAAGTTTCGCGAAGATTTGTTTTACCGGCTGCGAGTCGTGACCGTGGAGCTGCCGCCGCTGCGGGCGCACAAAGAAGACATTCCTTTGCTGGTCGAGGCGTTTCTGGAGATGCACGGCGCGCGGTTGGCGCGCACGGCACGGCTGAGCCGGGAAGCGCTGACGGCGATCGAGCGGTACGATTGGCCGGGAAACGTGCGCGAGCTGAAGAACGCACTGGAGCGGAGCCTGGTGCTATGCCGCGGAGAAGAGATCGGCGTGGAGGATCTGCCCGGGGAAGTCGCGCGCGGCGAGGCGATATCGCACAAACCTGCTGAAGATGGAGCCGACATCGGCCTGGGCGAAAGAGACTTTCGTGAAGCCAAGCACAAATTTGAGGTGGCGTATTTGACAAAGCAGTTGACGAGTCACCGCTGGAACGTTTCGCGGACGGCGGCGACAATCGGATTGCATCGGCAAAGCTTGCAGGAGAAATTGCGGGAGTTGGGAATCCGGCGGCCGGGGCGAGAGCCGATCGAAGAGGGTGACTCGTGACTATTGGGGGGACGCCCGCGAGCGTTGCAGGTTACGTTCTGGGCGGCGGTGGAAGTACGCGATTCGGGCGGGACAAGGCGCTGGTGCAGATCGACGGCAAGCTGATGTTGATGCGCATGCGCGAATTGCTTGACGGCGTGACGCATGGAGTGCGCGTAGTGGCCGCGACGGGCAAATACGCGAATCTCGAGACCGATCTTGTATCTGATCGATGGCCAGGTGAGGGACCCCTCGGAGGAATTATCACCGCGCTGCTAACAACCGCGGAAACGAGCGGTGGACCGGAGTGGAATTTGATCATCGGCTGCGACATGCCATTTCTTAGGCGCGAGTGGCTGGCGTATCTGGTCGGGCGCGCGCTGGCCAGCCCGGCCGAAGTTGTGGCTCCGAAATCGGAACACGGGCTGGAGCCGCTGTGCGCGTGCTGGCGCACCAACGCGGCCGGCAAGCTGCAGCTGGTGTTCGAAGGCGGAGTGCGCAAAATAACCGAGGCGATGAAACACCTGAAGATGGAAGTTCTTGACGAGACGCACTGGAAACGATTTGATAGCGCTGGCCGGCTCTTTTGGAACATGAATACGCCGGCTGATTACGACGAGGTCAAACGGATTTTGGAAGCGGGCAGCGCATGAGCGATCCTGGCAAGGATGAAGATTTGCTGCTGGGCGGCGTCGAGAGTGCGAACGCCCTGGCTCCCGATGGAGCCGGCGGCTTCTTTGAGTTTCGCAAGATATGCAAGGCGTTTGACGATCGCGTGGTGTTGAACGACGTCAGCTTCAAGGTGAAAACGGGCCAGACATGCGTGATTATGGGGCGCAGCGGCGCGGGAAAATCGGTGGCGCTGAAACACATCATGGGATTTCTGAAACCGGATTCAGGGCGCATTTGGATCGATGGGCAGGACGTCACGGATTTCAGCGAAGAGCAATTTGCGGAAGTGCGGCGCAAGGTCACCATGGTGTTCCAGTCCGGTGCGCTGTTCGATTCGCTGACGGTCGCCGATAACATCGCGTTTCCGTTGCAAGATCAGCCGGGGCTGACGGCCGAAGACGTGGATGCGTATGTGGATAAGCTGGCGCACATGCTGGAAGTGGACACGGTGCTGGGCAAATTGCCGGGTGAGCTGTCGACCGGAATGCGGCGGGCGGTGGCGATCGGGAGAGCGCTGGCGCAAAATCCGGAAGCGATTTTATACGACGAGCCGACCACGATGGTTGACCCCATCATGGCGGCGCACATGGGCGATCTGATCTCGCGGTTGAAGCAGGCATTTCACAAAACATCGATCGTGGTGACCCACGACACGCACTTGGCCAAGAAACTTGCGGATGAAGTGGTTTTCCTGCAAGACGGTAAAGCCACGGTGTTCAAATCCTGGCCGGAATTCGAGAATTCCAAAGATCCGTTCTTGCATAACTTCCTGCTGCAAGATGAGCTGATCCCCGCGCTGGACGTGACTCTGTGAGCCAGTTGGCCGCCGGAGCCAGCGACGCAAAAAAGCAGTTGCGGCGCGAGATGGGCTTCTGGGACGTCCTCCTCTTCAACATCGCCACGGTACTCGGGCCGCGCTGGATCGCGGCGGCAGCACACAATGGCACTTCTTCGATCAGCTTATGGGGGCTAGCGGCGCTGTTCTTTTTTGTTCCGAGCGCGCTGGTGATCAACGAACTCTCGTCGAGATTCCCTGAAGAGGGTGGTCTGTACGTGTGGTCGAAGGAAGCGTTTGGCGACTTCCACGGTTTCGTGTCGGGATGGTTGTACTGGATTTACACCATCTTCTATTTTCCGGGATTGCTGCTGGCCAGCACGGCGATGAGCGGATACATCGCCGGCGCTGGGGGCACGGCACTGGCGCAAAACAGGACATTTCTCGTGGCAGGTTCCTTCGTGCTGTTGATCGTGGCGGTTTTCCTGAACATCATCGGACTGAACGTGGGGAAGTGGCTGCAGAACGCGGGTGGAGTTTCGACATATCTGCCACTGCTGATATTGACCGGGATCGCCGCAGTTCTGTATTTCCGTCAGGGTTCCACAACTCACTTCACGGCGGCGAATATGCTCCCGCACTGGAATTGGGATACCGTGAATTTCTGGTCGCAGATTGCATTTGCCTTTGCGGGGCTCGAGCTGGTGTCCGCAATGAGCGAGGAAGTCAAGAATCCGAGACAGACACTGCCCCGCGCAGTCCTGGCTTCCGGAGCCCTGATCGCCGCGATGTACATCGCCGGTACTTTCGCGGTGTTGTCGCTGATTCCCGCGCCGCAGGTAGATCCCAGCAGCGGCGTGTTCGCGGCGATCACCGCAGGCTCGACGGCGCTGCGCCTCGGATTCGTCGGAGTCCTGGCGGCGATGCTGGTATCCGTCGGAAACGCAGGCGGCGTAGGCAGCACCGTCGCGGGCATCGCACGGGTGCCGTTCGTCGTCGGAATCGACCGGTACTTACCCGCGGCGTTCGGGAAGATTCATCCGCGGTGGAGAACGCCGTACGTTTCGATACTCGTGCAGGCCGTGCTTTCCGGGGCAGTGCTGCTGGTGAGCCAGATCAACGAAACGACGCGAGGGGCGTATCAGTTTCTGGTGGACGCGACGATCATTCTCTATTTCATTCCGTTTCTGTACATGTTTGCTGCCGCGATCAAGCTGGCTGGCCGCCCCGATCGAGCCGCGAATCCTCAAGTGGTGCTGATACCCGGCGGAAAAGCCGGTGCGTGGATCACCGGCGGCGTTGGATTCCTGGTCGTTCTGGGAGGAATTGGTGTTTCGCTGGTGCCACCGGGAGATTCATCGAACAAGCTGGGCTTCGAAGAAAAATTGGTGGGCGGAACTGTGGCGGCGATTGCACTGGGGCTGACGCTGTATTGGCGAGGCGTGCGAGAAAAAAGCGCCCTGCGTCCCGAAAGCTAATAGATCGACCAGATGCCCGGCGTGGCGAGCTCGAGAAGATTTTGATCGGGGTCGCGAAAGTAGAGGCTGGTGCCGCCGCGCGGCCACTGGATGCGGGTTTCGACGGCAATATGGTGCGTCGCGAGAATTTCTTCCCACTTCGCAAGATCCTCCGCAGGCATCGCGAAGGCCATGTGCAGCGGACCATTGCCGTCATGTGGTCCGAGTGTGCCTGAAGGCAATTGCGTGACGCAGTTCGACGCGCCACGCTTGAACAACAAAAGGACACTTCGGGCTGCGACGCTGTAAGCCCGAAAGCGCAGGTCCCCTGCGATGCGGGTGAGGCCGAACAGCTCCTCGTAGAAACGCGACGCAAGATCGAGGTCGTCCACATACAGGCAGGTTTCGAGGATGCCGGTGAGGGAAGGCATGTGTGTCTCCCAAGAGCTAGAAGCCTTCTTCGGTAAGGCGCGCGAGCGTGATCGAAGGTCGTGGTGCGCCTGCCGCGCCTCGGGCTTCCAGATGACGCTCGACATATTTTCCGAGGACATCACCTTCGAGATTGACGGCGTCGCCGGGTCTGCGGTCGCGCAAATTGGTGTGTGCGTAGGTATAGGGAATGACGGCGATTTCTGCGATGCGATCGTGCCAGCGCGCGACGGTCAGGCTGATGCCATCGATGGTGATGGAGCCCTTGGGAATGACGTAGCGCGCGAGTTCTTCCGGCACTTGCACGCCATACCACCAATTCTCGCCTTCCGGCCGCAGATGCGCGACCCGACCAACGCCATCGACGTGGCCGAGTACGAAATGCCCGCCAAACTCCTTACCCGCGGTGAGCGGTTGCTCGAGATTGACGCGCGAGCCGGTCTTAAGGCCGCCGGCGCCGAACGAGGTGCGGCGAACGGTTTCGCCGGAGAGATCGGCGGAGAAGCGTTCGTTTTCCAGTGAAACGACGGTGAGGCAGCATCCATCTACGGCAATGCTGTTCGATACGGCGAGCGAGGCTGCGACGCTCGGAGCATGAATCGTAACGCGGCCGCCATCGCTGTGCAGCGACAGCGATTCGACGGTGCCAACGTGTTCGACGATGCCGGTAAACATTATTTTGACGCTGCCTTCTGAAAACGCGCGCGTGTGAGTTAGCATCTTACGACATGGCCATGCACTCGCGCACTAACAGCATGCTGCTTGCACTGGATCAGGTTCTCGCCACCTGCGTCCTTCCGGTTACCAACGAGCGTGGAGTACTGCTGAGTTTTCTATTCCATTCGCTCTTCGAAGGCCCGCGCGAACTGCAATCGGGCATCGTCGATCCGCAGCAGGGAATCACGGTAGCGATGCTGCGGCAGGTCCTGGGTCACTTCCAGAAGCAGGCGTACAAATTTGTGTCACCGGGAGACGTTTTGAACGGACTCCCTGCAGGCGCCAAGTACGTTCTTCTGACTTTTGACGATGGGTATTACAACAATACTCGGGCGCTTCCGGTACTGGAGGAGTTTCGCGCTCCCGCGGTTCTCTTCGTCTCGAGCAACTACATGAAGCAGGGCAAAGCGTTTTGGTGGGACGTGGTCTATCGCGAAAGCAAGAAACGCGGCCGGCAGGAAAGGGAAATTCAGCGGGAGGTCGCCCGCTACAAGCGGCTGAAAACGGCGGACGCAGAAGCACAACTTCGCAATCAATTTGGCGCGGATGCGCTGGGCCCGCTGGGCGATTTGGACCGGCCTTTCACTCCGGCCGAGTTGCGGGAGTTTGCTGAACATCCGCTGATTTCGCTGGGAAATCACACTAGCGACCACGCGAGACTGACGAATTACTCCGCACAAGAGGTGCATGCACAAATTCAGGGAGCGCAGGACGACATCCGGGCGATGACCGGAAAATCCGCGGACATCATTGCCTATCCTTACGGCGACGAATCGCCTGCGATCCTGGAAGCGGCGAAAAGCGTGGGAATCCACTTCGGTTTGGGCGTGAATCCTGGACGCAACCGGCTGCCGCTGCGGCCGGGTTCGCGCGACGCGATGACGCTGAAGCGCTTCACGCTGACGGGAGACCATGCGATTGAGCCACAATGCCGTATGAGCCGCTCGGGGGTTTCGCTTTACCGCTCGGCTCGCACCATGAAGCTGAAAGCGAGCGCGGGTTTTTCTTCGCTTCGGCCTGCCTAGGCGTTAGTCGCCACAAAACTTACCCGCAATATCCTCTATTTTCGAGAGGGCCGATGCGGATAGGCTTCGACGCAGATATCGGGTCCGAATTGCCGCGTACGCATGTCTCGCAGCGAATTGCGGTCCAGCTTCGGCGCGAACGCGAATGGCACGCCACCATCGCCCGCAATTTTTGGAGCATAGAACAATGCAAGCTTATCAACCAAGCCCGCCGCGAGCGCCGCTCCATTCAGTGAGGGCCCGGCTTCCAACAGAACGCTGAGAATATCGCGCCGGCCGAGTTCGGCAAGGGCAGCGGTGAGGTCGATACGGCCGCGGTGCGTGCGAACACGGATGATCTCGACACCAGCGCGTTGGAGCTTGCGGGCTTTGGCGGAATCGAGCGTCGCGCCGGTAAAAATCAAAAGGTCGTCGTCCGCCGTTTTGACGATCCGAGACTGCGGCGAGAGCCTGAGGTTGGAGTCGAGCACCACGCGCAGAAGACGCCGGCGGCGCGAAAGGCCGCTGCGATCGGTGAGAAACGGGTTGTCAGCAAGAACCGTGCCGATGCCCGTGAGCAGGGCGTCCGAGGCGTGACGCATGCGCTGCACTCCCGCGCGCGATTCTTCCGAAGTGATCCACTCCGAACGCCCGCGTTTCTTGGATTTCGGAAGAGCGAGCTGGCCATCGAGCGTCAGCGCGGACTTCAGCGTGACGAAGGGTTTCTTCGTGCGAATCCAGCAGGCAAACGCTTCGTTCAGGCGCCGCGCCTCGTCCTCCAGCACGCCCGAAATGATTTCGACGCCCGAGGTCTGCAAGCGTTCGAGGCCGCGGCCGGAGTTCTTCGGGTTGGGGTCCTCGACGCCCGCAACGACACACCGAATTCCCGCCGCAAGAATCGCTTCCGTGCAGGGTCCGGTGCGCCCGGTGTGATTGCAGGGCTCGAGGTTGACGTAGAGCGTCGCACCGCGCGCTTTGTCGCCGGCGGATTTCAGGGCGATGATTTCGGCGTGATCGCGCCATTCATATTGATGAAAGCCTTCGCCGACGATCGCGCCGTCGCGCACAATCACGCAGCCGACGGCGGGATTCGGGCTGGACAGGCCAATGCCTTTGCGCGCTAGTGCCAGCGCATGCTGCATAAAATGAATGTTGTGTGCGTTCACGAATTAGTCGAAAAGCGAGTTGACGTACGTCTCAGCGTCGAACGGCACCAGGTCGTTAATCTGCTCGCCGGTGCCGACGAAGCGAATAGGCAGTCCCAGTTCGCGGGAGATAGCCACCACAATGCCGCCCTTTGCCGTGCCGTCGAGCTTGGTAAGGATAATCCCGGTCACGCCGACGGCGGAGGTAAATTCGCGCGCCTGCGCCAAGCCGTTCTGGCCGGTGGTGGCGTCGAGCACGAGCAAGACGTCATGCGGCGCACCGGGAATGACTTTGGCGGCGGTGCGTTTCATTTTCTCGAGCTCGGCCATCAGGTTGGACTTGGTATGCAGGCGGCCGGCAGTATCGACGATGACGGCATCCGTGGCGCGGGCCTTCGCAGCGGCGACCGCGTCGTAAACCACCGCGGCCGGGTCGGCGCCGGATTTCTGTTTGATCACTTCAACGCCATTGCGCTGCGCCCAGATCTCGAGCTGCTCGACGGCGGCGGCGCGAAACGTGTCAGCGGCACAGAGAATCACGCTCAAGCCTTCCTTGCGCAGTCGATTCGCCAGCTTTCCGATACTCGTCGTCTTGCCGGCGCCGTTTACACCGACGATGAAAATCACGCGCGGGCCTTTGCCGTTCGGCGAGGCAGCCTGAACGCCGGCCGCCGGACCGGGCGAGCCGGCCGGTGCGTCGAGGATCCGAACGATGTGCAACTTGATTTCACGCTTAAGCTGCGCGGCATCAGCTAGTGCATTGCGGTCCATTTTTTCGCGAACCGCGTCCAGAATTTCGCGGGTCGTCTTCACTCCTAGATCGGCGGAGAGCAGCGCCGTCTCCAGATCTTTGAGTAAAGACGGATCGATCTTCCGCTCGCCAAGGAAGATGGCATCAACCGTCTCGGAAAGAGCCGCCTTGGTCTTGCTGACGGACTCCTTCAGCCGTTCAGCAAGTGTCGGTTCGGGTTTGCCAAAAAGAGAGATCATGAGGTCGCGCTCCGATGAGGGCGCAACATAAAATTGTAGCAGAACTGTTGTAGGGTCGGCCCGGCTGCGCGCGCAGCCGGGAGTGTGGCGCTACACTTGAACTTCGACGGCGCTGAGGCGGAGCTTTCCGGCGGTGACCGCGGCTTCGAGCGCGTTGACCACGACGGTGTCGAATTTTGCGCCCGCCAACGCCTTGATTTTATCCAGCGCGTAATCCAGATCCATCGCGGATTGATAGGGGCGGTTGGTGGTCATAGCGTCCAGCGTGTCGGCCACGGCGATGATCCGCGCCATTAGAGGGATCTGGGGTCCCTGCAGGCCGTACGGATAGCCGCGGCCGTCCATATGCTCGTGGTGCAGCTCGATGCCTGGCAGCATTTCTTTCAGCTGCGAGACCGGGCGCATGATGTTCGCGCCCTTGATGGTGTGCTGCTTCATCAGCCCGAATTCTTCCGGTGTCAGCGCTCCCGGCTTCTTGAGCACGCGATCTTCGACGCCGATCTTTCCGACGTCGTGCAGCAGCGCGGAGATGCGCAGCGTGTCCAGGTCCGCGGCGGACAGCTCCAGCTCCTGGGCGATGAGCGTCGAATATTTCGCCACACGGCCGGAGTGACCCCGCGTGTACGGATCCTTTTCGTCGATGGCCGCGGCGAGCATGCGGATCGACCCGATAAAGAGCTCGCGATTCTCCTCGGCGGCTTCCTTCAGTCGCTCGATGTACTCTTCGATGTCGCCGGCCATTTTGTTGAAGTTTTCGGCCAACTCGCTGATTTCCGAGGCGCCGCGCACGGCCGAGCGCTGATGGAATTCGCCGCGGCTGATGGCGCGTGTGGAAGCGGCCAGGCCGCGAATCGGGCCGCTGATGCCGACGGCAAAGAAATAGCCGATAAGGATGGCGGCGAGAGTCACGATGGTAACGAAGGCCAGCGCCTGGCGATTGAGCTCGTTGACGCCCGCATCGGCGCGCGCCTGTTTCAAGCTGCGTTCCGCAATCACCGCCCAGTTCACTTCGGGAAATGTGCTGTACGTTCCGATCATTTCCACCGAGCGGTTATTTTCTTTCTGAGTGAAACGTATCGTCGCCGTGCTGCGAAGATCGCGTGGCAAGGCGCGCACTTGCTCGACGAGTTTCGACGCATCCGCGCTCACGTCCGTCCCGGGAACGAAATTCTTGGTGTCCGGATGGGCCACGATATGGCCGTAGTGGTCGACGACGAAAACCGTGCGGCCGCGCACGCTGGCATCCTGCAGGCGCCGCAAAATCGGGTCGAGCGAAACCACCGCCGCGAGCATGCCCGTGAAATTTCCGTCGATATTCTTGAGTGGCACCGCGATTACGAATGCCGGTCGATTGCCCGGCGCCAGCGCCAGGGGATCGCTGCGGAACTTCAGGGACTGCATGCACGCGGCAAAGGCCCGCTGCAGCGCCTTGGTAACGAAGGGATCTTGGTCGGCGCGGTAATTTCCCTGCGATGCCACCGTGCCTTTCCCGGACTTGCCCACCGCTGTGAGATAGAGAAGAGTTTCCTGGTTGCTGTCGGCAAAGCTCTTCAGCAAGTAAGTGACTTTGGGCTCCGCTACGGGATCTTCCACGTTGTCGCTCAAGCCCATGAGCTCCAGAATCTGCCGCTCGCTGACGAGCTGCTGCGTCAAATTTGCTTCAAACAGTTGAATTTCTCGTGCTAGCGAGCGCGTTAGGTCGGTTTGTTGTACGAGCTCCGTGTCCACCAGCTTTTCTTGGCTGAGCTGCAGCACCTGGCGGTGATAAAGCCCAATCGGCACGGCGCTAATCAGCAGCATCGCGCCCAAAACAAGCCACAGGATCCGCACGCGGCCGGCGCGGATGCGATCCCACGAAGATGCAAGGTTGACAGACATCGCCCTACCACCAGTCTAGGCGAATCGCAGCGAGCGATGGGCGCCGGGAGGTACAGGCGTCGCGCATGTGCAACTGGAACGTTGGTACTACTGGCCGCAAGTCCTTGCAGCGATGGCCTTTAGGGAAAGGCCCCGGATCCGTCATTCGCGTCTCTGTGGTCGCTCCATGATTTCGCGGATAGCGTCGCGCGGAGCTTTGCCTTGATTCAGGATGGCATCGACCTGCTCCGTAATCGGCAGGTCAATCCCGTTCTCGCGGGCCAGCGCCAGCAGCGCCGCCGCCGTGCCCACACCCTCCGCCACCATGCGCATGCCGGCCATGATTTCGGCAAGAGAGCGGCCTTTTCCCAGCTCGATGCCCACGTAACGGTTGCGGCTCAGCGAACCCGTGCACGTCAGCACCAGATCCCCGAGCCCTGCGAGCCCGCTCAAGGTTTCGGGACGCGCCCCCAGCGACACGGCCAGCCGGGACATTTCCGCAAGACCTCGTGTCACCACGGCCGCCAAGGAGTTGGAGCCGAGGCCCAGCCCCTGGCAGGCGCCCGCGGCGATCGCGATCACATTTTTCATCGCGCCGGCGAGTTCGACCCCCAAGACGTCGTCGTTGGTGTAAAGGCGAAAATTCGGAGCCGCAAATTCTTGCTGCAGTTCGGTGGCGAGCGCCGCATCGTGCGACGCCAGAACCACGGCGGTGGGTTCGCCTCGCGCGACTTCCGCCGCAAACGACGGGCCCGAAAGAACGGCCACGCGCGGCGCAAGCAGGGAAGGGATCACTTGCGCGATCACCTGGCTCATGCGCTTGTGCGTCGCAGGTTCCAGGCCTTTTGTGGCGCTTACGAAGATCGTGTGCGCAGAGACCCGGTTCGCCGCCGCCGAGTAGACGCCGCGAGCGTGAGCCGAAGGCATCGCACCAACAACGATTTCCGCGCCGGCCAAGGCTTTGTCAATTTCACGAGTGACTCGAACCGCCTCTGGAATGTTGTATCCCGGCAAATACGTCTGATTTTCGCGGCTGTGGCGAATTGATTCCGCGAGTCCGCCGTCGTGAACCCACAGTGAAATCTCGTGGCCACGCGGACTGCGCGACAACACGATGGCCAACGCGGTGCCCCAGCTTCCGCTGCCGAGAATGGCGATCCGCGTCACTTGGTTTCCTTGTTTTTGCCGAAAGAGAAGCGCGGTTCACGGCCTTCCACGAGACGCTGAATGTTGGCATCGTGCTTGAACACCACGAGCATCGCCGCCGCGAACGCGCCAAACGTAACCGTCAGCGGAGGCGCGTGGTGCGGCGCCCACAAGAAATAAATGAGCATCGGCATTGCCGCGGCCGCCGCGATCGAGCCCAGCGACACGTAGCGCCAGAACACAACCACAACTATAAAGACGGCGATCGCACTCAAGCCCGCGAGCGGACAGAGAACCAGGAACATTCCAGCGGCGGTCGCGACACCCTTTCCGCCGTGAAAGTGCAGCCAGACCGGATAGCAGTGCCCGATCAGCGCTGCGAGTCCCGCGACGGTCATCCATGCGGCGCTGTCGTTCGCAAAGCGCGCGGCAAGCCACACGGCGGCGGCGCCTTTGGCTCCGTCCAGCACCAGCGTGGAGATTCCGGCGAGCGGGCCGGCGACGCGCGCTACGTTCGTCGCGCCGACATTGCCGCTGCCGGCTTTCCGCACGTCGCCGGCGCCGAACAGCTTCGCAAGAAGCAAGCCGAACGGAATGGACCCGAGCAGATATGCTGCCGCCGGAATCCACAAGAGGCTCGGTGAGACTGCTGACATGCCAGCTAGTCCTCCGCTGCAAACGGAAAGGATTGCAGCGTAGTGTACTCCGCGCCGGAAGGCTTCAGCTTGCTTTCGATCAGATGAAATTCCGCGGTGCGCAATAGTCCGAAATCGCGCGCCGCACTTTCCCGCAGGGCAGCGCGAAGTTCCGGCGCGATGCCCGATGGCTCGAAGCGAGCCAGCGTCAGATGCGGAGTGAAGGGCCGGCTTTCACGGGGAAACTCGGCCTTTTCGAGATGCAGGTCGACGTCGGCGGCAAGCGCCGCCACATTCGGCGACGCCTCGATTCCCGCCCAGAAAACACCTGGACGCTTTTCGTTCGGGAAGAAACCGAGGCCCCGGAAGCGCAATTCAACCGGCTGCGCGGAGTGAACGGCAGACAGCCCGGCGCGAATTGCCTCCAGTTTTTCGGGAGCGGCCTCGCCGATGAATTTGAGCGTCACATGAAGATTCTCAGGCCGGACCCAGCGCATCCTTTTCGCGGAAGATGGCCGCTCCAGCGCGCGCAGTTCCTTCATCAACGCAGCGAGACTCGCTCGCACGGCGGAAGAAATCTCCAGCGCGACGAACAGGCGCACGGCTCACGCCCTCTTGGACGAAGATTTCGTGGCGTTTTGTCCGTTGTAGAGAAAGTGGACACGCACCAGGTCCAGTGCGACCTGCGACGCTTGCCAGCGAATCGACTCGCGGTCGCCGGGAAACCGCACGCCGCGTTCCTTCACCCCGCCCGCATGGGAAACCGCAACGTGCACGGTGCCCACCGGCTTTTCTTCCGACCCGCCGCCGGGGCCCGCGATGCCGGTAATCCCCACGCCCAGCGTGCTGCCCACCCGCCGGCGAATGCCTTCGGCCAGCGCCACCGCAACCTCGCTGCTGACCGCGCCCTTCGCCAGAATCATCTCCGGCGGGACATCGGCCCACGCGGTCTTTAGCTCGTTGCTGTAGCAAACCACGCCGCCCAGAAAATACGACGAACTGCCCGCAATGCTGGTAAGCCGTTGCGCAAGCAAGCCGCCGGTGCAGCTCTCGGCCGCGGCGATGGTGGCGCTACGCAGCGTCAGCTCGTCCGCCACAACCTCTTCAAGCGAGCGCCCGTCTTCGCTGAAAATACGGTCGGTCAGCGCGATCTCAAAGCTTTGCACGATTTCGTCGAGAGTTTGCTTGGCGTGCTGCGCATCTTCAGTCCACAGCCGCAGGTGGATCTGCGTTTCGCCGGGAGCGGCTAGGATCGTGGTGTTCACCTCGGGATAGCGGCTGTAAATCGGCAGAATGCGTTGCTCGACGTGCGATTCACCCAGTCCGGTGACGCGAATCTCGCGATGATGCAAGCGCACGCCGGAAACGCGCCGCTCCAAGCGCGGCAAGACTTGTTCGCGAAACAACGGCTTCAGCTCGCGCGGCGGTCCGGGCAAAAGCGCGATCGTGTGGCCGGAATCTTCGATCCACAGGCCCGGCGCTGTCCCCCGTGGATTTTCCAAAATCTCCGCGCCCTCAGGAACCATTGCCTGCCGGACGTTGACCTCCGGCATTTCGCGGCCCATGCTGCGGAATCGGCCCTCGATGTATCGCACGATCGTGTCGTTGCGGCGCAACTTGCGCCCCAGAAGATCGGCGACCGTTTCGCGCGTGAGGTCGTCTTCGGTGGGTCCCAGCCCACCCGACGCAATGACCAGGGGCACGCGGTTGAGCGCATCGCGAAACGCCTCGCGCAACAGGTCACGGTTGTCACCCACGACCGTCTTGCGCACCACCTCGATGCCGATGGCGTTCAGCTCCTCAGTAAGGAAGAGCGAGTTGGTATCCACCCGGTCCGGAGTAAGCAGCTCCGAACCAACAGCGATGATCTCAGCTTTCATTGGGTTGCTGCAGCAATGCCATCGCATCGGTCATGGCGTTTTCGTATTCTCGCAGATCAAACCTGAACGGTCCTATATCTTTCAGTCCGTCGAAGTGAATTTCCTCTTCATAGTTATTTTGATACCCAAACTCACGCCACGTGACCCCGTCTCCCGAGAAATCCACGACGATTGACACAGCACCGCAACCCAGATCACCGCATTCGCTACAAACCAGGAGCGAACGACGGTTGTTCGGAAAATCAGCGGGATCCCCCAGCAGCAAGCGCCGAACGGACTTCTCGCGTTCTTCGCGCATCCATTCCCTCGTGAAGACACTCACCAAATCGTATCCGGCGGAAATCGCACGTTCGCTGATCGATTCCCCATCAATGACGAAGTCTACGTAGTTTCTTTCGGCTTGAGTCGTCCCTTTGGGAACTTCATACCCGGTCGTTTCCGAATCTTGAGCGCTAGTCTAGACGGTTCAAGTGCCATGGGAACTGCTTCGCTTCACCCGATCAGCGGCAGGCCGCGAACATCCCAATCGAGCGTGAACAGCGCGCCGTTGGTGGTGAGAATGGCGCGGCCGGAAGGCTGCAGCGCCAAACCAACCAGCCCCGAACCGCTCAGCACAATCTCGGCGTGTCCCTGCGGCGTGAGCCGCACGATTCCCCGGCGCCCGCCGTACGACGCGGCCACGTAGAGATTAGCATCGCGGTCGAACGCCAGCCCTTGCGGACGGCCCAGCCCGCGGTAGAACGCCGTGACCTCGCCGCCCCGCGTGATGCGATAGATGCGGTCGTAGCTGGAAGTCGTCGGCCCGGTGACGTACAACTCGCCGCCCGGATGAAACGCCAGGTGATACGCCGCCAGTGACGGCTCCAGCGTGGCGAACACGAAAATCTCGCGGCTCCGGCTGATCTTGAAAATCGTGCCGCTGCGGTCGCCCACGTACAGATTCTCGTCGGGATCAAACGCGATACCCGTGGCGATGCCCATGCCTTCTGCCCACTGCTCCGTGCGCCCGTCCGGCGTGATGCGATGAATGGTGCCATCGTTGCGGCACGACACGAAAAGATTGCCGGCGTGGTCCAAAGCCAGTCCCGACGGATTGACCAGCGAAGTCACGAACGGCTTGACGCTGTAATTGGCCGTGATCTTGTACAGCGAAACGGGAACGCGCTGCCCGCGCGGCCCGCTGAACGTCACGTAAATGTTCCCGTCGGCATCGACCGCAGGATTGGCAACCGGGTGCAGGTTGTCGGCGATTTGCAAGCCAATGGACACCGGGTGCGGCTGGCTCTCGCTGTGCGCGTTGGCCACGCGCACCGTGCCCCCGATGGCGCCATCGGGAACGCGCGCGATCACGCGATTGTCGGTCGCCAGCACCAGTCCGGCTTCGGCTTCGCCAAAACGTACCACCGGGCGCGCGCCCGTGCGCGAAGCGAATCCGCTGCCGTAGATCGCGATCTCGCCGCCGGGAATGGCTGCCGCAGGCGCGATTCGCTCGATTCGCGGGACGCCGTTTTTCTCTGGCGGGGAACCAAATCCAAATTTCATATCATCTTAAAGTGTAACGCGAGCCGCAGCAGGATTGCAGCGTAGACGCCTGCCATCCAGTCATCCGCCATAATTCCCCACCCGCCCGGCAGGTTCTCCAGCCGGCGCAGCGGGAAGGGCTTCCAAATGTCGAACAACCGGAAAAACACGAAGCCGAACAGCAGATACTTCCAATTCACCAGGCTGAGCGCGAAGAAAATCGCGAACATAGACAAGTCCATGTGCGATCGCAGATTCGGCAGCGCGATTGGGATCAGCGGAAGCAGCAACGCGAAGTGCATCCCGGCGACTTCATCGATCACCACGAACTGCGGGTCTTTGATGCCCGCATACTCCGCGGTCTTCGATGCGCTCCACACGCCGATCGCACCCAGGATCACGAACAGCGTCACCGCGGAGAAAATCGGCAGCCACAGCACGGTGTCATGAATGTCGCTGCCGGGAACCAGGAAGTGCTTGTCCATGAATCTAGCGTCGGACAGCACGTGCAACGGCGACAATCCCGCCAGCGACGTGGGCCGCAGGAAGAACACCGCGCACAGGACAATCGTCAGCACTCCCACCAGCGATCCGTAGGTGCCGGGCGCCTTGGGCCAGTGGCCCACACCAAACACCGTAGCGATGGCGTAGGCCAGGCGTGGTTTTTCGCGGGTTGACGTTCCCGGTGCCGCGTCAGTGTTTGGTGTCATCTGGGTTTGGCAATTCGTTCCGTTCTTCGTCATCTTCATCGAAAAAGGGTTGCGAGACGACATATTTCTCGGCGGCCCAGTTCCCCAGGTCCTGCAGCCGGCAGCGCTGGCTGCAAAAAGGGAACTCCGCGTCGGCTGCCGAGTCGGTCGGCCTCTTACAGATAGGGCAGCGGCGTTGCATAAAAACTAATACTACCCTAACATGCGGAGGGCCGCGCCGGTGGCGATGCGCGTCAGTGTTTCCACGGGCGGCATCGTTGGCGCCGCAAAGAGATTGCGGCCCGCGGGTCGCGGCAGAATCTCGACTACCCGCCCGATCAGGTCATACGCATCGGTCTTCGTGATTTTCACTCGAGCCACGTCACCGATGGCCGCAACTTCGCCGGTAGGCAGTTCGATATCGGTAAGGTACAGCTTGCCGTCGATGTCCGGCGCCATGCCTTCCAGGCGCGCTTCCCAAACCAGCGGATTGTCCTTTGACGGGCCCTCGACCAGCGCGACCCCGGTGCGGCCGCGAAACGCCCGCAGTTTCTCCCTCGAAATTTTCTTCTGAATGGCCATCAACCGATCGCGCCGGCCGGTGATCGTCTCCGGATCGACTTTGGCATCCAGCGCGTAGCTGCCCGCGTTGTCCACGTCGGAGTATTCGAACACGCCCATCCAATCGAGATTTGCGGCGCGCACGAAGTCGCAAAGTTCGTCGAAGTCGGTTTCGGTCTCGCCGGGAAATCCAACGATGAACGACGTACGCAGCGAAACGCCGGGTATCGTCGCGCGAATGCGCTCCAGCAATTTCAGGAAGGCATCGCCGTGGGAGCCGCGCTTCATCCGCGCCAGGACGCTGCGGCTGGCGTGTTGCAGCGGCATATCCATGTATTTCGCCAGCCGCGGATGCGCGGCCAGCGTGTCGAGCAGCTTCTGCGTGACGCGATTCGGATAGGCATACAGGAAGCGCACCCAGAGCAGATCATCGACCTGCGCGAGCTTTCCCAGAAGCAGCGCCAGTCCGTCCCGCAACCCCAAATCCTCGCCGTACGATGTCGTGTCCTGGCCGATCAGTGTAATCTCGCGTGCACCTGAAGCGGCCAAATTCTCAGCTTCGCGCACTACCGACTCGAACCGCCGGCTGCGAAATTTGCCACGCAGCTGCGGAATGATGCAGAACGTGCACGGATGGTCGCAGCCCTCCGCAATCTTGATATAGGCGGCATGCCGCGGCGTGGTGATCACGCGCGGCGTCAGGTCGTGGTACAGAAACGCGGGCGGCTCCGCGGGAAGAACGCGCAGATCGCCTTCCACCGCTTCCAGGATGCGCTCGACTTCGCCGGTGCCGACAACGGCATCCACCTCCGGCACTTGCTCGAGAATCTGATCGCGGAATCGCTCCACCAGGCAGCCCGCCACGATCAGTTTCTTCGCGGCTCCGAACTTCTTGTGCTCCGCCATCTCCAGAATCGCGTCCACCGATTCTTTCTGCGCCGACTCAATGAAGCTGCACGTATTCACGACCAAAACGTCGGCCTCATCCGCGCGCGGCGTCAGTTCGTACCCTTCGCGCGCGAGAATGCCCATCATCACCTCGCTATCGACGAGGTTCTTCGGGCAGCCCAGGCTGATGAATCCGACCTTTGTCATAGGCTATGAATTTACTGCATTCCACAATTTTCTAGTGTAACACGCGAGCGCCCGCTCACCCCGTAGCGGCATGTCATTCTGAGGGCATCCGACAAGGATGCCCGAAGAATCTCAACTTCAAGACTAGCGACCCGCGCCATGCGAACACCATAAATTGAGTTGCTTACGGCCCTTAGCGCGCGCGCAGCGCCAAGCGCACTTGCTCCAAAAGCCCACGCAACCGAAGCGTATCGCAAGGCACCCCGCCAAACCGCGCATGAGCGTAGAGTTGCGTGAATTCCCGCACCACCGGCGCCAGATTCGGCTCCCCGACCGCCGCCGCAAATTCCAGCGGCGTCTGCGAAGCGCGCCGCGCGAAACCTCGGTGTTCCAGCAAGTGCAGCAACTCCGCGTACAAGCGAGAGGCAAGCTGCGGGTTCACACTGGCCGCTTTCGGCGCACGAAGCTGCCAATACAGCCGCAGAGGCCGAATCGCCGCGCTCAACAAGTCGTAGCGCAGCAGCACCAGGAACACGATGAATCCAACCGGCAGCGCGAAGGTAACCGCACCTCGCTGGTTCAGCCACGACCGCAGCCAGACCTTGCTCGTTCTCTGCTCTCTTGTGAACCAGCCGCGCACCGATTCCGTCCAACTGCGGGTGTTGCGCTGCATGACCTGCGCCATCTGCACCTGGTGCGCGAAATCGTAGTTGATCACCCACTCGTTCCAGGACAGCTCCATCCAATCGACGTATTGCCCCAGGCGCGAGAAGAAGCCGAAGTCCTCCGCCACGGCCGGGGTAGGGTCGAACGTGATCCATCCGCTCCCGGGAAAATAAACTTCCACCCAACTGTGGGCGTCGCTGGCGCGCACGATGTAGTCGCCCGCGAGATCGTTGTACTCGCCCGGTAGAAAGCCGTTCACCTCGCGCGAAGCAATGCCCAGCGTGCGAAGCATGATGGCCATCGCCGAAGCAAAATACTCGCAATGACCGGCGTGGGTCTCGAACAGAAAGTGTGCAAGCGGGTCGTCGCCGGGCTTGCCGGTCAGGTTCAGCGTGTAGGTGTACCGGCTGCGGAGATAGGATTCTACGGCAACGGCCTTGTCGTAGGGTGTACGCGCCCGCGCGGTAACTGATTTGGAAAGCTCGGGTATGCGCGCATCCAGCGAAGGAAGTTGCAGGTACAACTCGCGAATTTCCTCGGGATAGTCCGAACGCGCCGCGCGCAGCTTTGCGGCGTTCACGGGAGGAAGCCGCGAGTATCCGTAGTAGCGCACCGGAGCGTAGTTGCGGAAAGGGTTGTACAGCGAGCCCGTGAAATCGCGGAACAGGTAGGAGCGCCGCGAGATCCAACCGGCACTCAGGCTCTCTCCGGAGAAATTTCCCTGTAGCGAAACGACATTGGCCGGCGCGAACACGGTATCCGTTGCTACTGGCTGCAGCAAAATCTCGTAGCTCAGCCCGATCGCCAGATCATCTTTTTGCTGCGCGGGATCAGCGACGTAAATCCAGCCGCTGGGATCCGGCAACAGCGCAATAGCGTGATGATTCAGCGCTGTCCAACGCTTGCCGTCAAATGTCGAAAGGGCGATGCCGCGCCAGCGCAGTTGCGGGTAACCCACCGGCTTGCCGGTCTTCACGCGCATGACCACCGTGGGATTTTTCTTGATCTCGCCAATCTGGCCGAGCTCGACGTCGTCGGTGAAGCCGGTCATCAGCGAAGGCTGCATGCTGGTCCGGCCCAGGTAACCCGCGCTGAATCGCGGAAAGAAGAAAAACAACGCGCCGCCGAGTACGATCGCGCCCACCGCCACGCTCAGCGCTGCAAGCGTCAGCGCGCGAGTCAGGCGCTGCTCTTGCGCCGGCTGCGTGAGCGGCGCCATGGCTCCTTTGGCGCTGCGCCGCATCTCCATGCCGACGAACGTGGCCACGCCGAACAAAAGAAAAATAAAGAACAGCACCAGGAATGCGGTGTCGATGGTGAGGATCGCTGCGGCCAAGATGGCGGCGAAGGCCAGCATGGCGAGAAAGAAGGCGTCGCGGTCGGTCGTCGCGCTGTACAGGCGCACCAGCATCACGAACAGCAGGAAATGCACCGAGCCGAGAAGAGCGGCATAAAGTGAGGGATTTGCGGACGTCGCGGCAATCGCGCGGGAAAAGACGAAGACGTCGAGCGGAAAGACGGCGAGATAGGAGACCACGAGCCAGGTCGCGGTGCGCTGTGACATCTCCGGCGGCTGGTGCCGCAGCCAGCGAACGGCTTTATATAGCATGGCCAGCGAGACCAGAACGCACGTGGCGACGTCCAGTTTACCGGTGGCGATCAGCGTGGCGATCGCCGAAAAAATCAGCAGAAGCAGGGATCCGCGAAAAAATCGCTCGGCAGGCAGCGACGGAACACCAGGAGGCGCAGCGGAAGCGGAGGAAGCCATGGTGGAATCTTTATGTTAGCACCGGCGCCGCGCCGCTCCCGTTAGCGCGGCGCGAAAGGATAACGCAGTCGTTGTAGGGGCGGGCTTCAGCCCGTCCCCTTCCCCGAAGCGGATCGCACACGCCTTTAGCTCTGGCCGCATCGTGGGCGCGCTGAAGCGCGCCCCTACATTCGCCTTGCGTCAACACCATTCTGCTCAACGGGCGGCCGCCACAGACGCTGGCTCGGCGAGCGCGGCTCGCGCGATCTTGCGCGTAAGATTCGACACCGCCAGAGACGATGGTGAAATAAGCTCGGAGAGTAGAACCGATTTCCCTCCCGCAACTCGCGGGAGCTTTGGAACCAAAACCCGGTACGGCAGCAGCGTGATGTTGCGATAGGTGACCGCGTGACGCGCCCGGGACAGCGGTTCGAGTTGCAGCGTCCCATCTTTCGCGGGGAACTCGAATAACGCAGAGAGAAATTCATGCAACTCCGTCGCGGGATTTTTTCGCACCGCGACCGTCGGAAAATGCCACATTTTAGAGACGAGTGTGGCGACTTCCTGGTGCGTCGCATGTTTTCCCGATGCCTGCGGCGGCGGAAGCAGCAGCGCGCGGCCGCGCGGGTCCAGGAGCACGGCAGCCGCCAGCGTAATCTCCACGCTTGCGCGCTTCTTGCGTTTTTCGGGAATGTTCTCCGTCAAACCGAGTTGGCGTGCCCAGCAGAATTTCGCGATCGGGCACAACAAGCACCGCGGCGCGCGCGGCGTGCACAGTACCGCGCCGAGCTCCATCATGGCCTGGTTCCAATCACCAGGTGATTTCGCATCGAGCAACTGGTCCGCCCTGGCTTGCAGCTTCTGCCAGCGGCCGCCTTCGCGCAAATCACCGCGCACCGCGTCGATGCGCGCAAGCACACGCGCCACGTTGCCGTCGAGCACCGCATGTTTTGCGTCGAACGCAATACTCAGAATCGCAGCCGCGGTATATTTTCCAATCCCCGGCAGAGCCAGAGCTTCTTTCTCGGTTTGCGGAAATGCGCCGCTGTGCTTCGCGACGATTTGCTGCGCGGCGGCTTGCAAATTGCGCGCGCGGTTGTAGTACCCGAGCCCGGACCAAAGCCGCAGGACGTCTTCCTGCGGCGCCTCCGCGAGCGCGCCAACGTTGGGGAATCGTTCGAGGAAGCGCTCGTAGTAGGGAATCACAGCCGCCACGCGGGTCTGCTGCAGCATGATCTCCGACAGCCAGATGCAGTACGCATCTTTGCCGCGCCGCCACGGCAGGTCGCGCTGGAACTGGCGAAACCAGCCCAGCAGGCGTTTGCGAAATTCAGCGAGCTCGCGGGCCGGCGGCATGATGAGGCGGTATTCTCGCACGGATCGCATCTCGCGCAGAATCCGCGCCAGCGCTTTTACTTCAGCAAATCTTCCAGGAAGACGACGTAGGAGGAGTGCCAGAGGCTGGCGGGGATGGAGCCGCGGGGCTGGCTGGTGACGATGACCTTGAACAGATCGGGGGAGGCGGCGAGATCGGAGAGCAGCGCGTGCTGCGGATCCGGGGGCAGCGGCTGGGCGAGTGCGAGATGGCGCAGGACGCCGAAGATATTTTCTTCAGCGGGCGCGAGCGGTGTCTCCAGGCCTGCGGTGCGGAATTGCAACTGCGCGTTGCGATCGAAGAAATACCACGCAATGGCGGCGCACAGGTTGACGGCGCGCTCGAAGCGTTCCAATGCGGCCGCATCCTGCACCGGGCCGCCTCGCGGCGTATCGCGTTGCGTTCCGCCGCCCGCGGAGACATGCGGGTCCAGCACCAAGAGCACGCGGCAGTCTTCTTCGCGCGCGAACTCGCGAACCATCAGCGAACCCAGCCGCGCCGAGGCTTTCCAGTGGACATGGCGCGCGCTGTCCGTGGGGACGTAGTCTCGCAACGCGTAGAGATCTTGGCCGCGGCCTTTGTTCAGGCTCTCGAGCGCTCCCTGAAACGCGGGCAGAACCTCGAAGAACTCGTGGGCCGGCTCGACCGACGGATAGACGAGGGCCTCGGTGGGCAGCTCGAGGCGGCGCGCTTTTTGCAAAAAGCCGAACGGGAAGCGGGTGACGATGCGGAAGGCATCCTGACGGTAGGCGCCGCGTCGCGCAAAGGTGATTGGGACGCTCTGGCGTACGCGCTCGCGTTTCGGCACGTAAGGAAAGTAGACGGGCGTTTCCAGCAGCGCGGCCGCCGGAGATTTCTTCGTCTTTGCGGCCTCGACGCGCAGAGAAAACGATGGCAGCGTCAGCTTTTCATTTTCCAACTCGACCTGCGCGCGAACCGGCTGGCCGGCGAAGATATGCTCCGGCAATTCCAGGCGCATCTCGACGCCGCTCAGGGTGATCGAGGAAAGAATGCCGGACATCAGGATGATGGCGATCAAGCTGGCGAGAATCAAGAAAAGCAAATTGTTGCCGGTGTTGAGCGCGGCGAGCGCGACGACGATGATGCCGCCGATGTAAATCCAGCCTTCGCGCGTCACTTTGTACTCCATCTTGTAGCCGATCCACCGAAGCGGAGTGCGCTTGGCGAGGACCGGAACCAGGGTGATGCCGACCCACGCGGCCACCACCAGCGCCGCGAGCGCGGACGCGATCGACAGGCCGACGTGGCCGAGCTCCGCGGCGGCGCCGGAATACAGCGCCAGAAGTAACGCGACGCTCAAGGCGGCGATGGAGATGAAGAACGCGCGAACGCCGGGGCGGTCCGCCTTGGCCCAGAGCTGCGCGAGCGTGGAGTTCGATGTGGTCATTTCTGAGCGTCGCGATGTGAAGCAGGGTTCGCTGTGGAGTGCGGGAGCTTGCTCCCGCCTTTACGGTTTGCGAGTTTTCGACAACCGTAAAGGCGGCGGCTAGCCGCCGCACTCCAAAAAGGCTTCCTCGATCGCTGCACGCCGTGCGCCTTCTACAGCGGAACCGGGACGGACTCGACGATGTCGCGTAGGACGGCCTCGGTGGTTTCCGTTTTCTTTTGCAGCGAAGCGTGGCGCGAGTTGGCCACGACGCGATGAGAAAAGACGGCGACGGCGAGTTGCTTGAAGTCGTCGGGGATGCAATAGCCGCGGCCGTCCAGGAAAGCGCGAGCTTGCGCGGCGCGCTGTAGCATCAAGGTGCCGCGGGGGCTGACGCCCAGAGAAAGCTGATCGCTGTGGCGAGTGCGCGCGACGATATCGAGCGCGTAGTCGTGCAGGCTGGAGTCGACCTTGACCTGGGCAACGGCGTGTTGCATGGCGAGGACGTCGCTGACGTCGGCGACGGGTTCGAGCGATTGGATGGAATCGTCGCCGGTGCGCTTGCGTAGGATTTCGCGCTCGGTTTCATGCGAGGGGTAGCCCATACGGATGCGCATCAGGAAGCGATCGAGCTGGGATTCCGGCAAGGGATAGGTGCCGTGGTGCTCGACGGGATTTTGCGTGGCGATCACGAGAAATGGCTGAGGCAACTGCAGCGTCTTGCCGTCGACGGTGACCTGGGCTTCGTTCATGGCTTCCAGGAGCGCGGATTGCGTGCGCGGGGTGGTGCGGTTGATTTCGTCGGCAAGCACGACGTTGGCGAAAATCGGGCCGGAGCGAAATTCAAATTCGCGCGTTTCTGGATTGTAGACACTGACGCCGAGAACGTCGCTGGGCAGCAAGTCCGAGGTGAACTGAATGCGCTGGAAGCTGCAGTGGAAGGACTTGGCGAGGGCCTGCGCCAGGGTGGTTTTGCCGACGCCGGGAACGTCTTCGATGAGCAAGTGGCCGCGGGCGAGCAGAGTAATCAGAGAGAGCTGAATCGCTTCTTCTTTGCCGTAGATCGCACGGGCAATGGAGCGTTGGAGTTGCGAGACGATCTGAGAGGTAGCCACCGTCATGGTTGAAAACCCGGGCCCTTCCTGTTACAAGTACTTGAACGTCAGTGCTGGGATGCGAGTTTCAAGGTTCGCGGTCACCAGCGAGAAGCACAGGGCGACTAGCTCAGTTGGTTAGAGCGCTCCCCTCACACGGGAGAGGTCAAAGGTTCAAGTCCTTTGTCGCCCACCATTTCTCACCTACCATTCTCGCATCGTCAAGGAAGTCGGCGGGCGGCGAACCCCATCGTTGTGCTCAATTAGTGTTTGCTTAATCGATCCATACCTGCAAAATCCGGGATTCCGGCCTGGCACTCGGACAGACTTGCGCTGTCGGAAGTCGTGGCCACGATAAACGCGTACGCGATCAGAGAGCCGCCGACCAGCCAGGCAACCAGGGGCCCCCACCGGCGTTTAGGCATTTGGGTGGCGGGGCCGGAGTTGCCGTTTAAGGGATCTGGCATCATGGTGTGCGATTTTCCTCGATTTGCCGCTGCGGCGCATCGGCTATTTGCTTGATGCCATGCCGAGGGTTTGCAGCCAGTCAATTACCGCTACCTGTAGGGCGATGCGATGATCCGCATAGCCGTGATCGGTTTCCATGTAGACCTCGGTTACGTGGGAATCGCCTGCGTGGCGAAGGCCTTCCGTCATCGCCGTATTGTCGGCAACGTTTCCATCCTTGGACTCGACGACTAGGACCGGCCGTGTCTTCAAATCCGGGGCCCAGTCCACATAGTTCCATTTCGCGGCATTCTGCTTGGCTTCCGCCAGCAGCCCCTCGGGCGTTGTTCCGGCCAAGCGCGGCGAGGCATCTCGGAAACTCTTCGTTCTCCGCTCGCTGTCGGGTCGGGACGCGGCGGGGCCCAGGTTCCACGCCGAGATCATCGCAACGCCAAGGATGGCCGGATCATGGGCGGCAACGTAGGCCACCAGGAAGCCGCCCATGCTGTGGCCAACGACGACAATTGCCTTCGGGTCGGAACGATACTTCTTGGCGTTTTCCAGGTCCCGCAGGAACTGAATCGCCGCCTGCGTGTCTTCGATGGCATTGCTGAACGAGAATAATCCGCCGCTTCCCCAGGATCCTCGATAGTGCGGCACCAGTACGTTCCATCCGGCACGGCGAATGGAGTACGCCAAGTCCATGTTTTGCTCGTTGCCGGGAAAACCGTGCATCAACAGCACGTTGGGATGGGGTCCCGCGCCGGATGCGAGGTAGAACACAGCGTTGAGCCGCGCGCCGTGGCTGAGAATATCGGGCGCCTCCATCACGGCGGGGAAGTCCTTGTCCCGAGCGGGATCGGAAGTGATTGCTGCTGGCACTTGCTGAGCTCCAGAGGAAACGCACAGAGCCGACGAAATACAGGTGAGACAAAGAAGCGTGAAGAAGTTGCATTTGCTCATGGCGCCATTCTGTTCGATTTGCCTCGGTTGGGCAAAGGAAAGAATGACGTGTCACACCTCCTTCGGGTGATCCTTGGCTTTCGGGCTCCTGGCCTCCACGCGGCCAGGCGTACGGATCGATTTGACGAGCGCTTTCGGTGAAGCCGACGCACAATATAAAAGGGCGCCCCTTGTGGAGTAGGTTTTGAGTGCTTGTCTCAACCGCTCCAGAGGAGGAACGCCCTTTATGACCGGCACTAAATATATCGGCATGGATGTGCACAAGGAAAGTATT
>Ga0187819_10000026_pt1 | contig 64627 bp, 54 predicted proteins | sample NC_wetland_sal_i_15_FD_132411 | JGI IMG/M metagenome (GOLD analysis project Ga0187819, IMG submission 132411) | Wetland sediment microbial communities from Neuse River Estuary, North Carolina, USA - SO4_4 | ecosystem: Environmental > Aquatic > Freshwater > Wetlands > Sediment | place: USA... | reverse complement strand
ACCGCGGCTTTTGACCGAAGCAGCTTATGGCAGTTTGAAGCCTCCCCCTACAGGGCGGCTTCGAAGGGCCTACCTTCATCTTTCGTACAGCATGACGCTTTCGCGTCTTCTTGACACAACCCCTGCGCAGATCTGACCAGAACTGTTCCGGCCACCGGGGCTTTTACCTCCAGGCTTCCGACAAGTCGGTCACCCTTCTCGCCGCTGGATATAACTACGACAGTCACTGGACTGCTCTGTCGAAGGGACTTTCACCCTTTGGAATGACAGCTAGCGTTGCTGCACCATAACGATGTCGGCTCCCTCGATCCGAGTAAACTTTGGTTGTTCGACGACCAAGAGGCTCGGGAGGCAGCAGGGAGGAAAGACTCATGGCACTTGCGGTGACACCCGGAAGCTCACTTGGGCGAAAGCATTTTGCCGGACTGCGCCAGCAACTGTGCATACAATTCCTCATGCGCAGCGACCATTGTTTTGACCGAGAATTGCTCCTCAATCCTCTTTCTACCCAGATTCCCCATGGTGCGCCGCAGGTCGGGAGATTGAAGGAGGGTGCCGGCAGCGGAGGCAATAGCGTCGGGAGATCGGCGAGGAATGATCAAGCCGGTCTGTCCATCAATTACAGCCTCCGAATTACCGCCGACGTTGGTGGCGATGACTGGCTTGCCGCAAGCCATGGCCTCCAGAATGGTGTTGGAAAACCCTTCCGTGTCTGAGGTGCAGACATAGACATCCATGGCAGGATAAACATTTTCCGGGTCGGGCCTTCCAGGGAGTATGACGAAAAAGTCATCGAGGCCTCGGCGCGAAATTTCCTGCCGAACCTTGCTCATGGTCCCACGGTCTTCTCCCAGGAGAAGAAAACGTGCCTGAGGAAAACTGCGGACAATCTGTTCAGCCGCAGTAACGAGATCCGTCTGTCGTTTATAGTCGAAAAAGTTGGCCACGCATCCGAAGACCATGTGCTCGGAATTCCATCCGAGTCCGGTTTTTACAGGGGAATTAATGGCAGGATTAAATCGTTCGGAGTCGATTCCATTGTAGATAAGGCTGATCTTTGAGGGCGGGGCCTTGTCCAGGATAGCAAGTTCATTGACGATTGCCATCGAATTGCCAATCATCCGGGTTGAAACGGTGGTGGCGAAGCGGTCCGCAGCTATTACGAGCCGTGAGTGGTTGGGCCGGTAGCAGTCCACGAGCGACCTGCGGCTGCCAATAAGGATAGGGATGCGGCATAGCCTGGCCGCCGCAAAGCCCAGTATGCACGGCTCCGGCAGCAAAGCGTGGAGGATCGTAGGCTTGATCTCTCTCAGCGCCCCAACGATTTTAGCGAAAGAGTGCAGGATATTACTCTCTCCCTTGCTGGGTTTAATGGAGTAGATCTGATCTACAAGGCTTGCCGCACGCTCTGCCCCCGCATCTCTTAACAGGATCAGGAACGGTTCGAACCGCACGCGGTCGAGGTAACGCAACAGTTCAACCAGTTGGCTCTCTGCGCCTCCCGTCGCGAGATGGCCGATGAAATAGGCGATTCTTGTCCTGGACATACGGTCGGTTGGATTATACGGGCCCCGAATACCGGCCTTCCAGCGATTAAGGAATTGTTAAAATAACATTTACAATTGTCCTATAACGTGGTTTAGTGACACCTCCTGCGGTACCTGCCCCCCGCACGTCCCCATTTCTGTCTTGGACACCTAACGATGTGCGGCATCGCTGGATTCTGGCGTACGAAACGTGGATCGGAACATCCGGAGGAGACCCTTGCTCATATGGGGAGGGCATTGGCGCATCGTGGCCCGGATGACTCTGGGAGCTTCTATGACGCGGCCACCGGGATTGCGCTGGCGCACCGGCGGCTATCCATTCAAGATCTTTCGCCGCAAGGGCATCAACCGATGGCCTCCAAATTCGGCCGCTACACCATCGTCTTCAACGGCGAAGTGTACAACTTTGAAGAGATCCGCGCGGAGATGGGCAAAGAGAACTGGCGCGGCCATTCCGACACGGAGGTCATGCTGGCGGCCATCGAGCGCTGGGGTCTGGATGCGGCGATCCAGCGTTTTGTCGGAATGTTTGCTTTCGCGCTTTGGGACGCTGAGCAAAACGAGCTGCACCTGGTCCGCGATCGTGTGGGTATCAAGCCGTTGTTTTACGGGCATGTTGATGGCGCATTCGTTTTTGCATCGGAGCTGAAGGCCATCCGGGAATATCCGGGCTTTGACGGACAGATTGATCGCAACGCGTTGGCGCTCTATATGCGCCACAATTACGTGCCATCGCCACACTGCATTTACGAGGGCATCTACAAATTGCAGCCAGGATGTGTGCTGACGCTGTCCACCGCGGATGGAAAACCCGTGGTGCACCAGTTCTGGTCGGCGGAGGACGTTTCGCGTGAGGGTACGAACGCTCCGCTGAAGATATCCGATGAAGAGGCGATTGCGCAGCTGGAGAGATGGCTGTTTTCAGCCGTAGGCTTGCGCATGATTGCCGACGTCCCGTTGGGCGTCTTTCTTTCTGGGGGAGTCGATTCCAGCACGATAGCGGCGGTGATGCAGGCACAGAGTAGCCGTCCTGTGAAAACCTTCACCATCGGCTTTCATGAAGCGGAATACAATGAAGCCGCTCACGCCAAGAAGGTTGCCGCGTATCTTGGAACAGAGCACACCGAACTCTATCTCACACCCCAGGATGCGCTCGACGTAGTGTCGCTGTTGCCCGAAATGTATGACGAGCCGTTTGCCGACGCCTGTCAGATTCCCACCTACCTCCTTTCGAAGCTCGCGCGACGCAGCGTGACGGTGAGCCTTTCCGGCGATGGCGGTGATGAACTCTTTGGCGGCTACAATCGCTATCTTTTTACCAGGCGGCTTTGGCGGTCGATGAATCTGCTGCCGCCATCGGCGCGCAGCGCGGCCGCCCATTTGCTCCAGGCGGTTTCCCCCGCCACAATTGACAGCATCGCCCACTTACTTCAGCGCGTGACACCCCAGGGATTCCAGTTCAATACCCCAGGAGAGAAGGCCCAGAAGCTGGCCAGCTATCTCACCTCTGGAGACCCCGAAACCATCTATCTTCGCACGCTCTCCCATTGGAGTGATCCTGAACAGGTCGTGCTGAACGCCGTCGAGCCGGATACCGTGCGCCAGTCCCTGAGAGATGCCCTTAGCCTGCCAAACCTGGAAGAAGCGATGATGTTGACCGATCAGCGCAACTACCTTCCTGACGATATTCTCACCAAGGTGGATCGCGCGAGCATGGCGGTGAGCCTGGAAGCTCGCGTGCCTTACCTGGATCATCGGTTGGTGGAGTTCTCATGGAAACTCCCACTGAATTTGAAGATCCGGGATGGTGTTGGCAAATGGATTCTGCGGCAAGTGCTTCATAAATACGTTCCTGCAGATCTTGTTGCGCGTCCGAAGATGGGCTTTGAACTTCCCATTGACCGATGGCTGCGTGGGCCGCTGCGGGAATGGGCAGAAGACCTGCTATCTATGGAAAGCCTGAAACGCAACGGGCTGTTTGCTCCAGAAGTGGTCAGAGGCAAATGGCAGGAACATCTTTCCGGCTCGCGGAACTGGCAACATCCGCTGTGGGATGTGCTGATTTTTCAGGACTGGTTCTCTAAAACACGCCATTCACCGGCACCGGCTCACCATGCCGCATTCGCTGCACACGGATAGGTACGCTGAAGCCGCTGATGCTCATGCTTGCTTCTTCCGGCGGGCTCTGCGTTTCCATTTGAGATACCGGGTCAACCATGGCTGTCCCCACATGGCCGACTTCCTTCCCGTTGTATCCACAGGCGTTGCAGTGCCTTCGAAAATCTCTTTGATCTTTTGCCCGATGGCGTCGAGGTTATCGAACAGGACGCGATTCTGAATCACGATGTGCGATTCGCCGATCTCATCGTAATCGCATCCGAAGTAGCCATAAACCGGTCCGGTGTCGACGCCTTTATCGATCTTCAGAAGCGTCATTCCAACTCGCTCAGAGTCTTCGTTGGCTAACGCCCAGAAGCAGCCATGCGCGTTCCGGTACTCCGGACAGATACCCGGATGCATAACCAGAGTCGCTACCGAGGGCAGCGTAAAGACGCGCTCTGCAAGCAATGACTTGCATCGCGCAATCATAATATCGGGCGCCGCCTCGCGAATGAACTGCTCTGCTTCTTTGCTGTTCGGGCTAGCGGTTCGGAGGATAGGAACGCTCTCCGGTACGGCCCCGTACCGGGCCACTAATCGCCGGGAAAGGTCCTGTTCCCACGCGCGATCGCCGGCGCGCAGGCGCAGCTTATAGAACAGACGGAACGCCAGCACATCCAGAAATCGAAGATACCCGACCCGTTCCACTTCGCGCTGGATTCTCTTCTTCTTCCGCGCTGGCAGCTCCGACAGTTCAACGATACCCACAAGGTCCGACAGAGAACATAGCCATGCGGCGAGGGCTTCGCGATTCAGTAGTTCGTCCTTGTGACAGATAAGCAGAGTTTTCAATCGCGACGTCCCTTTGGAAACACGGCGTTTTCTCGCATCAGGTACACGTTCCCTTGGTGATCCGGATTCTGGTGATCGGGCCGTCTCTCGATATCCTGGGGGGATTCCGTTCAGGCGCTTTCTCTTCTCCGTCATTATGCGTACGATCCGTGAGTCCACGCCCGCTTCTTACTCACAAATCCACGGCTTCCCGGTCCCTTGGCGCAACTTCAGCGGATTAAGTATGTCCGGACTCTTGCCGCGAGTACAAGCGATGATCGGGTCACCTCGCGATTTAGGCAGGTTTCGATCGCCGGTATGATTCTGTGGGTAAAAACATTGTCGGCGAGAAAAAATTGGGGCAGCTGATTCGAACGGGCCGTAGGTATGTGGCTGCCCTCGTATGTGAGCGTCTCATGGACATTCCGCCGCCGCCGCTGGTTTGACACGCTTCTTCCCCCTGCCTATAGTGCCGTCAAGGACCCACCCTTCCGGGGGCGCCTTGCGCAGCAGGCCAATGGGCCGCCGCTGCGGATTTCGACCGCCATGCGGTCGTCGTCTTTGATGTTCACCGCTCCGCAGCGCATCGAACAGCTGTTGAGCACGGGTTGCGATCCATGGCCAAAGGAAGTTTTGGTGAGCTGCTAAAGCGCGAGCGCGAGATGCGCGAAATCTCGCTGAACGACCTCACCGTCGCCACCCGGGTGCCCCTGAAGTTCCTGCAAGCCTTTGAAAATGAGGACTGGGAGAAGCTCCCCGGCGGGGTTTTCAATCGCGGATTTGTTCGCGCGATTGCCCGGTTTCTCGGTCTGGGCGAAGAGCGTCTGCTGGCGGAATACGACCTGGCATACGGCGAACACAAGATCGTGACGCCACCGCCGCCGGAAAACCCGATTCCCTCTCCGTCCAAGTGGTTGGTTGCGCTGGGAGTGCTGGTGATCTTGCTCGCCGTGGCGGGCGTGGTTGCCGGGGGCGTGTACGGCTGGCGCCGCTATGCCGCTCATCGCGCCGCCAGGAGATCTTTGGCGTCGTCGGTGCAGTCGCAGCCCCAAGGGCCCGCGGCGCTTCCGAATCTGTTCGGCGCCACTCCGGCGTCAATCTCGCAAACTTCGCCGGCCCTCGATCTGTCGGTGTCGACATCTGCCGCCACGCGGCTTCGCGTCGTGGGCGATGGCAAGCTGCTGATGGATGGCGAGGTCGCGGCCGGGGAGACGCGCCATTTCTCCGCCGGCCAACAATTCGAGGTAACCGCCGCGGACTCCTCGGGGGTGTTGCTGGAATTGAACGGGCAAGCCATGCCGCCGCTCGGCACGCCCGGCACGTCCGGTACAATAGTGCTCAGCCAAAAGGATTTGAGGCAGGCACGCGGTGGAAACTCTGAGCCCTGAAGTTGTCGAAGACCTACGTCACGGACGCGCGACGCGTGAGCGGAAAATCGCGGTGTGCGCCGGCGGTGCGCATCTGGCTCCCGCCGACCGCGTCGAGATTCTGGCCGTACTTGCCAGCGATCCTGACGAAGTGGTAGCGCAACGCGCGGAAGAGGCGCTTGTCTCTCAGGCTGTCGAATGCTTTGTCGAAGCCATGAAGCGGGAGACGGCTCTGCCGGCGGTGTTTGCGTATGCCGCAAAAAATCTGGCGGACAAGCCCGGCATCGGCGACGCGATGGTCGGGAATAAGAATTGCCCTCCGGAATATCTCGTCCCGGTGGTCCGCCATCTTGCGGCACTGGGGATCCAAGCCTTGCTGGAAGACCTGGACCGCGTCAGCGAGTCTCCTTCGCTCGCCGCCGCTCTTCAGCACACCAACTCGCTGAATGCCGAGCAGAAAAATCTGATTGAAGAGCTGCTAGGCTCCTCCATCGACGAAGCGGCGCTCGCCGAGGCCGCGGCGGAAGCCGAGCCCGACGCGGCGAGACGCCAGACGCTGCTCCAGCGCCTTGCCAAGATGAACGTAGCGCAACGCGTTCAGTTTGCGATCAAGGGCGGCTCGGAAGCACGCCGCACGCTGATCCGAGACAGCAACAAAGTTGTCCAGCGCGCCGTTCTGCAATCCCCGCGTCTCACCGATCAAGAGGTAGAGGCCTTCGCTTCGCAATCCACCCTTACCGATGAAATCCTTCGGCTGATCGCCAACAACCGGGTTTTCCGCAAGAACTATGCGGTGGTTCGCAATCTTCTGAATAACCCGAAAACGCCACTCGATGTCAGCTTGCACATGTTGCCGCTGCTCAACGCCATGGACTTGAAGCGCCTGACCACCAATAAAAACATTCCCGAGACATTGCGCAGTACCGCCCTAAAACTCAATCGCCAGCGTCAAGAATTCAAGAAGTAAGCTACCTCAAAATGTGTTTCTATACTCCACCCGATGATGTAGTAGATCGTCTGGAAGGATAGGCCCTTTAGGAGACGCGCAGTTTCTGGACCAACGAAGGAGGCTCAAGCCTTACGCATGACTAGGCAACCCGCGATCATGTCATGGAGCGCCTGTTTTTTTTCGGTCACACCGGCAAGGATGTATCCGATGCCAAACGGAATGAGGCCCGTGATGATCTTCCCAAAGTGGCGCCCCGACGCGCGCGCGAAGGAAATCCTGGCCCCACTCAAATCCGTCACGGTCAGGCCGAGGACTTTCTTGCCCGGCGTCGCTTGCCACTCGGAACTCTCCAATAGTGCGTGATACAGCCATGTAGTGACGATGGCCACGAGCACGAATATTAAGAAAAAACTCAGGAACACCGGGGGAATGCCCGACGCGAACGGATCACTTCCGCGAGGAAGACTTGCGACGGCCGATCCCAGGCCCATCATTATCGCTGCTCCCACGAGGATGGGGCCCGCAAAGATTCCAAGAATGATCGCGTCGATGATGTACGCCAGAAAACGCAACCAGAATCCAGCATACGCGCGCGCCGACACAGATGCCGGCATCCAACTCGGGCCCACTGCAGGGGCTGCAGCCAGTGGCGCGCCGCTCGCCACCACGACCTGCGCTGCATACGTCGATTGACCGCACTTCGGGCAAAAGGTACTGCCGTCGGCAATCGTGCTTCCACATTTCGAGCAGTACACGGCATGTCCTCCGAGGTGCTGGAGACCTCACAGCAGACGGAATCCTACGTCGCGTACTCCGGATGGTCAACCCGCGAATTTCCGCGAATTTCCGGCAAGCAAGGCGCGTTCGCCGAGGGACTATACTTGCCCTCCCGCAGCGAACACGCCGGGAAAACTTGCGAGATTGCCGTAAGGGACAAGGGCCGCGCCGCCTGCCGAGAGGCGGAACGGCCCAATGTTGCTACTGCGCGGTCTGGCCGCGTCGGACGATGCAACTATCAATAGTCGTCATCGTCCCAGGCGCCGGCATCGTTGCTCCCGGCGAGAATTCGCTGGGATGAGTGCAGGCTGACTCTGCCGATGGTTCTGTAGTCGCCCAAGCCGTTCTTCGGCTTCTGCGTGTGATAGCCGGCAAAGATGACGGTGATGTCGTCGTGGCCGAAGAGCGCCGCGCTAGGCGCATACACGCGGCCTGAGAACCATCCCATCGTGTTACCCACGACGGCGGGGTTCGCCGGAACGGTGATGGACGTCCCGGTCGTCGCCGGGACGCCTGCCGTATTCACCACGATTGTGAACGGCGCCGTGGAAACGACCGGATGGTTGATCCCGTTGATCACCGTCCAGTTGATCAGGTCTTGGGACTCGGCGTAGCCAATGTAGTGGAACGCATCCGAGTCTCCATCGATACAGCCGCCGCCGGAGAACAGCAGACCATACTTGCCGCCTTCGAGTTTGAGAATCGTCCCCGCCGTAGCCAGCCAGCGCGTGCCGGTTGCAGTGACATCGGTAGGATCATTCAGGCCCTTCAGCGGGCCGTCGTCCTTGAAGGTGACGCCGTCGGTCGTCTCGGCGAGCCGCAGGTAGGTGATATCGTCGTTCACTGCGGTTCCGAACGGATTGTGGGCATAGTAGTTCGCCCAGAAAGTGTTGCACTGTTGCGATGCCGGCAGCGCGGTCTTGCCTGTGTTGTCGCCGTTCAGGATCTTTTGCTCATAGATGATCTTCAGCGGCCAGCTTCCAGGAACCACGCCAAGAACGCCGTCGGGGTTCAGCAGGCCCGTGGTGTGAAACGGCAACTCCGGCGCTCCTGCGGGTGATGAATCCGTCGCCGCATCATCCATCAGCGGCGCGCCGTTCAGTGGCAGCCCCGGCTCCGGGGACAGCACATGAATCCCCAAGTCGTCAACATCGATGTGCCCGACCGAACGCGTCAACGTGTACAGATACGTGTGGCCCCCGATGGTGATCACGAACTGGTGGCCCTGCCCATCATCGTCGCCGTTGTCGCTGTTGTTGGGTTGCACCGGATCATCCTTGTCGCCGTCGGGGTCCGCTTGCGCTTGGTTCGGGCAAGTGGTGCGCAATTCCAGCACTTTCTGCTGAAACGTCCACGTGTGACCCGCGTCATCGGAAAATGCTGCCGCCACCGCTTCATCGGTGTCTTTCGGACGCCAATCGAAATAGCCTTGCAGATGGCTCCCGCGGCCGTTGATAACCGGGAAATAGTACGGCTGCATCCGCTCCGTCCCTGGATTCCCAATTTGATTTCCCTTGCTGTCGCAGTAGCCCGATGACTTCAGGCCATTCGCTGCGCCGGACTGTTCCAGTGTCCACCCACCGCCCGTAACATATGTCTCAGCCGGTGCTCCATTGCTCCTCCAAACTACGTGATCTTCGTCAGCCTGTGTCGCGAAGGCTACAACAAACAGCGCGGCAACTGCCGCTGTGACCAGAACTGCTTTTCTCAAGGGTGTGCCTCCTGAAGTCGCATGATTCTTGGCTGGGAGTGCCGCGAACGTTGACACACCGGCACTCACCGGAGGTAAACGCGAAATGAATGTTGCGTTACCCACGGCTGAACTTCCGACACAACCTGTGGATGTTTTCCTCAGTCGTGCCATTCGGGCATGGCACGCTCAACTTGGCGATTCTGTTCGGTCCTTGCTATGCTTTCGCCGCGATGTTGGACTCGGAGGTTTCTCCGCATGTCGAAAAGACTTCTCTTCCCCGCGATCATGCTGATAACGATATGGTCCGCTCAGCTTTCCGCCCAGGAGCCCGCGAAGCACTTCGACGGCGAGTCCTGGTGGGCGCACATCAAATTTCTAGCCGATGACAGCTTGGAAGGCCGCGAGACCGGCAGCGAAGGTCTGCGCAAAGCGGAAGCTTACGTCGTCGAGCACCTTACTAAGGCCGGCCTTCAGCCTGCCGGTGTCAACGGCTTCTACCAGCCAGTCAAGTTCGTCTCCCGCGAAATCGTCGAGAAAGATTCCTCCATTGCTCTGGTGAGCAAAGGCCACGTCGAGCCGCTCACGCTCGGCGAGGACGCTTACTTCAACACCCGCGTCGACCTCGCACCCGAAGAAATCACCGCGCCCCTCGTTTTTGTCGGCTATGGGTTGAAAATCCCGGAGACCAACTACGACGATCTCGCCGGACTTGACCTCAAGGGCAAAATCGTGGTGTACCTGGCCGGCTCCACGGCGGAAACTCCCACTGCGCTTTCTGCCCATTACCAAACCGCCGGCGAGCGCTGGAAGGCCTTGCAGCAAGCCGGAGTCATCGGCATTGTCAGCATTCCCAATCCCGCTTCAATGGACATTCCGTGGTCGCGCATGTCGCTCAATCGCGCGCACCCCTCCATGGACCTCGCCGATCCCGAGTTCAACGAAACCTCCGGCCTCAAGGTCGCCCTGATTTTCAATCCCGCGCAGGCTGAAAAACTCTTCGCCACCTCCGGCCACAAATTCTCGGAAATCGCCGACCTCGGCAAAGACCGCAAGGCGCTGCCTCATTTCCCGCTCGGCATCTCGTTGAAAGTCCGCGCCGCCCTGAAATCCACGAGCGTCGAGTCCGCCAACGTCATCGCCAAACTCCCCGGCAACGATCCCGCCCTCAAGAATGAATATGTCGTGCTGTCCGCGCACGTCGATCACATCGGCATCGGTGAGCCCATCAACGGCGATCGCATTTACAACGGAGCGATGGACAACGGCTCCGGCGTCGCCGCACTGCTCGAAATCGCCGCCTCTTTGAAGACGCACCCCGAGCAGACTCGCCGCTCGATTCTCTTCGCATTTGTCACCGCGGAAGAAAAAGGACTGCTGGGCTCGAAGTATTTCGCCGCTCACCCCACCGTTCCGCCTAAATCCATCATCGCGGACATCAACATCGACATGTTTCTGCCGATCGTTCCCCTGAAGGTGCTCAAGGTCCAGGGCCTCGCCGAATCCGACCTCGGCGATCGCGCTCGCGACGCCGCGCAAGTCTTCGGCGTGCGCGTGCAGCCCGACCCCGAACCTTTGCGCAACGCGTTCATTCGCAGCGACCAATACAACTTCATCCGCCACGGAATTCCTGCGGTAAAACTCGACGTGGGTTTCGACCCGGGATCCCCGGAGCAGAAAATCTTCAAGGATTGGCTCACCAACCGCTACCACGCGCCTTCCGACGACGTTTCGCAACCCGTCGATCTAGTTGCCGCCGCGCTCTACGAAGAAGTTATCCGCCAACTCCTGATCTCCGTCGCCAACGCGGACGCCCGCCCCACGTGGAAGCCCGACTCCTTCTTCCGCCGCTACGCCTCAACGGGCAACGACTAGCCGGCAATGCCGCATCTCTCTGCGGAACAGATCAGCCAAGTCTCTGAATTCGTAGCCGGATACATTTCGGATCAGCGAAAGCGATTTCTTAACCTCGCCGCGAATCTCTCTACAACGCAGAAGGCTCGCCTTACCGGATTTTTTCGTCCGGATTTATTGGACACGACTCGAATCCTGGTCTTGCAGAACGAAAGAATCGGCAACCCCGGTTTTTATTCGATGTTGAAAGGCCTGGGCTTTTCCAACCTGCCGGACTTTGCCCAAATGGCCGCAGTCACCTTCCAAGATGTCGTCGTTTCGCACGAGCCTTTCTCGGATGGCGTGTTGTTTCACGAACTCGTCCACGTCGAGCAATATCGCCAACTCAAGGTTCCGCGTTTCGCGGCACTCTACGTCCGCGGCTTCCTACGCGGTGGCGGGTACGATGGCATACCGCTCGAACGCAACGCTTACGATTTGGGTGCCCGCTTCGAGGCGCAGCCCCACCAGCCGTTTTCGGTGGAACGTGAAGTTTCTATGTGGATCACGCAGGATCGGTTCTAGTCTTGGTATCCGCCAACCGACGCTTTTCTTCCCACTTTCGACTTTAGTCTGTCGACTCTCGACTGCCTTTCTCATCCCAGCCACTGCGGATTATGGCCCGTTCCGTCAAAGTTATTCGTGGTCTTATATCCCTCGTACTTGCCGTCGCGCGCGCTTTCCATGGTCTTTGCCAGTAGCCCCGCAACCTCCGTCTCACTCATCGGCCGAAACGTTCTGGCCGCTTGCAACGACGACTCCAGAATCTCCAGCGAATCGCACCCGGTAATCACCACGCTGGTCGGCAGGTTCATCGCGTAGTGCAGGCATTCGACAGGCTGAACCACGTTGCTCCGCAGAATCATCCCGGAGCCCATCGGCTTCATTCCCAGCACGCCGATCTCTTTCTTCACCAGAACCGGCAGCACCTTTTTCCCAAAGCTGTTGAAGTGCGCGTCCATCACGTTCAGCGGCATTTGCACCGCATCGAAATGAAATTGGTGGGCGTCCGCCGTGTCCAGCATCTTCAAATGCATGTCCGGACTCTTGTGTCCGGTAAATCCGATGTAGCGGACCTTCCCCGCTTTTTGCGCCTCGACCACCGCCTCCATGCCGGCGCCCGCCGCGAAAACTCTTTCCGGATCTTCCATTCGAATGATTTCGTGGAATTGCAGCAGGTCGATGTGGTCGGTCTGCAACCGCCGCAGCGACTCTTCCAATTGCTGCGTCGCCGAGCTTCTCGTCCGCCCGTCGATCTTAGTCATGAGGAACGCGCGCTGCCGGTAACCGTCTCGCAGCGCCTTGCCCATGCGCACTTCGCTCTCGCCGCCGTTGTAATCCCAACAGTTGTCCAGAAAATTCACGCCGTTGTCGATGGCCGTGCGGATGATCCGGATGCTTTCTTGCTCGTCCTTTTGATTTCCGATGTGATACCCGCCGAGGCCCATCATCGACACCTTTTCGCCGGTTCGCCCCAGGTTTCGATAGGTCATCCCGGTCTTCGTGTCGACCGCCCAAGCAAGCTTCTCCGCGCCCGCCGCGCACGTCGCAGCAACCGCTAGCCCTAAGAACTCGCGCCGCGTCACGCTCCCGTCTTTCACGCTCTTCGTGTTCTCTTCTGACATACTTCGCCTCCATGGCCGCCCGTCCGGCTCTAGCCTACACCCGACCTCTTGAATTCGTACACCGCCAGGCATTAGACTCCGCCATTCTCGCGCCAAACCGAGGACAGCTCAGCCGGGTACACCGGGCCGGGTATACTGGTCTCCCAAACTTGAGGTGCTTCAATGCCGCTTCGTATTCCGTTGTTGGTCGTTTCGCTCGCTTTGATCACCTTCGTAATCGCAAGACCCGGCCATTCGGCGGCGCCCGCGCACGGGCTCCTGGTGGTGGCGAATCAGTTCGAGCACACCACGCTGCTCATTGACCCCGAAACTCACCGCGAACTTGCCAAGATCGTCGTGGGCGTGAACGGCCACGAGGTCACCGTGAGCAAAGACGGCCGCTTCGCGTACGTTCCTATCTACGGGAATTCCGGCGTAGGCAAGCCCGGCACCGACGGCACTTCCATCGACGTTATCGACATCCAAGCTCGCAAGCTCGCCTACACGATTGATCTCGGGAAGCCGCTGCGCCCGCACGAGCCCGCGTTTGGACCAGACGGCTTGCTTTACGTTACCGCCGAACTCGATCAAGCTCTCGACGTCATTGATCCTGCGACTCGTAAGGTGGTCGCGGAAATTCCCACCGGCCAGCCGGAATCGCACATGTTCGTCATCAGGCCGGGCCCGGATCGCCCGACCGCCTATACCGCCAATGTGCACGCCGGCACTCTTAGCGTTCTCGACCTCACCAAGCACAGCCTCATCACGACGATTCCTGTGGCAAAGATGGTTCAACGCATTTCCATCGAGCCCGACGGCCTTTATGTTTTCACTCACGACCAGGACTCTCCAAGAATCGCGGTGATCGACCCATTGGCCAACGCGGTCTCTACCTGGATTGAGGTGCCCGAGACCGTTTACAGTTCCGAGCCCTCACCCGATGGCCATTGGCTGATTGCCGCCGGCATGCACGGCCACATCTTCGCGATCGACCTCCACACGCGCAAGCTGGCTAAGACCTTCGACGCACCGACCGGGCTAGGCAAGGTTCTCGTCCGGCCCGACGGCGCCGTCGCCTACATCTCTTTCCTCACGGCTGGAAAAATCGAGGTTCTCGACCTGAACTCGTGGCAGATGCAACCCTCGATCGATCTAACTCCCGGCGTCGATGGCATGGCTTGGGCCGCGACAAACTAACCTTCGATTTTTCCCGTTTCTAATTCCGCCCCGGTGTGCGATAAACTGCGGATTTCCGTCGCCTTTTCCCGGCGAAGCCAATCCCGTCGTGGAGGATTCCATGCCCCGCCAGTCGTCGCTAAAAATCTGGGTGGGCACCCGCAAGGGCGCCTTTGCCTTTTCCTCTACCGACCGCAAGAAATGGACCGCAGATGGCCCCTTCTTCGCCGGCGAGGAAGTGCATCACGTCGCGCAGGACCCTCGTGACCCAAAGCGCCACTATGCCGCTTCTGGAAACCCCTGGATCGGTCCTCATCTTCACGCCAGCACCGATCGCGGCAAGACCTGGAAACTCTCCGAGAACGGATTAGCCGTAAAGGACCTTCCCGACGCCACCACCCTGAAGCGCATCTGGTACATTGCCCCGGGAGCCGACGATGAGCCCGGTGCCGTTTACGTCGGCGCGGATCCAGGCGTGCTGTTTCGCAGCCCCGACAACGGCGCAAATTGGCAGATGGTGTCCGGCCTCTGCAATCATCCGACGCGCGCCAAGTGGACTCCGGGCGCGGGCGGCATGATGGTGCACTCCATTCAATGCCTGGGCAAAGGGCGACTCATCGTTGGAATCTCCGCGGCGGGAGCGTTTCGCTCTAACGACTCCGGCCAAACCTGGGAGCCTTTCAACGGCAACGTTCGCGCCGATTTTCTGCCCAACAAATTCCCGGAAGTCGGCCAGTGCGTCCACAAACTGAAAGCGCATCCGCTCCGCCCCAGCGCCCTCTATCAGCAGAATCACTGCGGGATTTATCGCGCTGACTTCAGCGATGAAAAATGGACCGATATCTCGAAGAGTTTGCCGAGCCGCTTCGGTTTTAGCCTGGCCGTTCCCGCCGCCGAGGAACAAACCCTCTTCACGATTCCGATCGATTCGGCCGAGCAGCGATTCGTTCCCCAGGGCAAGTTGCGCGTCGCGCGCAGCCGCGATGGCGGACGCATCTGGAAACTCCTCACCAAGGGTCTGCCGCAATCCAACGCCCGCGTGCTGGTGCTGCGCGAAGCGATGACCTCCGACGATCGCGATCCCGCGGGCATATACTTCGGCACCTCCACGGGCACGCTGTTCTACTCCCGCGACGCTGGCGACTCCTGGCAAGTCCTCGCGCAGTATCTTCCGCCTATCTACTCCGTCTCCGCCGCCGTGCACTGATTATGAATGTCGATTGGGTCCGCAAGCTCTGTCTTTCCTTCCCTGGCGCGATTGAGCAGGTCGTTTGGGAAGGCGATCTGACCTTCAAAGTCGCTGGCAAGATGTTCGCGCACACCGTGCTCGAGGTCGCTCCGGTTTGGCTATCGTTCAAGTGCTCCCCGGAAAACTTTGCCGAGCTTACCGAACGCGCCGGAATCATTCCTGCTCCATACCTCGCCCGTGCGCAATGGATCGCGCTCGAAACGAAAGATGCGCTCCTATTGGAGGAGCTCACCAGCCTGCTTCGTCAATCGTATGACCTCGTCGTCGCCAAACTCCCCAAAAAGACCCGCGACGCCCTCTCAGAATCCGCCCCGCCGAGAAAGATCACAAGTAAACGAACCGCCCCCGCAAATCGATCCAAGAAGGCAACGCCCAAGAAAACAAAGAAAAAATCACGCTAGAAACGATTTCAGCCGTCTCACAAATGGCTCCCATCAGGGCACGGCTTTATGGGCTGCGGGAAAAGGCAAAAATTGTCATTCTGAGGGCATCCGACTTGCCCAGAGCGCTTTGCGCGAAGGGCGAGGATGCCCGATCGCAGATTCCGACTCCTGTCGGAAAGAATCTCAGCTCCAACCCTTGCAGTCACTTAATGTTTGGACGACCTAAGCGGACAACTTCCTGGTGAGATGGGTTTATAGATTCTAGTGTTGCGGTGTGTTCAGTTCAGGATAGAGGGTGAGCCGAAACTCTATGGGCGGTCCTTCCCGTCGTATTCCCCGGGCACATCATCTTGCGGCACTTCACGCGTAGTGACTTCCGCCTCGTCCGCATTGGGAGCGTCTTCCACCCCGCTTACGACTCCCGCCTCAAAGGCCTGGCCCTCTTCGAGCAGTTCGTCCGCGCTCTCCGAATCGACGTCCTCGACCGTCGAAACACCCTCAAAGTCCCCGCCACCCGCACCGGCCCGCGCCACAAGCGCATTGGGCTTGAGGTAAACCGTCTCGACGTTTTGATCTTTCCCCTGGACCGCCGCATTCGTGGTCACTTGTTTCTTTTTCAGGGTGCTCTTACGCTTCGCGGCCGCCTTCCTTTTCCCAGCAACCTTCGCTAGCTTCATAACCTTCTTGGCGGCAACCGGCTTCCGTTTCTTCAGCTTCTTCCGAGCTATCTTTTTCTTGGCCATGACCGCAGTCTAGCACCGCCGCGCCCGCTCTCAAACACATAGAATGTCTTGGTAGTGGTCATCCGTTTCCGCTTGGCAATCCGGTCCTCATTCGTAGTGCAAGGCAACCATCGGATCGACACGCATGGCTCGCCTCGCCGGCGCGTAGCAGGCAGCAACGGCCACGCCGGTCAAAACGATCGCGACGCCTGCGAACGTCGCTGGATCGCTCGCGCTAACTCCGTAAAGCAACTTGGTCATCAGGCGGGTCAGGCCGAGCGCGGCGACCAAGCCTGTCACCACCCCGACCATTATCATTCGCATCCCTTCGCCCAGGATCAGGCGCAGGATACCCCTTTGCTGCGCACCAAACGCCACCCGGATGCCCACCTCGGGGATGCGCTGGCCAACGAGATAAGACAGCACGCCGTAGATCCCCATGCCCGCGAGCAACAGCGCCACGACAGCGAACACAATGAGCAAAATCATCAAAAGCCTGCGGTCGGCAAGCGAAGTGGAAATGATCTCATTCATCGTGAGAACATCGGAGATCACTTGCTCGCTGTTCATCTGTGTGACCGCCGCTCGAATCGATCCGATCGTTCCCGCCGGTGCTCCGTGAGAGCGCACCACGACGGCGACGCCTTTCGCGACGCGTAGCACCGCCTTATCCCGGATTTGGGCGAGAGGGAAATACATCTGCGCACGTATCGCAACCTTGTCATCCAATCCCCACTGTTTTACGTGGCCAATTACGCCTACCACCTCCGTCGGGCCAACGTAATCATCCACAATGCGCTTGCCGATGGGGTCTTCATTTGGAAAGTATTGCGCCGCAAAGGATTCGTCGATCACTGCAACGTGGGCGGAATGCCGATTATCCATGTCGCTGAAGAACCGGCCCCGTAGCAACGGAATGCCCATGACCTTCAAATAGTTCGGTTCGACCTCGGACCAAAGCGCCCAGGGCTTGTCATTATCACTGCCGGGCTTGGGCTGGCCTTCAATCCAAAACGGATCCTCGGCATCTCCATGCATTGGCAATGCACCTTCCAGCAGTGCGACGCTCTCCACCCCGGGGACTCCGGCAATGGTTTCCGCAACTTGATGGAAATCAGCGCGAATGGCATCGGGGTTGCCCCTTTGCATACTGGGCCTGAGCGACAGATAAAATGTCACGACATTCTCGGGTTTCCGCATGCGCCTTGGCTCAGCATTTCCCGTAAGTCCGCCTTCCTGGTCTTCACAGCAGGCGCTAGCCCAAACAAGATCCCAACCAGAAATGTAATCGCGATCGTGAAGCTCAGCACACGCCAATCGATCCCGATTTCTTCCGCGCGCGGGATGCCGTCGCGGTGCAGCGTGAGCGCCAGTTTGAGAGCGCCTTGCACACCCAATGATGCAAACGTAAGGCCCAAGGCACCCCCCGCCATCGCCAGCAGAATGCTCTCGGTCAGAAGCTGGCCGATGATGCGCGAACGGCTAGCACCCATCGCCGCGCGGATTGCGAATTCACGCGTCCGGCCCGTCGAACGGGCAAGCAGAAGATTGGCGACGTTCGCGCACGCGATCAGAAGCACGAACCCGACCGCTCCGAGCAGCAAGAGCAGCAAGGATTTTACTTCGCGCACGATGTTCTCTTTTAACGGCACCAGACGCGCGCCGATTCCTTTGTCCGCCTGGGGGTACATCACGGCTAGCTGGCTTGCGACCCCGTCCAGGTCCGCGCGCGCCTGCTCCAGGGTCACACCGGGTTTCAGCCGGCCCAGGGCATCCGTTCCGAACACCGTGGCGCGATCGCGAAACAGGTCGAAGTTCCATTGACCAATGGGCACATAGACATCGGAATGGCGAAAGTTCGAAACCGTCAAACGGAAACTCGCCGGGATGATTCCAATGACGGAGTAACCGGTACCGTCAAGAAGGATCGTTCGTCCGACCATATCCGGCGCGGATCCAAACTTCCGGCGCCAGAATCCTTCACTTACCAACGCAACCGGAGGGGCGCCCAGGCGGAGCGTGAATCCTGGCTTCTTCGCCAGCATTCGAATGCCGTACCGAATGTCCTGCCAAAGCTCGTTCACACATCACCTGCATATCCACATCACCTACATATCTTCGGGCCACACCAACGCAAGCCATTATTCCAACCATTCGCTGGCTGTAAGATTGATATCAAAGGACTTAGATCGACAACATGGCCAGGAATCATTTTCAATATGTTCATTTTTGGGAGTTTCGTCGATATCAGCGTCCACCCCTTGATTGTGCGTGTGATTCCTCCGTGCACTGTCTGATCAAGGTACAAGCTGGAAACCGATCTGTTGCCCAACGCGCAACCCGGGCCCGCAATCCCGCCTCAGCTCAATTTACCCAAATCCACAAACTCCACCTTCCACGGCGTGGCTCCCACATCGAGCCGTGCAATCGTCACCGGCAACTGAAATCGCCGGGGTCCCGCGCTCCCCGGATTGATGTACAGCACGCCGGAGCGCTCGCTTCGCCCAAATTTATGAGAGTGCCCGCTCACTACCGCCTGGAAGCCCGCGGCAACCGGATCGAGGTCCAACTCGTGGACGTCGTGAAGCATGTAAATCTTGGCGTTCCCAGCTTCAGTCACCGCCGTCGCCGGCAGCCTCCGCGCCCAGTCACCCTTGTCGACATTCCCACGCACCGCCACCACCGGTGCCAGTGCCCGCAAGGCATCAAGGATTTCAGGCGCTCCGACGTCGCCCGCGTGGAGGATCAGCTCGGAGCCCCGTAGCGCCTGCGCGGCTTCTTCACGCAGCAACCCATGCGTGTCCGATATCAAGCCAATGAGTTTTGGGCCAATGAGTTTTGGAGTTGTCCCCACTCTCAGATCATAGTGGGTGTTTCGCAGAACGCGAAATGCGGAACAGCGATTAGCTCAGAGCAGAGACTTTTTCGGCCACCAGTCGGCGGAGCGGCTTGGCTCCAGGAGCCGGGAACGACATGTGCCAGAAATTCACATCCTGGCTCGTAAATTCGATCGCAACGTAGGTCTTGCCGTCGCGGGAATGCCGGATCGTCACCACTTTCCCCTCAATCTTTTCCCGCGTCCTCTCGTTCTCCAACTGCAGAATGGCGCCCAGGACGACTTCCGCCTCCAGCTCAATCGACGCCCCATGCAGGCTCACCGTGTGTGAGCGCGTCTCGACCGAGAACGGCTCCCCTTCCACGCTCTTTCCACGAACCTTTAGCGGTACTGTTAGCATTACGCGGACTGTACGACGCCGTTCTTTACATCGGAAATGAAAAATCGCCATGGGGACAGTACCTCTCGTTCAAACTGCGAATGACGTGAACCGCTTACAACTGCATCCGAACGGGGCCGTTTATCGCCGATCGCCGGGAACACCTATTTTGGCGGGTTCCGATGGCATCAGGCGCTTGAGCAGGACGCCGAAGTGGACCCAGGGCGCGCTGGAGAAGCCCACTACAAACCAAGTCCACACAACTGCAATTCTGCCCGTGCCCTCAAAACAGCGCAATGGCATGTCGGTACCACATTGACCTGGATGAAAACAGTACGCCCGTACTGCCCCTTCGTAATGGGCCGTCAGTACGTACCAGCCCGCCTGCCATCAAGGAGTGTGTTTCCCTGTAACCGGCGCCATCGAGGACTCGGCGGCGGCCAGCCGAGATGGCTGCCAGGGGCGCGGGGGTGAAACCTGTTAGTCCTGCCCTTAACCGTTGACGCCTCTTGTTCTTACGTCAAGGACCGAAGCCTGTTCATCAGCGCCAGCAAATGCGGCCTGTCCTCTTCTCGGACCGCCGTAAATTTCAGCCCCAGCCCGCGGCCCGTGTCGGCGTGCCGGACGGTCGCGTCAGCCCGGATTTGCCCGTCCTGGCACAAGAAATGAAGGTTAGTAATTACTCCCACATCTCGGGGTTTGGGCGTCACAATAAACACGCCGCCCACACTCACGTCGCGCACCGGCGCAATGTCATCGCGTCCGTCGCAGCGCCAGTACACCCACACGCCGCGCGACGCTTCCACTCGGGTGCTAAGCCTTCTCGACGGCGATGTCAGCGGTTGTAATTGCGGAGCCACGCTTTTTTGCTCGCTCACTCACAAACTAATCTCTCGATCAACGCCGCGCAAGGACATTTCAAACTTTAATGTGGAAAAACCCAGAAAAAATCCGCAGAAGTCTGTTCCAGCTGTGGAAAATTCCCGCGCACTCTCCGGTTTACACAAAACGTGATAGAACTTTGGCGCAGGCGAACCCTCTCGTGTCGCGAAGGAGTTCTACATTTTGATGACCACTCGCACCGCCGCGCTTTTCTCGCTTGCCTGCGTGCTGCTCGCGATGCCGCTCGGCACCCTTGCCCAGCAGCAGATTCGGCCGCCGCTCCACACCAGCGGCCACCAAATCCTCGACGCCGCCGGCCACCCCGTCCGCCTTGCCTCCGTCAACTGGTACGGCTTCGACGAGAAAGAATACGTCACCGGCGGCCTCGACCACGCCTCCCTCGACGCCATCATCGGCCAGATTCGCGCCCTCGGCGTCAACTCCGTCCGCCTCCCCTGGGCCAACGAGACCCTCGAGCGCAATCCCGCCGTCGCCGATTACGCCGTCAAGGCCAATCCCCGCTTCCGCGGCAAGCACGCCCTCGACGTCCTGGACGCCGTCATCACCGCCCTCGCCCACGCCCACATTCTAGTCATCCTCGACAATCACGTCGGCCGCGCCGACTGGTGCTGCAATGAAAAAGACGGCAACGGCCTCTGGTACAACCCCGACTATCCCGAAGAAAAGTGGCTCGTCGACTGGCAAACCATCGTCCGCCGCTACAAGCACCAGCGTTGGGTCATCGGCGCCGACCTCCGCAACGAGCTTCGCTACGGCGCACAATGGGGTGGCTCCGATCCGCACCTCGACTGGCACGCCGCGGCCGAGCGCGGCGGCAACGCCGTCCTAACCGCCAATCCTCATCTGCTCGTCTTCGTCGAAGGCCCGCAGTACTCCACCGACTTCACCGGTTTCGACAAGCTGCCCGTCGTCCTCAGGGTTCCCCATCGCCTCGTCTACTCCCCGCACGCCTACGCCCCTCCCAACCACACCTTCCAGAGCTACGACGAGCTCAAACAGGTCTACGACGCGCGCGCCGGCTATCTCCTCCACACCGAACCCGGCGTCCCGCTCTGGGTCGGCGAATTCGGCACCTGCCAAACGCTCGACTGCGGCGCCAACAGCCAATGGTTCCGCTGGTTCGTGCAGTATCTCGCCGAAAACAATCTCAGCTGGAGCTACTGGGCCCTTAACGGCACGCAATCCTCCGGCGAAGGCCGCACCTACGACACCCTCGAAACCTACGGCCTGCTCTCCACGGACTACCAGCACATCGCCGCCCCCGAACTCCTCGACCTCCTCCGCCCCATCGAATCCCCGCCGCCGCAACGCTGACTCGCCGTGTTTTCTTTGCGCCGTTATTCCTTGCAAATGTTACAGACTAGGACGCCCCGAAGACACAAGTTGTGCTAGGGTGCCTTTTTCGTTGCTTCGTTGCTTCGTTGCTTCGTTGCTTCGTTGCGATATGGGTGTTCCCATGCTCCGAGCGCTCCCCTCCCTGATCTTTGCTCTCGCGGCCGCCTCGTCCCTGCTGGCCCAACAAACCACCACCCAGCCCCCTGAACCGCCGGCCCAGACCACGGCGCCCGCCGCCACTGACGACAAGCCCTCCCGTCACGAGCCAGCCAAGGTCTCCAGCCGCGCCGACCTCGTTCTGGTGCCGGTGATTGTCACCGACAAATCCGGCAAGCACGTTCCCGGCCTGCAAAAAGACGCCTTCCGCGTCGAGGAGAACGGAAAAGTACAAAGCGTCTCGATCTTCGAGGAAGTCAAAACCGAAAAGGCCGTTTTCGCCGCCGCGAACAAGACCCCGGAAACCCACTCCAATTTCACGCTGCAAGACGCGCATCCCTCGCGTGTCACCGTCGTCGTTCTGGACATGATCAACACGCCCTGGATGCGCCAGGTGGACGCGAAGAAGCAGCTCACCACCTACTTGTTACGCAGCGTGACCCGCGATGAACCCATGGCCCTGTTCGGTTTGACCAGCAGCGGCCTGCGTCAAATTCATCCCTTCACCACCGACACCCAAGTGCTGATCGATGCCTTGCAAAAGGTGCAGCTCTCGTTGAGCTCCGAGGAAAGCACCCAGCCGCCCGAAAATCTGACCAACGACAGCACCTCCCAGCAGGAAAACAACGCCGACCTTCAGCAAATGAACGATTTCATGACCGACCTCGACACCATCGTCACCAATCTCTACGAGCGTCAAGCCATCCGCCAAACGCTGCATAGCATGACCCAGCTTGCGCGCGCCTACGCCGGCATCCCCGGCCGCAAAACGCTGATTTGGGCCACCGCCGGCTTTCCCTTCATGATCGATGATCCGCAAGCCTTCGCTCGCATGGGCGACGACATGCGCCTGGAGTTTGAGCAGACCTGGAAGTCTCTGGGCTCCGCGAACATCGCGGTGTATCCGGTGGACTTGAGCGCTCTCGATTTCAGTTCGACTTCTCTGCCCAGCGCCACCTACGGGCAATCCACCTCTTCGACGAAGGTCAACAATATTCGCGGGTCCGACGGTATGAAGTCCGCAATGCGCATCCCTTACGACAAGTTCGTGCAGCAGCAGATGACGCTGCACGCCTTCGCCGACGCCACCGGCGGCCGTGCCTGCATCACCACCAACGAACTCGAGAAATGCTTCGCGACGGCCGTCGACGACTCGCGCGATTACTACCTGTTGGGCTACTACCTGGACGCCGGCACCAAACCTGGATGGCACAAGTTGAAAGTGAAAGTGGCCGGCGAAGGCCTCCACGAGCGCAGCCGGCAAGGCTTCTATATGCCCTCCAAGGCCGACGACACGCCCGAACTTCACCGCCTCGAGTTGGCTGAAGCTCTCACCTCGCCGGTGGAATACACCGGTTTGCACATCAACGTGCAACAGCTCAAGAACGCCAATGCGCAAGCTCCAGCATCAAGCGCCGGGGACAAAAAGCCCGCGCAGTTCCTGCTTGCGATCCTGGGCAACTCCCTCACCATCGACCCCGAAAAAAACAACGCCATCGACTTGGAAGTCGCCGCCGTGGCCTTCGACCGTAACCACAAAAGCGCCGCGACCACCTCGCAATCCATCGTGACCTCTCTCAAGCCCGAAATGACCCAGAAAATCCTGGAAACCAGCCTCGGCGTGAAACAACAACTCGATCTCGCCCCCGGCCGCTACGAAGTGAAGTTCGCCGTCCGCGACAACCTCAGCGGCCTCCTCGGCACCCTCAGCCTTCCCCTCGAAATCAAGTAGTTCGTGGCAACGGAGCTCCGCTCCTTAGGAGGTCGGAGCTTTCTTGCCCTGAGGAACGAAGGGACCTCCGACGTAAGACTGGTGCTTTCAATGGGCTTTTGCCGTGAAGAAACGTCCTTGCCTCTACGTGTTCCGCCGGTGCGAATTGCGAACCACATAGGGTCCACGCGGCTCCGATATCGCAGCGCCGCCTCTGGGTCTCGTCGGCCTTCTGGGGTTCAGCTCGTCGCGCAGCCAATGAAAAAGGACGTAGACCAGGAAGGCACAGCCCAGCAAAGCAAGCGTCGATAAAACCAGTGTCGCCATACGAATATGGAGGACGCGGGCTTCGCCGGCCGGAACGAGGAGAAACCGATGCCAGCGGCCACGAAGCCGCCCGCATCCCCACTGGCGCAATACTGAGGGACAATAGCTTAGGAAGTCCTGAAGCGCGCGTAAGAAAATTGTTAGAGGCAGCGCGTCCGCCGCGCCGCGCGCGATCTCTTAGGGCCGCAGCTTTACCCTGAGCCTCGAAGGGATGCTGCCCCCAGCTTGGCATCCAGCGTTCCATAGGGAGAGGGCGCGCCAAACCAAAATGCGATTCGCAACTCCATTCCGAATGTCCCCAAGGCGCCGCGCCGCAGTCTGGACCGCAGTCTGTGCGATGGTCTTGGCCGTCCGGGAGGGCACGGCTTCAGCCGTGCCGAAGAGCGACTCGTCGTCGAGGGCTTTAGCCCCTGAGGGCGCCCAGACCAAACCAACCAAGCGCTCCGCACGCAAAGCCGCCTCCACCACAACCAAATTCGACTGTGGCCAAGACGTCGAGCTACGCCTGAGCGCCCCGGCCTCCAGCCAAGGCAGCCTGCTCCTAGCCGAACTCCGCAGCCCCAAACCGCTCGCCGAAATCCAAGCCACCTGGGACGAAAAACAAATTCCGTTCTGGCAAGAAACCCCGCCCGGACCGAAAGGCCTCGACGTGCACCGAGCGTTCGTCGGCGTCGATCTCGAGAAGCCCGCCGGCAAATACGATTTCACAGTCTCCGCGAAGCCCGAAGGCGCCGATCGCGCAAGCTGCACCGCCGTCATCACAGTCAGCGCCGGGAAGTTCGCCACAGAACGTCTGAAGGTCGCCCCCAATTTCGTCGAGCCCAATCCCGAACAACTTGCCAAGGCCGAAGAAGATCGCAAGAAACTCCGCGAACTCTTCGCCACGGTGACGCCCGAAAAATTGTGGACCGGCCGCTTCCGCATCCCCCTCGACGGCGTAACCACCGGCGGAAATTTCGGCCGCCGCCGCGTCCTCAACGGCCAGCCCGGCTCCCCGCACAGCGGCGTCGATTTCCCCTCGCCAACCGGCACCCCGGTTTACGCCGCGCAAGCAGGCCGCGTAGTCCTCGCCGAAGAGCTCTATTTCTCCGGCAACACCGTCCTAATCGATCATGGCCTAGGCGTCTACACCCTCTACGGCCACTTCTCCGAAATCGACGTAACGCCCGGCGACCTGGTCAACACCACCACCGTGATCGGCAAAGTCGGCGCCACCGGCCGCGTCACCGGCCCCCACCTCCACTGGGGCCTAACGGTGAACCGCGCCCGCGTGAACGCCCTGCAGATTGTGGCGTTGGGCAAGTAAGTGGGCAGGCGGGTGAAGCACCCTTAACACGCTAAGACGAATTGGGGTGCCGCACTCTTTCCGCGGGTTGTGCGGAAAGGGTGCGGTTTTTGACTTTTTTCCCTTATGCGCCGGATGCCCCCAAGCGTCGGTTTCGCGTGTGGGCGCTTTTACGTTTCTTTCTTCAGCTTGCCGCCGCAAGCGTTCGGTCGCGCGCGCCGCTGGCGCTACTTCACCTGCAACGACTCCAGGTAGCGATTCAGGTTCGAGATCCGCATCAGCACTTCCGCTTCATTCCCGACGGCCAGTTGCCGGAACACCGGGCCCCACACCGGCATTTCCTGATCGCCGTGGGACACCAGCGTCGCCTGGCCGTGCAGTATGCTCGCAACCCTCGCATCCGGATATTTTCCGTTGTTCCGTTTAGCGAGCGTGGTTAGGTCCGGTGGAGGCACCTTTAGTGCCACGGCCGCGGGACCATCCCCTTTGGCCTCCTTTCCATGGCACGCCGCACAGTAGCTGGTGTACATTTCTTGGCCCGAAGCCGGCGACGTTACCTTAGCCGGCTCCTTTTTGATTTTCGCTTCCTGTGCGACGCAGGAAATCCCAAACACGGCAACAACTCCCATTGCAAGAAGCCCCGGTATGCTGAGTCTGTGAAAGGCATTCATAGCTCTTCTCCTGTCAAGGCAAGCGTTCTGTTGAATCGGGGGTCGAACATTCGCGAGATCGTGTTCCTAAGTCGCCGGCCGACGCAGTGACCTGGCTCACACTCCCTTGTGATTTGACGCTAAGCCGCCCGGGTGCCGCGTACGCCGGTTTTGCATGTGGTCGATTTCGCTCCAATGACGGGGAATTTTCCTCAAGTCGTTCGCAAACGTAGATACGGTTGCCGTTGTAGCGGCCGCCTTCTGAGGCGGGCGCTACAACGCGGGGAAGGCGTCTTATCGCGGAGCTTGTGGTTGCCGCGCGATCACATCTCCAAACCGATCAGGCGCATCAACTCGAGCGCGTTGCTTTTGGCCACCACGCCGTCGCGCAGCTTGTAATCAAACTGCATCTTGCCGTTCTCGACTTGATCCTCGAAATGCATGTTGCGCAGAACGTTGCCCAGCGCCGCCGCAATCTCCGTCAAAGCGAGGTCATGCGTCGTGACAATGCCGATAGCGTGATGTTTCAACAGCGCGCGCAGCAGGCTTTCCGCGCCGATCCGGCGATCTTTGGAGTTGGTGCCTTCGAGGAGTTCGTCGAACAGGAACAGCAGCGGCGGCCCGGCGTCGCTGAGCACATCGAAAATGCGCCGGATGTGCAAAATCTCCGTGTAGAACGTGGAGCGGCCTTCCTGCAGCGAATCGGTGCTGCGAATGCGCGTACCGATTTGCAGCGGAGTCAAGCGCAGCGACTTTGCGCGAACCGGTGCGCCCGCCATGGCCAAGACGGCGTTGATCCCGGTGGCGCGCAGCAGCGTGCTCTTGCCGGACATGTTCGAGCCGCTCACCAGCAGCACGCGGGTGCTGTTGTCCAGCCGGATGGAGTTGCGGACGCACTTCGCCGCCGGAATGAGCGGGTGGCCAAGCTCTTCGCCGTCGAAAAACGCCTGCGCATCCTGGGACTCGACAAACGCGGGAAACGGATCTTGTGGATGCTCGAACGAATACATTGCCAGCGACACCAGCGCTTCCATCTCTCCCGCGATATCGACCCACGCGCGCATTCTGGCGCCGCCGCGCCGCCGCCAATCTTCCGCGGCGAACGCCACCTGCACGCTGTAGAGGAGCGGCAGCTCGACCAGGTGCGCAAGCAGGCTGTGATGCGCGTCAACCCAGTAGACGATGCGCGCGAGTTTGCGAATCCAATGCGAAGCCGGAGCGGCGTCGCGTTTGAGCTCCGCGGCGAAACCCTGCAACCTCGGCGAAGCAAAAGGCTCCTGCTCGAATCGTTGCAGGATGTCCGCGAAAAGGACGAGGCCTTCGGCGTTGCAAGAGATTCCTTCGAGAACGGCTTCCACGCGGCGGTGCAGCCAGCGCCGGAAGAAGACTTCGACCAGCAGCACCACCAGCAGCGGCAGCGCCATCGTCGTTTTCGCATAAAACACAGTGCCGCCCACCGCCGCGATGGCGAGCAGCACGGCAGCGACACGCGCTCCAGCACCCGGCATCTGCGGCTTGCTTTCGGCCCAGCCGATGAGGGACTCGGGATTCAGGCGCGCGCGAAGTTCTTCGCCGGTCACGTCCAGATCGCGGTGTAGGTCCAGCTTCTCGCGCAGTTCCGCGACCAAACCTTGCCGCTCGAGGAGGGCGGATTTCGCTGACGGGGAGCACAGCCACTTGGCCAGCCAGTTTTCGCCCATCGGCAAGCGCGCTGTGGACAGCAGCTCGAACAGGCTGCCGCGGCCGAAGAGATCGAGATCGTCGGCGTACACGTGCTTTTCATCGCGGAAGCGATCTCCGGGTTGCCCCGTGCCGACCCACCGGTCCTCGATTCGCGCGATGCCTTTGCGATAAAACGTCGCCGCGGTTTCGGCGCGGGCTCGCGCCCGGAGGATTTGTTCGTGCAGGATCGCGAAGACGGCATAAAGGCCGATGGGCAGCAGTAGCCAGTACGAGGACAGCGAATCCTTATGGAAACAAAGCCAGGCGAGCAGCAGGCCCGCGGCGATGATTGCAAGCTTGAGATTTCCGGCGCGGATGTGAAGGCGATTCTTCGAGGAAACGATCTCAAGATAGGTGGCAAGTCGCTTCGAGTATTCGGCGCGGGGGTCGGACACGCTTTCTCTTCTCCGTTTCGCCCGTTGAGTGTACATCCTGCGTGCACGCTCGCGCAGCGTTGGCGGAAAAGCACCCGCCTCGGAAGGCGGCCGCTACACCTTATTCCTCACCAATGTCTTCGTGCCAGACGGCGGGATTCGCGGCGATGTAGTTTGCGAGGAGTTCGATGCACTCGATGGAGTGGAGATCGATCACGTTGACACCATTCTCTCGCAGCCAGCCGATGCCGCCGCCAAAATTGACGGACTCGCCGACGATCAGGGTGCCGATGCCGAACTGGCGAACCAGGCCGCTGCAATACCAGCAAGGGGCCAGCGTGGTGACCATGATTTTGTCGCGATAGCTGCGCTGGCGTCCGGTTTTGCGGAAGGCGTCGGTTTCGCCGTGAACCGAGGGATCGTTTTCCTGGACGCGGCGGTTGTGGCCGCGGCCGAGAAGTTTTCCATCGCTGGCGAAAAGCGCGGCGCCGATGGGGATGCCGCCTTCGGCAAAGCCTTGGCGAGCCTCTTCGATGGCGACGGCCAGCATTTGGACATATTTGTTGCGATCGACTTCGCTAAGCGGCGGCATCGTTTGATCGTCCTAGAAAGTATACATAGCAGCGCCGTGCGTGGCTGGGGAATCCCGTTGCGTGCTTGGGACCACAGTGTGGGGTGGCCGCCACGATTGGATTGCTGAGTACTTTCTGTAAACTACTTAATATCAATAGCTTACGATTGGCCAGCCGCTTGCCCTTACGTCTTGCGAAGAGGCTGGTGGTCTAGGAGGCGGCGATGATCCAAGCGAAGGGCTTCACCTTGCTGGCACTTGTGGCGAGTGCCTGGGTGCTGGGCGGCTGCTCGAGCAAAGCTGCGTTGCCTGCGAAACCTGTTGCGAGCGCGCCTGCCGCGACGTTGAGCCCGGCACACCCGGTTTCAAAACCCGCGCCTCGGGAATCGGCGTTTTCGACGTATACGAATCCTGAGTATGGAGTAACGTTCCGGTATCCGCGGAACTATGCACTGGACGAAGGAGCGCCGGAGGATCTTCCAGGAGTGAGAAGCGAAGCGGAGTTGCAGAGCGAGCAGCCGGGCGCGATTCTGGTGGCCACGGTTGTGGTCCCGGATGACTCCTACCCGAACACGAACTTTGCCGGTGGATCGCTGCAATTCGGCGTAAATCCCTACCTGCCCGCCGAGGGCTGCCGTGACTTGTTGATCTCCCAGATGGGCGATTCGACCGGGCCGACCGGCGTGACGACGGTTCAGGGCGTGGCGTTTGCCTGGGCAGAGAGCGATGAGCGCGACGCCAGCGCAGAATATTTCGAGCGGGACTATGCAGGCTTCTCCAACGGGACGTGCTATGAGTTTTTCCTGCGCGTGAGTGTCAGCTCGACCGAGGACCAGGAACGGCTGAGGCCAGCGGATGAAAAGAGAATTCTTAGCCAATTGGAAAAGATCGTTTCGAGCCTGCAGATTCAGGCGAAACCCATTTCCGTCCTCGACGAAGGGCCGGCAGCGCAGGGTGACCGCAGGAAGCGCTGAGTGAGAAGCAGCTGCGCAAAGCGAACGTTGCAGTTACAGCATGTCGGTGGAGCGGGCACTTGTTGTCATCGCGAAGGAAAGTTAGGCTGGAAATAGGCGTTGCGGCTGCAATGCAGGTTTGGCTCCCCCCTTCCGTCAAACCCTCCCGTTAAACCGTTTGGTTCAAAGCGTTTGTAGACGATGCTGCAACAAGTCAAAAAAGCCGACGATTCCGCCGGAATCGCCGCGAAAGAGCGGCGCCGCCATCCGCGGTATAGCGTAAGCGCGATGGCCGAGGCGGTGGATCTGCAGTCAGACACGCGAATCCACGGGCGCATCAGCGACATCGGCCGAGGGGGATGTTACGTGGAAGTGATGAGTCCTTTCGCGGTAGGCGCCAACGTGAAGGTAAAGATCACGAAGGACGATCTGTCTTTAGCAGCCAAGGCAAGAGTTCTGTACTCGACCAGCGGGATGGGCATGGGATTGAGCTTCACGGAGATTGAAACGAACCAGCGCCCGGTCCTGCAAAGGTGGATCGCGGAATTAAGCGGAGAAGTGGCACCGGGGCCGAAGGCCGAACCAGTGAAGACGGAGGTTCGCAGCGAGGCAAGCGCGATCGACGAACAACGCTACGTGCTGAACGAGTTGATTATCACGCTGATTCGGAAGCGGGTGTTGACGGATACCGAGGGGAAGGCGTTGTTGCAGAAGTTGATGCAATGAAAAGAGAGTGGGTAGTGGGTAGTGGGTAGTGAGTAGTTTGGCGGTGCGCGCTACTTGAGGGAGGATTCGATTTTTTTCTGGTACTCGCGGGCCTGGGCGATTGCGGCGGGTTGGTTCACGGTGAGGAGTTTGTGGTCGCGCATGACGACGCGGCCGGCGATGAGAAGCGTCTCAACGTCGTTGGCCTTTAGTGCGTAGGCCAACTGCGAATAGACGTCGAACATTGGCACCGCGTTGGGCGCGTCCAGGCCGATGAGGATCAGATCGGCCTTTTTGCCAGGCTCGAGCGAGCCGATTTCCTTTTCCATGTGGAGGGCGCGGGCGCCCTCGATGGTGGCCATTTCGACGGCGGCTTTTGCGCCGAGGGCGCGAGGATCCATCTTGGCGATTTTTTGCAGTTTTGCGGCGAGGTCGATTTCTTCCATCAAGTTGAGATCGTTGTTGCTGCCGGCGGGGCCGTCAGTGCCAAGACCCATGCGTATGCCTGCCGCGCGCATTTCGACAACGGGGGCGATGCCGCTGGCGAGCATCATGTTGCTGGAGGGATTGTGGACGCAGCCGACTTGCTTCGCGGCGAGAAGCTCGCGGTCGGCTTGGTCAACGTAGATGCAGTGGGCGGCGACGACATCGGGACCGAGGAAACCGATGCGATCCAGATACTGGACGGGGGTCGCGTGATTGTTGGCAAGACTGTCGTCGAGCTCTTTTTTCATTTCGGCGACGTGGATGAGGATGGCGGCGTGGTACTTGCGGGCAAGGGCGGCGGCGTCTTTCAGAGTTTGTTCGGAGTCGGTATAGATGGAATGGGGAGCGACGGCAGCGTGGATGAGCGGGTCATTCTGCCAGCGCTGCAGAAACTTTTCGGTGTAGGCGAGGACTTGTTCGTGAGTCTTGTTGTCGGGTGCGGGAAAATCGATGGAAGTTTCACCGAGCACGCCGCGCATGCCGGCAGCTTTGGTCTCTTCGGCGATGGCGTCTTCGAAGTAGTACATGTCGGCGAAAGTGGTGATGCCGCCGCGAATCATCTCCGCGGCAGCGAGGCGGGTGCCCCAGCGGACGAAATCTTCGGTGACGTTTTTGGCTTCCGCAGGGAAGATGTATTTGCGCAGCCAATCGTCGAGGATGACGTCGTCTTTGAGGCCGCGGAACAGAGTCATGGGTACGTGGGTGTGGCCGTTGATGAAGCCGGGGAGGATGAGCTTCCCTTTCGCGTCGATGGTTTGCTTCGCGATGACACCCTTAATGAACAGGGGCTCCGGGCCGACTGCGAATATTGCGTCTCCCTTGATGGCTACCGCGCCGTTCTCGATAACGCGGCGTTCTCCATCCATGGTGACCACCGTGCCTCCGGTTACGAGCAGATCCACGGAGACGGCCTCCTTCGCGGCTTGCCCCGCGGCGAAGGAAGCGAACGCGATGGACACCGAACCAATCAGGGAAGCAAACCAGATTGCGTACTTCAAGACGCGTGCTCCAGTCGTTTTCATATTTCGTGTCCCCGGTTCTCTTAGAGGTTGGAGGAGTCGAAAGGTTTCGGGAAAAGTTCGCGCATTTGGATGACTTCGGTTTTGCCCTTCAGGTTGGAGAGGACTACGGGGACATCGCCGCAGAATTCCCAGATGAGTTGGCGGCAGGCGCCGCAGGGTGGAGTCAGAGTGTCGGTGTCGGTGACGACGGAGATGGCGTCGAAGCCGCGCTCGCCTTCGCTGATGGCTTTGAAGATGGCGATGCGTTCGGCGCAGACGGTGAGGCCGTAGGTGGCGTTTTCGACGTTGCAGCCGCCGAAGACGCGGCCGGACGTGGCGCGGAGCGCGGCGCCTACGCGGAAATTGGAATAGGGGGCGTAAGCGTTTTCGCGGGATTGTTTGGCGATGGTGATGAGATGGTCGTAGTCAGGCACGCGATGATCCTCCCGCAAGCGCGATTCAGTTTACGACGAAACGAGAGAAGCGGACGCGCCGGGCTGAAGCCCAGCGCCTACATGGAACCCGCCCGAACCGCTACTACAAGACTTTGGCGATGCGGGGGATTACAGCCTTTAGGAGGCCGATGAATTGGTTTTTTACGCGGGCGCCGGTTTCGAAGACTTCTTCGGCCGTGAGCGGGGCGCCGGTGATGCCTGCGGCCATGTTGGTGACGCAGGAAATTCCGAGGACGCGGATGTTGGCGTGACGCGCGGCGATCACTTCGGGAACCGTGGACATTCCGACGAGATCGGCGCCTAGAGTGCGGAAGGCGCGGATTTCGGCAGGGGTTTCGTAGTTGGGGCCGGAGAGAGCCAGATAGACGCCTTCGTGGAGGTTCAGGGCAAGTTTTTTTCCTTCTTCGGCGGCGAAGCGGCGGAATTCGGCGTCATAGGCGTGAGTCATATCAGGGAAGCGCGGGCCGAAGCGATCGTCGTTGGAACCGATGAGGGGATTCGCGCCCTGCAAGTTGATGTGATCGCGCAGGGCCACGAGCGCGCCTTGGGAGTAGCTGAGATTGACGCCTCCTGCGGCGTTGGTGAGGATGACGGCTTTGATGCCCATGCGGGTGAAAACGCGGATGGGAAAGGCGACGTCTTGCGCGGAGTAGCCTTCGTAGAGATGGACGCGGCCTTGCATGGCGGCGACGGCGACGTCGCCTACCTTGCCGATCACGAGCTGGCCTGCGTGGCCGATAGCGGTGGATTGCGGGAAATGTGGGATTTTCTTGTAGGGGATTTTAGTTGGGGTGGCGAATTCGTCTGCGAAAGCGCCAAGGCCGGAGCCAAGGACCAAGGCGATGCGAGGGCGGAGTTTGGTTTTGGCGTGGATGAATTTAGCGGCGCGGGTGGCGCAGGAGAATTCGGGGTTGGCGACGCGGATCATGTGAGGATGCCGACGATGGAGGCGGACATGAGGTTGGCCATGGTGCCGGCGAGCATGGCGCGGATGCCGAACTTGGCGAGTTGATCGCGCTGCTCCGGGGCGAGCGCGCCGATGCCGCCGATCTGGATGCCGATGGAACTGAAGTTGGCGAAGCCGCACAGCGCAAAGGTGGCGATCGTAAACGTGCGCGGGTCGAGCGCGGCTTTCATGGTGCCGAGTTGCGCGAAGGCGACGAATTCGTTGAGGACCATGCGGGTGCCGAGCAAATTGCCGATGGCGGCGGCGTCGTGCCAAGGGACGCCGATGAGCCACGCGACCGGCGCAAAAACCCAGCCGAGAACCTCCTGCAAGCTGTAAGGGAACCAGCCGATGTGCAGGTGCACCCAGCCCATCATGGCGTTTAGGAGAGCGAGCAGCGCGAGAAAGACGATGAGCATCGCGCCGACGTTGAGCGCCAGGTGCAAGCCGTCAATGGTGCCGCGCGCGATGGCGCCGAGGACGTTGGATTCCTTGCTCGCTTCCGGCATTTGCACACGGCCGGCGGTGAGAGGCTGCTCGGTTTCCGGAACGAGCATCTTGGCCATCAGCAGCGTGCCGGGAGCGGTCATGATCACGGCAGTGAGAAGATGCTTGGCGTCCGCGCCGCCCACATGAATGTAGGCGGCCATCATGCCGCCAGAAATATGGGCCATGCCGCTGGTCATTACGGTCATCAATTCCGATTTGGTGAGCTTGGGGAGAAAGGGACGAATGGTGAGCGGTGCTTCGGTCTGGCCCATAAAGATGCTGGCGGCCACGTTGAGGGACTCGGCGCCGCTGGCGCCCATGATTTTCGTCATCAGCCACGCCGCCGCGCGAATGATGATCTGCATGATGCCGAGGTGATAGAGGACGGCGAAAAATGCAGCGATGAAAATAATCGTGGGGAGCACCTGGAAAGCGAAGATTAATCCCAGGGAAGAGTCCGCTTTGCCGAGTTCGCCGAAGATAAACGTGGAGCCGACGTAGGAAAAATCGAGGAGATGCTTGGCGCCGTTGCCCAAAACCTGGAAAAGAATTTGGCCGGAGGGGACGCGGAGGACGAAGAGGCCGAGGGCGAGTTGCAGACCAAGGCCCCAGGCGACGGTTTTGAGGCGGATGGCCTTGCGGTCGGTAGAAAAGATGTAGGCGAAGCCGAGGATGGCGGCCATGCCGAGCAGACCTACGAAGCGTCCCATGCGTTCCCTCTTTCTGCCGGCGGTGGTCCTGCGCTGACGTGAACGCCTGTGCCAAGCATTCTGGTTGAGATCCTTCAGCGACCCTCGTCGGGTCGCTTCAGGATGACAACCGTTGCTTGAAGTCAGCGCCAAGTCGAAGTTTTCTTGGCGCCAACTGCAAACCGGTCTTGCAGCCTACAAGCTTGCTTACGCGCCAACGAGACGTCGAATCAGCGGAGGCACGTCGCGTGGCGGCTCAGGGCCGACTACGTAACCAGAGGCAATTAAGGTCTTAGCGTCGACCAGTTTGGTGTCGGCATTGTAGTGGATGGTGGCGAGCGATTCACCTCTTTCCACGCGATCGCCGATGCGCTTGCGGAATTCGAGGCCGACGCCGGGATCGATGGCGTCTTCTTTTTTTTCGCGGCCACCGCCGAGCATGGCGAGGGCGATGCCGAATTGCTCGCAATTCGTACCGGTGACGTAGCCGGCGTTTTCGCTGGGAACGTCGAGGTGAAACCGCGCCTTGGGCAAGCGCTGAGGTTCGTCGACGACGCGGTCGTCGCCGCCTTGCAATCGAATCCCCTGCTTGAATTTTTCTTTGGCTTGGCCGGTAGCAATCAGGGTTTCGGCGAGGCGGCGGCCCTCGTCAACGGACTTGGTGCGCTCGCCGAGATAGAACATCCATGCGGAAAGCTCGATGCTCAGATCATGAAGATCGGCTGGGCCGTGGCCGTTCAGGACGTCGATGGACTCGATCACTTCGTTGGAATGGCCGGCGGCGCGGCCGAGTGGCTGGTCCATGCTGGTGATCAGCGCGACGACCCTCTTGCCCATGCGCTTGCCGGTTTCGACCATGACCTCGGCGAGGCGGACGGCGTCGTCTTCGTGCTTCATGAAGGCGCCAGAGCCGGTTTTGACGTCGAGAACGAGCGCGTCGATGCCTTCGGCGAGTTTCTTGCTCATGATGGAGGCACAGATGAGGCCGATATTTTCTACCGTGCTGGTGGCGTCGCGGAGGGCGTAGATTTTCTTGTCGGCAGGAGCCACTTCGGCGGTCTGACCGATCAGGCCCATGCCGCACTCGCGGAGCACGTGGCGGAATTGATCGAGCGAAAGATTGACGTTGAAGCCGGGGATGGATTCGAGTTTATCGAGCGTACCGCCGGTGTGGCCAAGGCCGCGGCCGCTAATCATCGGGACGATGAGGCCGCCTGCGGCGACGACAGGGGCGAGGATGAGGGAGGTTTTGTCGCCGACGCCGCCCGTAGAGTGCTTGTCGACTTTTTGGCCGGGGAGATCGGAGAAATTCAGCACTTTACCGGAATACAACATGACCTCGGTGAGGGCGGCAAGTTCGGAACGAGACATGCCGCGAATCCAGACGGCCATGAGCCACGCCGCCATCTGGTAGTCGGGAATCTCGCCGCGGGTGTAACCGGAGACCAGGAAGTCGATCTCTTCGCGGGAGTGTTCACCGGAGTCGCGTTTTTTCCGAATGAGGTCGACGGCGCGCATGCGTGTGCGAAGGGTGAGGCGGGAGCGTAACATTTCTGGAAGCGGGAGGCCAGAGGCGGGAGGGAGCGGCGCTGCCGCTGAAGTGGGGAGTCATTGCCGCACGCTCAACGCGAACAAGCAAGGTCAGAGCGGCTGCTGCGCGCCGGGCGGGAGGAGGGTGATCTGGCCGGCGATAACGTGCCAGCCCCGCGGGCCGTTGATGTACACGTGAATGACACGCATCTGGCTGCTAAACCTTTGCCCCAGGAAAACACCGCGCGCAGACCACAGGCAAGTGGCGATGGCCGCGTCTTTGTAAATACGGACGCTAATGTCGGAAGCGTTGAAGGAATCGTACTTGACGTCGGGAGTTTGCACCGCGTCGATGAACAGCGCCTTGTTTACGGTCTGGCCATGGGACAGTGAGCCGCTGAAATCATCGCTGTACACACGACGAAAAAAGGTGCCGGTGTTGGTTTGGATGGCGCGCGCCGCTTCGTTTTCAAGGTTGAGGATTTCCTGGCGCTGCAATTCGGGGTTGGCGGTTTGGTCTTCCTGTTCTTGCCAACCGAACGCCAGGCCGAGGACGAGCAGCGCTACAACCCTGTTCATGCTAGGAAGCCTCCCTTAGAGGAGATGGGACTCCGCCGGAGTGACCCTACGGCCAGTATACGAGTTCTGCAAAGAGACGGAGGGAGATTGAGATATTCGTGTGCACGGATGTTGCTGGGTTCGATGGGGCTGATCTTTGGGGGAGATTTGGAAAGCGAAGGAACCGCACGGCACCCCCGCGGAGTATTTGCGGGGGTGCGGCGCGGTGAAGAGGTTGCGGAACTACTTGTGGGTCATGATGCTGACGCGGGCGAGAATGTCCCGGTGACCGGCAGGATCAATCGTCGAACCAAAACCAGCCCAGCCGGCAGGATTGTTTTTCTCGGCCTCATCGATGCCCGCGTTGAATTTGTCGATGCCTTCGGGTCCGTTGGCGATGATGGCGACGAAGAAGGCGCCAGGATCGGCGGAGTGAACGGTTTCCTCGTCAATCTGATAGCCGTGAAGCGCGCCGTCGGCAAGCAATTTTTCAAGCAGGGCAACCATGGTCGCCTTCATGATCTTGCCGTCCGGATCGCTGGACCCGGCCTTGGAGCGCCAATTGCCGACACGCAAATAGCCGTTCGTGAAAGTTCCGGAATGGGAGTTGTAGTCGCGGCTTTCCATGATGTAGTCCCAATGTTTCGCGGCGGCGAGCGGCGGAGCCGTGGCGCCGGGTGCGGTGCGAAGTCCTTCGAGGAACCTGAGGATGTTGGCCATCGAACTGGCGGAAAACCACGAACCGTGAGTCGGCTGGCCTTCCTGATGGTTGAGGATCACATAGCTCCCAAAGGAGATTAGGGTGCCTTCAGCGACCGCCTTTTTCATGGTGTCAGTATCGGCGGCATCGTTCTTCAAATAGTCGGCCCACATGGCGCGTGGGACGGTCCATTCGGAAACATAGGTGTACAGCACGGGCTTCTCGGCGCTTGGCGATTGCGCCGCTGCTGGATTGGCAGCCAGCGACAAAAGCGTGAGCGCGCACAACACGAGCAGGGTACCGATCGATCGAATACGCATTCTTCTCTTTCTCCTAGTTTTCTCCGCCAAAGGCGGGTGTCAGGCAACCTGATTTTCTGGGCAAGGCAACAACAGGTTGAGTTGGGCGACAGTACTCCCGGCGCTAGGCGGTGTCAAGTGTTGGGTCCCGTTCTCGATGGCGGGCGCCGGGAACTTTTGCAGCGGGAACTTCGTATTGCTATCCCATAGGGAGGTGTGGCACTCTCGACGAGGTATGGGTATCCAATAGGAGCTGAGGGGAGAACGATGAGCGGGAAAGCGGACGTGTGGCAAGGGACGCTGGCGCTGATGGTGCTGAAGACGCTGGATACGCTGGGGCCGCTGCACGGGTATGGGATCGCGCGGCGCATCGAGCAAACGAGCGGCGATTTGCTGGCAGTGAACTACGGAACGCTGTACCCCGCGCTTTTGAAATTGGAGCAAGAGGGTTACATCAGCTCGGAGTGGGGCGTGTCGGACAACAATCGCAAGGCCAAGTACTACAAGCTCACGCGGGCCGGGCGAAAGCAACTGGATCGGGAGGCGCGCGATTGGGAGCAAACGACCGCGATCCTGGCAAGGTTTTTGGCGCGCGGAGAGGGGCAATCATGAGGCGGCTGAGAGCTTGGTTGTTGCGATTGGCTGGAGTGTTCGGCAAAGGGCGAAGGGAACGCGAGCTGGCGGAGGAGATGCAAAGCCATCTCCAGATGCACATCGACGACAATGTGCGTGCGGGCATGAACGGGGAGGAGGCGCGGCGGCAGGCGCTGATCAAACTTGGCGGCGTCGAGGCAACGAAAGAGATTTACCGGGAGCGGCGGGGGTTGCCTGTGTTGGAGACGTTTCTGCAGGACTTGCGTTTTGGCGCGCGCATGCTTTGGAAAAATCGCGGGTTCACGGCAGTGGTGGTGCTGCTGATGGCGCTGGGAATTGGCGCGAACACGGCCATGTTCAGCGTGGTGAACGCAGTGTTGCTGAAGCCTTTGGCGTACAACGATCCGGACCGCATCGTGACGCTGGCGTCGCTATGGACGAAAGATGGAGACCATGGCCAGGTGTCGGCGCCGGACTTTCACGATTGGCACGACCAGAGCACGGCGTTCGAGGCGATGGCGTACTGGGACACCTCGGTCACCGCAGGACCCGCGGCCGGGTACGTACACGCGACCCATGTGACGCCAGAGTTCTTTCGCGTGTTCCGCGTGGAGCCCATCGTGGGCCGCGAGTTCGCTACCGAAGAGGCGAAGCCCGGCGGGACAGGCGCGGTGATGATCAGCAGCGCCTACAGCGCCAGCCACTTTGGCGGAAATTCTAACGCGCTCGGGCACACGGCGCGGATGGCCGGCAGAACGCTCGACGTCGTCGGCGTGCTGCCGCCGGGCTTCGGTTTTCCCGATAAGACGGACATTTGGTATCCGGCCAACAGTTTTGAACCGGAGACGGAATCGCGCTCGGCACACAACTATCTGGTTGTGGGGCGGCTGAAGCAAGGTGTCACGCCGGAGCAAGCGCAGACGCAGATGACGGCAATCGGCACGCGCCTTACCGAGAAATATCCGGACAGCAACCAGGGCAAGAACGTCGCCGTGACACGCGTACGCGACGAGATGGTCAGCAATTTCCGGCTGACGGTGTGGGTCATGCTGGCGGCAGTAGGCGTCGTGCTGCTGATTGCGTGCGCCAATCTAGCAAACATGCTGCTCGCCAAAGCCGTGGCACGCACGAGAGAGATCGCAATTCGCGCCGCGGTGGGCGCGAGCCGGGGCCGCATCGTCCGGCAGTTGGCCACAGAAAGCATCTTGATGGCGCTGCTGGCCGGAGCCGTTGGCGTGCTGCTGGCTTTGTGGGGATCTCGCGTGCTCATGGCGCTGGCGCCCGCCGACATGCCGCGCCTTTCCGAAACAGGCATCGACGCCAGCGTGCTGCTGTTCGCGTTCGGGATTTCCCTGTTGGCGAGTCTGCTATGTGCCCTTGCGCGCGCGCTGCAAGCCTTGCGCGTGGACCTCAACAAATCGCTGAAGCAGGGCACGAGCCGCTCGGTCGGCGGCAGCGTGGCCGATCGCATGCGCAGCGCTCTGGTGGTAGCCGAGATCGCGCTGTCCGTCGTGCTGCTGGCCGGAGCCGGCCTGCTGATGAAAAGCTTCCTCGCGCTGCAGAATGTGGCGTTGGGATTTCGTTCCGAGCGTGTGCTAGTGATGAGCGCGAGCGTGCCGGCGTCGGATCTGAACAGCGCACGCCACGCCACGCGTTTCTACAAAGAATTGCTGGCCGACGTCGAAACGCTGCCGGGCGTCTTGAGCGCAGGAGCAACAATGGCGCCGCCAGGTCATACTGCGTCGGACGGCGGCTATTGGATTAACTTCCTGCCCAAAGAACTCAACGTCTCGGCGCCACAAGCGGTGTTTTCTGTCGTTGCGCCGGGCACCTTCGCGACACTGGGAATTCCGCTGAAGCGCGGCCGGGATTTCAACGACGGCGACACCTACGACACGCCATTTGCGGCGGTCGTCAATGAAGCTCTGGCGAAGGCAGCGTTTCCGGGTAAGGACCCCATTGGCCACTCACTTTACTGCGGGCTCGACTCGATGAATCCGATGAAGATCGTTGGCGTCGTCGGCGATGTGCGGCAGCACGGGCCCGCGCAGCCGCCTTCACCGGAAATCTACATGGCCTTTCAGCAGCACCCGCTGCCCGCGACGGACCTAAGCGTTTTGGTGCGGACGTCGTTCGAACCGAGTGCCCTTTCCGAAGCGCTGCGCGGCAAAGTACACAAACTCTCCGCAGACGTGCCGGTGAAGTTCACGACGATGGAAGCGTCTCTGACTGAGAATGTGGCCGGGCCGCGTTTTCGAACCCTGCTGCTGGGAATATTCGCGGGGCTGGCGGTTTGCCTGGCGATGGCCGGCGTGTACGGCGTGATGTCGTACGTGGTCGGCCAGCGGGCCAACGAGATCGGCTTGCGCATGGCCCTGGGAGCGAATCCCGGCGACGTGCTGCGACTGGTGCTGCGCCAAGCGGCCGTCCTGACGGGTACCGGCCTCGTGATCGGTTTGGCGGGCGCAGCGGGGGTGACACAACTGCTTACGAGCGTGCTGTTCGGGGTGAAGGCTACCGATCCGCTGACGTATGTTGCGGTGGTCGCACTGCTAGCGCTTGTGGCGCTGGTGGCAAGCTACATTCCTGCGCGGAGAGCGATGCGTTTCGATCCGATGGTGGCGCTCAGGTACGAGTGAGGACCCCTCATGAGATGGCTAAGGGCATTGTTGCTGCGGCTGGGCGGACTGTTTGGGAAGGAGCGGTGGGAACACGAGCTCGCCGAGGAGATGGAGAGCCATCTCCAGATGCATATCGAAGACAATCTGCGCGCGGGTATGACTGCGGAAGAAGCGCGGCGGCAGGCGCTCATCAAACTTGGCGGGGTCGAACGGACCAAGGAGATTTACCGGGAGCGGCGTGGGTTGCCGCTGCTGGAGACGCTGGCACAGGATCTCCGCTACGGCTTGCGCGCGTTGCGGAAAAATCCGGGGTTCACAACGATCGCGGTGATCACGCTGGCGCTGGGTATTGGCGCAAACACGGCCATTTTCAGCATGGTGAATGCGCTGCTTCTGCATCCGTATGACTTCCGCGATCTCGACCGGCTGGTGCGCGTGTGGGAGAGCCGGGGAATCGATGAGGGCTTCGACGCCAGGTGGATCACGGCGGCGGACGCCGACGATCTCCGCAAAGGCACGCAGGTCTTTGCAGAACTCTCCACGTACCGCTGCCAGGATTTCAATCTAGCGGCAGACGGAAACGTCGAGACCGCGCGGGGTTGCGGCGTCTCGGCAAATTTCTTTGACGTCCTCCGCGTGAGCCCGGCGCTGGGGCGCACTTTCACCGTGGCCGAAGAGCAGCCTGGAGGCGGGGAAGTGGCGATCGTGAGCCACGGCTTTTGGCAACGAAGGTTCGGCGGGGACCCAAGCTTGTCAGGAAAAATCATCCAACTGGACGGGCGGAGCTACAGCATTGTGGGAGTGATGCCGCTGGGATTTGACTATCCCGTGCCCATGGAACTGTGGGTGCCGCTTGCGCTGAGCCCCGCGGAGCGAGTGGACCGTGCGAAACTTTCGCTTGCGGCGCTGGCACGGCTGAAGCCGGGAGTGAGTGTGGCGCAAGCGCGCGCGGCGCTGGAGGGAGTGTCGCGGCGGCTGCAACATGAATATCCGCTGACGAATGGGGACAGAACCGCGACGCTGTTGCAGCTTCGGAAGGAACTTTACCTTTATACGCTGCCTCTGTTTCTGTTGTTGCAGGCCGCGGCGGGGTTCGTGCTTCTACTGGCCAGCGCAAATCTGGCGAATTTGTTGTTTGCCCGCGCGATCGGGCGGCAGAAGGAAATCGCAGTGCGAACCGCGCTCGGTGCGGACCGGCGGCGCCTCGCGCGGCTTTTCGTTACCGAGACGCTGATGCTTTCGTGCGTGGCGGGGGTGGCGGCGACCGCCGTGTCGTTCTGGAGCGTGAACCTGCTGCGCACCAGTATTTCTCCGGAGTGGACGATGTGGGTCCCCGGATGGAATGGAATTCAAGTGGACGGCACGGTGCTGGCGTTCACGATCGGGCTGGCGGCGTGCGTGGGGATCGTGTTCGGGCTGGCCACCGCCCTGCACGCGGGGCGAGTCGATCCCTACGACACGCTGAAGAAAGCCGGCCGCGGCCCTTTGCTTGGCGGAAGAGGAACGCTGCGCAACGCGCTCGTCGTGGCACAAGTGACGTTTGCGCTGGTTCTTCTGGTTTGCGCCGGGCTGACCGCAGAAGGGTTCTTGCGGCTGACGAGCGTGTACCAAGGATTCCAGCCGGCGAACGTGTTGAAGCTGGAAATCGGCTTGCCGGAGAAATCCTACGCCGAGAAGACGCGCATCACCGGCTTCTACCAGCGATTCCTACGCGAGTCTGCCGCGCTACCGGGCGCCAGCGTCGTGGCGCTGAGCAACAACAGTCCCGCGAGCAACGTGGATGACGAGACTACGTTGTTCACGACGGAAGGCCAACCTGCGCTGAAGGCAAGCGAAGCGCCGGCCGCGGATTTGCAGATCTCGAGTCCGGATTATTTCCGCGCGCTGCGGATCCCGCTGGTTGCCGGACGCGTGTATTCCGATGCCGACGACGCCAATGCGGCGCGCGTCGCGGTGATTAGCCGCAGCATGGTTACCCGGTTCTGGCCCAAAGGAGACGAGTTGGGCCAGCGAATCAAACTGGGAGCGGATGCCGCGCATGACTGGATCACGGTGATTGGTGTCGTCGAAGACGTGCGGCAAAACTGGTGGAACCCGGCGGCACGCCCCACCATCTACCAGCCTTTTCTGCAGGCGCCGCGGCGCAGCATGGTTTTTCTGCTGCGCGCCTCCTCGAATCCGACCAGCTACGTTTCGAACATTCGCGATGTGGTGCGACAAATGGACGCGGGAATCGCGGTGACGGAGATCAGCACGCTCGAAAAGGAGATCGCGGATTCCATCGCAATTGTCCGCATCATGGGCGTGTTGATGGGCATATTCGGTTGCGTCGCATTGGTGCTGTCTTCGGTCGGCGTCTACGGAGTGCTGGCGGAATCGGTGGCGCGGCGAACGCCGGAAATCGGCATCCGGCTGGCGCTGGGCGCGGAACCACGAGACGTGATGAAGCTGGTCTTGGGGCAGGCCTTGAAGCTCACGGGCCTCGGTCTGGCGATCGGGCTGCCGGTGGCGTTTGCGGTGAACCGCGCGATGGCCAGTCTTATTTTCGGCATTGTCAGCGTGAATCTTGCGGTGCCGGCGGGATTTGCGGCGCTCTTGCTGATCGTGGCACTCGCGGCGGGATACGTTCCGGCTCGGCGCGCCATGCGTGTCGTGCCGATGGTGGCGCTGCGCTACGAGTGATTCCGGCTTCGCAGCCGGCCCTGTCCCCTTCTCGGCGACTTCCCTGTTCCGTGTTTATCGTGCGTTTAGATTCTTCCGTCTAAGGTCCCTTGAGCCTGCGATGAAGGGCGTTAAGCGCCGGAAGTGCCTCAAGGATGGACGTGGGCGAACCAGAGCGGCCATTTTCGATATAGCAATGAAGAGCTTCGTTTTCCTCCTGGCGCTCACCGCATGCACTCTATTTTGCGCTGAGGCCGGTTTCGTTCCGCCCAAAGCTGCGATGGAGGATTCGGGAGCGAGTAGCCCTTCCTCGGACTCTGCGCAAGCGCCGCCGGAACTTTCTCGCGTGGTTGCCGGAAGCGTTCTGGACCCCTCCGGTGCCGGGGTTCCCGGTGCCGAAGTGACCCTGACAAGCGCAGACGGCAAGACGATCGCACACACTACCACGGACAGCACCGGTGGCTTCCGCTTCGAGAAGCTGGCCGTGGGCGCGTATAGCGTTGGGGTGCAAGCGAGCGGCTTTCGGGAAGCCGAGTTGAACGTCAACGTCGGCAAGAAGCCCCTTGCTCCCTTGCGCTTCAGCCTGCGGATCGCTTCTCGAAGCGAGGTTGTGACCGTGGGCGCTCAGGACTCCTCGGCACGAATCAGCACGGACGTTGCCGAAAATCAGAACTCCAACACGATCGATCGGAGCGCGCTGGACCGCGTGCCGGTATTTGATCAGGACTACATCACCACGTTGTCGCGATTCCTGGACGACAACGCCATCGGCACGAATGGCGTCACGCTGGTTGTGAATGGCGTGGAAGCAAACGGACCCGGAGTCACGCCATCCGCCATTCAAGAAGTGAAGATCAACCAGAATCCTTACTCGGCGCTGTTCTCGCGACCGGGCCGAGCCAGGCTTGAGATCGTCACCAAGGGCGGGACGTCCGATTTCCATGGCACGGTGAACTTCTTATTTCGCGATTCCGTGTTCGATACGCGCAATACCTTCGCCACGCAGAAACCACCGGAGCAGCGCCAATTCTATGAGGGCTCGCTGACGGGACCCATCGGGCACGGCAAGAAGACTACGTTCCTGCTTTCCTTGGACCAGGATTTTGACGACACGCAGGCCATTGTTAATGCGCAAGGGGTGAATGGCCCGATTCGCGAAAACGTGGCGGCCCCGATTCATCACTTTTTCGGCTCCGGGCGCATCTTTCACGACTTCAAGAGCGGGGACCAATTCTGGATTGGGTATTCCTACGAACATCAGTCTTTCACGAACCAAAACGTCGGCGGCACCACTCTTCCGGAGGCCGGCTACAGCAGCACGCCGCAAGAGCACGAAGTAAACGTCAGCTACCGGCATCTGATTTCACCGAAGTGGGTGAACCAACTGCGATTCCTGGTCGGCTACAACGACCAACCCACACGCAGTGCGAATCCGGCGCCGCAAATTATCGTGTCGGGTGCATTCACCGGAGGCGGTGCGCAGGCCAATTTCGATCGCACCGAATACCATTTCGATGGCACCGATATCACCACCTACGCCAGCGGGAAGCACACGGTGAACTTCAGCGTCGAATCTCCCGATATCAGCCGTCGCGGCTTTGACGACTTCACGAATAGCGGAGGCACGTACACGTTCGCGAGTCTTACGGCTTTTGAGCAGGGGCTGCCTTCCGCGTTCATCCTGCAAAGCGGGCAGGGGCATGTGGCCTTTCTGGAGAAAGTTTTTGGCGGATCCATTCAGGACGATATTCGGTGGAAGCCCAATTTTTCGTTTTCGGTCGGTCTGCGCTACTACTGGCAGAACTTCTTTCACGATGACTCGAACAACTTTGCACCGCGTTTCGGCTTTGCCTATGCGCGTACCAAGAACAGCAAGACCGTGATTCGCGGCGGAGCCGGCGTGTTCTACGATCGGACCGGGCCGCGTCCGATTTCAGACTTGCTCCACTACAATGGGATAAATTTGCTGCGCTTCATCCCCGTAAATCCAATCTACCCCGAGACGCCCGCTTCGCTGGCCGGCGTGCCAACCAGTGTGGTCGTGCTCGATCCCCGCACTCGAATTCCTTACACCATTCAGTACAGCATCGGCATCGAACGCCAAGTCACCGCGAAGAGCACTCTCAGTGCTACCTACGTCGGATCACGCGGTATCGACTTGTTTCGCTCGATTGACGCCAACGCGCCTTTGCCGGGCACGGCCTTACGTCCCAACCCTGACCTGGGACAGGAGCGCCAGATACAATCCGACGGCTACCAAAAGAGCAATGCGCTGGAGCTGACGTTTCGTGGAAAGCCCTCCAAATACTTCAACGGACAAGTGCAATACACACTGAGCAAGACCTACAACAACACCAGCGGCATCACCTATTTCCCGGGCAACAGCCTTGATCTGGCCGCCGATTGGGCCCGCTCCGACAACGATCGCAGGCACAAATTTGATTTGCTCGGATCGATGCACCCGACGAAACTGTTCGTGGTTGGGGCGGCGCTTTCGCTGTACTCAGGCAAGCCGGTCAACGTGACGACCGGAAGCGACGACAATCATGACGGCATTGTCAACGACCGCCCGGAAGGCTTAACGAGAAACACGCTGCATGGGCCGGGCCTTGTCAACCTGGACCTCAACGTCTCACACGATTTCGTGCTGTCCAAGAAACGCAAAGAGGCGCGGACGCTCACCCTTTCTCTCAATTCGTTCAATGTCTTGAATCGCCAGAACGACGTAACCTACGTCGGCGTCATCACTTCGCCTTTCTTCGGACTGCCCGTGGCGGCGCTGCCGCCGCGAAGAATGCAGCTCAATCTCGAGTTCAAGTTCTGAACAGCGATGTGAAGTAGTTGACAGGGGAAGCCTTGACCATCTTCAGCCGGGCAAAACGAGGATGAGCCGCTGGAAGCCATTCGCTCTACTGTCTCTCGTTGTCGCAATCGCGGCGGCGATCTATGTAGCGCTGTTGATTCGGAACGGCTTTAGCGCTACCGCAGAGCCTTCTTCGGTGGAACGAGTTGTAGCTCGAACGGTACGGAATCTCGCCATTCCCAGCCGCGCGCGGAACGAAACAAATCCATGGAAAGCTGTACCGGATACGCTGAAGGAAGCGCGGGAAACTTTCACGGACCGATGCGCGGTTTGTCACGGCAACGATGGCAGCGGGCAAACAAGAGTCGGCCGCAACCTCTATCCCAAACCACCCGATCTGCGTCTACCACAAACCCAGAGTCTGACCGATGGGCAAATTCATTACATCATCAAAAATGGCGTGCGCTTGACCGGAATGCCGGCCTGGGACAATCCGCACGAGGAACAAGACGACGACAGTTGGAAACTCGTGCTCTTCATTCGCGATCTGCGGAAACCTACGGCCGAAGAAAGAGCACAGCAGGAAAGGACTACGGAATCGGCCCACTATGTGGGCTCGCAGGCGTGCCAGAAATGCCACGCGGAAATCTACGCGCACTGGAAGAAAACGCCGATGGCCAACGTCGTACGCGACCCTCACGAGCATCCTGAGGCCATCCTCCCTGATCTATCCACGAATCCCCTGACGAAGTTTACGAAGGAGCAGGTTGCGTTGGTATACGGGAGCATCTGGAAGCAGCGCTACTTCACGAAGATCGGCGACGACTATTTTCCGCAGCCGGCACAGTGGGACGTGACCAAACACGTGTGGCGGCCGTATTTTGTGGCCAACGGCACCGATTGGTGGGCCACGCTCTATCCGCCTGACAACATGCAGCGGCCTACCGGGCCTACCTGCGACGGCTGCCACTCCGTCGACTACAACATACACACCAAACAGGTGGCCGAGTGGAACGTGGGGTGTGAGCGCTGCCACGGTCCGGGAAGCGAGCATGTTGCGCATCCCTCCCGCGCCAACACTCTGAATCCGGCACGGCTGGACTACGTACGAGCGAACGACACATGTATTCAGTGCCATCCGCAAGGGCGTCCGCTGACGGATCCTATAGAGAGTAAACATTTTGATTGGGCCGTCGGCTATCGCGTGGGGCTCAACCTGCGTGATTTCTGGCAGCTCGAACAGCACACGTTAGGCGAGCTGACCTTCACGCATTTTCCGAACGGCACGGCGCATAAGAACCGCATGCAGGGGAATGATTTTGTCCAGAGCGTGATGTACCGGCGCGGGGTCACTTGCTTCAGCTGCCACGACGTGCACGGCACAGACAACTACGCGCAACTCCGAAAGCCCGTGGACAAGCTCTGTCTGGATTGCCACGGCGCCATGTCGCTAAACGGACCGCGCACCGCCACGCTGGAAGAGCACACACATCACAAAGACGGCAGCGCGGGAAGCCAGTGCGTGGCGTGCCACATGCCGAAGATCGAGACAACCATTGCCGACGTCAAAGTAAGCGCTCACACGTTTGCGTTCATCTCGCCAGCCATGACGGACAAATACAAAATCCCCAACCCATGCACCTCATGCCATGCGGATAAATCCACGGCCTGGGCAACAGACGCACTGCATCATTGGCCGGAGCGCTCTCCGTGGCGGGTGGATGCGAACTCCGGCACGGACTGAGACGCAGGGGCTCCGCCAAAGACCGGAACGGCAGCTGTCTTGTTTTCACGCTACCAGCGCATGCCGCCGACCCTGACCAAAAACGAGCGGGCGCCCACCCGCTGTACGCGGATGGGACGCCCCCCCGTCGGAGACAGTTGCTAACCGGTTACAGCGAGCGCAAGAAGTTCAACAGATCTTGCTGCTGCTGCGGAGACAGACGGAAGTTGAAGTTATTGATTACGGCGTTGGCCTCCGAGCCGGAGCTGGCGTGCTCTCGAATCGCATCCACCAGGTCCTTGGTGCGGCCATCGTGCAGGAAGAAGATGCGCTGCCCGAGGCCCCACAAAGGCGCGGAACGGAACTCGTCCGGGCCGGCGCCGCCTTGCGAAACGCCATCAGCAAGGTTGGTGCCCATGTGATGGACGAGCAAGTCGGAGAACAGATTGGCGTTGACTTGGTTCATATCAGGGAACGCGGACTGCGCGGTCTGCAGTGACGGCGTGTGGCAAAGGGCGCATCCGATCGCGTTAAAAAGGTGGCTGCCGTTGGCGATCGAGGCGGCGCTTGCGCCTGGAAAGCTGGCGGCAGGCTTGGGAGGCTTGAGCAGCCGCATGAACATCGCAAACTGCACAACGTCGCCGGGAATCTGCGCGTTCTGCACGGCCGGATCCGGATCCGAAGTACCCGGGAAGAAGTTGGTGTTGTCTTCCGGCGTCTGGTTCAGTTTGCAGTTTGCCGGAAGGCCGCCAGCCAGCGCTTCGTCTGGACTGGGGCGCTCGGTTGGGAACAGCTCGTTGGTGACGCCCATTTCCACGTTGTAGGCTTCGCCGGCAAATATTTCGAGCGACTTGTTTTGCGCTTTCCAGCCGAAGCGGGTAATCGTGCCGTCATTTCCGTTGGTGTTGACGTGGCCGGAAATGCCGAGGGCTTCCTTTTGCTCTGCGTTCGCCGCCATATTGGCGCGAATCGTCGCATCGTCAATGTTTTCGATCAAGCCCGCGCCAAAAAGCGGCGTGGGAATCCGGAAGATGACGTTGTTCATTGCAAGATTGCCCGCGAAATCCGGCTGCTTGATCGCGCACGTTCCTGCGTCGCTGCGCCCGCTGATCACGAACAGATCGTGCACCCCGCCATCGGGAGTGGGGCTGGCGCTGGCGCTGACGGCATCACGATCGCGTCTGAAGGAGGAGTGCGAGCCGCCGGGGTCCAAAAAGAACTTGAAGCGGGCTTCGCGGACCGGGCCGTCAGGAGTGATGAAGGAAGGAAGAGTGTTTTGGTTGTTTTGGCCGTCGGTGTTGAATACCGATTGCAGTGTTTGAGGATTCTGGCCTAGTTTCGGAAAGTCCGTCGCACTCGGGCTGGTGCCCCCAACGGCGGGCTGCGCGTGGCAGCTCGAGCACTGGTTGCTGTTAAAGCGCGGTCCGAGGCCGTTGTTGGCAGTCCCCGAAACGGCTTCGACGTCTTGGAAACGTGCGAGTCCATTCTGGAAGAACTCGCTTGCACCTTGGATTGTTGCCACAGAATCGAGCGGTGGGCCGGCATCAATCGTGCCCCCACGAACACCGGGATCGCTGGCGACAGATTCACCGATTATGACGCCCGCAGACGACAACACCAAGAGGGCGCCACTCAATACAGCTACTTTGTTCTTACCGACGACGTGCCACTGCTTCGTTGAACGGCTTCTGATTCGCAGGAACATGGGCCTGACTCCTCTCGAAAGGAGCGCGGTGGTCCCCAGAGCAAAAAGCTCTGGGCTGGCGGAAGACACACATCGGGCGTCCGACCTACACGAGATGGCAGAACGCTTGGACTTGCATGAACTGCGGTCGAGCCGGCTTGTGGAACTTGGCATCCAAGCGCCGGACTGGGTTGCTAGGGACGAGAGACTACGGGCACGGCGAGCTTGAGTCACCTGTCCAGAAGGACAGTTTTAGTTCAGTGACCCTTGCGGGAAAAGTCTAATTTACTAACTCTTACTATCACACGAACAGGCATGAGCTTGGTACGGAGGGCTCGCGGATCGCGGAGCCGCTCCCACCCCCCGCAGTTGTGGCGGAGAGGTGCGGTCTGCTAGATTAACGTCGCGCGAAGCCAGGTCTCATACGCGTCGACGCATCGAGATCATCTCAGACATCGTATTTCGGGGCCGGCGGGGCGGCTTCCCGCCAGCTGCACGCGGAGGGATCGCAAGAAGGCCAACAGGTCTCGCTGCTGGTCTGGTGTAAGATGTCGGTAGTTGTAGATGACGCCGTTGGCTTCCGATCCCTCGCTCGCGTGCTGGTGGATGGCATCCACAAGATCGTTAGTGCGGCCGTCATGCAGAAAGAAAATACGTTGTCCGAGGCCCCACAAGGGAGCCGAGCGGAATTCGTCCGGCCCAGCTAGCCCCTGCGACACCCCATCAGCCAGATTAGAGCCCATATGGTGCAGCAGGAAGTCCGAGAAAGCATTCACCGGCACGTTCGAATCTGGAGTCGTCAGCGACTGCGTCCCTGTGTTGATCGACGGCGTATGGCAGACTGGGGGGGTTCGGCTGGAGTCATCGGGACAGAGGGCCAGTTTTGGGGCAGTGCCCCTTACGGGCTGGTGCTGCATTGACTACGCGCTACTGTTATATACAACAGCTATGGAACAGTTCCGGGAAGTCCTCGGGCGGATTAACAATCGTTTGCTAGAATAACGGCGCGCGAAATCCAGTCTTACAAGAGTTCCACCCATCGATTTCATTTCAACGGAGGCACTATGATCGACCTAGCCGTGACGAATCGCCCGGGTTTTTCCCGCCGCAGGTTTCTCGCGCAGACCTCGTGTTTCGGCGCGTTCTACGCCGTCGCCAAAGTGATTCCATTGCCGGCGCTAGCCGAAACCGTAGCTGCTGACTCACGCGTCTCGCCAACGCCCATCGTGGACAAAGGCTTCGCCGCGGTGCGCAAAGTCGGTGACGGGCTGTACGCCACTATCTCAGACCCATCCAAGGGCGCCACCACTCTGTGCAACGGCGGCTTCCTCGTCGGAAAGGATGGCGCGCTGCTTATCGAGGGCTTCACGACTGCGGCCGGCGCATCCTTTCAATTCGAGACGCTGCGCACCCTAAGCCAGGTGCCCGTCAAAGGCGCGCTCGACACGCACTATCACTTCGATCATTCCATGGGTAACGCGTTTTACGGAGCGAATGGAGTGCCACTGTGGGCGCACGCCTCGGCGGCGAAACGCATCGTCGAGAATTATGCGCCGCTGCAAGGAGCTGACAAAGCCGTGGCGCTGGGGCCGTACGAGAAGCGCGTTGCCGACGCGAAGTCCGAGTCGCAGCGCCAGCACGCGCAGAGCGACCTGAATGCCGTCACCAGTGTCTTCACCATCGCGAATTCGACCGTCTTGGCGCTGCCGAATCACCCTATCGACCCGGCGAAGCTGCCGATGACGATCGACCTAGGCGGGATCTCCGCGGTGCTGGAATCGTATCCGGGGCATTCGGGAACGGACATCATCGTGCGCGTGCCGCAGCAAAACGTGGTGTATACAGGCGATTTGCTATTCAACGGCTGGTACCCGGTGTGTTTCGACGAGAAGGCCACGGTTTCCGGATGGCGCGCCACGCTGGCGAAATTTGCGGCCTTCGACAAGGACACCATTTTCGTCCCGGGTCACGGGCAGGTTTGCGGCCAGGAAGGCATTGCCAGTATCCGCGAAATCTTCGACGACATCGCCGCACAAGCCGAGAAAATGCACAAGGCCGGTGTGCCCGCCGAAGAAGCCGCGGAACGTTACGCGGTGCCGGACAAGTTCAAGAATTTCCCCATTTTTGCGTGGGGCTTCACCATTGGCCCGGCCATCACCAAACTGTACGCCGAGTGGCAAAGCAAGTAGCGGCAAAGGCCAGCGGCAAGCTGAATCGCCCCGGTGGGCGAAGCAAAAGCAATCTAGAAAAAGAAAATCACGTCTGACGCAAACACCAGTTGGTCTTTTCTCGTGCCGTTATTGTACGCGGGTACGGCATAAGAGTGTTCGTACCGCACTTCGGGACGGAAGAGAACGGTGCTCCCGATCCAGTGGCCCCAGCCAAGCAGGTGCTCCGAATAGTTGGTCTTGAAACCCGTGCGCTGGCCTTTCGCATCGTTGAAAAACTCGTTCCGAATCGTGAAGTAGTCATGTTTGGAAAACTGTTTCTCGACGTAGTTCACCACCGCTTCTTCCGGGGCCGTGCAAGTGACCTGCTGCGGAGACTCACACCAAGCGCCGTTCGCGTTGGTCTCCAGCAAAGCTGCTGCCGCTGCCGGAGCGCCTGCCGGGTTTACATTAGGCACGTTTTTTTCCACATGTACCACCACTCCGTGTCCGTATGGAAGATGTAAGGAGTTCGGAATTTGTCAGTTCGCGCGGTCGCTAGTGGAGCGCGTCGGGAATCACAGTGAAAAAAACAGGCTGGCTACGATTCAATACCGGCCAGCCTGTTTCCGTTTCGCGGCGGATCTAGAAATCTAAACGCAGGGACAATTGCCCTGTACGGTTCCCGCTGTTTTCCGCCGTCTGGACGCTCTGGACAATGCCAAATGATGAAGCCGTAACGTTCGTCGGAGGCGGAGCAAAGTTCGGATGGTTCAGCAGATTGGTGAACGTGCCTTCAAACCGCAGCCGCATTCGCTCGGTGATATGAAAATTCTTGGATAGGCCGGCAGCGATCGTTGTGGTCCCGGGGCCCACGAGAATCCCAACGCCACAGTTACCCACTGGACCCGATGGAATTGGATTGAAGGCAGCGAGATTAAACATGCTTCCGGTCGCGGGATTTGCGATATTGCCGTTTCCGACGCAATCAGGACGCTGAAAAGCGCCGCGATAGGAGATGTTCAAGTTTCCCGGATCGTAGCTTGAACTGGTAGTCGGCGTGAGGTAGGGCCCGGTCTCCCACAAACTGACCGTACTCAACGACCATCCCCCAGCCACGGCGTCAACGATGCGATTCATGCCTGTGAAATACTTGCGATTCTTGCCTACAGGAAGATCGTAGAGCGCCGAAAGCAGGAATCGGTGCCGCCGCGTCGCGGACATATTGCCGCGATCTGCCGCAAGGTCAAAACGGTTGGCAACAGGAGTGCCATAGATAATCTCAGGGTTGAACGCCGTGGGCGCATCGCCGCCGACGTTGCCAAGGCTTTTCGCCCACACATGGCTTGCCTGAAAGGTCAATCCGCTTCGTGCGCGCAGGTTCAGCTCGGATTGCAACCCCTGATATCCAACGTGCCCCTCATTATCAGTCGAAAGAATTCGACCCCAGTTCGGATACGGCTTGGGATTCGGGTTGGGTGAGATCGCGCTCGGCTCGACCTGATTCAAATCGACGGTCTCGCTCATGCGGTATGAACTCATGCCCACGTAACTTTCTCGCAAGGTCAAATCGCGCGCAAGTTCACGTTCCACGGTCAAGTTCCACTGCGCCGATTGCGGGTCGCGATAGTTCGTCAAAGTATTTTGGTAGAAATCGCCGGTACCGGCGATAAGCAAAGGATTGTCGGGGGTGCGCGCCGACGGAAACTGATACGTTGGCGCATTCGTTGTCGGATCCGGATTGAAAGTCGTTCGCACGACGGACACGTCGATGTTCGTCGTGTTGAATGACAATTGGCCGAGATTGGTCATCGTGAAGATTCCGAATCCTCCGCGCACCACGGTCTTATTATTCCCAAACGGACGGTAAGCAAACCCGAGGCGGGGTTGAAAATTCTTTTTGTAGAATCCTCGCAGCCCAGGCCCCAATCCGACGCTGTTGGCAAATTCCACGGGCGCACAAGGAAGCGCAGCGACGACGGGAGTACAGCCTTGTGGGGTGAAGGATGCCGTGTTGATGGTTTCGAGGAAGCCGGGGCGCGGCACATTCCCCTGCGGAATGATGATGCCTCCGTTGCGTACATCAAAGGCCGTGAGATTCGCAAGGTCGCTGACGAAAGGTGGCAACGCCTGCCATCTCATCCCAAACGTCAGTGTCAGCCGGTCATTCAACCGAAACTCGTCCTGTCCATACAAACCCGTCTGGATCGCATGCGCGTGCACGTCGGGGCCGGACTGCGCTACGTACGTTTTTGTCGGCAGCCCCAGCAGCAAATTGGCGAACGCGTTCCCCGTGAAGATGCCCTGGTCGAACGTAAACGCGCCAAAATCATCCGCGCCTCCGAAACTCTCTAGGTCCACGTAGGCCACGCGCCGCACATCCACGCCGAATTTCATTGTGTGCCGTCCCCGGATCCACGTCAGGCTATCCGCAAACTGAATGGTTTGCGACTTCGTCGTTCCATCCTTGTCCCGGCCGATCGGCGAATAGTTGCCGGGATCATCGCTGAAATTGAAGATCGGGAAGGCCCCCGCCGTGGGATGGTCGCTGAGGTCCAAGCCTGTCAGTCCCAAAGTAGAGATCGTCTGGGCCCCTTCGATGGGAAAGTGTATCTGCAATTGCCAGAAAGAAACGCCGAAGCGCGCTTCGTTGACCAGGTGGTCGCTGATCGAATAGTTGTGTGAAACGATGAGGTTGTTGTTGTGCTCCAAATCTTGGTCGGGGGGCAGGAAGTTATTTACCGTGCCGAGGTATGAATCGGTTAGAGACTGCGCATCCAATCGCTTCCAGCTGTAGCGGACGAAAAGGAACTGCTTGGAAGTGAGCGTGCGATCGAAACGCAGGTCGTAGCCGTCGGTGTTGCTGGGCGTGGGGGTCTGCTGCAAATAGTTGGCCTGCGAACCAAAGTTCGCCGTACTGACATTGATGTTCGGCACCGGTATGTAGTTGAGCAGGCTGGTCGCCACCGGGTTGATACAATCCTGGCTGCTGGTGCATTGGCTGCCGCTCGGGATTTTGTTTCCCGGATACGCTTTGCTCGTGAACGGATCCATCAATGGTGTGGATAGCGCCGAAAAATCTCCGTTTCGCATCGCTGTCGTAGGAACAAACAGGAAGAGCGGTGTGGAGTACCTCTTGCGATTACCTTCGTAATCCGCAAAGAAAAATGTTTTTGCCGTGCCGTGTGTCAGCTTGGGTGTCGTCAGCGGTCCGCCCAGGCTCCCCCCGAAAGTGTGGAAGACTTTGTGTGGCTTCAGTGTCGCTCCATTGTTGATGTTCGATCCCCACACGGCTGCGTCAAAGGCGCTATTCTGCGTGTACTCGAACAAACTGCCATGGAATTGGTCCGTGCCGCTCTTGGTGCTGATGGTCACGTCGCCGAGCTGCCCAAACTCAGCATTGTTGTTAAACTGCGTGACCTTGAATTCCGCGATCAGCTCCGACGACGGATTCATGTTGCCCAGCGCGCCGTTCTGGCGAATATTCACCGTCGAAGACCCGTCCACCGAGTACTGCACCTGCGACGGCAATCCCCCGCCAACCGACACGTTGCCGTTGGCGTCCTGCTGCGCGCCGGGAACCGTCGCAAGCATCGCCAGGGGACTCGTCGTCGCGCCTCGATAGTTCACCGGTAAATTCGTGATCTGCTGAAAATCCTTGCTGTCGCCGATCGTGGCGTTCTCGGTGTTGATCACGGGACCCGAATCTCCCGCCACCTCTACCGTCTGCGTCGACGAGGCCAGCTTCAGTTCCACGTCCGCTCGCAGTGTTTGCCGCGCATCAAGCTGCAGCGAAGTCATTTTGTACTCCGCGAAGCCATCTGCGTGAACCAGCAGGTTGTAGCGGCCTGCCTTCAGATTGACGAGTTGAAACGCGCCATCGCTATTCGTGGTCGCGTCGTGCTGCGTATTGTCGTCAACGCTGATCAGCGCAACTTGCGCGCCCGCTACTGCCCCTTGGCCCGGATCCTTGACTACGCCAACGATGCTTCCAAACGTCGACTGGGCAGCCACAATTACCGGGACGCACAGGACAGCAATAAGCGCAAAAACGATCCGAGAGACCTGCATACATGAACTCCCTTCCGTCAGATTCGTTTTGTTGTTCTCAGGCAGTGTGCGACATTGCAGCTCACGTCATTCCACGGTGAAATTTCGGGTGGCGAAAGGTTAAAACCGGATGCATAAGAAACTGATAAAGATTTCCAAAATTCTTTGGTTGGTATGTATTAGTTTTTTGCGATCTCTTGACACAGAAATTCAAATCGATCGAATCGAGATATCAAATGTAGTGGAACCTGACGGTGCGGCACGCGTGATTTGGATCGTGCCCTAATCGGGGAAAACTTCGTCGAAGCTGCAAATGATTTCGCTTGCGGTTGCCGCGTCCGGCGCGTCGCGATCACACAGGACCGCCTGCATTTCTGCAAACTGAGCCGCTTCGATTTCCTTTGCCGAATCGGAGATGAACAAGAACTCGCGCGGATCGCGGCCCAGCGATGAGGCGATCCTCGTATAACTCTCGGGGGACGCCTTGATTCCGGTCTGCGTATCGAAGAATCTAGCGATGTGCGGGGTCAGGTCGCCCGAAACGACGGTGCGGAAAAGAAGCTGCTGCGCCAGCACGCTGCCGGAAGAATAGATGCAGATTTTCCGTCCCTGCCTGCGCCAGCGTTCGAACGCCGGCGGAACGTCCGGATACACTTGTCCGCGCAATTCTCCTTTCGCAAATCCTTCCTGCCAGATTTTTCCTTGGAGCGACTTGAGAGCGGTGTACTTGCTGTCTTTGTCGATCAACCATTGGGCGTAAGCAATGCTCGAGGTTAAGAGCGCCTCCTCGGAATCGCTGCGCCACGCAGGGGGATGAAGTCCCTGCGCGCGATCCAACTCGTTTTGCGTCTGCAAATCCTGAAGGAGCGAGCGAATCTCGACGTCCCGGGAGTGCTCGCGAAGGAAAGGTTCCAGTCGGCGGCTGGCGAAGGGGAACAACGTCTTATAGACGAAGTCGATCGGCGTGGTCGTGCCTTCGATATCCAGAAGTAGAACGCGGGCTTTCTCTTCGTCCAAGAACGCCACGCGCTATCTTGCTGCCGTTTGCGGCGGAATGTATCGGGGTCCCCAGCAAACCGGTTCGTAGCCGCGGTCCGCACCGCTGTGCGTGTAATGCGGCGTCCAGCCGGACATGTCTTGAAACAACCGGATCGCGCGGATGCGCCGATCCCCGCAAAGATCAAACCAGTGCAGCGTGCCTCGCGGAACTCGAATCAAATCTCCAGCCTCCACTTCCAGTGCGACCACAGGCCCTGCATCCGGATGGATATGGAACAACCCGCGCCCGGCGACGATGTACCGCACCTCGTCCTCGTCGTGGCGATGCTCGATGTTGAATTTCGAAAGCATGGCGTCAAGTCCCGGCGTATCGGCGTTGACGTCGATCACATCGGCGGTCACATATCCGCCGCGGCGCCTCAGCTCGTCAATCTGTGGAGCGTATGCGCTCAGGACTTGTTCGGCAGACGCATCGGCCGCCACATCAGCAGCAAGCTCCCAACGCTCATACTCGATTCCGATCCCCGCCAGGTAGTCGCGGATTTCGTCGTGTGCACTCAGCGACCTCTGCTCGTCGGGAATGCGAAGGACAGCCATGACACTCTTCTCCCGGTTCGGCTTGCCCGGCGCTACATCGTGCGCGACGCGGCGCCGGATCGAACCAACACTTCCATCAGGAACTCCAAAATTTCAACATGCCGCTTGGCCTCTTGCAAGCCCCGGCCCCAAGTATAAAGCCCGTGTTCGCGCAGAAGAAACCCATGAATGCCGGGATTCTCGCGCAGTGTTCTCGAAACGTGCTGCGAAAGTTCCACCATGTCCTGCGAATTTTCCAGAATCGGCAGCCACTCGCTGTGCCGGTGCGTGCGCACGCCCTCCAACCCCTTCAGCATTTCGTACCCTTCCAGCGCCAGGCCTCCCTCCGACGCATACGTTCCCGAAAGCACCGTGCTCCACACGGAATGCGTATGCAGAACGGCGCCAGCTCCCAGGCCGCGCACGATCGCCACATGCAGCAGCGCCTCTGCAGACGGGCGGCCATCTCCGCGCACCACATCCGCTGCCTCGTCCACCTCTAAGAAATGCGCCGCCGTCAAGCTGCCCTTGTCCAGGCCCGTGGACGTAATCGCCAAACGCAACGGCTCGCGAAACACAACCGCGCTGAAGTTGCCGCTCGTCCCCAAGGCCCAGCCCCGCGCATAAAAGTCGCGGCCGATCTCCGCCAAGTCCGCCGCCAGCTTCGCGAAATCCGCGCTCTCTTGCTTCGCCGCTCGAACGCCTCGCGCCCGCGCCACCGGCTTGATCGAGTTTGCGCGCTTCTTCATGGCTCTGCCGCCCACCGCGCTAGCTTGCCATCAGAATCGACGCCCGATCAAGCTGGATGCGGTGCTTCCAGGTAGGCCCAGCGCTCCACGATCTTCCGATTCGCGATTCGCCAGATCACAATCCCGCGAAACTCCAGTTTCTTCCCGATCTGCGTGTCGGTTGCTGTCCAGTGATTCCGCACCACCACTTTGTCATCTTCCGCGATCATGTCTTCAATTTGCACCCGCAGATCGGGAAAGCGCTTCAGCGCCCCGCTCACATATTGAATCGCCCCCGCGGGTCCCGGCGGCGTTCCGGGCGGCACGTCCGCTCCGTGGTCCACAAAGTCCGCGGCGAAGTTCACATTGCCAATCTGCACGTTCTTCTTGTTGACGAACTCTTCGAAGTGGCTGCGGATAAATTCCCGCGCCTCCGAATGCCTCATTCCAGTTTTGGCGTTGATCGCTTCCACAGTGTCTCTCCTACGCCTTCGCCGCCTGGCTGCGGAACTCTCCCGCATACTCTTCCAGGAATTGATCCATCGTGATTGGAGGCCGCCCGAGCAATCCCTCCAGCACTCCATCCACGGTTCCGCCTTTCCCGCCCGTGTAGTATTGCTGCAGTTCCAGCAGCGCCGTCACCTGCCACTCCGGCATTCCCTGATCCAGCATCGCCTTGCGCTGTGCCGCTTCCGGAATGTCCACGTACCGCGCCGCAACTCCCGCATGCCGCGAGATTTTCTCCGCGACCTCGGCGTACGTCAGCGCTTCCGGCCCGTTCAACTCATACGTTTTTCCGTCGTACGCGCCGCCTCGCAGCGCCTTCGCCACCACCACCGCGATGTCTCTCACGTCCAGGTAACTCGTCCTCGCATTCCCCATCGCGCCGTAAAACGCGCCCTGCGCGCGGATGCTCGGCGCATAGTACGTCAGCACATTCTGCAGAAAACTATTCGGCCGCAGAATACAGTACGCCATCTTCGTCGCCTTAAGCTTGTCTTCCACTCTCCGGTGCCAGCTCGGAAACGATTTCCCGTAATCTCCCGCGCCCAGCGCTGAATTCAGCACGATTCGCCGCACTCCTGCCGCTTCGCTTGCTTCGATCGCGTTGCCTTCCAGTTGCACCAGGTCCGGAATCGGCGAGCACACCAGGTAAACGCTATCCACACCGCGCAGCGCCCCCGCAAGGCTTGCCTTATCCGAAAAATCCGCGATCACCGCTTCGCTTCCCGCGGGAGCCTTCCCCGCCTCCGCTTTGGAACGGTACATCGCGCGATGTTTCTCGCCGCTTCGCGCCACTTCCGTCAGCACTGCTTTGCCGACACTCCCGCTAGCACCGGTGATTAAGATCATTTCTTGCTCTCCTGGAAAGGGCACGTCACGAACGGGGCGGTTCCGGGGACCCAGGCCGTGCGAGCCTGTTTTTCTTCACTTCACCGCAATGGTATAACCATCGTGTGCCCGCCGGAAGTACGCACAATTTTGTAAGCCTGGAGCGCCCCGTGAAGAATCATTACGGTTGCCCCGTCTGTGGCACCATCAATGTCGTTAGCGGCAAGTGGAAGGTTCTCGCCATCTGGCATCTCGGCTTCAGCCCGAAACGCTTCGCTCAACTTCGCAATCTTCTCCCGGGCGTCAGCGAAAAAGTCCTCACCGCGCAGCTCCGCCAACTCGAAACCGACGGCATCGTGCGTCGAAAGGTCAAGCACGCCTCGCCGCCCCAAGTCACCTGCTCCCTCACCCGAGCCGGCGAAGAGCTCATCGAGCCTATGAGCGTCCTTTGCGCCTGGGGCACGCGACACCTTGGCATTCCCCCGAATCTACCCCGCTACCCCAAACCGTAAAATCGTGGCCTCGCACCCGTTCTCCCTGTAGGGGAGGGGCTTGCCCCTCCCGGTCATGGCGTCTTGCCACAGGTCGTGAAACAACCCGGTCGTGTAGGCGCTGGACTTCAGTTTACCCAGTGGAACGAAGGGTTCGGCGTTGCTACCTCAGGTCGCCAAATCTCAACCCACAAAATTGACCAGCTTTCCGATTCCCTCGATCGATATCCGTATCTCATCCCCGCCATTCAGCGTAAACGAATCCGGCGGCACGATACCCGTTCCCGTAAGCAGAAAGCAGCCACCCGGAAAAGCATTGTCCCGGTAAAGATAGTGGACCAGCGTCGCAGGATCGCGCTTCATACTGCTAAGAGTGGTCGAACCAGCAAACTCCACCTGCCCCGCGCGTAAAATCGACAGCCGGATCTCCGTCGAAGAAGGCAGCGGCTCCGATGACACAAGAATGCCCGGACCAAGCGCGCAGCTCCGGTTGTAAACCTTCGCCTGCGGCAGATACAGAGGATTCTCCCCCTCAATATCGCGCGAACTCATGTCATTGCCGATCGTGTAGCCCAAAATCTTCCCTTTCGGGCTGACCAGCAGCGTGAGTTCCGGCTCCGGCACCGACCAGACGGCATCCTGACGGATCGCCACCTTACCTTGGTGACCCACAACGCGATGCGCAGTCGCCTTGAAGAAAAGCTCAGGCCTCTCCGCGTTGTACACCCGGTCGTAGAAATTTCCACCGCCCGCTGCCTTCGATTCCTCCATGCGCGCATCACGGCTGCGGTAGTAGGTAACGCCTGCCGCCCACACTTCCTGGCTGCCGATAGGCGCCCGCAGGGATTCAGTGTCTGCAAGCGGATTGTCGGTCAACGCCCGAAGGCTCTGGATCGACTTCGCCAGATACGCTTCCAGATCGTCCCGAACCGTCAGCGCCTCCCACGAAACATCTTCGATCCGGTAAAATGCCCCATCCTGCTCAAGAATGGAGCCAATGTTTGTGCGATAGAGTTTCATCTATCTTCGGAAGGCGACACGGATTGTAGTATGGGCGAACCCTTCCGGCGACGACAAAGCGCCGGTATACGTCGGACTCCGTTGGCATAATGGACGAGAACGCCCTACTAAACACACCGACACTGTCTTTTGAATCCGACAGATCGAAATTTCAAGCTTGACCCCACGTCAGGCAGTATTACTATGCTCCCAAAGCCCTAAGGGTCCCCGTAAAGGAGGTCCTCCGTGAAAAGACATATCCTTTCCGTCCTAGCCATCACGCTGCTGCTTGCCGCGACAGGCGCCGCTCAGAGCAACACCAAAACCGTCAAAGCCGTCGTCTCCGGCAAGGTCAGTGCGGATGGAAAGACCCTCGTAGGAGACCATAACACCTGGTCCGTCAACAATCCGTCCTCGTTAGCGGGTCTCGAAGGCCATCTCGTCAAGGTCAAGTGCCGCCTCTACGCGGCCACGAGCGAAATCTTCGTACGCGCCGTCAAGCTCGCGGACACGCGAATCCAGTACGCCGCAAACAAGGACGATTCCGCCTTTCGGCGCTAGCATCGCGTAATGAACCTGGAAGCCGTTTGGAGTGCGGTGGCTCGCCGCTGCCTTTAAGGCGCTACCCCTGCCACCCAAGCCCTCAGGGCCGCGCCGCCCTAACGCCGAAGCACCATTTTGTTCGTCCCCCGGTTTCAGAACTTCACCAGAATCGCCAAATTGATCCGGTTCTCGATCTTCTTCAAATCCGGCGTGAAACCCGGCACGAACGCCCCGGGCGAACCGCAAATGTTCTCCACGATCGGTGTCGTCGGGCATGATGTCGGCGTAATCCCGCCCGGTCCCGACCAATACGGCACATTCGCCGCCCGGTGATCGAATTCCCAGCGGAACGTGATGTACTGGCTCGGCATGTAGTCGAACGTCCCCGAAGCATCCCACGCTTTGAACGGATCGCCGGGATTCTCCGTGAAATACGGTGTTCCCGAAGCCGCCGTCGCGCCATTGATCGGTGGCAGCAGCACCAGGTAGCGTCCCGGATTATTGATCTTGCCGCCGCCGAGTGTCAGGCCGAACTTGTCGCGATCGAACCACACACGGTTGTAAAACATGAACCCGAGAAAGCTCTGCTTCGGGCCCTTCGCGCTGTTCGTGTCGCAGCTCACGCCGCCCCCGTGCTCGCACCCCGCATCTCCGGTCAGCGAGAACGCCATCTTGCTCACAGCGTTCTCGGGTTTATCCCAATACTTGATCTCAACGCTGTCGTCGGTGTGATACCTAACGCGGCCCGGAACTCCGAGCGCTTCCTCTCCCAGCACGTATTGGTTTCCGAGCACGGAGAACCATCCATTCGGACGCCACAGGATCTGCATCCCGAAACCTGGCCTACCGTTGAATCGTCCATACGATTGCCATCCGTTGATGAACCACGGCTCGATCTTCAGATGCTCGGTGGGGAAAATCTGCACACGCACGCCGTTAAAAAACCACGGCGTGTTGGACGATACATACGACGGCTGATACGCCCAGTTGTCGAAGTTGTAGTAGCTGAACAATCCGATATACGACATGAAGATTCCAGCGTCCACGTTGATTCCGTGCAGCGCGTTGATGTGGTACCCGCCATACGCTTCGGAAAGATACCGGTAAGCGTTGTCCAGATTCCATTGGCCGCGCGCCGGGCTGGCGTCGTTGCGCGGTGTCGTCTGCGAATACAGCCCAAACTGCGTCATCAACCTCGCGCGCACGTTGTCGTAATGAAAGTCGCCGCCAACGCCCAACTGCGTCACGTGCACCTCATCTGATCGGAACACTTCGCTCGATCCGCCGATCGTGTCGTCCTTGGGATGATTGAAGTCGTAGATGTAGTCCACGTCCGCCCGGATTTCCGGCGTAAAGAATTTCGTATCCAGCGGCACTTCTTTCGTCCGCGCGTTGCCGTTCAGCCAAGTAAAGTCTGCGAACGCGAACGGCTCTGTCGCAGGCGTCTTGGCCGCGCCCGCCTTGCCTTTTTCCGTGGCCTGGGGCCCAACCGCCGCAACCGCGGCGACGACCTGGTCTTTGGAAATAGCATTACCGCCGGCGGGTGCTGCCACCGGTCCGGAAGCGACGCTTGCACTGCCTGCCGGCGCGGCTAAGGCCGCCGGGGCCACCGGATTCACTGACGCCGGCTGCAGCGCCGCCGCTTCCGCCGCAGGAGCCGCCGCAGGTTGGCTCTTGGTTTCAAGCTCCGCGACCCGCTTTTCAAGCTGCTCCACGCGATCGAGCAACCAGCGCTCGCGCTCCGTTAACGGCGCGGGTGACTCCAGCTTCGCTGCCGCTGTTTTCGCCGGAGGATCGCTGTTGTTCTTATCGTTGGTCTTGTCAGTCTTATCATCGGCGAATAAACGGCCGGGACCCGCACTCACGCAAAGCAGCGCAACTAGTAGATGCCAAACAAGTCTTTTATTTTGTGCAAATACCCGCATATTCCCTCCTGATCGAATCTCGCGCAATACCATGCAAGCCTTTACGCTACATTCCGCTTCGCCGTGCTACCGTGACGCCGCTCACTTTGGTGATCCGGCGAACCATCTCCGCCATCTGCAGCGCCGCGAAACTCCAATAGGGTGTGAACGCAAACATGTGCCTTTACCTTGACCAGCCTCGCAACGTAATTGTCTGTTGAATTTCGAGCGTCTTCGGTAGGCGCAGATCGCTCAGCCGTTGCAGTGAAATGCTAGAACCAAGCGCGTAAGAAAGTCATAAGCGCGGCTTGAGCATTTCGTAATGGCAACTCGGGGGCTGCATTCCGTACCTGCATCGCGACGGTGTCTAGATCGACCGTCTCATAAGACACACGTAAGCACTAGCGTGCGGGAGCGCACTGGGCTGCGGGTCCTGTCCCAAGATTTGAGGCCGCTCGCCGGCATCTTCTGAGGCGTGGCAACTTCAATCGGCGAGAACTTGAACTAGTTGGACTTGGCTTGCTTCGCGAGGTCCTGGCCTTCCTGCATCACTGCCTTGAAAGCCGCCTCGGTGTTCGTGGCATCGCTCAGGAGCTGTTGCGCTCTTCCAGCCAACTGCTGCGCTTGCGGACTATCCGCCGCGCCTTGCGAATCCTGCAAAGATTGCGCGTTCTCCATCAACTGCTTCATCCCGTTGAGGAGCTGGCGGGAGCGCGCCACATATCTCTCCTTCGCCACGAAGAGTTTTTCTTCCCATGCGCGGCGATTGGGAAAATCAACGTCGTTGACCGCGAGGACGACTTTCGCCAGCGCGGCGCGATCGAGCGGCGCGAGCCGGTCCAGCGCACCTTCAGCGCGATTGATCCCTGCCCACGCCTTCGCGGTGGGACTGTCATCGCCAGTGCCGGCGGACTTGGGAGCCGCGATGGCGCTCAAACCAAGTGACCCTGCGTCGCCGCCGGTCTTGCTCGAGGCCATATCGTCTTCGGTCAAGACCTTCTTGGGCTGTATTGCGTTCTTTTCTTTGTTCTGGTCTTTGTTCTGGCGGGCTTGGCGAGCCGCGTCCGCGACGGACGGCTCGTCTTGCGCGCGACTCGGCGCCCACGGAGTCAGGACTCCGGCGAATACCGCCAGCAAACTCAATTTCCGCAACACAATGCCTCCGCCTAGCCGTGCTATCTCGTCAGGGACGCAGTTTCCCTGTTACCTCATGATGGCGTGCGCAGCCAAGATGCGCCATAGCCCGGAAGTACTGCTTGTTCCAATGCAGCAAGGCTTCGGACTGGCAGCTTTGACGCGGTGTTAGCCCCAATCTCTCACAGCTTGGCAGAAGTGAATGAAGTTTGTTCAAGTTGGGAGTTGCGGGATGGTTTCGTGGGGCGCTGTCGTTTAGCTGATCCGTTTTTCGTTTGGCGTAAGAGTTT
>Ga0187819_10000025_pt1 | contig 65301 bp, 53 predicted proteins | sample NC_wetland_sal_i_15_FD_132411 | JGI IMG/M metagenome (GOLD analysis project Ga0187819, IMG submission 132411) | Wetland sediment microbial communities from Neuse River Estuary, North Carolina, USA - SO4_4 | ecosystem: Environmental > Aquatic > Freshwater > Wetlands > Sediment | place: USA... | reverse complement strand
CAGGTTAAGCACCGGGCGCACATGCAGGCAGCCGACCGCGGCGTGAGCGTACCATGTGCCGCGCGTGCCGTTTTTCTCGAAGATCTCCGTCAGCCGCGCGGTGTAGTCAGCGAGATGCTCGAGCGGAACGGCGCAATCCTCGACGAAGGAGATCGGTTTACCTTCCTCCTTCATCGACATCATGATGTTAAGCCCCGCGGTGCGCACGTCGCCGATCGCCGCCTGCAATTTGGGATCGAGCACCTCGACGACACCGCCCCATTTTGCGCCGGTTTTGTCCCACGAGAGGCCGAGATCGCCGATCAGCGCCGCGAGCGCCTTGGCCCGGCGTGCGTTTTCGTCGCGATCCTCCGCAAACTCGACAAACAGGATTGCCTCGGGATCGCCGCGCAGAAATGCATCGATCGTCGGCTTGAACATCGCGATCTGGCGCGCAAGCCCGAGCATGGTGCGGTCGACCAGTTCGACGGCGATCGGCTTGAGCGCGACGATGTGCTGCGCCGCGGTCATCGCTTCATGAAAGCTGCCGAAATGGCAGGCGCCGACCGCACGCGGTCCGAGCAGCGGCGACAGCTTCAATTCGATCTTGGTCGAAAACGCGAGCGTTCCCTCGGAGCCGACCAGAAGATGCGCGAGATTGATGTCGTTGCGCCCGGGCACGAGCGCGTCGAGATTATAGCCGCCGACCCGGCGCTGCACTTTCGGAAATTGCCGTTCGATCTCGTTCGCTTCGCGGGCCGCGATGGCGAGAAGATCACGAATGAGCGCCGGCGGCACGTCGACGCCAGCCTCGCCCATGCGACCGAAATGCGCGCGCGTGCCGTCGGCGAGAACGGCATCGATCGAGAGAACGTTTTCGCGGGTATTGCCGTAGCGCAACGAGCGCGCGCCGCAGGAATTGTTGCCGACCATGCCGCCGATCGTGGCGCGCGAGGCGGTGGAAATGTCGACCGGGAACCACAGGCCGTGGGGCTTAAGCGCGCGATTGAGTTCGTCCAGCATAATGCCCGGCTCGACCAAGCAACGGCGGTCCGCGGCGTCGATTTCGATGATCCGGTTGAGATAGCGCGAGCAATCGAGGATCACTGCCCGGTTAACGGTCTGGCCGGCCTGCGAGGTGCCGCCGCCACGCGGCGTCACCGGCACACCTTCGGACCGGCAAACGGCGAGCGCGCCTTCGGCGTCGGCTGCCGATCGTGGGGTGACCACGCCGAGCGGCATGATTTGGTAGTGCGAGGCGTCGGTGGCGTAGCGCCCGCGCGTGAACGCGTCGAAGCGCACATCGCCCGTTTGCTCCGCCTTGAGCCGCCGTTCGAGCGTTTTTTCCAGCGCTGGCAACAGCGTCGCCGCCAAGGCTGTCTCCTTCTTTTGTTTGGGCGATTGCCCGCGCGCGTCGCGCGCCAGCCGTGACGAGGGATCGGGGCTTGACCCGAATGTCGCATTCGCTATTCAACGCCACAAGCCGGCGCCTCGGACGCGCGCCCAGGCTCGTTCCATCCGGCTCGTTCCGTCCGGCGTCATCCACCCGTCCGCAGGAGTGTCGAAAATGCCGCAGAATTCGTCGCGCGCCGTCGGGCGTCACTTTTTGCAGATTCCGGGGCCGACGCCGCTGCCTGACCGCGTGCTCCGCGCGATGGATACCCCGATCATCGATCATCGCGGTCCCGAATTCGCCAAACTGGCCAAACGGTGCCTCGACGGCATCAAGACGATTTTCAAGACCACCAGCCCGGTGATCATTTACACCGCGACCGGCACCGGGGCCTGGGAGGCGGCGCTGGTCAATACGTTATCGCCCGGCGATCGAGTGCTGATGGTCGAGACCGGCCAGTTTGCGACGCTGTGGAAAGTGATGGCGCAGAAACTCGGGCTGAAGCCCGAGTTCATTCCCGGCGACTGGCGCACCGGCGCCGACGCGGGGAAAGTCGAAGACTATCTGCGCAAGGACAAGGCGCGTGAAATCAAAGCGGTTTGCGTGCTGCACAACGAGACCGCGACCGGTTGTCTGTCGCCGATCGAACCAATCCGCAAAGCGATCGACGCCGCCGGCCATCCTGCACTGTTGATGGTGGACACCATATCGTCGCTGGCCTCGACCGATTACCGGCACGATGAATGGGGTGTCGACGTTACGATTGGCGGCGCGCAGAAAGGCCTGATGCTGCCGCCCGGCATGTCGTTCAACGCAATCAGTGACAAGGCGATTGCCGCAGCGAAGATGTCGCAATTGCCGAAGTCGTTCTGGGCCTGGGACGAGATGCTGACCATGAACAAGATCGGCTTCTTTCCCTACACACCGGCGACGCAGATGCTGCAAGGCCTCGCGGTCTCGATCGAGATGCTGCACGAGGAAGGTCTCGACAACGTATTCGCGCGGCACGCGCGCCTTGCTGAAGCCACACGTCGCGCGGTGCGCGCCTGGGGCCTCGAAATCCTCTGCCGGGATCCGAAATATTATTCGCCGACGGTCACCGCGGTGCTGTTGCCGGACGGCCACGACGCCGACGCTTTCCGTAACTTGGCGCTCGACATGTTCAATATTTCCTACGGCGCCAGCTTCGGTCCCTATGTCAAAAAATATTTCCGCATCGGGCACCTTGGCGACGTCAATGACGGCTGGCAGGTCGGCGCGCTGGCCGCGACCGAAATGGCGCTCGCACTCGCCGGCATTCCTCACAAAAAGGGCGGCGTCCAGGCGGCGATGGATTACATCGTCTCGGCGCACTCGGCCGGCGCCCGCGCCGCCGCGGAGTAATCATCGTCATTCCGGGGCCGGCCGAAGGCTGAGACGAATGAATGATTCATTTCCGTCACCCTGAGGCGCGAGCGAAGCGAGCCTCGAAGGGCGACGGCCGCAGCACCCGGGCCGCATCCTTCGAGGGCCGCTTCCGCGGCCACCTCAGGATAACGGTGAACAAATACAGTGGGTATTACGTCAGCGGCACCGCGGCGATGTGATCCTTGAACGCCTTGCGCGCTGCAATGGCCGCATACCAGCGTTCGAAATGCGGCAGCGCCGGGCGCTCCGGCACGAGCTGGCGATAACGGTAGGCGATGATGCCGACCGGAATATCGCCGTATGAGAATTCATCGCCGGCGAGGTAGGCGGTCTTCGCCAATTGCTGGTCCATGATCGTCATCGCCGCAGTCGTCTTGTTCTTCGAATCCTCGATGGCGGCGTGATCGCGCTTTTCCGGCGGCGTGCGAATGAGGCCCCAGAAGCATCCGAAGATCGCAGGGCCGGCGACGCCGAGCTGCCAGTCCATCCACTTGCCGGCCAGCGCGCGTTTGCGCAAATCCGCAGGCTCAAGCACCGCGGCTTTGTGCTTGGCGGCGAGATAGCGAACGATGGTGTTCGATTCCCACAGCAGAAAGCCGTCCTCTTCCTCGAGTGTCGGCACGAGTCCGTTCGGGTTCATGGCGAGATAAGCCGGCTCGCGGTTGTGGCCGAACGGTCCGCCAATATCGATACGCTGGTGCGGCAGGTCGAGCTCGCCGACCGCCCACATGACCTTCTGCACATTCGACGAGGTATTGCGGCCCCAAACTTTGATCATGGCAATTACTCCCAGCTCGTTGCGGCTTTCGTACACCTCTCCCCGCGCGCGGGGAGAGGTCGGCGCAAAGCGCCGGGTGAGGGGGCGTGCAAGTAGCCAGAGCCCAGCAGGAAATCCCCCTCACCCCAACCCTCTCCCCGCAAGCGGGGCGAGGGAGTTGATCGTCAATCGATCCGTCGCGCCTCCTCGGGCAGCATGATCGGAATGCCGTCACGAATCGGATAAGCGAGCTTGGCCGCGCGCGAAATCAATTCTTGTTTCGCGGCGTCGTATTCGAGCGGCGTTTTGGTCAGCGGACAGACCAGGATTTCGAGCAATTTGGGATCGACGCTCTCGGCCGGACGATCGGACATCATCAGCTCCAGTTAAATCGCAGATCGAAATATTCCCTGCCCCTGGAATGGGGAGGGTTTACTGCAACGGTGTTTCGCCCGGCGTCTTGCTCTTGGCAAGCTCGATCTCGGTGACCGCGACCAGGATTTCCGCGCGGGTCTTTAAGTCAGGCGCCTCCAGCATGGCCTGCTTTTCGGCGACGTCATACGGCGACATCATGGCCAGCGCGTTGACCAAAGCTTCATTGGGCGCGTTCTCGATGCCCTCCCAATCCGCCTTGAGTTTGTTGGCCTTGAGGAATTCGGTTAATGCGCGCAGCAGCGCCTTGCGATCGACCTGTTCTTCGCCCTTGCGGGCAACGAAATCGTCAACAAACGGCTGATAGCTGACGCGGCACTGCCGATAGAGCGTAGTGACCGGCAATTCTTCCTCGATGCGAAAGCGGGCAATGCCGGTGAGCTGAATCAGATAGCGGCCGTCGCCGCTCTCGGCGAATTGGGTGACGCGGCCGACACAGCCGATCTTAAACAAGTTCGGCCTGTTCGCATCGGCGCCAGGATGCGCCGGATCGGGCTGGATCATGCCGATCATGCGATGCGAGGAACGCAACGCGTCCTCGATCATCGCCAAATAGCGCGGCTCGAAAATATTCAGGGGCATCTGACCCCTGGGCAGCAGCAGCGCGCCCGGCAGCGGAAATACCGCAATCACATCGGGGAGCGCATCCGGCCCTTTGTAGGTCGTGTTCATCGGCATGTCGCACTCCGCCCTGCGACGGCACCGAAACTCACGGCATCGACAATACGGCTTGCAGTATCGTCGTCTCTGCAGACCGACGCAAACTTTTAAGCGAACAGGACCGAGGAGAGCCGCTTGCGGCCTTCGATCGTGGCTTCATCAGTCGGACCCCAGGCGTCGAAAAATTGCACAAGCTGCTTGCGCGCGCCGTCATCGTTCCATTTCCGGTCACGCTTGACGATCGCCAGCAGATGTTCGAGCGCGTCGAGCCGGCGGCCTTTGCCATTGAGCGCGAGCGCAAGATCGAAGCGCGCCTGATGATCGAGCGGATTGGCGGCGACCTTCTGTTCAAGCTCGGCAATCGGCCCCACGGTTTTGGCCTGCTCGACGAGCTCGAGCGCGGCGCGCGCCGCCGCCACGGCGGCGTCGTTTTGCTTTCCGGCCGGAATCATCGCGAGCGTTTGCCGCGCGCGGTCAAGCGCGCCGGTCTGCACGTAGCAGCGCACCAGGCCCGCCAGCGCCGGCACGTTGGAACTGTCCTCGGCAAGGATTTGCGCATAGAGGTCCGCCGCGCCGGCGGCATCGCCCGCGGCGAGTGCCGCGTCGGCGGTATTGAGCAAATCTTTGGCTTCACCGCCGATCCGGTCTTTGGTCAGCCGCTCCAGAAAAGCGACCACCTGGTTCTCCGGCAGCGCGCCCATAAAACCGTCGACCGGCTGGCCGTTGACGAAAGCGATCACCGCCGGGATCGATTGAATGCCCATCTGGGCTGGAATCGACGGGTGTTTCTCGATATCCATCTTGACGAGCTTGACCTTACCCTTGGCCGCTTTGACGGCCTTCTCCAGAACCGGCGTCAGCTGCTTGCACGGACCGCACCAGTCCGCCCAGAAATCGACCAGCACCGGCTGGCGCTTGGATTCTTCGATGACGTCTTTGACAAAGGTCTGCGTCGTCGTGTCCTTGACCGACGCTTCTGCAGTGGCCGTTCCAGCTGGTTGCAACATGTCGCGTTCTGCTCGTCTTTTGCCCTGAATTTTATTCGCGTTCTTGCCCACGTTCTTGCCCGCGTTCCCGCGGGCTGGCGAATTAACCCTAGAGCATGATCCCGAAAAGTGGCTACCGGTTTTCGGAAAAGATCATGCGCAAACACAAGCTAAAGGGAAACAACGAGTCAACCTAAAATCATTTCGCTTTAGCTAGCTGATTAAATGGGAAGAAAATCACTTAAATGCAATCGGGGATTTTACCCCGGTGCGGCGGAGAGGACTTCAATGCGCGGGGTGTGGCCGGTCGCCGCCAAGAACTTCAGCAAGCCGTCGCGCGAAATGGTTGTCGTCGCGGTATTCACCAAAGGATGAAAATTGAGCGTCTCATGCGCCATCAGCGCCGCGTCAAGCACGACGCTCACGCGGCGCTCCTTGTCATTGATCGCCGCGAACGGAGTGACCGAGCCGGGCAGGACGCCGAGCACCTCCTGCATCAGTTCGGCCGAGCCGAACGAAAACCGCCCCGAGGCGCCGAGCAGGCGATGCAGCGAACGCAGCTCGACCGCGGCATCTTCGGGCGCGACGACAAGATAGGCCGCACCCTTCTTGTCGCGCAGAAACAGATTCTTGGTATGCCCGCCGGCGATGGCGCCGCGCAAATCGCGCGCCTCCTCGACCGTGAACACCGCCGGATGGGTGACGGTCTTGTGCGCGATCTCGAGCGTATCCAGATAGGCGAAAAGTTCGTCCGGCGTGGCGGGCATTGGCCTGCTTGATAGTGCCGCACGGGTCCGGTTGCAAAGTGCGTGGTTGCAAAGGCAGGCGGCCGGGACGGCCGCAGTTGCCAAGCCATCCGCTCTTTGGCATAGCTTTAAGGCGGCCCGGTCATACCCAACCGTTCCGATGGCCGCCTTATCTGTCTTAAGGACGCGGGTGTAGCTCAGGGGTAGAGCACAACCTTGCCAAGGTTGGGGTCGAGGGTTCGAATCCCTTCGCCCGCTCCAAAATCCTTGATTTGATCGAAGGCTCGGCCGTCACCAGCTTGCGTGCCGGAAGGTCGCGATGTCGGGCGGAACGCATGCCGTGACTGTCTCTACTGCCAATGAAAACCGCCCCGCGCCGTCGGAATACGGCGCCTTCGCACTTCTGCTGCTGTGGCTCGCCGGCGTGTGCCTGCGCGTCACCGTGCTGGCGATCCCGCCGGTCATCCCGCTTTTACATCGCGACCTCAATCTATCGGAGACCGATATCGGCTGGCTCTCCAGCCTGCCGCCGATGCTGTTCGCGCTCGTCGCAATTCCAGGGGCCGTTCTCATCGCGCGCCTTGGCATCGTGCCGGCGCTGTTCGTCGGTCTTCTGCTCAACGCAATCGGATCGATCGCGCGCGCAGCGCTGCCGAACGCGGCGATGCTTTATGCGACGACCATCGTCATGGCCGCCGGCGTAGCGATCATGCAGCCGGCACTGCCGCCTTTGGTGCGTGCCTGGTTTCCGCGGCGGATCGGGTTTGCCACCGCGGTCTATACCAACGGACTTCTCGCCGGCGAAACCATTGCGGTGGCACTGACCATCCCGCTGGTGCTGCCGCTGGTCGACAACAGCTGGCGCTTGAGTTTCGTCGTCTGGTCGATCCCGGCCTTTGCCACGGCGCTCTTGATCATCGCCTGCGCGCCGCGCCCACAAGGCACGAACGGCGCGGCCGCGGCCGGCCGGCTGTGGTGGCCCGACTGGCGGCGGCCGCTGATCTGGCGGCTCGGGGCGATCCTCGGCAGCGTTAATTCGATGTATTTCGTCACCAATGCCTTCCTGCCCGATTTCGTCACCGCCGCGGGCCGGCCCGACCTGATCTCGAGCGCGCTGACCGCGGAAAATTTCTGCCAGCTGCCCGCCTCGCTGATCATGATCGCAGTTGCCGGGCGATTGGTGAAACGGCCTTGGGCCTATGTGGCGGCCGGCGCGCTGTCGCTGATCAGCTTGGTCGGGATCATGACGGCGACGAGCGGCGCCTGGATCGTGTTCTGGGCCGGCGTCTTGGGTTTCGTCACCACCGCCATTCTCGTTCTCGTGCTGGCGCTGCCGTCGGTGCTCAGCGCACCTGACGACGTGCATCGCACGTCAGCCGGCATGTTCACGGTCAGTTACAGCATCGCGATGGTGCTATCGGTCGCCGGCGGCTGGCTGTGGGATTTTACTCACTCGCCGATCGCGAGCTTTGTGCCAGTGGCGCTCTGCGCCGTCGTGGTTATGGCCTTGGCCTCGACCGCCAACCACCCGGACCATCCTGAGAACGTGAGCAGCTAATCTCCAACCGCCAGCGCGCCGCGCGTGCGCGGGTCGGCGGCGCCGACGAAAGCTTCCGGCGTGATCATGATCGAATTAGCCGAGGTGAACGGCCGCTGCGGCACCACCTTGTCGCCGCCGGCCTGCAACGCGGCAACGATGTCATCGGCAATTCCCGGTTCGACATAAACCCGGTCCGGCATCCATTGCTCGTGCAGGCGCGGCGCCGCGACCGCCGCGGCGATATCCATGCCGCGGTCGATGACGTTGACGATGATCTGCAGCACCGTGGTGATGATGCGACTGCCGCCGGGCGAGCCGGTGACAAGAAAAGGTTTGCCGTCCTTGAGCAGGATGGTCGGCGTCATCGACGACAGCGGCCGCTTGCCGGGGCCCGGCGCATTGGCCTCGGCGCCGATGAGGCCATAAGCGTTGGGCGCATAGGCTTTGGCGGCGAAATCGTCGAGCTCATTGTTGAGGAGGATGCCGGTGCCCTCGGCGACCAGCCCAACGCCATAGCTGAAATTGAGCGTATAGGTATTGGCGACCGCGTTGCCGAAGCGGTCGACGACGGAAAAATGCGTGGTGTTGCGGCCCTCCGGCTGCACCACCTCGCCGGCGCGGATATCCGCGGCCGCGGTGGCGTGAACCGGATCGATGCCGGCGCGCCAGCCGGCGGCGTAACTCTTCGAGGTCAACAGCGAAACCGGGTTCGCCACCTGGTCCGGGTCGCCAAGAAACAGAGCGCGATCGGCATAAGCGCGCTTCATTGCCTCGATCATCAAATGCAGCGCCTGCGCGGCGTTCACGCGCGCGACGCCGCCGAGATCGTAGCCTTCGAGAATATTGAGCATCTCGATCAGCTCGACGCCGCCGGACGATGGCGGCGCCATCGAAACCACATCATAGCCACGGTAGCTGCCGCGCACCGGCATGCGTTCGATCGCCTGGTAGTTCTTCAAGTCATCGGAGGTCATGACGCCGCCCGCAGCCTGCACCGCGGCGGCGATTTTTTCCGCGACCAGCCCTTGATAGAAACCGCGCGACCCCTCGCGTGCGATTGTCTCAAGGGTGTCGGCAAGATCGCTCTGCACCAGCCGATCGCCAGGGCCGAGTGCGCTACCGCCGGTTTTGAAAAAAATCTTTGCCGATGCCGCCCGGCGCGACAGCCGCGCGCTAACATTCGGCAGTGAATCGGCCGTATCGTCGGTAACCGCGATCCCGTCTCGCGCCATAGCGATCGCCGGCGCGATCAACGCGGCAAGCGTGAATTTCCCCGAGCCGTATTTTTGTTCCGCGAGCGTCAAGCCGGCGACCGTACCCGGTACGCCGATGGCAAGTGCGGAATCGCGCGACTTTCCTGGATCGGCATTCCCAGACTCATCGAGAAAGCTCTTGGCGTCGATGCCGGCCGGTGCAGTCTCGCGGTAATCGATGGTCGTATCGCTGCCGTCGGCGCGATGAATCACCATGAAGCCGCCACCGCCGATATTGCCGGCGCGCGGATAGGTCACGGCCAGCGCAAAGCCGACGGCAACGGCGGCATCGATCGCATTGCCGCCGTTTTTGAGAATATCGGCGCCGATCTGCGCCGCGCGCGCCTCTTGCGCCACCACCATGCCGCGATGTGCCACGACGCCTTGAGGAGTGGCGATGTCATCGGCGGCGCGTTCGTCGCCGCGCGCAGCGAGCGGCAGCGCGATGGTTGCGCCGAGCGCAAAGCAAACAAAGCGTCGCAGCGCGAATAATTGCGGATGCATGTTCGAAAGCGCGGCCTTGCCCTATAGCATCGACGGCAGAACGCGATCGGGCGGGCGATGACCGTCGAGGAAGGTCTTGATGTTGACGATGACCTTCTCGCCCATGTCGACGCGGCCTTCGAGCGTCGCCGAGGCCAGATGCGGCAGCAGCACGACCTTGCCGGCGCGGGCGAGCTTGATCAGCTTCGGATTGACGGCCGGCTCGTGCTCGAACACGTCGAGACCCGCGCCGGCGATGTGCTCGGACTCGATCAAGCGCGCCAACGCGTTCTCGTCGATCACCTCGCCGCGAGCGGTGTTGACGATATAGGCTTCGGGACGGATCAATCTGAGTCGCCGCGCCGAAAGCAAATGATAGGTCGCCGGCGTGTGGGGGCAATTGATCGAGATGATGTCCATGCGGGCGAGCATCTGATCGAGGCTCTCCCAATAGGTGGCGTGCAGTTCCTCCTCGATTGCCGACGAGACCCGGCGACGATCGTGATAGTGAATTTTCAAGCCGAAGGCCTGGGCGCGGCGCGCCACGGCCTGGCCGATCCGGCCCAGCCCGACAATGCCGAGCCGCTTGCCCCAGATGCGGTGACCGAGCATCCAGGTCGGGCTCCAGCCGCTCCACTCGCGGTCGCCGATGAGCACCTGCGCGCCCTCGGCCAAACGCCGCGGCACCGCAAGAATGAGCGCCATCGTCATGTCGGCGGTATCTTCGGTCAGCACGCCGGGCGTGTTGGTCACGGTGATGCCGCGCTGCACCGCGGTCGTGACGTCGATATTGTCGACGCCGTTGCCGAAATTGGCGATGAGCTTAAGCCGCTCACCCGATTGGCTGAGTACGGCGCGATCGATGTGATCGGTGACCGTCGGTACCAATACGTCGGCGGTTTTCGCAGCCTCCACCAGCTGCGCCTGGGTCATCGGTTTGTCATCGGAATTAAGCCGCGCGTCGAACAGTTCGCGCATGCGCATTTCGACGCTGTCGGGCAGCCGACGGGTGACCACGACCAGCGGCTTCTTGCCCGTCGCCATGCGCTGCCTCTTCGCCGGAAGGTTCCAATGAAGACCCGCAAATTCAGCCCTGCAATCGCACGCTTTGCAACAGCCGTTTGCAAGCGCTGTTCGCCAGACCGCCGTTCAGGTCTCCTTAACCCCGCTCGCCGAAACTAACGGGCGGGGAGCGGTCCGTAAAATTTCTAGCAGATGGCCATATTCCTACAAAGCGCGCCGGAGCCGCGGGCACGTCTGCGTCCAATGGCGGGGATTGAGGCTACTCGCGATGGCCCGAACACGTGCCCAAACACATGCCAAAGCACGTGGCCGACCAACCGTATCGATTTGGGCGTCGGCGATAGCCCTGTTTGCTCTCGGCTTCGCCACCCTGGCTTGCCCGGCAAGGGCAGCCAGCGACGCAGTGACCAGCGGATTGCCGGTTCCACGTTTTGTCAGCCTCAAGGCTGATCGGGTGACCGTGCGTGGCGGTCCCGACAAAGATCATGACGTGGCCTGGATCTACACCCGCGCCGGCTGGCCGGTTGAAATCACCGCGGAATTTGAAAACTGGCGCCGGATTCGCGATTGCGACGGCGCCGAGGGCTGGGTCTATCACTCGCTGCTCTCCGGCAAGCGCACCGCGGCGGTGCAATTGAAAACCAAAACCGATCTGGCGCTGCTCTACCAAACCCCGGACGTGCACAGCGCCGTGAGCGCACGCTTGCAAGTCGGCGTGCTGGGATCGGTGAAGCACTGCACCGGGACATGGTGCCAGATTTCCGGCGACGGCTTTGCCGGCTGGATCGAGCAGAGCGCTTTGTGGGGCGTCTATCCCGGTGAGAAGGTTGAATGATCGCGATTTCCGCGCGATCGCCCTTCCTCATGCATGAGACGGCAAGCGCAGGGCTGCGCGGCCACTATCGCCGCACTCGTAATGCTTACGGTGAGGTGAAGAAAATTCAGGCCTGCTTGCGCCGCAGTCGCACCACGACGTCGATGCGCGCGATCTCATAACCTTCGGGCGGAACAGGCGCGTTGCCGACCATCACGTCGCTCGTCGGAATATCGAGGAGTTCGTTCTGGCCCTCGATGAAAAAGTGGTGGTGCAGTGAATTGTTGGTATCGAAATACGCCCTTGATCCGTCCACCGCCACCTGCCGCAACAGGCCGACTTCGGTAAACTGGTGCAGCGTGTTGTAGACGGTGGCGAGCGAGACCGGCACTTTGGCGCGGTTCGCCTCTTCATAGAGCATCTCCGCCGTCACGTGCCGGTCGCCCTTGGCGAACAGGATCCAGCCGAGCGCCATGCGCTGCCGGGTCGGACGCAGGCCGACGCCGCGCAGCTTGGCCTTGACGTCATGCCAAGGACAGCCGGTGAGCGCGCCGTGCCTTAGCTCTCCCGGGCGCTGTTGGGCCAGCCGCTCTTGGGCCAGCCGATCTTGGGCGAGCGCGGTCGGCGCAAAAGCGATCGGCAGTGGCGGTTTCATAACGCACCCTGTTTCATCACGCACTCGTTCCTCGCCCCACCAGGGCGATTGTTGCGGACGAAATCAATATACGACAGTTTTCGGTGCCGCAACCGCCGCTCCCCGCCGGCAGAGTGCGCGGACTATGCGGTTGCGGCATGGTGGGGATGCGTCTTTGCCCCGCTATGCCAATATGTTAGTGAATCGAAGCATTGCCCCGGAAATCGCGGAGCTGAACCGCGGATGCAGGAACGCCGCTCGAATTTCGACTATGAGGACCTTCTCGCGTGCGGGAGGGGTGAACTGTTTGCGCAAGGCCCGCAGCTGCCGCTGCCGCCGATGCTGATGTTCGACCGCATCTCCGAAATCGCCGAGGTGGGTGGGGAATACGGCAAAGGCCTGGTTCGCGCCGTGCTCGATCTCAAACCCGACCTGTGGTTCTTCCCCTGCCATTTCAAAGGCGATCCGGTGATGCCGAGCTGCCTCGGACTTGACGCGCTGTGGCAATTGCTGGGCTTCTTTCTCGGCTGGCTCGGTTCGCCGGGCAAAGGGCGCGCGCTCGGCATGGGCGAAATCAAGTTTTCGGGGCAGGTCCTGCCGACGATGAAAAAGATCGTTTACGGCATCGACATCAAGCGCGTGATGCGTTCGAAGCTGGTGCTCGGCATTGCCGATGGCTGGCTGTCGGCGGACGGCTCGGTCATCTACCGCGCGCTCGATCTCAAGGTGGGTCTGTTCCGCGATGGCGAGCCGCAACCCAACGGCGCGTGAGACTGCCTCTCGAACGTGCGCGATGCCGCAAATGCCGCCGGCTTTCAGACAGGATCATGCGCGGATTCATTGCTATAATTCACGCCACGAGCGCCGGTTTGGATGGGATCATCTCACGACAGGGCTCTGGCGGGCGAGGCTGACATGAAACGGGTCGTCGTCACCGGGATGGGCATTGTCTCCTCGATCGGCAACAACACGCAGGAAGTGCTGGCCTCATTGCGCGAAGCAAAATCCGGCATCGTCCGCGCCGACCGCTATGCCGAGCTTGGCTTTCGCTGCCAGGTGCACGGCGCGCCCACGCTCGAAGCGAGCGATGCCATCGATCGCCGGGCCATGCGCTTTCTTGGCGGGGGCGCCGCCTGGAATCACGTCGCGATGGAGCAGGCGATCCGCGACGCCGGTCTCGAAAGGACCGAGGTGTCGAACGAACGCACCGGCATCATTATGGGATCCGGCGGGCCGTCGACGCGGACCATTGTCGAGAGCGCCGACATCACGCGCAGCAAGGGACCAAAACGCGTCGGCCCGTTCGCGGTTCCCAAAGCGATGTCATCGACCGCCTCGGCCACGCTCGCGACCTGGTTCAAGATCAAAGGCGTGAATTACTCGATCTCGTCCGCCTGCGCGACGTCCAACCATTGCATCGGCAACGCCTTCGAAACCATCCAGTCCGGCAAGCAAGACATTATCTTCGCCGGCGGCTGCGAGGAGCTAGACTGGACGCTTTCGGTTTTGTTCGACGCCATGGGCGCGATGTCGTCGAGCTTCAACCAGACGCCGGAGAAAGCCTCGCGCGCCTATGACGCCGATCGCGACGGCTTCGTCATTGCCGGCGGCGCCGGCGTGCTCGTCCTCGAACAGCTCGAACATGCCAAGGCACGCGGCGCCAAAGTCTATGCCGAAGTTGCCGGCTACGGCGCCACCTCCGACGGCGCCGACATGGTGCAGCCGTCCGGCGAGGGCGCGGCGCGCTGCATGAAAATGGCGCTCGCGTCGGTGAAACCGCCGGTCGATTACATCAACCCGCATGCCACCTCGACCCCGATCGGCGACCTCAAGGAGATCGAAGCGATCCGCGAAGTGTTCGGCGCCAAATGCCCGCCGATTTCGGCGACCAAATCGCTCAGCGGCCATTCGCTCGGCGCGGCTGGCGCCCAGGAAGCGATCTATTCACTGTTGATGATGAATTCCGGTTTCATCTGCGAGAGCGCCAATATCGAACGGCTCGATCCGGCTTTTGCCGACATGCCGATCGTGCGCGAGCGCCAAGACAATGTGAAGCTCGGCTGCGTGCTGTCAAACTCATTCGGTTTCGGCGGCACCAACGCTTCCGTCATATTCAAGCACCCGGACGCCTGACGCATGCCGGACTTGATGCAGGGCAAGCGCGGCCTGATCATGGGGGTCGCCAACGATCACTCGATCGCCTGGGGGATAGCCAAGACGCTTGCCGCGCACGGCGCCAAGCTTGCTTTCACCTACCAGGGCGAGGCGCTCGGCAAACGCGTCAAGCCATTGGCGGCGTCGGTCAATGCCGACCTCGTTCTGCCTTGCGACGTGGAAGACATCGCGACCGTCGATGAAGTGTTTGCCGAGATCGGGCGGATGTGGGGCGCGCTCGATTTTCTGGTTCACGCCATCGCGTTCTCCGACAAGACCCAGCTTGCCGGACGCTACGCCGACACCACGCGCGAGAACTTTCTGCGCACCATGCTGATCTCGTGTTTCTCGTTCACCGAGGCGGCCAAATGCGCCGCCGAGCTGATGCCCAATGGCGGCGCCATGCTGACGCTGACATACAACGGCGGCTTGCGCGCGATGCCGAATTACAACGCCATGGGCGTCGCCAAAGCGGCGCTCGAGGCGTCGGTACGCTATCTCGCCGTCGATTTCGGAACCGAGCGCATCCGCGTCAACGCCATTTCATCGGGCCCGATCCGCACGCTTGCCGGCGCCGGCATCGGCGACGCCAGAGCGATGTTCGCGTTTCAGCAGCGGCATTCGCCGCTGCATCGCGGCGTCACTTTGGACGAGCTCGGCGGCGCCGCGCTTTACCTGCTCTCCGACCTCTCGACCGGCGTGACCGGGGAGATCCATTTCGTCGATTGCGGCTACAACGTCATTGCCATGCCGGATCCCGACGCGCTGTGGGCCGATCAGGAGCGTGCGCTCGACAACGCCGCAAAGTGATTGGCGCTGCGCTGTCATTTCGGGGCGCCACGAAGTGGCGGGGAATGACTAAATCTATAGTTTCATCAGATGCGGCATCACCTCGCTGCGAAACAGATCGAGCGAGCGCAGCGCATCGGCGAGCGACATGGCGCCGAGAAAAAGATAGGTCAGCAGATAATTGACGCCGAGCTCACGCACCTGCCGCTCGAGCTCGGCACGGACCGTCGCCGGTGAGCCGGCGATCACGGTGCGATCCTCGACGCAAGCCTCGAAGTTGGCGCCGCGCGGCACGTTCAGCCGCGAGGTGAGCCCGGTCTCGCCATGCTTGACGCGCAGCCAATTCAAGTGCGCGAGATGAATGTCCATCGCCGGCTTGCCGAAGCGATGCGCCTGCGCATCGGTGTCGGCGACGAAGATGTGCCGCTGCACGCCGATCGCCGCGCCGCCTGGAAATTCCGCCTTGGGCGCAACCGGTCCGCCGCGTTTGTTCAGCGCCGCTTTGTAAGCGTTGACGTTGGCCTTGGCGGTCGTCATCGGTCCCAGCGTGACGAAATGCAGCCCCTGCTCGCCGGCCCAGGTCGAACCAATCTCGTTCGATGAGCCGTACCAGAACGGCGGATACGGCTCTTGCAACGGGCGCAGCTCGATCGGCACATCCTTGTAGGTGTAATGCTCGCTTTCGTAGGAAAGGCGATCCGTCGCCAGACCGGCGCTGACGCACTTGAAGGCGTCGATGAAAATGTCGCGCGAGCGATCGTGCTCGACTTTGTGATATTTCAGCTCGTACGGCGATACGCCGCGGCCGATGCCGACATCGAGACGGCCGTGGCTGAGATGATCGAGCATGCAGATTTCCTCGATCAGCCGCAGTGGCGAATAAAGCGGCAGCAAATAGACGAGTGGCCCGAGCCGCATCCGTTTCACCGTGCGCGCAACGGCGCCGAGATAGACGCCGGGCACCGGCACCATGTTCAAAGGGGTGGCGTGATGCTCAGCAACGTGCAGGCAATAAATGCCGGCGGCCTCGGCGGCTTCAACAAATTTCAGCCGTTCGTCAAACAGTCTCGCCAGCGGCCGGTCGCCATGCTCGACATGATCGAACAATCCGATTTGCATAATGCATTCCGCTCCCTGGCTATTTCACGCGCCGAGCTTGCGACGATCAGCTCGTTTTCGGCGGCAAGCCGACCCGCCGTCCCATGCCCATGCAATCCGCGTCGGTCTTCAGTCCCACGGCGTGGATGCCGTGGACGGCAAGCTCCTCGTCGCGGTCCTCGGTATCGCCGGTCACGCCGACCGCGCCAATGACTTCGCCGCCAGAATCGCGGATCAGCATGCCGCCGCCTTCCGGAAAAATTTGCTCGCCGCTCGCGGCAATGAGATAGCGCATGAAGACCGGCCGTTCCTGCGCGCGCTCGCGAACGAGTTTCGAGCTGCGGCCGAGCGACAGCGCGGCATAGGCTTTGCCGTAAGCCATTTCGAACCGGATCATCGAGGCGCCATCTTCCTTCTTGAACGCCTTCACCTTGCAGCCAGGCTCGACCACGATGACGCTCAACGGCCGGCAATTCAGCGCGGCGCCGCGCGCGATGATCGCGTCGATAATGCGCTCGGCCTGATCGAGGGTGACGGCAGTCATGGAACGTCAGTAATGGAATGCTGTGCTGGGGATGGGGCGTTCTGACCTCACGTTCTGCCATCTTCCTCGCGCTTATTCCATAGCGCCCGACCGGCGCGGATTTTCTCCTCTTGCTTAGCCGGGCCAAGCACGCCACATCTGCGCGGTGCCGCAATCACCTCCCATAGCCGTCGAGCGGCTCGTCAAGATCTATAAAACCGTTCCCGCGGTGGACGGGATTTCATTTACGCTCGCGCCCGGAACGATCACCGCCCTCCTCGGCGGCAACGGCGCCGGCAAGACGACCACCATCGCCAGCATCATGGGCCTGATCACGCCAACTTGCGGGCGCGTGAGCGTGCTCGGCGCGCAGATGCCGCAGCAGCGTTACCGCGTTTTGCAGCGAATGAATTTTGAAAGCCCCTATGTCGAAGTGCCAATGCGGCTCACGGTGCGGCAGAATCTGACGGTGTTCGGCAAACTGTACGACGTCGACCATCTGCGCGAGCGCATCGCCGAGCTTGGGCACGAACTCGATCTCATCGAACTGCTCGATCGTCCCACCGGCAACCTGTCCGCCGGCCAGAAAACGCGTGTGTCGCTCGCCAAGGCGCTTATCAACACTCCCGATGTGCTTTTGCTCGACGAACCGACCGCCTCGCTCGATCCTGACACGGCGGATTGGGTGCGCGCGCGTCTGGAGCGGTATTGCCGGGACCGGCACGCCACCTTGCTGCTCGCCTCGCACAACATGACCGAAGTCGAGCGGCTGTGCGAACGCGTGATCATGTTGAAACGCGGGCGTATTGAAGACGACGACACGCCGGCAAAGCTGCTGCGGCGCTATGGCCGCAGCACGCTGGAAGAAGTCTTCCTCGATGTTGCGCGCGGTAACGGCGGCGAGGCTCGGGAGGCCGCCCAATGAGCCGCCGCCACAAATCCGCTGTCACATCGTCGGCGCGCCGCATCTCGGCAATGATGCTGCGCCATTGGTACCTGTTGCGCTCGTCCTGGCCGCGCCTGCTCGATCTTATCTATTGGCCGACGGTGCAAATGGTGACCTGGGGATTCCTGCAATATTACATCGCCAGCAATGCCGGCTTTTTCGCGCGCGCAGGCGGCACTTTCATCGGCGCGGTGCTGCTGTGGGACATTCTGTTCCGGGGCCAGCTTGGCTTTTCGATTTCCTTCCTGGAGGAGATGTATTCGCGCAACCTCGGCAACATCATGATGAGCCCGCTGCGCCCGTTCGAGTTCATCATCGCGCTGATGGTGATGAGCGTGGTGCGGCTGTCGCTCGGTGCGGTGCCGGTGACATTCCTCGCCATTGCGTTTTTCGGCTTCAACCTCTACGCCTTCGGCCTGGCGCTGGTGGCGTTCTTTTTCAATTTGATGCTCACAAGCTGGGCGATCGGAATCTTCGTCTCTGGACTCATCTTGCGTAACGGCATGGGCGCTGAAAATCTCGCTTGGTCGATCATGTTTTTGTTCATGCCGCTGACCTGCGTCTACTACCCGGTCGCGACCCTGCCGACCTGGTTGCAACCGGTCGCCTGGCTGATGCCGCCCACTTACGTTTTCGAAGGCATGCGGGCACTGGTGATCGACAAGGTGTTCCGGCCCGAGCTGATGCTCGATGCGCTGGCGCTCAACGCGGTCCTGTTCGCCGCCGGTGTCTTTGGCTTTCTCAAGCTGCTGCAGAGCGCGCGGCGTCACGGCTCATTGATGCAGAGCGGCGAATAACCACCTTAAGTTCCGGGGCGCGGAGAATGGCCGCCATGTGAGCGCCGAATGGCGTGAAGGCGTTGATTCAACATGCCAAATAAAAAGGGAAAAGTTCGCTTTTAAGTTGACCAGATGACACACCAACGTCACAATGCTGCGCTGCAGCGGGCTGGGGATAGTTTCAAGATGGCTATTGGCGAGTTTGGCGGCGCGCCGGCGATGCCGGGCGACACCGGTGTTCTCGTCTCGACCCCGCTCTATTGGTTCTATGAGATGAGCCATGCCGCCCTGAATCCGTCGCGAGCCTGGGCGGATGCCACCCGGCTGTTTTTCAAAAATCCCGGCAATCCCCTCTCGTATACGACTTTCGGCAAATCGGTCGCGGCCGCGTGTGAATTGTTCGAGCGCTCGACGCGCCGTTACAGCCGGCCTGAGTGGCGCATCAATTCGACCTTCGCGGGCGGCGAGCGAATTCCGGTGCGAATTTCCACCGTCTGGCAGCGGCCGTTCTGCAATCTCATCAATTTCGAGCGTCAGTTCGAACATCCGCCCAAGCGTCCGCAGCCGAAACTGCTGATCGTCGCGCCGATGTCCGGTCACTACCCGTCGCTCTTACGCGGCACGGTCGAGGCGTTTCTGCCCAATCACGACGTCTACGTCACCGATTGGGTTGATGCGCGCATGGTGCCGCTGACGGAAGGCTCGTTCGATCTCGATGATTACATCGATTACCTGATCTCGATGCTGCATCGGCTCGGCGGCGACACCCATGTCGTGGCGGTGTGCCAGCCTTCGGTCCCGGTTCTCGCCGCGGTGGCGCTGATGGAAGCCGACCAGGATCCCTGCGTGCCGATCTCCATGGTTCTCATGGGGGGACCGATCGACACCCGGATCAACCCGACCGCGGTGAACACCCTCGCCGAAAAGCGCGGCCTCGATTGGTTCCGCACCCATGTCATTACCAAGGTGCCGTTTCCCAATCCCGGCTTCATGCGCGACGTCTATCCCGGTTTCCTTCAGCTCAACGGCTTCGTCAGCATGAACCTCGAGCGGCACATCGAGGCGCACAAGCAATTGTTCCTCCATCTGGTGCGCGGCGACGGCGATTCGGCGCAGAAGCACAAGGAATTCTACGACGAATACCTCGCCGTCATGGATCTCGCCGCGGAATTTTATTTGCAGACGGTGGACACGGTGTTCGTGCGGCATGCTCTGCCGAGGGGCGAGATGACCCATCGCGGACGCCACGTCGATCCTGCCGCGATCAGGCGTGTGGCGTTATTCACCATCGAAGGCGAGCACGATGACATTTCAGGCGTCGGGCAAACCGAAGCGGCACATCGCCTGTGCGTCAACATCCCGCCGGACCGCCAAGCGCATTGGCTGCAGCCTGATGTTGGGCACTACGGCGTTTTCAACGGCTCGCGTTTTCGCGCCGAAATAGCACCGCGGATTTCCGACTTCGTACTGTCGATGACATTATCCGACCGCGCGGCGCGACGCCCGGTCGGCGCGCGATTGGTAAGCGCCGCGCTTCACAGCGCCTGATCTTCTCCGCATCATTGCGCCGTCGGCCCAATCTCGCCATGACTATGGGCAATGTGGCAATATCGCTCCGCAATCGGATTCGGGTGTCCTATGCCGCCGCATGCGCTGCTCTACCGCCGCCCGAGCGAGCCTGGACGAATCGAGATCGCCTTCGACGGCGCCGTGTTGCCAATCCGCATACGGCGGCATCGCCAGGCCCGGCGCTATACATTGCGGATCCAAGCGCCGACGCGCGAAGTTGTACTCACGATTCCGCCGCGCGGCACGCTCAAGGAGGCGCGCGCATTTGCCGAGAAGCATGGCGCCTGGATTGCCGCCCGGCTCGGACGGCTGCCGCAAGCAGCGCCTTTCGCTGATGGTGTTTTATTGCCGTTGCGCGGCGAACCGCACCGGATTGCGCACCGAGGGAGCGCGCGCGGGACCGTGTGGACGGAGAGCGACGGCAATGGCGGGCGCCTGTTGTGCGTCGCCGGTCATGTGGCACACCTCAATCGGCGCCTCGCCGATTTTTTGCAGCGCGAAGCCAAACGCGACCTCGAAGCCGCCAGCCGACAGTTTGCCACCGATCTCGGCCTGGCCGTGCGGCGCGTCAGCGTGCGCGATCAGTCGAGCCGCTGGGGTTCGTGCTCAACCACCGGCGTGCTGTCGTTTTCGTGGCGGCTCATTTTGGCGCCGCGCTATGTGCTCGAATACCTGGCCGCCCATGAAGTCGCGCACCTTGTCGAGATGAATCACTCGACGCGGTTCTGGCGCGTGGTGAACCGGCTCGTCCCCGGGCATGAAAGAGCCAAGGCGTGGCTGGACGCCCATGGGGCCGATCTGCACCGTTATGGTTTACCGGGGGCGCAAGCCTAAGTCCGCTGGCCTGCCCAGTTCGCTTTAGTCCCGTCGCTTTAGTCCCGTCGCTTCCTACCGCCCCAAGGTTGGCTGGAGCGGCTGACCTCACCCGCGCCTCTTCACGCCCCCGCGCCTTTTGACGCAGCCGATAACACTAATCTGTGATCCGCATTGTATTCGCGCGGGCGAAGCCTATTTTCTCCCTATCAAGGCCGATCGGGCGACTCCCCCATCCCCCGACACCCCGTCGTTCGGTCAGATAAGCCTGAGTTGAGGCAACAACTTACGGACCCCAAGCGGCGTATTTGCTTGGGGTCTTTCTTTTGCGCAGCTTTTGGTTTGGCTCAGCGGGGACCGTTAACGCCGCGTCAGATCCTCAAGCATGGCTGCGGCAACAGCCAGTTTTGACACCGTTAGGCCGGAACTCGCCATTGCGCCGAACGCCGATCGCACCCGGTCGACCTCGGCCTTGTGCTTGGCTGCCCAGGTCTCTACGGCGGGGGCGCCCCAAGTCCCACCCTCCAGAACGGCGGCCGTAAGCTTGCGCTCGGCATCGCCGATCACGTCGCGGGCGCGATCAAGCGCCAGGCGATCGAAGTAATCCGCCGCCGGGATCTCGGCGCCTGTTAAGCGCTCGATGCCGAAAAAAGCCGCGACGGCGAAATAGGTCGCCGCCACCCGATTAACGGGACTGCGGCTGCGGTCCGCGACCAGCACGATGTCGGGCGCGGCAACGAGCGCGCGAAGATTGGCAAAGCGCGCGGCAAGCGGGTCGGGCAAACCAGCGGCCATGAGTTCCTGCCGGCGCGCTTCGCTCGCCGTTCGCAGATCTTGCGACAGCGATTGACCCAGCGCAGCGCTGACCGCGGCAATGCCGTCGCGATAATGCACGACGACTTCGGCCAGTCCCTTGGAAAAATCGACCGCGCGCAAAAACCAGACCAGCCGGTCAAGCAACAGATTCTGTACCTCGATATAGAGATCGAGCTGCAACTTTCCGGAAACCTTGTTGTCGAGATCGTCGATCGCGGCGTTCAGTGCGGTGAGATCGTAGCTGTCCCGGGTTGCGGCGAATGCCGAGGCGATCGCGGCCGGCGTGGCGCCGGTCTGATCGGCGATCCGCACGATCAGCGACGGGCCGCCGCGATTGATCATCGAATTGGCGAGCTGGGTAGCGATGATTTCCCGGCGCAAACGGTGATGCTCAAGCGCATCGGGGTATTTCTCGGCTACGGCTTTGGGAAAATACCGAACCAGTTCGCGCGCCAGATAAGGATCGTCCGGCACCGCGGATTCGAGCAGCTCCTCGTAGAGGCTGAGCTTGGCGTAGGCGAGCAGCACCGCCAGCTCCGGCCGCGTGAACGGCTGCATGCGGCGGCGGCGCTCCTCGAGCTGCATGTCATCGGGCAGGTATTCGAGCGCGCGATCGAGCAAGCCACGGGTCTCGAGCGATTGAATGAGCCGCTGCAGAAAGCCGAAATCCGCCAAGCCGCGCCGCTCCGCCAACGACAGCGCCAGCGTCTGCAGATAATTGTTGCGCAATACGAGTGCGGCGACTTCATCGGTCATCTGGACCAACAAAGTGTTGCGGCCGTCCATCGTCAGCCGCTCATCGCGCAACGGGATACTCAGCGCGACTTTGATGTTGACCTCCATATCGGACGTATTCACGCCGGCCGAATTGTCGATGGCATCGCTGTTGAGTTTGATGCCGCAAAACGCGGCTTCGATGCGGCCGCGCTGGGTGACGCCGAGATTGGCGCCTTCACCAATCACTTTGCAGCGCAGCTCCTTGGCTGTGACGCGAACGCCGTCATTGGTTCGATCGCCGGCCGCCTCGTCGCTCTCATCTGAGGCACGAATATAATTGCCAATGCCGCCGAAGAAGATGAGAGCAACGCGCGCTTTGAGGATGGCGCGAATGAGATCGCTGGGCGTGACATGCTCGGGAAGTCCGAGCATAGCCTGCGCTTGCGGTGACAGCTTGATGTCCTTGGCGGTACGCGAAAATACGGCTCCGCCTTTGGACAACAATGCTTTATCGAAATCCTGCCAACTCGAACGCGGCAGATCGAACAGCCGCTTGCGCTCGGCGAAGGTTCGCGCCGGGTCGGGATCGGGATCGATGAAAATGTCGCGATGGTCGAAAGCGGCGACGAGCTTAATCGTTTTCTCGCGCAACATGCCATTGCCGAATACGTCACCGGACATGTCGCCGACACCGACCACGGTGATCGGCGTTGCCGCGACGTCGATGTCCATCTCGCGAAAATGCCGTTTCACCGACTCCCAGGCGCCGCGCGCGGTAATGCCGATCTTTTTGTGGTCGTAACCCGCCGAGCCGCCCGAGGCAAAAGCGTCGCCGAGCCAGAAATCGTGCGCGACCGCCAGTTCATTGGCGATGTCGGAGAAGGTCGCGGTGCCTTTATCCGCGGCAACCACAAGATAGGGATCGTCGCCGTCGTAGCGAATGACGTCGGCCGGCGGGATCACGCCGGTCGTGCCGATGCCGATATTGTCGGTGATGTCGAGCAGCGTCGAAATAAACGATTTGTATGTCGCGACGCCCTCGGCCTGGATGGCTTCGCGCGGGCCGCCGACCGGCAAGCGTTTCGGTACAAACCCGCCCTTGGCGCCGACCGGGATGATGACCGCGTTCTTGACATTCTGCGCCTTCACCAAGCCCAAGACCTCGGTCCGAAAATCCTGCGGCCGGTCCGACCAGCGTATGCCGCCACGCGCGACTTTGCCGAAGCGCAAATGGACGGCTTCCAGCCGCGCCGAATAGACAAAAACCTCATACAGCGGCCGCGGCGGTGGCACCGCGTCCAACGTGCGGCTGGCAAACTTGATCGCGATGACATCTTTGGCTCGGCCGTCGCGATCAAGCTGGTAAAAATTGGTCCGCAGCGCGGCAATGACCGCACTGACGAAGTGGCGGATGATGCGATCTTCGTCGAGGCTATCGACCAACTGCAGCGCGGTTTCGATTGCGGATAGGATTTCTTTTTCACCCGCGGCGCGTTGCTGCGCCGGCAAAGCCGAGCGCGGATCAAAGCGGGTGCGGAATAAATCGAAGATCTGCGCAGCGACTGCCGCGTGCTTGCGCAGCGTCGTCCACATGTAATCCTGCGAGTAGGCAACCTTTAGCTGGCGCAGGAAGCGCGAAATCGTCCGGATCAGCGCCACCTCGCGCCAGCCGAGGCCGGCCGCGAGCACCAAGGCATTATAGCCGTCGTTCTCGGCTGCCTGCGCCATGACGACGAGGAAACAGGCCTGGAGCCGGCTTTCCGAGGCGGACAAGTCGATCGACTGCCCGGACGCGCTTTCAAGCTCCATGTCGTGAAACCAGACCTCCGCCGCCTCCGCCGGCCGGATGTGATAGGTGCGCTCGTCCACGACCCGAAAGCCCATATTTTCGAGAACAGGAACGCGCTCCGACAATGAAATCGGCCGGTTTTGACTGAAAACCTTCAAGCCGACCCGTGTCGGCGCCGCGCCCTGCGGACGATAGAACACGACGCCGAGCGGGCGTTGCGCACTTAAGGTTTCCAGACCGCGAATGTCGGCCATCGCGTTCGCGGCGGAATAGACCTCCTGATAGTCGATCGGAAATGCGTCGCGATAGCGCGAGAAGAGCGCCCGAGCGCGACTTAAATCGGAATCCGTCGCGAGCGCGTCGCGCAGCGCGTCGGTCCAGCTGCGCACGATCGCTTCGACGCCACGGTCGAGCGCGCCGCGATCCGGATTGTCGAGCGCGCCTTCAGAACGGGCAACGATGTATTGCACGCGCACCAGTGGACTCTCGGGAAAGAACGGGTAATAGGCGCTTAAGCGTCCGTGGAATGCCGCGGTCAAATATCTGCCGATGGCCGCTCTGATCTGGCCGCTGTAGCGGTCACGGGGAACGTAAACCAGCACCGAAACATAGCGGCCGAAACGATCCCGCCGCGGCAGCACGCGTACGCGCGGCCGCTCGTCGAGATGAAGGATTTCCAATGCGAAGTGATAGAGCGACTCCTCATCGATCTGAAACAATTCGTCGCGAGGATACGTCTCAAGCACATTAACCAGCGCTTTGCCGGAATGGCTGGCCGGATCAAAGCCGGCGCGGCCGATGATGCGATCGATTTTCCGCCGCAGGTAGGGAATGCCGCGCGCCGGCTGCGTATAGGCCGTCGACGTGAACAGCCCGCAGAAGCGATGCTCGCCAATAAGCTTGCCGGCGCGGTCGAATCGCTTGACGCCGACATAGTCGATAGGCACGTGCCGATGCACGCGCGACCGCGCGCTCGATTTGGTGATGATCAGGAGCGTTTGTTCTTGAAGAAATGCGCGGACCGCAGAAGTGATAGTCACCGGTTTGTTCCAATGTTGTAGCAGCCGCACGCCGGAATCGCGCAGCAGGCCGAGGCCGGTCTCGAATACCGGTGCGAGGATTTCATCGTTGGTGAAGACGTAATCCCGCGCGCCAAGTAACGTGAAATTCTCCTCGGCCATCCAATGGAGAAACGCGACCGCTTCAACGATCTCCTCGCTCGCCAGCGGCGGCGGTTTTGTTTCCAATTCGGCGATGACATCGCGTACCCGCGTGAGCATCGCCTGCCAGTCTTGGACGCTGACGCGAACCTCGGCGAGAATGTCGTTGAGCGCATGCACGACCGCGGCGCGCTGTGCCGGATCATCGGCCTCATCGACATGGAAATGGATGAAGCTTTCGCGGCGCGCGTCGGGCGCGTGCGGAGCCTCGAACTCGACAAGCCGGCCCGCAGCGTCACGCCGTACCAGGAATACCGGGTGAACAAACGAGCGAATTTCGAGACCGCGGCTGTTGAGCTCGCCGACAACCGAATCCACCAGGAACGGCATGTCGTCATTGACGATTTCAAGCACCGCGACGCCGCGCGCGCCGGCGAGCGGCTCAAATCGTATCTTGGGAGCTCCGGGACGCCGCTCGGCAAGAAATGACCACGACTGCTCGGCGATGTTTGCCAGTTCCACCGCACCGCAGTGCCGCAAATCTTCGGGCGCCGCGAGGGCGAACAATTTGGCGACAAAAGCTTCAGGCACGGCGGACTTCCGCTCCGCCAAGAGCCTGGCGGCGGCCGCAACGAGCGCAAGGCCGCCACTTTGGTCGCCACCTGCTGGATTGGCTTGTCGGTTCATGTTTGCTCTGCTTACGATGCACAATAATACTAATCGTTCATGACAGTGGTCTGCTAGCAGCGCCTGTCTGCGTGTCCGTATCGCGCGGGGAGGCCGGCGGCGCACCGGTTTAACGAGAGCGGCAGCGAGAAATCATGCGTAAACGAAACAACAAAGCCGGCCGGAGCGCACAACGCCAGCGCCGGCCCGCGGCGGCAGATGATGATCGCAATATCACGGCGCTGAAGCTTAAGCCGGAAGAATTGACGCCGGAGATGGCGGCCTATTTCGCCAAATGCGAGGAAAAACTCGGCTTCGTTCCTAATGTGCTCAAGGCCTATGCCTTCGACATGCCGAAGCTCGCAGCCTTCGTCGCCATGTACAACGATTTGATGCTGGCGCCGTCCGGCTTGAGCAAGCTCGAACGCGAAATGATCGCGGTCGCGGTTTCGGCGCACAATCGCTGCTATTATTGTCTGGTGGCGCACGGTGCGACGGTGCGGCAATTGTCCGGCGATCCGCCGCTCGGCGAGCTCATGGTCATGAATTACCGGGCGGCGCGGCTGTCGGAACGCGAGCGCGCCATGCTCGATTTTGCCGTCAAGCTCACCGCCGAGCCTTGGCTCCTTGAGGAGGAGGATCGCGCGCGCTTGCGCCGCGCCGGATTTTCCGATCGCGATATTTGGGACATCGCCGCGGTCGCCGGCTTTTTCAACATGACCAACCGCGTCGCCTCCGCGACCGACATGCGGCCGAACAGCGTCTATCACGGTCAGGCGCGCTGAGTTGAAGGCCTTCAGTTTAGTACTGATGCACCGACAGATCACGGATCGTCGGCTTCTCGCCGTTGAGCGGATTCGCCGGATCCCAGGCGTAGCGCAGCGTCTCGAAGCGCATGGCGCGTGCGTCGATCATCAGGAGCCGGCCGACCAAGCCTTCGCCGAAGCCGACGATCTCCCGGATCACCTCAAGCGCCATCAGCGATCCGACCACGCCGGCAAGCGCCCCGAGCACGCCGGCTTCGGCGCAGGCTGGAACGCTGCCGGGCGGCGGCGGCTCCGGAAACAGGCACCGGTATGTGGGATTGGGCTTGCCGTCGGCACCGCGTTCGAACGCGCGGATGGTTGTGAGCGTGCCGTCGAATGTGCCAAGCGCCGCCGTAACCAGCGGCCTCTTGGCAAAAAAGCAGGCATCGGACACCAGATAGCGCGTGGCAAAATTGTCCGATCCATCGGCGACAATGTCGTAATTCTCGACCAGCGCCAAAGCATTGTCCGCGGCAAGCCGCAGATGATGCGGCCTCACCGAGACATTCGGATTGAGCCGCCGGATTGCCGCCGCCGCGGTCTCGGCCTTCGGCGCGCCGATGTCAGGCGTCGCGTGAATGACCTGGCGCTGCAAATTCGACAGCGTGACCGCGTCGTCATCGACGACGCCAAGCGTGCCGGCCCCGGCGGCGGCGAGATAGAGCAGCACCGGCGCGCCAAGCCCGCCGGCGCCGACCACAAGCACGCGCGCGCGGCGCAGCGCCGCCTGCCCCGGTCCACCAACCTCGCGCAGCACAATGTGGCGCGCGTAGCGTTCAAGTTCGTCGTCGCTGAGCATGCCGACAATATAGAGCCGGAGCCACGCCTCGGCGACTGGGCGCTAAACCGCGCGTTTTTTGCAGATTATCAGCCGCCGTCCAGCGCTTTCAGCGCGTCCGAACTGCGCGAGCCGCATTCGAAAGCTGTGCCAAGCGCGCGCGATGCCTCGCGCAGCGGGACTTGTTATTCAATCCGCAGAAGCGGACCTTATTTCGGTGGCAGTATCGCGACCGCCTCGACCTCGAACAAAGCGCCCGGGCGCGCCAGCTCCGGCACGCCGATGGTGGTACTGGCCGGCGGCGCGGAGGTGTTGACGTACTTGTCGCGGACCTCGCGGAATAGCGCGATATTCTTGCCGATGTCGACGATGTAGTTGTTCACTTTGACCACATGCTCGAAACCGGCGCCGACTGAGACGAGAGCCGCCTTCAAGTTCTGGAATGCGAGCTCCATCTGTTCGCGGGCATTGGCGCCCATCTTGCCGGATCTATCCATGCCGAGCTGGCCGGCGAAATAAACCAGGCGTCCCGGTCCGATCACTTCCACGACATGGCTGTAGCCCGGCGGCTTGGCGATTGTCTCCGGATTCGAGAAGTGAAGGTGGTTCGGCATGTCGGTGTCCTCCCAGTTGATGGCGCAAAGGCCTATTTGTTCTCAAACTTCGGCGGCCGCTTCTCGATGAAGGCCGCCATGCCTTCCTTCTGGTCGCGTGTCGCGAACAGCGAATGAAACACCCGCCGCTCGAAGCGCACGCCCTCGGCCTGCGACGTTTCGAAGGCGCGATTAACCGCCTCTTTTGCTGCCAGCACTGAAGGCAGCGACATCGCCGCGATGGTCGCAGCGACTTTGATTGCTTCGTCGAGCAGGCTTTGCAACGGCACGATGCGCGCCACGAGGCCGGCGCGCTCGGCTTCCTGCGCGTCCATCATCCGCCCGGTCAGGATCAAATCCATGGCTTTGGCTTTGCCCACCGCGTGCGTGAGGCGCTGAGTGCCGCCGATGCCCGGAATGATTCCAAGCTTGATTTCCGGCTGACCGAACTTGGCATTGTCGGCAGCGATGACGACATCGCATTGCATGGCAAGCTCGCAGCCGCCGCCGAGCGCAAAGCCAGCGACTGCGGCGACGACTGGCTTGCGCGCTTCGGCGACGCGATGCCACGTTCCGATGAAATCGCCAAGGAACGCGTCGGTGAAAGTCTTGCCGGCCATTTCCTTGATGTCGGCGCCGGCGGCAAAGGCTTTATCGGAGCCGGTGATGACGATGCAGCCAATATTGTTGTCGGCCTCGAACGTGTCGATCGCCTGAGCAAGTTCGCGCATCAACGCGCTGTTGAGCGCATTGAGCGCTTGCGGGCGATTGAGCCGGATCAAGCCGACGCGGCCGCGGGTCTCGACAATGACGTTCTCGCTCATGAGTCCTCTGGATTCCTGGCAAAAGTCATTTCTGGCACACCGGGCAATAGAAGGTCGAGCGGCCGTTCTGGACGATGCGCTTGATCGTACCGCCGCAGCCCTGAGTCCGGCATGGTTCGCCGGCGCGATCGTAAACGCGGAAGTGATGCTGAAACATGCCGAGCTCGCCATCGGTGAGCCGGTGATCGCGCAGCGATGAGCCACCGTCCTTGATCGCTTGCGTCAGCACCGCCTTGACACCGTCAACCAGCCGCGCGGCGCGTTCGTTCGGTGCGCCGTTGCGCCCGGCGAGCGTTGACGCTCGCCGCTTCGGCGACAAGTGGGCACGATGCAGCGCCTCGCAGACATAGATGTTGCCCAGCCCGGCGACGACGCGCTGATCCAGCAACGCTGCTTTGAGGCTCGTCTTTTTGCCACGGCAGGCTGCCGCCAGCATCGCGGCATCAAAGGCATTGCCGAGCGGTTCAGGACCAAGTCCGCGCAACAGCGGCTCAGCATCGAGCTCTTCGCGCGCAACAAGTTTCATCGAACCGAAGCGGCGCGGATCGTTGAACGTCACGCTCGCGCCGGAGGCCAAATGGAAGACGACGTGATCGTGGGCGAGGCGCTTGCTGCGCTCGTGATAGTAACGGCCGAGATGTTTGTCTGGTCGCTTATCTTTGCCGAGAAAGACGTGAAACGATCCGGACATGCCGAGATGCATGAGCAAGACGTCGCCCGACGATAAATCGACCAGCAGATATTTGGCGCGGCGGCCGACACCGATCACCTGTTTGCCGTGGAGCCGTTGCGCAAAGTCCTTCGCCAGCGGCCAGCGCAGATCGGGCCGCCGAACCTCGACGCGCGTGATGCGTTCGCCATCCATGGCCGCTTCGAGGCCGCGGCGGACCGTTTCCACTTCCGGAAGTTCGGGCATTGCTGCTTTAAGGCCGCCGCTGCAACGTGGTTAATTTCAAAGACATAGCCTGCTCCGGCGGGCCGCGCTATGGTTGCGCAGCGAGGTCGGCAGCGATGACAGAATCCGCCCAATTCGGCTCCAAACGGGTGCCGCTTGCGGCCAAGCAGGCGCTGGTCAACGACGTTTTTCACAGCGTCGCGCGCCGCTACGATCTCATGAACGACCTGATGTCGTTCGGGCTGCATCGGGCCTGGAAGGATGCGCTGGTGACGGCGGTTAATCCGCCGCGAGCGGCGCCGTTTGCGATGCTCGATATCGCCGGCGGCACCGGCGATATCGCCTTTCGCATTATCGAGGCCGGCGGCGCGCAGACCCGCGTCACCGTCTGCGATATCAATCCCGACATGCTTGAAGTCGGCCGCGAGCGCGCGTCGATGCATGGCGGCGACGACGTCGTTACATTCGCTGAGGCCAATGCCGAGACGCTGCCGTTTGCCGACCGCAGTTTTGACGCGGCGACGATTGCCTTCGGCATCCGCAATGTGCCGCGCATCGAACGCGCGCTGGCCGAAGCTTTCCGCGTGCTCAAGATCGGCGGCAAATTTGTCTGCCTCGAATTCTCGTCGGTGGACGTTCCGGCCGTCGACCGGCTCTATGATTTCTATTCGTTCAACGTCATTCCGGCATTGGGCCGGGTCGTGGCCGGAGACGCCGAATCCTACCGTTATCTGGTTGAATCCATCCGCCGCTTTCCCAAACCGCAAGCCTTTGCTGCAATGTTGCGCGCGGCTGGTTTCGGCCGCGTCTCGTTCCAAGCGATGAGCGGCGGCATCGTGATGTTGCACTCCGGCTGGCGTTTGTGATCTCGGCTCCTGCGCATCTCGTACGGCTCGCCCACGCCGGCTTCGTGTTCGCCCGCGAAGGCGTTTTCGGCATCATCGATCCGGTGGTGGCGCCGGTCGGGGCGCGCCCGCTCATACGAATGGCGCGGCTGTTGGAGCGGCACACCACTGGGCCGGCGGAAACGCGACTGTCGGTGGCGCTCACCAAGCTCGGCCCGAGCTATGTCAAGCTCGGGCAATTTCTCGCCACCCGACCCGACGTGGTCGGCGCCGCGCTGGCGCGCGATCTTGAGAGCTTGCAGGATCGCATGCCGCCGTTTCCCCAAGCCGAAGCCGAGGCGGCGATCGCCGTGTCCTTCGGCAAGCCGGTCGGGTCGGTTTTCGCAACCTTCGGCCCACCGGTTGCCGCCGCCTCGATTGCGCAAGTGCATCGGGCCACGGTTGTGACGGCAACCGGCAGTCGCGCTGTCGCCGTAAAGATTTTGCGCCCCGGCGTCGAGCGCCGCTTTCACGCCGATCTGGTCGCATTCACTTTTGCCGCGCAGCACGCCGAAAACGCCTCCGCCGAGGCCCGCCGGCTGCGCCTGATCGAGGTCGTCGACACGTTGCGCCGCTCGGTGATGGTGGAGATGGATTTTCGTCTGGAGGCTGCGGCGCTTTCCGAAATGGGGGAAAACACCAAGGCTGATCCCGATTTTCGCGTCCCGGAAGTCGATTGGGACCGCACCAGCAAGGAAGTACTGACGCTGGAATGGATCGATGCGACGCCGCTGTCAGACCGGGCGCGGCTGCAGACCAAGGGCTTCGACTTGGCGCAGCTGGCGCGCGCCCTTATTCAAACTTTCCTGCGCCATGCGCTGCGCGACGGCTTCTTTCACGCCGACATGCATCCGGGAAATCTGTTCGTCGATGACGAGGGCCGGCTGATCGCGGTCGATTTCGGCATCATGGGGCGGCTCGGGATCAAAGAACGCCTGTTCCTCGCCGAAATCCTGCATGGCTTCATCACCCGCGATTATTACCGCACGGCCGAGGTTCATTTCGAAGCCGGCTATGTGCCGACGCGGCATTCGATCGAAGATTTCGCGCAGGCGATCCGCGCCATCGGCGAGCCAATCCACAATCGCACCGCCGAAGACATTTCGATGGCCCGGCTGCTGGCGCTGTTGTTCGAGGTCACCGGCCTGTTCGATATGCGCACGCGGCCGGAGCTGTTGCTGTTGCAAAAAACCATGGTCGTGGTGGAGGGCGTGGCGCGCACGCTCGATCCCAAGCTCGACATGTGGCGCACGGCGGAGCCGGTCGTGCGCGAATGGATGGAGCGCCACCTCGGCGCCGCCGGTAAGCTCGAAAGCGCCGCACTTGGCGCCGCCGAACTCGGCCGCTTCGTCGGCAATGCACCGGGCCTCTTAACCCGCGGCGCCCGCGTGCTCGATCAGCTCGATGAAATGACGCGCGACGGGCTCGTGTTGTCGCCGCAGACCATCGCCGAACTCGACAAGACCGAAGCCCGGCGCGGCCGCTGGATGGTCGCGGCGCTGTGGATCATCGCGGCGCTCTTGCTGTGGTTCGCCCTGCGGCACTGATTGCGTCGATTTGATTGCACTGATTGCAATGCTGGCATTGTCCTGCTAAGCTATGGCTGAATAAGGGAAAAACCTTTTGGCCAGCCTGACTGTTCGCCAACTGGACGACACGCTGAAGAAGCTGCTGCGGCTGCGTGCGGCGCGCCACGGCCGATCCATGGAGGACGAGGTCCGGGTGATCTTGCGCGAAGCCGCGGCAGAAACCGACCATGGCGCCGCCGACCGGTTCGCGCCTTCCGCGGCGCCAAAACACAAGACCGCAACGCCGAGCGAAGACGGACCACGCATTCTCCTCATCATCGGCGGCGGCATCGCCGCCTATAAATCGCTCGATTTGATCCGACGCTTGCAGGAGCGCGGGGCGCGGCTGCGCTGCATCCTCACGCCGGCCGCACAGCATTTTGTCACGCCGCTTGCCGTCGGCGCGCTCACCGGCGAACGCGCTTTTATCGATCTGTTCGATCCGCAGAGCGAATTCGATGTCGGTCACATCCGGCTGGCCCGCGACGCCGATCTCATTGTTGTGGCACCGGCGACCGCCGACCTTCTCGCCAAAATGGCGGGCGGGCACGCCGACGATCTGGCGACCGCGGTCCTGCTGGCAACCGACCAGCCGATCCTGATCGCGCCGGCGATGAATCCGCGCATGTGGGCGGCCAAAGCAACCGCGCGCAATCTGGCGCAGCTGACCGCCGACGGCGTGCGCGTCGTCGGCCCCAATGCCGGCGAGATGGCCGAGCGCGGCGAAGCCGGGCTTGGGCGCATGGCCGAGCCGCTGGAGATCGCCGCGGCCGCCGAGAGCATCTTGCGGCGGGGCGCGGCGCTCGCCGGCAAACGCATAATAGTTACGTCCGGCCCGACCCACGAGCCGATCGATCCGGTGCGTTACATCGCCAACCGATCCTCGGGCAAACAGGGTCATGCCATTGCGGCAGCGGCAGCGGCGGCCGGCGCCGATGTCGTCGTGGTCAGCGGCCCGGTCAATCTGCCGGACCCTCCGGGCGTGGACGTCGTCAAGGTGGAGACCGCGCGCCAGATGTTCGACGCCGTCGAAGCCGCGCTCCCCGCGGATGCCGCCGTTTTCGCCGCCGCCGTGGCCGACTGGCGCAGCGAAAGCGAAAGCGCAAGCAAGATCAAGAAACAGCCGGAGCGGACGCCGACGCTCAAACTGACGGAGAACCCGGACATTTTATCCAGTGTCGCCCATCGCACATCCGGGCGCCCACGCCTGGTTGTGGGCTTTGCCGCGGAAACCGACGATGTCATCGCCAATGCCCGTGCAAAGCGGATGAAAAAAGGCTGCGACTGGATCGTCGCCAATGACGTCTCCGCCGAAAGCGGAGTAATGGGCGGCGACATGAACACCGTGCATCTCGTCACCGCAAGCGGCGTCGAATCATGGCCGCCGCAAGCCAAGGATCAGGTCGCGCGCAGGTTGATCGAGTGCATTGCCGCGACGCTCGACGGGACGAAGCGATGAACGCCGAGTTGCGTATCCTGCGCTTGCCGCACGCGGCCGATCTACCGCTGCCGGCTTATCAGACCGATCGCGCCGCCGGACTCGATCTCGTCGCTGCGGTGCCCGCCGGCGCCCCGGTTACGATTGCGCCGGGCGAGCGCGTGATGATCCCGACCGGCATCGCCATTGCTTTGCCGTCCGGGCATGAAGGTCAGATCCGCCCACGATCAGGCATTGCGCTTCGTCACGGCGTCACGGTGTTGAATTCACCGGGAACCATCGACGCCGATTACCGGGGCGAAATACAGGTGATCCTCGTCAATTTGGGCGCAGAAAACTTCGAGATTACGCGGGGAACCCGCATCGCCCAGATGATCATTGCCCCAATAATACAGGCCAAAATTATTGAATCGGGCCGCCTGGACGTGACCGGGCGCGAAGGCGGCGGTTTCGGTTCAACGGGGTAGAGCCAAATTCAAATACGCTTGAGCGACGCCCTACATGTGGCGAGAAATCGCGAGATTATTACCCGCACCCTCGAACCAATCCCAGTTACATAACGTTTATTCCGCTCAATGCCTCTATTGCCGCGTAAAGCAGTTCTCGCCGTCGCCGCAGTCATTGATGTCGCGATGCACGAGCATGGAAAGCCGATTTCCGCAAAAACGCTTGCGGCGCGGCACAGCTTGCCTCCCCGGCATCTGGAACCTGTGCTGCAGGCTCTGGTTCGCTGCGGAATCTTGAAAGGTATTCGCGGTCCGCGCGGCGGCTATGAGCTGGCGCGCGAGCGCCGCCGCGTTACGGTGAATGACATTTTGCAGGCCGCCGGCACAGTTGAGGAAAGCGATGAGCCTCAATCCGGCTCAGAGCTTGTGAAAAAAGTCGTACTGCCTGCAGTGGCCGCTGCCGAACGCGAATTCGGCGTAGCACTGTCGCGCATCAATGTCGAAGACCTCGTGCGCGACGCCCAGGTGCTTGGGGAGCAGCACCCCGAGGCACGCACCGCGGAGGCGCGGCGCTGAAATTTATTCGGCGGCATTCAAACGTTGTGTTCACGATCTGGACTCTTTCGGTGCGATTCCCCTTCGGTGCGATTCCCCTTAAGAGTAAATTTGCACGATTCGCGGGCTCGCTCGCGGCGGACCGGCCGGCGGGATGATGGGTTGAGGCCGGCAGAGGCAAAGGGGCATGCCGGACACGATCCGGACGAGCTGGGGCTGCCCGCAGGGGCGCGGCCGGGGAATTGGCCGATCGGCAACGGCAATCGGCACGCTGGTGTCATCGACGGCCAGTGCGGCGGAACAGTCCGCGCCGGCCTTACATCAGATCGCGCTTGATGCTCATCGCGGCTTTGCCCAGCATGAAATCGTTTTTCTGGCGCTGACGGCCGGCGCCGTATTGTTCGCCATCGTAACCGCGATTGTCTTGGTCCGAACCCGCCGGCACGCGGCTCGGCTCCACGCCTTGGTTCGCGACGAGACCGCCGCGTTGCGGGAGGAAGCCGATCGCGCCAAGGCGCTTCTGTTGTCCGAACCGCAGGTGGTGATTGATTGGCCCGCGGCGTCCAACGAACCCAGCATCGAGGGCGATCCGGCAGCGCTTGGGCTGCCCGGCGGGCAAGAGCTGCTGGTCTTGGATCGCTGGCTCGAACCCGGCAAGGCCGCCGCGATAGTGCGGGCTGTCGAGGCGCTGCGCACACGCGGTGAGCCGTTTTCAATGGCGCTGAGTACGCTTGCGGGACACCCGATCGAGGCGCAGGGCCGTGTGGTCGGCGGGCATGCTGTGATGCGGCTGAAAGATGCCGGCGGCATCAAGCGCGAACTTGTCGAATTACTCGAGCGCTACGAAAACCTGGCGGCGGAAGCTGTGGCGTTGCGGGCCGTGGTCGAGACACTGCCCTCGCCAGTGTGGACCCGAAACGCGGCCGGGCGGCTGACTTTCGTCAATGCGGCCTATGCCCAGGCGGTCGAGGCGAAGAGCGCCGCCGAGGCGGTCGACCGCCGCCTGGAGCTTCTCGACCAAGCGGCGCGCGAAAGCATTGCGCAGGCGCGACTTGCCGGCCACGCTTATTCCGGGCGGTTTCGCGCGGCCATTGGCGGCGCGCAGCGAACCTTGGACGTGCTCGATTTCGATACCGAAGCGGGCAGCGCCGGCATCGGCGTCGATGCGACCGAAGTCGAAACCATGCGTAGTGCGCTCACGCGGCTGGCGGACGCGCACCGCCGCACGCTCGATCAGCTTCCCACCGGCGTCGCCATGTTCGACGCTAGTCATAGATTGACGTTCTACAACGAGGCCTATCGCACACTGTGGAACCTCGACGCCGCATTTCTCGATCAGCGGCCCACCGATTCCGCCGTGATCGAATTGTTGCGCATTGGTCGCAAGCTCCCCGAGGAGCGCGACTTTCGCCAGTGGAAGTCGCAGTTGCACGAAGCCTATCGCGCCATCGAAGCAAAAGATCATACCTGGCATCTGCCGGACGGACGCACCTTGCGCGTGGTGACGACGCCCAATCCCGACGGCGGCGTGACTTATCTGTTTCACGATGTCAGCGAACGGCTGGATCTCGAACGCCGTTTCGAGGAACTGATCCACATTCAAGGCGAAACGCTCGATAAGCTCGCCGAGGGAGTCGCCGTTTTCGGCAGCGATGGCCGGCTGCGGCTGCACAACGCCGCTTTTGAGGCGATGTGGCGGCTGTCGTCGCGAGCGCTGTCCGACCGGCCGCACGTCGAGAAAATCTCCGCGTTATGCCAGCCGCTGCACGGCGATGCGCCGGCGTGGCGGGCTTTGCGCGAAGCGGCCACCGCGATCGAAAGCCGCGAAGCGACGCTCGGCCGCATCGAGCGGCGTGACGGCAGGGTGATTGACTGCAGCACGGTGCCGCTGCCCGATGGCGCGACTCTGGTGACGTTCCATGACGTGAGCGATTCAGTCAACGTCGAGCGGGCGCTGCGGGAACGCAATGAGGCACTGGAAGACGCCGACAAGATCAAGGTCGACTTCGTCCATCACGTCTCCTACGAGCTGCGCTCGCCGCTCACCAATATTATCGGCTTCGTCCACCTCCTCGGTGACCCGGCGACCGGTCCTTTGACCGAGAAACAGCGCGAATATCTCGAATACATCACCGTCTCGACCAATACATTGTTGGCGCTGATCAATAATATTCTCGATCTAGCGACTATCGATGCCGGACGAATGCAGCTCGAGCTCGCTTCGGTCGATATTCGAGAAACTATGATGGCCGCGGCTGAAGGCGTCCAAGACCGCACCGTCAGCGGCGGCGTCACGCTGGACATCAAAGCGCCGTCCAATATCGGCAGTTTCGTCGCCGACAAGTTGCGCCTGCGTCAGATCCTGTTCAATCTTTTGGCGAACGCCTTGAATTTTTCTCCGCCCGGCTCAACCGTCACCTTGCATGCCGAACGCCGGCATGACGCCATCGTGTTCTCCGTGACCGACACGGGTCCCGGCATCCCGTCGGACATGCTGGAAAAAGTGTTCGACTGGTTCGAAACCCATTCGCTCGGCTCCCGCTACCGCGGGCCCGGCATCGGGCTTTCGCTGGTCCGGTCGTTTGTAGAATTGCACGGCGGCGAGGTGACGATCACTTCTGCCCTGGGACAAGGCACCACCGTCACATGTACCTTCCCCCTCGCCGAAACCGCCAACCTGACGGCGGCGGAGTAGCGGGACCGCGATGCTTTTGACAGCGCCCCGGGGCGCAAGCTTTACCGTGACATTGCCGGATGAAGAGGCGACGCGGCGCTTGGCGACGGACCTCGCGGGCGCGCTGGAACCCGGCGATCTCGTCACGCTGTCCGGCGATCTCGGCGCCGGAAAGACGATGTTTGCGCGCGCGCTCATTCGCCATCTCGCCGGCGACGAGACGATCGAAGTGCCGAGTCCGACTTTTACATTTGTGCAAAACTACGAGCTGCCGCGCTTCACGCTCGTCCATGCCGACCTATACCGGGTGAGGAGCGCCGCCGAGCTTGCCGAACTCGGCTTCGACGATGTGCCGGACGGCGCGGTGGTCCTGATGGAATGGCCCGACCGTGCCGCGGGAGCATTGCCGGCCGACCGGCTCGATATCGCCTTCACCCTTGCGCCCAGCGCCGGGCCCAATGTGCGCCAGGTCCGCTACACCGGCTATGGCGCCTTCGCCGTGCGGGCCGAACGAATCGCGTTGGTGCGCGGCTTCATCGACGAGACCGGAATTGGCGAGGCGCGACGGCGGCGCATGCAAGGCGATGCGTCGACGCGAATCTTCGAGCGGCTCACCGCGGGCAATCGGACTGCCGTTCTCATGAACGCGCCGCGGCGGCCCGATGGTCCGCCGGTTCGCGACGGCAAGCCGTACAGCGCGATCGCGCATCTTGCCGAAGATATCGTGCCCTATATCGCGCTCGCCGCGGGATTGCGCCGCATCGATCTCTCCGCCCCTGAAATCCTGCACGCCGATCTCGATCATGGCCTGATCCTGATGGAGGACTTGGGCGACGAGCCCATCGTCAGCGGTAACCCTCCGGCGCCTGTTGAAATGCGATACGCGACCGCCGTCGATCTTTTGGCTTCGCTCCACGCACGCAATCTGCCGAACCGGCTGCCGGTCACGAGCGCGCTCGACTATCGTCTGCCTCGCTATGACATCGGTGCTCTTCTGATTGAAGCCGAGCTGCTGCTCGATTGGTACCTCGTTAGCGCCGGCGCGCCTGTGGGCGAGGCGGCACGCACCGCATTCGTGACCTTGTGGCGCAGTGCGTTGGAACCGGCGATGGAAGCGCCGGCGACTTGGGTGCTGCGCGATTATCATTCGCCCAATCTGCTATGGCTGCCGGAGCGCGAGGGGATCGCCCGCATCGGCCTGGTCGATTTTCAGGATGCGTTGATCGGACCCGCAGCCTACGACGTTGCTTCGCTGCTGCAGGACGCGCGCGTCGACGTTCCTGAGAACATGGAAATGAACCTGCTCGGGCGTTACGTGCGCGCGCGCCTAAGCCACCATCGCAGTTTCGACACCGGCGGCTTCACGCTCCTTTACGCCACATTGGCGGCGCAGCGCGCGACGAAGATCCTAGGCATTTTCGCCCGGCTGCGGCGGCGGGACGGCAAGCCGCAATATCTGCGGCACATGCCGCGGTTGTGGGGCTACTTACAACGATCCCTGGCTCATCCAGCACTCGCGGCGCTCAAAGGCTGGTATGCCGCAAATGTGCCATCTCCGGATGGGCTATGATACGGCGATTCGGGCTGACATTAGGCTGGATGGGGCAGCGCGATGATGCCGAAAAGCGCGATCGTATTGGCGGCCGGCCTTGGCACGCGCATGCGGCCGTATAACGGCCATGTGCCAAAGCCGCTGGTGACCGTCGGCGGGCGATCGCTGATCGATTACGGCCTCGATCGGCTGGCGGAAGCCGGCGTCGAACGCGCGGTTGTCAATGTGCATCATCTTGCCGACGCCGTGGAACGGCATCTGGCGGCGCGCAAACGTCCCCGCATCATCATCTCCGACGAACGCGAAAACCTCCTTGGCACCGGCGGCGGCATCGCCAAGGCGCTGCCGCAGCTCGGCGATACGCCGTTCTTTCTGGTCAATTCCGATACGCTATGGCTGGACGGCGTTAAGCCCAACTTCGCTCGCCTGGCGGAAAGTTTCGACGCGAACGAAATGGATGCGCTTTTATTGTTGGCTCCGAGCGTCGGCAGCCTCGGCTATCAAGGGCGTGGCGATTACAGCATGCTCGCCGACGGGCGGCTGCGGCGGCGCGGCGAACACGAAGTAGCGCCGTTCATCTATGCCGGCGCGGCTATCCTTTCGCCAGCGCTGTTCGCGGACGCCCCGCAAGGCGCGTTCGCGCTGACCCGCTTGTTCGATCGCGCCGCCGCCGCAGGACGACTGATCGGCTTACGCCTCGACGGCATCTGGATGCATGTCGGTACGCCGGAAGCGGTCGCCGCGGCAGAGGCGGCGCTCGCAGCAACGGCATAAGCTCTGCTAGACTGTCGCGGCAATTTCCGCGATCCCCACATGGCTCAGCGCGTTTTCAACATTCCGGCGTCGGCGCCGTTTTTGCCGACGCTGATCGAGGCACTGCACGACGGCAAGTTCGGCTTCGATTTTGCCGACGATCCGCTAGCGCTTTCTTCGGCGACGCTCTATCTGCCGACGCGCCGCGCCTGCCGACTGATGCGCGAGGCGTTTCTTGACCGGATTCGCGGCGACGGAGCAATCCTGCCGCGCATCGTCGCCATCGGCGATATCGATGAAGACGAGATCGCCTTCGCCGAGAGCGCGGCCGCCGGCATCGCCGCAGATGCGCTGGCATTGCCGCCGGCGCTGGGCGGGCTTGAACGCAAGCTCCTGCTGACGCGTCTGGTGATGGCGTGGTCGCAATCGCCGGAAGTCCACGGCACGACCGGAACGCCGCTCGTGGCGCAAACGCCGGCAGCGGCTTACGCTTTGGCGGACGACCTCGCCCGGCTCATGGACGACATGACAACGCGTAACGTGTCGTGGGAGCGGCTAGACGAGCTGGTGCCGGACGAGTTCGACACGTTTTGGCAGCTCACGCTGCGCTTTTTGCAGATCGCGCGCGAACGCTGGCCGGAGGTTCTGCGCGAAGCGCAAGCGATGGAACCGATGACGCGCCGCGACGCGCTGATCAAAGCCGAGACGGCGCGGCTCGCCCGCAAACCCGGTGGGCCGGTGATTGTCGCCGGCTCGACCGGATCGATTCCCGCAACCGCCGACTTGATCGCCGCCATTGCGCAGCTGCCGCACGGTGCTGTGGTGCTGCCGGGGCTCGATACCGATCTCGACGAAGACAGCTGGCGGCTGATTGCAGGCGACGAAAGCAAGGGCTTGGCTCCGGCGCCGGGACATTCCCAATTCGCGATGCAAGCGCTGTTGGCCCGCATGGGGGTAAAGCGCGACGCGGTGGTCGCCTTGGCTTCCGCGCGCGGTCGCGAACGGCTGATCTCGGAGGCCCTGCGCCCCGCGGACGCAACCGAAAAATGGCGCGCCAATGCTGCCGATGCCGGCTTCACTGCACACATGACGGCGGCGCTGCAGAACGTAAGCATGATCGAAGCGGCCAATCCCGAGGAAGAAGCACTCGCCATCGCGGTGGCCCTGCGCGCGGCGGTGCAAGAGCAGAAGACCGCCGCTCTCGTCACTTCGGATCGCAGATTGGCGCGCCGCGTCGCCGCCGCACTCGGTCGCTGGAATATCACCGCGGAAGACTCAGGGGGCGAAGCGCTCGCCGATACGTCGGCGGGTGTTTTTGCCCGGCTGGCCGCGCTCGCCGCGCTGTGCGGCGCCGCCCCGGTCGATTCGCTGGCTCTGCTCAAACATCCGCTGCTGCGCCTTGATTTCGAGCGGCGCGAGCGGGCGATCGCCACACTTGAACGCGCAATCCTGCGCGGACCGCGCCCGCGTCCCGGAACGCGGGGCTTGGCGGGAGCGCTGGAGAGTTTTCGCTTCCAGCTTGGCAAATTCCACCGCCGCGAAGCGAGCGAACTGCATCCGTCGGATCACCGTACGACGCTAACTGACGATGCGCTCGCCGAGGCAACCGAGCTGGTCGCGCGGCTCGCAACCGCGCTTGAGCCGCTCGAAGCGATGGACGACGCCCGCTACCCGCTTGCAGAGTTTGCGCGGCGGCATCGCGCCGTGGTCGCCGCGCTGTCGAAACAGCACGATGCGGCGGCGGCGTTTATCGGTCCAGGGGGAAGGAACCTCGCGGACGCGTTCGACGAACTCGCGGCCAGCAGCGCCGCAGCGCAGGTGCAGCTTGTGAAATCCGAGTATGTGGAATTGTTCAAGGCCCTGCTCATGGGAAAAGTCGTGCGGCAGGCCACCGGGACCGGCGCTCAGGTGCGCATTTTCGGTCTGCTCGAAGCGCGGCTCACCGAGAGCGACCGCGTCGTGCTCGGCGGCCTGGTCGAGGGCAGGTGGCCGCCGGAGACCAGTTCCGATGCCTGGCTCAGCCGCCGGATGCGCCTTGCGCTTGGACTCGATCTGCCGGAGCGGCGCATCGGGCTTAGCGCTCACGATTTCGCCCAGCTCGTCAACGCCCGCGAAGTGGTGCTCAGCCGCGCTGCGAAGATCGGCGGCGCGCCGGCGATGCCGTCGCGTTTCGTCCAGCGCCTTGCGGCGCTGGCGGGTGCCCGCTGGGACGAGGTGGTGACGCGCGGCGATCGTTATCTGTCCTGGGCGCGGCAACTGGACCGGCCCGAGCACATCGCGGCGGCGCCGCAGCCCGCGCCCACGCCGCCGCGCGCGGCGCGGCCGAAAAGTTTGTCGGTCACCGAGATCGAGGACTGGCTGCGCGATCCGTATACGATTTACGCCAAACATGTGTTGCGGCTGCGCCCGCTCGATCCTGTCGACACCGAACCTGGCGCCGCCGAGCGCGGCAGCATCATTCATGCGGCCATCGCCGAATTTACCCAGACCTACGTCAAGGAGCTGCCAGCCGACCCCATCGGCGCGCTGATTGCGCTGGGCGAGCCGCGCTTTGCCGCATTGGAAGATTTTCCCGAGGCCCGCGCGTTCTGGTGGCCGCGATTCAGGCGCATTGCGCACTGGTTCGCGCGTTGGGAGACCGAGCGCCGCGCGGCTATCGCTGCGCTCACCGCCGAGACCGACGGCAAGATCGAGATCGCGCTGCGCGACGGCACGTTCAGGCTCCGCGGCCGCGCCGATCGCATCGAACTTTGCCGCGACGGCCGCTATATCATCCTTGATTACAAGACCGGCGCGGCGCGGACCGAAAAGCAGGTGCGCACGGGACTGGCCCCGCAGCTCACCTTAGAAGCGGCGATGCTGCGCGATGGCGGCTTTGGCGGTATCGCAGCCGGCGGCTCGGTCGCCGAACTGCTCTACGTGCAGTTAAGAGGCGGCGACCCCGCCGGCAAACTTAAACCGATCCAATTCAAGGACGGCACCCCGGACAGCCAGGCCGATCGTGCTTTGGCCAAGCTGACCCAGCTCGCGCAGCATTTCGACGACGACAAGACGCCGTATCGCTCGCTCATCCATCCGATGTGGCGCACGCATTATGGCGACTACGATCATCTCGCACGCGTGAGGGAATGGTCGAGCTCGGGCGGCGTGACGGATGATTTTGTTGGTGGCGAATGATCAAGCCGGACATCATCCCGCTTCAGATTCGTGATTTGCAGCGCGCCGTCGCCGACCCCGCGGTCTCGGCCTGGGTCGCGGCCAATGCCGGATCGGGCAAGACGCATGTCCTGGCGCAGCGCGTCATCAACCTCCTCTTGGAAGGCGTCGAGTCCGAGAAAATTCTCTGCATAACCTTCACCAAGGCGGCCGCCGCCAATATGGCCAAGCGCGTGTTCGACACGCTCGCCGAATGGACCACGCTTGACGACGCCGCGCTCGACGAGGCGATCAGTTCCGGCTCCGAGATCGAGCCCGACGCCCCCCGTCGCGCTTTGGCGCGGCGTTTGTTCGCCCGGGCGCTGGAGACACCCGGCGGGCTGAAAGTGCAGACGATCCATGCGTTCTGCACGCAGCTTCTGCACCAGTTTCCCTTCGAGGCCAATGTCGCCGCGCGTTTTGACGTGCTCGATGAGACCGAACAGACGCAACTTTTGGAGCGATTGACGCTCGATCTCTTGCTCGAGGCGGCGCGAACACCGCAGAGCCCGATCGGCTGTGCTTTGGAAGTCGCCATCACCGCAGCGTCCGATCAGAGCTTGCGCGACGCCATCCGGACAGCGATCAGCGCGCGCGAGGCCGTCGCGCGCTGGGTCATCAATACTGGCGGCGTGGAGGCGGCAATCGCTGCGATGTCGCGCCAGCTTGGCCTTGAGCCTGGCGAAACCCGCGACAGCGTCGAGGACGGGTTCTTCACTGGCTCGCTTATCGCGCCTTCGGCATGGCCGGCGGTCGCCGCCGCGTTTGAACAAGGCGGCAAGAGCGATCGCGACCAAGCGCGCCGGTTTCGGCAGCTTGCCTCATTGTCGGGATCCGACCACGTCGAGGCCTATCTCGACATTTTCTGCACGGCCAGCGAGCGCACGGCGCGGCGGTCGATCGCTACGCAGGCCATCAAAGATAAGGACTTGGTTGAACGGCTCACGGCCGAACAGGCGCGGGTCTGTGCACTATTGGAGCGGCTTCGCGCCGTGATTTGCCGGGATCGCTCGGCCGCGCTGCTCACCATCGTGCACGAGATTCTGCGGCACTATCAAAGCGAGAAGGATCGCCGCGGTCTCGTCGATTACGACGATCTGATCGACAAGACGCTCGAGCTTCTCAGCAATGTCGACGCCGCCTGGGTTCATTACAAGCTCGACTTCGGCGTCGATCATCTTCTGATCGACGAGGCGCAGGACACCAGCAGCAAGCAATGGCAGATCGTGCGCCGCCTGGTTGCCGAATTCACCGCCGGCGCGGGCGCGCGGCCCGCGACGCGAACCGTGTTCGCGGTCGGTGATGAGAAGCAATCGATCTATTCATTCCAGAACGCAGCGCCGAAGGAATTTGCCGAAATGCGCCGTTACTTCGAGCGCACGCATCAAGCCGGCCGGCGTAGCTTCGTGTTTCGCGAGTTCAAGCATTCGTTCCGTTCCGGAGCAAACATCCTTGCCGCCGTCGATGCCGTCTTCAGCGACAAAGCCATTGCAGCGAGCGTCTCGTCCGATGCCGACGGATTTCCCCCGCACATCGCGCTGCCCGCCGCGCCTCCCGGTCTGGTCGAGATCTGGGAGCCGGTCGAACCGGAGAAAAGCGCCGAGATCGATGGCTGGGACGCCCCGTTCGATCAGGTCAGCGAGACCAGCCCGCGGGTGCGACTGGCGCGGCGGATCGCGCACGCCGTGCGGCGGCTCGTCGAAAGCCGCGAGCCGGTCGGGACGGAGGGTCGAGCCTTGCGCTATGGCGACGTCCTGGTGCTGGTGCGCCAGCGCGGCGAATTGTTCGAGGCCATCATCCGCGCCTTGAAAAATGAAAATGTCGAGGTCGCGGGCGCCGACCGCCTCATGCTCACCGAGCATATTGCGGTCATGGACTTGATGGTGCTTGCCGACGCGCTGCTCTTGCCCGACGACGATCTCGCGCTTGCCACGGTATTGCGCAGTCCGTTGTTCGGTTTCAGCGACGACGATTTGTTTGCGCTGGCTTGGGATCGCGGGTCACTGCCGCTGCGTACCGCGCTCAGCCGCAGAGCCGGCGAGACGCCGCTGTTCGCGGGGGCGGCGGCCCTCCTCGGTAAGCTCGCCGAATTGGCCAAGCGCGAGACGCCGTTCGATTTTTACGCGCAGGTTCTTGGCGCCGGCGGGGCCAGACGCCGCTTTCTCGCCCGCCTCGGCCCTGAGGCCAACGATGCGCTCGATGAGTTTCTCAACCTGGCGCTTGAATATGAACGCCGCGAGACGCCATCGCTGCAAGGTTTTCTCGCCTGGCTGCGCCAGGCGCGCGCGGAAGTGAAGCGCGACATGGAGATCGCCCGCGACGAGGTGCGCGTCATGACCGTTCATGGCGCCAAGGGTCTTGAAGCGCCGCTGGTGATCTTGGCCGACACCATGACCCCGCCGGCCGGACCGCGGCAGCCGCGGCTGCTCACGCTCTCCGGCAGTGCCGTGGTCTGGGCCGGGAAAAAAGCCGACGACTCGTCTGCCATGGCAAGCGCGCGGCAGGCGGCGCTCGCCGGGGCGCGCGACGAATATCGCCGGCTCCTCTATGTGGCGATGACGCGTGCCGCGGACCGGTTGATCATTTGCGGCGCCGACGGCGAAAGAAGGCGGCCGGACGGTTGCTGGTACGACCTCGTCCGTGCGGCGCTCGATCCGCAGTTGGTCGAAGAGACCGATGACGGTGAGAAAGTTCTGCGCTTCCGCCCGACGGCGGCAGAGCCCGCGCCATTGGCGCCGCCGGGCGCACCGGCCAAGACCGCAGAGCCGGAATTGCCACCGTGGCTGCGGCAGGCCGCGCCCGTTCAAGCGCCTCGGCCCGTGCCATTGGCGCCCTCCTCAGCTTTTGACGAGGAGATCGGACGGGCAGTGCCGGGCGACGCGGGCGATCGGCAGAAGGCGTTGCAGCGCGGACAGGTCGTGCATCGGCTCATGCAGTCGCTGCCTGACATTGCGCCAGCGGCGCGCAGGTCGGCGCTCGAGCACTATCTCGGCAACGCTGCCCGGGACCTTTCGCCGGACGAGCGCGCCGAAATCGCCCGGCACGTTCTCGCAATTCTTGAGGACGACAAATTTGCGAACGTCTTTGCCGCGGGAAGCCGGCCGGAAGTGCCGATCGTCGGTCGAATTTCGCGGCCGGATTGCGAACCCATTCTTATCGCCGGGCAAGTGGACCGGCTGATCGCCACCGAGGAGGCTGTCCTCGTCGTCGACTACAAGACCGACAGCCTCGTGCCGGGCCGCCTGGACGACGTGCCGCCCGCCTATATTGCGCAGTTGACGCTCTATCGAGCGGTCCTGACGCGAATTTATCCGGGCGAAAGTGTACAGGCGGCGCTCATTTTCACGGCCGGTCCGCTTTTGCTGGAAATTCCCGCGTCAACCCTGGATGCCGCGCTCGAAACTCAGTTCGAGCGCCACGGAACGCAGCGCTGTCACGCTCCGGTGAGCGCGGCTTGACGCCCAAGCAACGCATTCATACGTTCAGCGCCCGATTCATTTGGGCAGCCGATTCTGCGCTTTTCCCCAGAACCGACGACTCCCTGAAAGACGAGGTATTCCATGGTCGAGAAGGTAACCGATGCCACGTTTGAGAAGGACGTGCTCAAGGCGAGCGGTCCTGTCGTCGTTGATTTCTGGGCGGAATGGTGCGGCCCATGCCGAATGATCGCCCCTGTGCTTGAAGAGATTTCCAACTCACTCAATGGCAAGGTGAAGATCGTCAAGCTCAATGTCGATGAGAACCCCGGCATAGCGGCGAAATACGGGATCATGTCGATTCCGACCTTGATGCTGTTCAAGGACGGCCAGCTGGCATCGCGCCAGATCGGCGCGCAGCCGAAGCAGAAGCTCGAGCAGTGGATTAGCGGCTCGATCTGATTTGCTGGTTGTCTTGACTAAGCGGGTAGCGTCGCCCTTTTCCGCCTCGTCATTGCGAGGAGCCCCGACGGGGGCGACGAAGCAATCCAGAGGCGCATAGCGCAAATAAAGTATGGATTGCTTCACTAGCGCTCGCAATGACGCGCGCGCCGTTGTCCTAATGCCGGAAATGCCTAGTCCTGGTGAAAACCATGGCGATGCCATGGGCGTCGGCGGCCGCGATCACTTCATCGTCGCGCATCGACCCGCCGGGTTGGATCACAGCGGTCGCGCCGGCTTCGATGGCGACGAGCAAACCGTCGGCGAACGGAAAAAAAGCGTCGGAAGCGACCACCGACCCTGTGGTAGCAGGCTCTTTGCGTCCAGCTTCGTGTGCGGCGTCCTGCGCCTTGCGCGCCGCGATGCGCGCGGCATCGACGCGGCTCATCTGGCCGGCGCCGATGCCGACCGTCGCCAAGTCTTTGGCATAGACGATCGTATTCGACTTCACGTGCTTGGCGACACGGAATGCGAAACGTAAATCGCGCAATTCGGCATTGGTCGGCGCGCGCCGAGTCACCGGCCGCAAATCCATGTCGTCGACCACCGCATTGTCGCGGGTCTGCACCAGAAGTCCGCCGGCAACCGTCTTCTCCGTCAAGCCGGCGGCGCGCGGATCGGGCAGTCCGCCGGCAAGCAGAAGCCGCAAATTCTTCTTCGCTGCAACAAGCGCGATCGCCTCCTCGGTCGCATCCGGAGCGATGATCACTTCGGTGAAAATCTCGGTAATGGCGCGCGCCGCCTCGGCATCGAGCGTGCGGTTGAGCGCGACGATGCCGCCGAATGCCGAAGTACGGTCGCAGGCAAAGGCCCGGCGATAGGCATCGACCAGACTTTCCGCCTCCGCCACGCCGCAGGGATTGGCGTGCTTGATGATGGCGCAAGCGGCGGTGCGACCCGGATCGAACTCGGCGACGCATTCATAGGCCGCGTCGGTGTCGTTGATGTTGTTGTAGGAGAGCTGCTTGCCCTGAACCTGGCGCGCGGTGGCGACGCCAAAGCGCGGCTCGGGCGTACGATAGAACGCCGCCGACTGATGCGGGTTTTCACCATAACGGAGCGCTTCCACGAGGCGGCCGCCAAACGCGCGATAGTCAGGCGCGATCTCCTTGATCGCACCGGCGAACCAATTGGCAATCGCCGCATCATAGGCAGCAGTGCGCGCATAGGCCTTGGCGGCGAGCCGGCGGCGCAGCGCCAGGCTCGTGCTTCCACTATGGCGTTTGAGTTCCTCGATCAGCGCGGCGTAATCGTTACCGTCCACCAACACCGCAACATCGTCGTGGTTCTTGGCGGCGGCGCGGATCATCGCCGGGCCGCCGATGTCGATGTTCTCGATGCAGGCGGCAAAATCGCCGCCGCCGGCGACGGTCGCTTCGAACGGATAAAGATTCACAACCACAATATCGATCGGGCGGATTTTGTGCGCCCGCATGGCTTCGATATGTTCGGAATTATCACGTCTTGCCAAAAGTCCGCCGTGCACCGCCGGATGCAGCGTCTTGACGCGGCCGTCCATCATTTCCGGAAAGCCGGTGAGCTCGCTGACATCGAGCACTTTCAATCCGGCATCGCTGAGAATCTTGCGCGTGCCGCCGGTCGAAATCAGCTCAATCCCGAACCCGGCGAGCGCACGCGCGAAATCCACGACGCCGGATTTGTCCGAAACCGAAACCAGCGCGCGCGAAGCGCGGCGCAAATTGTCGCTCATCGTGCTCCTATATGTGTTCCATTTGTTTGATCGGAACAACTCTCATAACGGCAGCCTTATAATGGCAGTCTTATAAGGGCAGTCTTGGTTCCTCCTCGTCCGGCTGTCGGGCCCCGCCATTCGCGCCGGCTGGCGGATAGGCTTGCAGCAACCATTGGACGCGCGCAGCGTTGCGCGCATGTCCGCGGATAACGAGTTGCAAGGTTCGGCGCGGACCCTCGCTTCCAGCAAGATAGACGCTGTCCTCGAGCTCGACCTGGTCGTGATACGCACTGAACGTCCACACTTCCTTGTTCGGCGTTATCAGCATTACACCATGCCCGTCGGTCAAGCGTGTCGCTCTCACCGTGGGATGAAGGTGGAAGCGAATGGCGAATTCGTCGCGCGTGCTGCGCAGGCGTGGCTCGCCGTCGGCGTCCAGGAAAATGTCCTCACCTTCGAGCCGCATACCGTCGGTCGACAAGACCAAAACGCGCTCGTGGAGAATACCAAAGCGCGTGGCATAGCCGTCGTGCATCGCGCGCAAAGCGATCGTATCGGGACTCTCCTCGCGGTTCACCGTCACGCGCGTTGGTCCGCCGACAATCGGGGAGCCGCCGAGCATGCGCCGAAAGGTGGCCAATTCGACAAAGCGCGCCGAAGAGGCGTCGTTGAATGTCACCGTTGAGTGGGCGGCCGTGGCGCGCGCGATCGGGCGCCAGTTTTCGCGGCCGATCGCCGGCATGCCGCAATTGACGACGATCAGGCTCTGCCGTGGCGAGGAGAACTCAAACGACAAGCACCCGGCGTGGGCGTCGAGACTCATCTCGATCGGCGGGGCGCATCCGGTATCGACAACGGCAACGGCGCCGCCCGCTGCCAACCGCTGATAGCCCGAATAGGGCGCATTGGCGAATGGCGCGCCGCGGGCCTCGTCATAGGCCAATAGCGTCAGCAGCAAATCGGCGGGGGTCGCGCCCATGCCGTTGAAATGCGCGAAAGTGCCTTCGGAATGGCGGAAGAAGCGCAGCATGGGCATCATGCGGTCGATCGCATTCTGCAGCGCTTGTGGCGGTGCGATATTTCGCGAGGCAAAGGCTTGGCGCAACGGCAACAAGTCCAGCAAAATTTCAATCACCGCGCCGGGATCGCGGCTGGTATGCCCGCCGTCGGGAAGGATCTGCCGTTCGAGTTCGCCTTTGAGGCGTTCAGTCGTCGATTTGATATGACGCGCCTGGCCGGCAATGCAGAGCGCGGCATAGCTTAGTGCAATCACGGCCTGCAAGCGCGCGACGCCGCGCCGCGCATCGCCGGCGGTGTGGCGAAGATAACGGACCTGACGCAGTAGGCTCCGCAGATACCGCCGATAAAAGCGCACATCGGCGTCCTGCAACACCAGAGTCGACTGGCTGAGCCAGGAGATGATGCGGCGCGCCAGCACGTCCGGACGCCACGCGACCGAGTGCCAGGCACCCTGGAATGAAATCCACTCGTCGACCAGTGCGCGCGCATTGGCGCGTGTGATTCCAGATTCGGCCGCGCGCAAATGGCGAAGCCAGCCGAAGCCGAGCAAGGCCGCAGCCCATTCGTTCGACGGCGGCTCCATCTCGAAGATCGAGCGCCGGTCGCACACCACGACCTTTCCGGCAAAAGCAAAGCGCCCGGAATAGATTTCGGTGGCCCGGGTTGCGTCGGCGGTGCGCAGATCCTGCGGCGCGATTACGAGGCGGTCGGACTTGAGCGGCGTGAACGGCCAGCGAAACAGCGGGTGGCCATTGGCGCGGCCGGCGATGCGCCGCAACGCGCCGCGAAGCAGAAGCCAAGAGAGCTTCGCATGGTTCGCGACCGCAATGCGCGACATCGGCTTCGCTCGCCCTCTCTGCACACCCCTCCCGCGCGACCATAACGAAACGCTCGCGCCCCGGCCAATGGTGGGCCAAACTCTTAGGTTTACTGGTCTTTTAGCAGCCGGGCGGCATAGAAACCATCGATCCCGGCAAACCGCGAATCGCTATCGGCAAAGTGGCACGGCAAGGTTCGCAGGTCGCCATCTTTGCTGATGAACTCCGCGCAGCCGAAGACTTCGGCAGCAGCAATCGGCGCGCGCCGCGCCTTGGGCGCGCGCGCGAGCAGATCGGCGACAATCGCTTCATTTTCGTCCAGCTCAAGCGAACAGGTGCAGTAAACGAGCGTCCCGCCAGGCTTGGTCAGAGCGAGTGCGCGATCGAGCAAGCGGCGCTGCAACCCGGAAAGTTTGACGATGTCGTTTGCGTCCTTGAGCCACGGCACGTCGGGATGGCGGCGAATAGTCCCGGTCGCGGAGCACGGCGCGTCCAGGAGCACGGCATCAAACGGCTCGGCGGACCATTCCTCGACATCCGCGGCGACGATTTCGGCCTTGAGCGCAAGCCGCGCGAGATTGTCGCGCAATCGTTGCAACCGCGCTCGCGCACGATCGACCGCGGTCACGCTGGCGCCGGCGAGCGCCAGCTGCGCGGTCTTGCCGCCCGGCGCCGCGCAGAGATCGGCGACCCGCCGGCCGCGGACCTCGCCGAGGAGCCGCACCGGCAGCGATGCTCCGGCATCCTGAACCCACCACGCGCCCTCGGCAAAACCAGGCAGCGCGCTCACCGCGCCGGCCGCAGCCACGCGCACCGAACGGGTCGGGAGTACGCGGCCGCCGAGCTTTCCTGCCCAATATTCCGGATCACTTTTGACGGTGAGGTCGAGCGCCGGCTCGCTGCGATTGGCAGCGGCGATGGCGCGCGCGGTCGCCGCGCCGTAAGCCGCGGTCCAGCGCGTCATCAGCCAATCCGGTGTGTCGAGCGTCGATGTATCGAACGCGGCGAGGCGCGCGGCGCCTTCCCGCGCCACGCGCCGCAACACGGCATTGATCAGACCGGCAAATCCGGCGGCGCGCCGATCGGCTTGCGCCAGCCGGACGGAAACGTCGACGGCGGCATGATGGGGTACATTGAGAAAAAGAATCTGCGCCGCGCCGATGAGCAGTGCGATCTCGACCCGCGGCACTTGCGCGGGCAAGCCGCGATCAAGGAACAGCCCGAGGAGATCGCGCAGCGTGCCGAGCCGGCGCAGCACCGTGGCGACCAGAACGCGCACCAATGCCCGGTCGCGCTCCGCGAGGCTTACGAATTCGTTTGTTGAATCGAGAAGCTCATCCAGCGCGCGATGCCGGCGCAGCACGCTATCGAGCATATCGGCGGCCACGCGGCGAACGGCAAAGCCCGGCGCTTCGCCGGAGCGCGCCAGTGTCGTCGCCGGCTTGCGCGGCTTCTCCATTGCGGCGAGGTCCTCCTTGCGGCCGCGGCAGGGCTACGCCAAATCAATGGAGATGCCAACATCAGCCGATCCGCCATTGCCGACACCCGCGGACGCCGCGAGCGAGCGGCCAGCCAACAGACGGCCGTTGCCGGACGCCGCCGCTCGCGCGCTGGCCGAAGCTGCGGCGCGGCGAACCGAACGTGGCAATACCGAAGCTGGGAAGTCGCAAGCCGCGGATGAAACCGGCGGCCGCGGCGGGCTCGATCCGACGCGCTACGGCGACTGGGAGGTCAACGGGCTCGCATCTGATTTTTGAGTAGCAGGAATCAGGTAGCAGCAATCAGGTATCAGCAAGCGAATGCAGCTTCGTCGCGATCACTGATTTTTCTGATGCCCCATCCCTGATCCCTGACTATCTGGTGACGACCACGCGCGTGCCGATGCTCACCCGGCTGTACAACTCCATGATGTCCTCGTTGTACATGCGGATGCAGCCATGGGAGACGAAGCCGCCGATCGTGCCCGGCGCGTTGGTGCCGTGAATGGCGTATTCGCCACCGCCGGAAAGCGTCATTGCCGCGGCGCCCATGGGATTATGCGATGAGCCGCCGGGGACAACGGGCGGCAGTCTCCGATAGTCGCCCCTGATCGAGGCCGGCGGCGTCCAGGCTGGCCTGATATATTTGCCATCGATGAAGGCGGTGCCGGACCATTGCATACCGGCGCGGCCGACGCCGACCGGATAGCGGATCGCCTCGCCGGTGCCGACAAAATAGTAGAGCCTGCGTTCGCCGGTGCGGATGAGAATGGTTCCCGGCAAATAGCTGTCCTTCACCGACACCCGATCGCCATGCGCTTGCGCCGGCGTAGCCGCAAAACCGAATGCTGCGACGAGCGCGGCGCAGCCAGCCAAAACCAGAATCTTTCCTCGCATTTTCACATTCCTTAATGCTTGTCCTAATGCTTTCAATCGCCCCCAACCCGAGCCCCGTGGTGGCGTTTTCGACGTCAAACATCTTAGCGGAATCAACCCCTGCGCTCAGCATGTGTGCGACAACAGGGTTGACGTTTTCCTAGATTTTTCCGTCGGGTGTGTTCTCCGCGCACCACCCCCCTTTCTGCCTGCCAGCAAAGCGCAAATAGCCAAACGGTTCCACGCGAGCTTGCCCGCAGGCATGCTCGCGCGGCGCATAGCGCGGAAGGAATGCTATGCGCTTTTGCGGTTCTGGCGGTTCTTCACCAAGTCGTCGACCACGGCCGGATCGGCGAGCGTCGAGGTATCGCCGAGATTGCCGAACTCGTCTTCGGCGATCTTGCGCAGGATGCGGCGCATGATCTTGCCGGAGCGCGTCTTCGGCAGGTTCGGCGCGAATTGGATCAGATCAGGAGAAGCGATCGGGCTGATTTCCTTGCGCACCCAGCCGACCAGTTCCTTGCGCAGTTCCTCGGTGGGCTGCTCTCCGGCCATCAGCGTGACATAGGCATAAATGCCCTGCCCCTTGATGTTGTGTGGATAGCCGACCACGGCCGCTTCGGAAACTTTCGGATGCGCAACCAGCGCGGATTCCACCTCCGCCGTGCCAAGCCTGTGGCCCGCGACATTGATCACGTCGTCGACGCGGCCAGTGATCCAGTAGTAGCCGTCCTCGTCACGGCGGCAGCCATCACCGGTGAAATATTTTCCGGGATACGCGCTGAAATAGGTGTCCACGAAACGCTGGTGATCGCCGTAGACGGTGCGCATCATGCCCGGCCAGGCGTCAGCAATGCACAGATTGCCGCTGGCGGCGCCTTCCAGCACCTTGCCCTCGGCATCGACGATCTGCGGCGCCACGCCAAAAAACGGTAGCGTCGCGGATCCCGGCTTGAGCCGGATCGCGCCAGGAAGCGGCGTGATCAGAATGCCGCCGGTCTCGGTCTGCCACCAGGTGTCGACGATCGGGCAGCGGCCGTCGCCGACCACGCGGTGATACCATTCCCAGGCTTCCGGATTGATCGGCTCGCCGACGGTACCAAGAAGCCGCACCGACGCGCGCGAAGTTTTCTTCACCGGCGCATCGCCAGCCTGCATCAGCGCGCGAATCGCGGTCGGCGCCGTATAGAAGGTGTTGACCTTGTGCTTGTCGATGACTTCCCAGAAGCGCGACGTCGAAGGATAGTTCGGCACGCCTTCGAACATCAGCGTGGTGGCGCCGTTCGCCAACGGACCATAGACGATATAGCTGTGACCCGTGACCCAGCCGACGTCCGCGGTGCACCAATAAATGTCACCCTCGTGATAATCGAACACATATTGGTGCGTCATCGCCGTGAAGATGAGATAGCCGGCGGTGGTGTGCAGCACGCCTTTCGGCCGCCCGGTCGATCCCGACGTGTAGAGGATGAACAGCGGGTCCTCGGCGTTCATGTGCTCACAAGGGCACTCCGCCGTCACCACGTCCTTGGCCTCGTGGTACCAGACGTCGCGCACCGGATCCATGTCAACCGGCGCGCCGGTGTGCTTGACGACAATCACGTAATCGACGCCGCCGACTTTGGCGATCGCCGCGTCGGTATTGGCTTTCAGTGGGATTTTGCGACCGCCGCGGATGCCCTCATCCGCGGTGATAACGACATTGGATTTGCAGTCCTCGATGCGTCCGGCAAGCGAATCCGGTGAGAAGCCGCCGAACACCACCGAATGGATGGCGCCGATGCGCGCGCAGGCGAGCATCGCGTAGGCGGCTTCGGGAATCATCGGCAAATAGATCGTGACCCGGTCGCCCTTTTTGACGTTGCGGGTGCGCAGAATATTGGCGAAACGGCACACCTCGTCGTGAAGCTCTTTGTAGGTGATGCGCTTTGATTGTTTCGGATCGTCGCCTTCCCAAATGATGGCGGTCTGGTTGCCCCGGCTGTGCAGATGACGATCGATGCAGTTGTAGGCGGCGTTGGTGACGCCGTCCTCGAACCACTTGATGAAGACGTTGGGTTTGTTGAAAGAGGTATTTTTGACCTTGCTGAACGGCTTCATCCAATGGATGCGCTTGGCCTGTTCGGCCCAAAACCCGTTCGGATCGGCGAGCGAGCGCTCGTACATCTTCCGGTATTGGGATTCGTTGATGAAGGCGCGTTTCGTCCATTCGGCGGCCACATCGTAGATCTTGTCGGACATCTCGCTCTCCTCCGCTCACGCACGGGTCTTACTGATAGGCGTTTTTCCGCCGCATTATGCGACGGCAGATTAAGAACCGACAAGGCTCAAGGACCGCGCCCCGCTGACGCGCCTTAAGGGCGAAGCCACCCCGCCGATCGCGTCTTAGACACCGATTCCCCCGATCACCGCACCGATAACAACAAGAACGATCAGCCAGTTGCCGGTGTCTATCGCAAGAAGCCGTTTGTCGCGCCCGACGAAGCTGTAATTGACGGTCATCGTGGTGAGGACAAAGCCGAACCAGAGGAACGCCGCGGAGATGACGCCGTTGCGCAAAGTGACTTGGCCGGGGCCGAGATGACCGAGTACGCCGGCAAGCATCCAGGCAATGACGACGTTCGCGACGAGGGCGTAGACAAACGGCAGGAAAGCCCACGGCTTCTTGCGATCCGCCGCCATCTGTTCCGGCGTTTTGCCGAGCGCTGCAACATAAAGCCTGCTGAGGCTCATGTACCAGACGGCGCTACCGAGCCAGGCGGCCACCGCCGCGATCATGACCGCGAGATAATTGATGCCGGCAAAAGTCACGACATCCCCCTTGTTGAATGAGACAATAGAGCGCGCGCCCGTTCTCCATCACGTCGCGCACCGACCGGTTCGAGCACCAACCGCAAGCGGCATGTGCCTACAGCCGGCCCATCTTGCAGACCAGCTTCCACTGGCTGTCGGTCACCGGCTGGACCGAAAGACGGGCATATTTGGCGAGCGCCATGTCCTTGAGCTTCGGCTCGGCCTTGACCGCGGAGAGCGTCACCGGCTCGGGCAGAGGTTCGATTGCCGCGGTGGTCACGGCGACCCAGGGCTCGCCCTTCTTGGCGGTGGGATCGGGATAGGCCTCGCGAACGATTTCGCCGATGCCGACGATCTGCTTCTCGTCGCCAGTGTGATAGAAAAAAAACTTCTCGCCCTTTTTCATTTCCTTGAGATTGCGGCGCGCGATGAAATTGCGCACGCCGCTCCACGACTCGCCTTTGCCGCCACGCTTGACCTGATCGTCCCAAGAAAATTCTTCCGGCTCGGTTTTCATCAGCCAATAAGCCATCGTTTATTGCTCCGTCACGTTTCCTTCTCCAGCGGCAGTCACGCCTCCGCTTTGAACGGCCGCGTCAAAAGCGACTCGATCGCCGCGTCGACCGTCATTTTGCCGGCAAGCAAGGCAGCGACCGCGGCCGAAATCGGCATATCGACCGCGCGATCGCTCGCCATTTCAAGAAGAACGGGCGCCGTGAACACGCCCTCGGCGAGCCCGGCGTGAATGGAATCCGGCCGCTCGCCGCGGCCGAGTTTGATGCCGAAGGTGAAATTGCGCGACTGCGGACTCGAGCATGTCAAAAGGAGGTCGCCCAAGCCGGACAGGCCCGTCATGGTCTCCGGCTGCGCGCCATAGGCCTTGCCGAAGCGCACCAGTTCGGCAAAACCGCGCGTGGTCAGCGCCGCGAGCGCACTCGCGCCGAGCTCGCGGCCGGTGACCACGCCGGCGGCGATCGCGAGCACGTTTTTGGCCGCGCCGCCGATCTCGACGCCGCGGACATCGCTCGAATGATAAGGACGGAACGTGGCCGAGCCGACCGCCTGCGCCAGCTTGCCAGCGAGCTTGCCATCGCCTGCCGCCAGCGTGACCGCAGTGGGCATGCCACGCGCCACATCGGCGGCAAAGCTTGGTCCGGACAAAATCGCCGGGCTCGCTTTCGGCGCGCATTCGGCGATGACTTCGGTCATGAATTTCTTGCTGCCGCGTTCGATGCCTTTGGCGCACACGATCACAGGCGTGCGCTGCGCAAGTAACGGCGTCAGTGCCTGCATCACGACGCGGACCGCTTGGGCCGGCACCACGAGCAGGATCGCTTCGGCGCGCGCCGCTTCGGCGAGATCGTCGGCAATGACGATGCGCTCGTCGAGCGCGACGCCGGGCAGAAACACGCTCTCGCGCTTTTTCTTGAGCCGTTCGGCATTGGCGGCGTCGTGCTCCCACAGCGTGACGCTTCGTCCGGCGCGCGCGCAGGTCAATGCCAAAGCCGTGCCCCAGGCGCCGCCACCAAGGACCGCAATATGGTTCAACGCCATGTTTTTCCGAAAGCGATTGCCGCCCGGCCGCGTGCCGGGCACCGCGCGTTCAAGATGTGGCAAAGAGTAAAGCCATTAACGGCCGGAACAAGCCCAGCCGCGGCAAGCGCAATTTGCGGCACATGCAATTTAGAGCGCTTGGCCGCGCAGCAATTTGGGGACTTCGCCGACCAGGCCAGCTGCTTCGCGAATGAACAACCGCTTGAGCGCGGGAAGCCGATCGACCAGGCCGAGGCCGACATCGCGGACAAGCCGCAAGACGTCCGAACGGTTGGAAAACAGCCGGTTGAGGCCGTCAGTGGCAACGCCCATCGCCATCGTGTCGAAGCTCCGCCAGCGCTGATAGCGCTCGAGCACATCGAGCGCTCCCGGATCGAGCCCAAGGCGCGCCGCGTCGACGATGACTTCGGCGAGCGCGGCGACGTCCTTTAATCCCATATTGAGACCTTGGCCGGCGATCGGGTGGATCAAATGCGCAGCGTCGCCAACGAGCGCAATGCGCTCGGCAATAAAGGAGCGGGCGACGAAAAAACCGAGCGGATGCGCGCGCCGCTTGCCGATCACTTTGATCTCGCCGAGATGCAGCTTGAACCGTTGTTCGAGTTCGGCATCAAATTCCGCCTCCGGCAAGGCCATGATGCGCTCGGCCTCCGCGGTGGTTTCGGTCCAGACGATCGAGGCGCGGTTTCCCTTGAGCGGTAAAATCGCGAACGGGCCCGCTGGCAGAAAATGCTCCTCGGCGCGTCCCTGGTGATCGCGCGTGTGCGCCACATTTACGACGATTGCCGACTGACTGTAGCTCCAGCCATGTGTCGCGATTCCCGCTTTGCTGCGGATGGTCGACCGCGCGCCATCGGCGGCGACGAGAAGACGCGCATTCAGCGCGTTTGCGTCGCTCAACCGCGCATCAATGCAACGGCGATCCGCCGCCGCGTTATCGTCGCCTGCGGCGGCAAGCGTGAAGTCCGTCACCGCCGCGGATCGCAGATCGATGCCAAGCTCGCGCGCTTTGGTCGTGAGCGCGTCAACCAGAATCCTGTTCTCGATCATATGGGCAAAGGGCTCGCCTGGCTCGACCTCGCCAGCGAAAGTGAGAAAGGTCGGCCGTACCGCATCGCCAAGCCGGCTGTCGGTGACCGCCATGTCGAGAATCGGCTGGGCGTCGGCGGCAACGCGCTGCCAAACGCCAAGCGTCTCGAACAGCCGGCGCACCGAGGCGACGATCGCGGAGGCGCGTTCGTCATCGGCGGCCGCGCCACGGCCGAGGCCTGGGTCGGCGACGGCAACGGCGAAGCGATCGCCGAGTGCCTGGCGCAAAGCGATGGCGAGCGTGAGCCCGGCGAAGCCGCCGCCGGCAATCAGGACATCGAGATTAGAACGCGGCATGGTCTGGCACTTGGTACAGGAATCGGCGCAAAACCGCGCGACAACCGCACGGCGGCTGCCACTATCAATTCCAGTCTAACAGATTTGCTCCGCGCCGATCGTTAATGACGGGCTTGACCGGGCGGCCGATCCCGTATGCAACCAAGGCTCACGATCGCGCCTCGCTGCTGCCCAAAGATCGGAAACAGCAAACCAGCCGTCGGAGATATCATGGCTTCCGCAGTTCAGGATTTGATCGGGCTCCTCGACCTCGAGCCGCTCGAAGTGAACCTGTTTCGTGGACGCTCCCCGCAATCGAGCTGGCAGCGCGTGTTCGGGGGCCAGGTGCTTGGTCAGGCGCTGGTGGCGGCGTGCCGCACCGTCGACGACGTCACGGCGCGGCCGCCGCATTCGCTGCACGCCTACTTCCTGATCGGCGGCGATCCGAAAGGACCGATCATCTATGAGGTGGACCGCATTCGTGACGGCCGCAGCTTCACCACGCGGCGCGTGGTCGCGATCCAGCACGGCCATGCCATTTTCTCGATGTCGGTGTCGTTTCACGTCGAGGAAGGTGATCTGTCGCATCAATTCGCGATGCCGGATGTGCCGAAGCCGGACGAATTGCCGACCGAAGCGGAGTTCAAGAAGCGGATCCCGCTGATGCCGGAGGCCGTGCGCCGCTATTACGAGCGCGAGCGGCCGATCGAACTGCGGCCGGTCGAGTACAATCGCTATGCCGGCGAGAAGCTCGCCGGCGACCGCTTTCACGTCTGGGTGCGCACCACCGGTCGGCTGCCCGACGAACCGGCGATCCATCAATGCGTGCTGGCCTACGCTTCCGACATGACCTTGCTCGATGCCGCGCTGATCGCCCACGGCCGCACCGTTCTCAGCGACGACATCATGGCCGCAAGCCTCGATCACGCGATGTGGTTCCATCGTCCGTTCCGCGCCGATGAATGGCTCCTCTACGCCCAGGACAGTCCGAGCTTGGCCGGTTCCCGCGGCTTTGCGCGAGGCCTGATTTTCGCAAGCGACGGTACGCTGGTGGCGTCGGTCGCCCAGGAAGGGCTGTTGCGGCAACGGCAAGGCAGCGGTCATCGGAGCACTGGACGCGGCGCGCGCTGAGCCACACAATGGATTTATCTGTGGGCAGCAAACCGATGCCAATCGTGCACAACGGAATGCAGTGTCTCGCCGCAAGCCGGGGAATGCCATGAAACTGGTCACCGCCATCATCAAACCGTTCAAGCTGGAGGAAGTGCGGGACGCCCTGCTCGCGATCGGGATTGACGGCATGACGGTGACCGAAGTGAAAGGTTATGGACGGCAGAAAGGCCACACGGAAATCTATCGCGGCGCCGAATACGCCGTGAATTTCTTGCCGAAAATTCGCATCGAGGTCGCCGTGACCGAAGAGAATGCGAATAAAGTCGTGGAGACGATCACCACCGCCGCCAAAACCGGGGAAATCGGTGACGGCAAGATATTCGTCGCGCCGATCGATCATGCGCTGCGCATTCGCACCGGCGAAACCGGCGGAGATGCGCTGTAACGGCAAAGGCGCCTCGCGCCGGAGCGGGGTGAACGGATCGACAAAACCTGCTAATTCCTCCCTCCGAACGGAGGCCAGAGGCAGGCCCAAGCAGTCGTCTACGGGAGCACAACGAGGATTCTCATGTACGCCAATCTCGAACTTTTCATCGACGGCAAGTGGCTCGGCGGCAACGGCCGCCGCGGCGAGGACGTAATCAATCCGGCAACCGAAAAGCCGCTCGCGCATTTGCCGCATGCGAGCCAAGCCGATCTTGATGCCGCGCTCGAAGCGGCCAGGAAAGGATTCGCAGTGTGGCGGACAACCCCCGCTTATGACCGCGCCAAGATCATGCGCAAAGCCGCCGATCTGATGCGCGAACGTCATGACGCCATCTCGAAGATCATGGTGCAGGAGCAGGGCAAGGTCTACCCGGAAGCCCGCGCCGAAGTGATCACCTCAGCCGACATCATCGAGTGGTACGCCGAGGAAGGGCGTCGCGCTTATGGCCGCATCGTGCCCGGCCGCGGCAAAGGCGTGCGTCAGATCGTGGTGCAGGAGCCGGTCGGAATCGTCGCCGCGTTCACGCCGTGGAATTTCCCCACGCTGACCCCGGCGCGCAAAATCGGCGGCGCGCTTGCGGCCGGCTGTTCGCTCATTCTCAAGGCGTCGGAGGAGACGCCGGGCGCTTGCATCGAAATGGTGCGCTGCTTTGCCGATGCGGGACTGCCCGCCGGCGTGCTCAATCTGGTATTCGGCGTGCCATCGGAGATTTCCGAGCACCTCATCGCCAAGGACGACGTGCGCAAGATTTCGTTCACCGGCTCGATTCCGGTGGGCAAGCATCTCGCGGGACTCGCCGCCAAAGGCATGAAGCGCGCGACCATGGAGCTCGGCGGTCATTCGCCGGTGGTGGTGTTTGCCGATGCCGATCCTGAGAAATCCGCGGAGACGATCGCGGCGTTCAAGTACCGCAATGCCGGCCAGGTGTGCATCTCGCCGAACCGATTTTACGTGCAGGAGCCGGTCTACGACCGTTTTCTGGCGCGCTTCACCGAATACGCCAAATCGATCAAGGTTGGCGACGGGCTCGAAAAGGGCATCGCCATGGGACCGATGGCCAATTCGCGCCGGATCGACGCGATGGAAAGCTTCGTCAATGACGCCAAGCAACGCGGCGGCAAAATCGTGACCGGCGGCAATCGCCGCGGCAATCAAGGCTACTTTTTTGAACCAACGGTCATCACCGACGTGCCGGACGACAGCAAGGTCATGACCGTGGAGCCGTTCGGGCCGGTGGCGCCGATCCTCGCCTTCAAGAGCTTCGACGAAGTCGTCGAACGCGCCAATTCGCTGCCTTACGGACTCGCCGCTTACGCCTTTACCAGCTCGGCGCAAACCGCGACCATGATCGCCGATGCGCTGCAATCTGGCATGGTCGGCGTGAACTCGATCGCGGTCTCGACTCCGGAAACGCCGTTCGGCGGCGTCAAAGAGTCGGGCTACGGCAGCGAGGGCGGCATCGAGGGACTCGCCGCCTACTTGAACACAAAATTTATTTCGCAAGGATGACCGGTCAGGTTTAGGCAACGGATTCCACGCAAAGCGCAAGCGTAATGGCTGAAGCGAAATGGCGAATAAAGCCATTTCGCTTTTTTGTCGCTTGTTCGCCGCATGCGGCGCATCAGCGAAGTATCACACCGGCGTTACCAGCCGGCACCGGTCCCGCGCCATTATTTGAACGGCATCCGTTCCGCGCCGGTATTGTAGGCGAAGGAACGAACATCGACATCCCGTAGTTGTAGGGCGGGGCCCGATCTCAGCGCGAGAGCGTCGATGGATATTTTGGCAAGCATGCTTGCTTATGTGGCCGGTATCGGCGCGCTTTTCGCCGGCTTGGCGGTGTCGTTCTTTGTCTTCTTTTCCACGCCGCAGGAGCCGCTCCAAACGCAAACGCGGCCACAAAGCGCAAGCGCGATGCTGGTGCGGCCGAGCGTGCCAAATAAGCCGGCGGCGGTCGAGGCACACGCAACGCAAGGCGCCGGTCATTCCGAAAAACATGCGGCTGCGGCTAGCTCGCCGGGCACTGCGCAGCCGGCGGCATCTGCCCGAGATCTCCGCCGCAAACCCGCTGCATCCGTGACTCAAGCGCGGCGGCTCATGCAGGAGGAGCGCGCTCGCCGCTGGGCCTACCAACAAGACTCAAGCCAAGACTCAAGCTTTGCGAGCCGATTTCTCGGTTACGCCGACTGACCAGTCGCGCGCTCGGGCGGGAAACCTTCAAGCATAAGAACGATCTAGATACGACACCGCATCGTCGGCAAGCTCGTCCGGATTGCGTTCGCCGCGCTGGGCCATTTCGATGATGCGCTTGGCGATGATCTCCTGGGCGGCGCGCTTATAGGCGGGCGACGCGAGCTTGCTGCCGGATTGTTCGACTTTCCGCCACGCAGCTTCGAAGACCGAGACCAATGTTTCAATCGTTTCCGGATCAAAGGCCGATTGTGCGAGCAAAGGAATTATCGACATGGAGCCATTCCGAATTGGGGCCATTCCGAATTTGCGCTTTCGCTATACTAACTCGCGACGAAGAGAATCGATGTCGGCGACCGTTCGAGGACGACCGCCGCGGTGTTCCCGAAGAATAGCATGTCGCCGGGTCGGCGGCTGACGCCAAGGATGACAAGGTCATAGCCGCGGCCCGCTTCGTGCAGAATCGCCTCGTCGGGGGCCATATCGGCGCGGGTCGTGTTGCGCAGCGGAACGTCGTAGCGCTCGGCCAGGCCGGCGATGTCCTTGAGCACGCCCGATTCATTACGCCGCATGACCAAGCGGCGGGGCGGACTGGTGGCGGGACTGGCGCTGGCGCGGGTGACATAGAGCGCGGTGACATGCGCATCACTGGCGCGCGCCAGCGTGAGGCCGACCTCAACCGCACGGCGCGAGACTTCCGTGCCATTCACCGGAATTAAAACCCGCCCGTGCCGCTCCTTCGCCAATTCGTGACGCGGCGAGCGTGCGTCAACCACAGCGAGCGGGCCTTCGAACCCTCGCGTGATCAGCGACAGATCCTTGCTGAAGCCGCCCTTCGGATCACGGGTATCGGCAATGCCAACAACAAGAAGGTCGTAGCCCTTGCTAGCTTCATTGGCGACCGCCTCCGGCCCGCCCGCGGGCTGCCGGGTGATGACGTTGACCTTCCCTGGCTTCTCCCCGTCAGGAGTTTCGAGCGAGGTCGTTGCTTCGGCCGCGCGCTTGACGGCCTCCTCGGAACGCTTTCCATCCGACTTTGCGTCGCCCGCCGGCTGGCGAGCCGCCGTCGCCGATCCTTTGGTTTTTTCCGAGTCCTTTTTTACGTTGGCTGCGAGATCGAGGATGGTCGTGGGTTTGCCTGCAGAACCGGCGACAATGCCGGCAAGCTGCGCGGCAAATTTGCCGTTGGCGCTGTCGTCGGCGGCCACGAGCAGCCGTTCGAGATTGGTTACAAATCCTTTCGCGTCCAGCTCTTCGCGCTCAAGCCGCAGGCGTTCTTTCTTGTGCAACGGCAAGCGCTTGAGCGACCAACGCAGCATGGCCGGCATCGCCGTCGTGGTCACGATCGCCATGGTGACGATCAGGGTGAAAAGATTTTGGCTGAGCAGGCCGGCCGACAAACCGAGCGTCGCGACGATCACCTCGGTGGAGCCGCGCGCATTCATGCCGCACCCCAGCGCCAGCGATTCGGCGCGGGACAATCCGCCGATTGTGCCGCCGATGAACGCGCCGAGAAATTTTCCGATGCTCGCGATCACGATCAGCCCGACGGCGAGCAGCGCCAGGTCGGGGCTGCGCAAAATCGTGAGATCCGCGTTCAAGCCGGACAGACCAAAAAACACCGGCATAAACAAAGCGACGATGAGGCCGCGTAATTCTTCATCAATGTGGCGGGTCAGTATCGGCGACTCGCCGATCAGAATGCCGGCGACAAATGCGCCGAGCACGGTGTTGACGCCGATGAGTTGCGTCGTCAGCGCCATCGCCGCCATGATGATCAGGATTGTTGTGATGACCGGAAAGTCGCTTTTGAAATTGTCGTTCGCCCAGCGGATCAAGCGAAACACAATCGGGCGTCCAACGGTGAAGCTCGCGACCATGAAGAGGGCGGTCCCGACGACGGCGCGGCTCACCGACCACACGTCGATAGTGCCGGCTGCGGCGAGACCGAAGGCCACGGCGATGATCACCCAGCCGATCGTGTCTTCGAGAATGGCGGATGCGACGATGATCTGCCCCAAGTCGCGGCGCATGAAATTCATTTCGCGCACCACCATGGCAACGATCTTCACCGAAGAAATCGACAGCGCGGTGCCGAGAAAGATCGCGGTGACGAGCCGCGCATCCGGTTTGGGCAAGTATTGGGCCGGCAGCATTTCACCGAGCGCAAAGCCGCATGCGAAGGGTATGGCGACGCCGGCGAGCGCGACGGCGATCGCCGCGCGGCCGACCCGGCGCACCATTTGCAGGTCGGTCTCCATGCCGGTCAGCAGCAAGAGCATCAGCACGCCAAGCTCGGAAACGGCGTCGAGCATGCCCTTCTGCACGGGATCGGCGGGAAAGATCGCGTGCTGAGCCGACGGCCAGAGCAAGCCGAAGAACGAAGGGCCGAGCAGAAGACCGCCAATCAGCTGACCCATGACTGAAGGCTGGCCGATGCGCTGCACGGCTTCGCCCATTAGCCGGCCGACCAAAAGCAAAAGCGCGAGTTGGGCGATGAACAGCGCCTGCGACCCACCGCCCGAACGGCCCTCGGCGGCGAGCGCCGGGACAGCTTCGACCGCGGCTGCCGCGCCAAGCAGCACGAGAACGGCGATGAAGGCGCCGTTTGATCGCTGCAACCCAAGCGCCCGGCTGTTGCCTGCAGCAGGCCGTTGACCCCATACTGTCATCGCCGAGCTCGATCACCTCACGCTCGGACACGATAACGCGCGAGGCGGCGGTACGATCCCGCGCGCATTGCGGCGCGGCTCGCCGTCATCTCAACGGCAAGTGAGATGGCGCAGATGGGAATGTAGTGGATTGATGCCGGCGCGCATGGTGCGCGCCGCAGCTTGCGTTTAGCCGCCGAATTTATAATTCACGCCGGCGCGGAGAACCCACATCGTGTCCAATGTCTCGAAACGACTGGGAAAATTTCCAAATGCCACATTGGGAGCGGTCGTTTGATTCTTTCCGAGATCGACATACAAGACTTCGGCTTTGACCGACCAACGCGGGTCAAGGGCGTACTCCGCGCCGACGCCGGCGACAAATCCAACCTTGGTCGAACTGAGATTGAAATTCGGATCAACGTTGAAGAAGGGATCGACGTTGGTGTGCCGAGCGCT
>Ga0187819_10000024_pt1 | contig 65882 bp, 52 predicted proteins | sample NC_wetland_sal_i_15_FD_132411 | JGI IMG/M metagenome (GOLD analysis project Ga0187819, IMG submission 132411) | Wetland sediment microbial communities from Neuse River Estuary, North Carolina, USA - SO4_4 | ecosystem: Environmental > Aquatic > Freshwater > Wetlands > Sediment | place: USA... | reverse complement strand
GTTCCACCTCGCGGCAACGGCTCAAAACCTAAAGAGGTTGGTGCGTCACCTCGCTCACAAGCAAGCGCCAGGACTCAGCACCTCTTGAGACTTGCAGGGAAAGGAGAGGTCTCTGAAGATGTCTGCTTTGAGAAGGGCGTCGGAACCGCTCGAGAGAAACTCCAGCCCCGCCGCTATCTTTTTCCGTCCACCTGGTTTTTCAACAGACTCAAAGGACTTTAAGTCCACCAGAATGAACACTTCCAAGATTTTTTGACCGTAACCCCTTTAGAATCCGCACTTCCAAAAAAGAGGGGGGAGGGGGTGCTGGATTGAGCGATTGCGGTCAGGCCGCCAGCCCAGGCCAAGTCTATGATATCGTCCCTCGGGCGTTTGGAGGATATGGGATGACGAGGCTTGGATCTTTTCTAGTGCTCGTGGCGTTATTGTTGACCGCAGCGGCGGCGCGGGGAGCGTCGTCGAAGCTGGAAGTAAAGATCGACGCTGGCAAGATCAAAGGAAAATCGGAAGGGTCGGTCCGGAGTTTTCTTGGGATTCCGTATGCTGCGCCGCCGGTCGGCGACCTGCGGTGGAAGCCGCCGGCTCCGGTAGCGAAGTGGAAGGGAGTGCGCAAAGCCACTGCTTTTGGTTCGCGCTGCATACAGGGAGCTGTCTTCTCAGACATGGTTTTTCGCGACCCGGGCACAAGCGAGGATTGCTTATCGCTGAATGTCTGGGCGCCGGCGAATGGCGATAAGGGGAAACTTCCGGTGATGGCGTGGATTTACGGTGGGGGATTCGTTGCCGGCGGGTCGTCGGAGCCCCGGCAGGACGGAAGCAACCTCGCCAAGCAGGGTGTCATTGTGGTCTCTATGAACTATCGCCTGGGTGTCTTCGGGTTTTTCGCGCACCCGGATCTGGCCGCGGAGTCGGGTCGCAATTCTGCAGGCAACTATGGCTTGCTCGATCAGTTGGCCGCGCTCCAATGGGTTAAACGCAACATCGCGGCATTTGGTGGCGATCCCGAAAATGTGACCATTTTCGGCGAGAGCGCCGGATCGTTCTCCGTGAGCGCTCTCATGGCCTCGCCGGTGACCAAGGGCCTCTTCCACAAGGCGATCGGCGAAAGCGGCGCGGCCTTCTCGACCACCAGTTTACGATTTGAGCCTGCCGCCGTTGTCGGTCCGATCCACGCCAAATTCGGCAGCGAGTCGCTGGGAGCAAACACGATTGCCGAGCTCCGCGCGGTTCCCGCGCAAAAGGTGCTGGATGCCGCCATGGATGCAAGCAAAGGCGGTGCCTTCCGTTTTGGCCCGGATATCGACGGCTATTTCCTGCCGGAGTCCGTGCCCGCCATTTTCGCCGCCGGGCGCCAGAACGACGTCCCCCTTCTGGCGGGATGGAACCGCGACGAGGGCAGCGGTGCGATCGTGAACGCCAAGGAAAAACCAACGGCCGCCACCTTGAAAGCGTTAGCGGAAAAGGAATTTGCCGCGAAAGCGGAAGAATTTCTCCAGCTCTATGCGGCTGACACCGATGAGCACGCCCTGCGCTCCACGGAAGACTTTGCGGGCGATCGCTTCATCGCATTTTCCACGTGGAAATGGCTGGAAACGCAGAAGGCAACCGGTAAGCAGCCCATTTATCGCTATCGCTTCGACCTGGCGTTGCCGGAGGATCCCAAGCGCCCCGGCGGTACCAGTGCGTTTCACTCCGCGGAGATTGAGTACGTGTTCGGCCAGCTTGATTCCAAGTCTTGGGTGAAGTGGCGGCCCGAAGATCGTACGGTGAGCGAGCAGATGCAGAAGTATTGGAGCAACTTCGCCCGCAGCGGGGATCCTAACGGCCCGGGCCTGCCGAAGTGGCCGACCTACGATTCGGCCAATGGCTGGGAGACGCTCCATTTCAGCGCGGACACTGCCGCCCACGAGGACGGTCACAGGGATCGTTACTTGTTTCTGGAAACCTCCTGGACGAAGTAGAGGGTCGGGTAGCGCTGCCAGATCTGGCAGGAAGGAAGCGATAGCTAACTGCTTTAACTATAATCGGTTACGCCGATCACCACCAGTGTAAGAGCGAGTGCCCCAAGACGTAGCCGATGCCGAAGATGGCTCCAAATACCACGGCCGACCAAAGGATGAGCCCGAGGAAGGCCCAAGCTAGCTCCTTCTGATCGCCGCTCCGGCTCGACACCGCCGCGGGATTTGAGGCTTTCGCGGCCGAGGGCTGGGGGTGCTCTACGTCCATGAGGGTGACTCGGAAGCCGATTCAAACGGATGAACAACCTTAATAACCTTCTGGCTCTGAACGAGCTCCCAGGTCTTTTGCAGCAACTCCTCGAATTCGCGGGCAGATAGTGATCGTTCAGTCGGATGCGCTTCGCTTGCAGCTGCCATATTGGGTCCCTCCACCAAGCGCTTCGCCCCTTAGGAGGTCGGACTGGGAGCAAAGTGCCAACCAAGAGAGGAGCAAGTTGCTTTCCAAGCCGCCAGAAGGACTGATGGACGCCCGCGGCACGCAAACCACTGAAAACAAAGGGCGCAATCAATTTGGGCTGGCTGGCGGACCTGAGCGGGGAAACCGTAGTCTCTTATCAGATACAGCCGAGGCGGGGCTTTCGGCTCCAAAAGGTCGCAGATCCGGGCCGGCTCCAGCGGCCTAGAACGTGGCCGGGCGGCGCTACTGCTCCCTAAGCTGCTCGCTTGCGGAGATGGCTGCGCATGGCGGAGAGGCCTTCTTCCATGTTTGCGCGGCCGTAGCCGACGCGGAAGCGGTCGGTTGGAGTGGCGCCCAGATCGGACTGGTAGACGCTCGCGGGGAGGAGCAGTGCGCCGGTTTGCTCGACGAGGTCCTTGGCAAAGACTTCAACCCCTTCGGCGCCCAGGTACTGGGGAAATCCGATGCAGCCGCCATCCGGCAGATACCACTCGAACAGATGCGCATGTTCGTCGAAGAACGCTTCGAGGAGGGGCAGGTTCCGGGCAATCAAGGCGCGGCTACGCGCAAGGATGAGGTCGCGGGCCTTGAGGGCGATTTGCGACAGCAATTCGCTGGGCGCGGGGCTGCAAATCGAAGTGTAGTGCTTGACGCGCTCCATCCGGCGGAGAAGGTCAACGTCTTTGCAAGCCACCCAGCCGAGGCGGAGTCCCGACAACCCGTAGGCTTTGGACATCACGCCGAGGGAGAGGCCGCGTTCGTAGAGATCCGCTACCTGTGGAAGCATTATTTCGGGGCGACGCTCGAGAAGGCGGTAGACCTCGTCGCTGAAGATGTAGATTCCACGCAGCCGGGCGATGGCGACGAGTGAATCCAAGGCCTGGCGGGAGATGACCTTGCCGGTGGGATTGTGGGGGAAATTGATGCTGATCACGCGAGTGTTTGGGCGAATGGCGTCGCACACACGATCGAGGTCGAGGTCCCAGTTGCTGCGAGGATCGAGCGGAATACCAGTGGTGTCGCAAATGCTGAGAGGTACGGACTCGACGGATTGGTAGTTGGGGATGATGGTGATCGCATGGTCGTCGGGACCGAGAAGGGCGTGCATGGCGGTGAAAATTCCTTCTTGCGCGCCAACGAAGGAGAGCACTTGGTCCGAGGCGATCGTGTCGTAGGTGGCAGCGATTGTTTCGCGGAGAGTGGGAGAGCCCCAGGTTTCCGTGTAGCCAAGATAGAGGCGGTCCCAAGCGGAACGGTCGGCCACGTCGGCCATGGCCAGAAGCTCGGAGAGGGTCATGGATTGCATGTCTGAGGCGCAGAGGTGGTAGCGGGCGGTGAATTCCCATTTGCTGAAGAAGACTTCGAGCGCGAAAGGGCGCAGAGGGCGCATTGGGTGTCTCCGATGTTTTTTGGAGATGAAGAGAGTCGGAATTATAGCTTAGCTTGGGGGAGGCTCGGCGCTGATTGAGGAGTGGGCTGCCGGGCTGAAGCCCAGCGCCTACACAATTAAGCGGTGCCGGTGACAGGCCTTTGCGCGAAGACGCAATGACGGGAGGGGCAAGCCCCTTCCCTACAAGTGCCGCACATACGCAGGTGCCGCAGATACGTACGTCCCAAATGCCCCAGATACGTAGGTCCCAAACTCAGGGTAAGGACTTTCCAAACTAGGGTTGCGGGGCGGGCTGTCCCCGCCGCCCTAGTATGTTTGTGTTATTGCTCCAGTTTTTCGACGCACTACAATAACTGGAACTTTGGTCCTTGTCTTATTTCGCATTCGTTGCGCCGTAGAGATTTGGAGACGTCGAGGAAGCACGGCCGTCTGTGGTGTTTGCAGTGGTTGACGCTTAGCGCCCACTTGTAGCTGCGGGGTGCCGCTACCTAAACCAATGGCACGGAGGTTCCATTGAAGACGTTATTGACGTGTTTCGCGTTGCTTTTTCTTGCGTCGTCCGCGATGGCGCAGTCCGATCCGGCGCCTCTGGAAATCGGCGGAGTCACCTTCTCCGGAAATATCCGCGAGCGCTACTACGCTTGGGACTGGTTTCAGCCGACCACGGGCCAAAACCTCTATGGCTATTCGGGCACACTCATGCGGTTTTCCTTTTCGCAAACGAAACAAAACTATGACTGGAACATCGAGTTTGCGGTTCCAGTTCTATTGGGCGTTCCGAACCGAGCGGTGCTTGCCGCGCCGCAGGGGCAACTCGGCCTGGGAGCGGCCGACTACGCCGCAAATGACAACCGCCAGTACACGGCGTTCATTTTTCCCAAGCAAGCCTTCCTGCGCACAAAGTGGGGCAATTCGAGTTTGCGATTCGGGCGGTTCGAGTTTACCGACGGCAGCGAGGTGAAACCCAAAGACGCAACGCTGGCCTCGCTCAAGAACGATCGAATCGGCCAGCGGCTTATCGGCACGTTTGGCTTTTCCGATATGATGCGCAGTTTCGACGGTGTTCACTACGCGTATTCCAATGGGCCGTGGAATTTCACGGCGGTTAGCGCGATCCCGACGCGCGGCGTGTTCCAGGTGGACGGGTGGGGCTGGGTGAAGACGCCGATTACGTACGTGGCGCTGACCAAGCAGGCGAATTGGGGAACGAGCCACGCGGAGTGGCGCATTTTCGGACTGTTTTACAACGACGATCGCGGCGTGCTCAAAACCGACAACCGTCCAGCCGCGGTGCGTGCCGCAGATACCGGCGGCATTGACATCGGCACTTACGGCGCGCACTTCATCAGCGCGACCTCCACCAGTGCGGGCACGTTTGATGTGCTGGGCTGGGGCGTTTTGCAGAATGGCCGCTGGGGAGTGCTGACGCAGAAAGCCGGTGCGGGCGCGATCGAAGGAGGCTATCAACCTAAGTTTGCCGAGCGGGTGCATCCGTGGTTCCGCGGGGGTTACTACTACTCGAGCGGCGACGGCAACGCGGCTGACGGAACTCACGGCACTTTCTTTGCTGTCCTACCCACTCCGCGCGTGTATGCCCGGTTTCCGTTTTTTAATTCCATGAACAACCGCGACGCGTTCGGAGAAGTGATCCTGCGTCCCGTGAAGGATCTGACACTGCGCAGCGACGTTCACGGGCTGTGGCTGGCGCGGAGTGCGGACCTTTGGTATACGGGTGGCGGGGCGTTTCAGCCGTGGACGTTCGGGTTCAGCGGCCGGCCGTCGAACGGAAACACAGGTCTCGCCACGCTGTACGACATCAGCGGCGACTACAAGTGGCGTTACGGGATTTCCGTCGGGCTCTATTTCGGATATGCGGAGGGCGGCCCGGTGATCAAGAAGATTTATCCCGCGAATAGCAATGGAGCGCTCGGCTTTACCGAATTGAACTACCGCTTTTAATCAATAACCGCAACTGGTACCCGCGGGCGCGGGTCGCTCAGCCTGCGCCTTGATTCCTTCCCGTACGAAAGAATAATCTGCGTTCTTGCCAGGCTGGTGTTCTTCTGCCTGCAGCTGATCGTGTGCCATAACAAATCAAAGCTATGTGATTGACAGCGGTTGGGTCTAGAGTTCTGAATCGCACCAGGGGTTTGTTGGAAATCCTTTACGAGCGGGAGCCGCACATGAAGGAAGCGCAACGGCCAGTTGTTGAGTCGACATTGAAACCCATGACCCGGCGCAGCCTGTTGCAAGGCGCGTCCGCGGCTGCGGTGGTGGGGATGCTCGGAAGCACATCCTCCGCAAAAACCGGCGACAGCGAACCACCGGAAACGGCAGCCGCGTCCGCCGCCGCAGGTAAGACCAAGACTTTCCCCGAAAAGTTCCTGTGGGGCTGCGCAACGGCAGGACACCAAGTGGAAGGCAACAATACCAATAGCGACCTTTGGGCCATGGAACATATGCCCGAGAGCATCTTCAAAGAACCCTCAGGTGACGCCTGCGATCACTACCATCTCTATGCGCAAGATATAGGGATGTTGGCCGACCTGGGGTTCAACACGTATCGTTTTTCATTGGAATGGGCCCGCATAGAACCGGAAGAGGGATTTTTTTCCAACGCGGAGCTGGAACATTACCGGCGCATGCTGGCCACGTGCCGAGAGCATCGTTTGACGACGCTGCTTACCTATTCTCACTTCAGCATGCCGCGCTGGTTTGCGTGCAAGGGCGGATGGCACAATCCCGCGGCGGCTGATCTCTACGCGCGCTTTTGTGAAAAAGCGACTAAGCACTTCGGAGACCTCGTAGATTATGCGTCAACCTTCAATGAGCCGGACATTCCCCAATTGCTGAACTGGATTAACTTGCCGGGGACCCAAGGAAAGAATCTGGTCGAGACGCTGCAGGGGAATCTGCCTAAGGTGCGCAAGCAGCTCAACGCGCCGGAATTCGCCGATTTCTTTCTGGGGGATGGGAAGAAGATTCGTGATGGCTTGCTGGAGGCGCATCGCAAAGGCAAAGCGGCGATGAAATCGGTGCGGAATGACATGCGGGTGGGGTTCAATCTCGCAATGTCGGACGATCAGGCGGCCCCTACGGACAGTCATCTGGCCGAGAAACGAGCTGACGTGTACGGTCCGTGGCTGGAGGTAGCAAGACAATGCGACTATCTGGGGGTGCAGGCGTATTCGCGATCAATCGTGGGAAAGAAGGACTTGCCTCCACCGAAAGACGCGGAGACTACTCAGGTAGGCTGGGAGTACTACCCGGAATGCGTCGAGCACGTGGTGCGCTATGCGAGTAAGGAAACGGGCGTGCCCATCCTTGTGACGGAGAACGGAATTGCCACAACTGATGACAACCGGCGCGTGGAATATTATCAGCGCGCGCTCACCGGCCTGAAGCGCGCGATTGACGATGGCGTGGATGTCCGGGGCTATGTCACCTGGTCGCTGCTCGACAACTTCGAGTGGATGTCGGGCTTCGAGCCGAAGTTCGGAATTGTAGCGGTGGATTTGGCCACGCAAAGGAGAACGATTAAACCCAGTGGCGCCGTGCTGGGCAACATCGCGCGGAGAAACTCGCTGTGAGTAGCTTTGCGGAACATTCTATGCAGCATACGGGGATTTTTTCTCGCCTATCAGCTTCGACCTAACTCCGACCGACCAGAGTTTCGCGCAGAACGGCTCCTTGCGCCCAGCGGGAGCAATGGCCATCAAATGCGGAGCCATTTCTCGGGTTCGCGGATGGCGTCGACAAGGTCTTTCAGGAAAGCGGCGGCGCGAGCACCGTCCACAACGCGGTGATCGCTGGAGAGACTCAGCGTCAGGATAGGCCGCACAGCGGGCTTGCCGTCAACAGCAACCACGTGGTCGGACACGGCTCCAACGGCAAGAATGGCGGCCTGCGGCGGCATGATGATTGCGGTGAAGGCGTCTACTCCGTACATGCCGAGATTGCTGATCGTGAACGTACCGCCGGAGAGGTCCGCGGGATGCAGGCGGCCGGCGCGCGCGCGCTCGGCGAGAGCAACGCGCTGCGTGGCGATATCGGACAGAAGCGCCGCGTTCGCTTTCTGGATCACCGGCGCAACCACACCATCGCTAACGGCGATGGCAAGGCTGATGTTGATGTCGGGATTCAGCCGCACGGTGTCTCCCGTCCAACTGGCGTTCAGGGCGGGATGGCGCTCGAGTGTGCGAGCAACGAGGCCGATAAGGCAGTCCGTTATGGTGGGCGAAACGGCGCCGGACGAATGGCTCTGCACTTTGTGTTTCTTCTGTAAGTCGAGAAGTGCGCCCACATCTGCACTGCGAACAACGAAAAAATGCGGTACAGTCGTCCAGCTCTGCACGGTGCGTTCGGCCATGAGACGCGCAATGGCGCTGAGGGCGCCGGAGTCGGGCGGAACCGGAGCGGCGCTGGGTGCGGTACCTAAGGATTCCTTCGCGGCGAGGACATCTGCCGTCGTGATACTGCCGTCGGGACCGGTGCCGCGAACTTGGGTAATGTCCACGCCGTGCTCTTTCGCGAGGCGGCGCGCTTTGGGCGAAATGTTGATGGTTTGCGGCGCCGGTGCTTCCGGGGCGAGAAGGGCGGATGTGGCGGCGCTCGTTGACCCGGTCCTGGTGCGGCCGGTCGGAGTGGCGGTGCCCGAGGAGGTAGGCGGTTGCTCACCGGGAGCAACGATCCACGCGATGGTTTCGCCGACCGGAACGACCGCGCCTACCTGAGACTTCACGCCGGCGAGGATGCCGTCGGCTGGTGCCTCGATTTCCACGACGGCTTTGTCGGTTTCAATTTCGAGAAGCGGTTCACCCTTGGCGACGCTTTCGCCTTCCTTCTTACGCCAGGCAAGGAGTTTTCCGGTCTCCTGCGCCATTTCGAGCGCGGGCATTACAACGCTGATTGCCATAGTTTTCGCAGTGGACCGGAGGGTGACTTAGTCCGTCGCCGCTACTCCTTCGATTTTTGCGCTGGCCTCGACCATTTCCACGACGCGTTGACTCGGCGGAGCTTCGTGCTCGCGAGCGGTGGGCAGGGGGCCGTCCACGGTAAAGTAGTGCGCTCCGGCAACCATTAGCTTTTCGGCGGGAAAGCGCGTGATGACTTCGTGAGACGTTTCGGTCACCACGATTTCCTCCTCGATGCGCGCCGCGCTCCAGCCGTCCGTCGAAGGCCAGAAGGTTTCGAGCGCGAAGACCATTCCCGGCTTTATCTCGTGCGAATGTTCGAGCGAGACCAAGCGGCTGATGACGGGTTTCTCCCAGATGGCAAGGCCGATGCCGTGGCCAAATTGCAGGGCGAAGGCGGCTTCTTCGTCCGAGAAGCCGAACTCCTGCGCTTTGGGCCAGACGGATGCGATTTCAGCAGTCGTGCGGCCGGGCTGAATGAGAGAGATGGCGGCATCAAGGTATTCACGGCAACGCTTGTACGCGTCGATCATGGCGTGGGAGGCGTAGCCGATGGTGAAACACCGGTAATAACAAGTGCGGTAGCCCATGTAGGAGTGCAGGATGTCGTAATAGACGGGATCGCCGGGGCGCAAGACGCGGTCCGAAAAGACGTGAGGATGAGGATTGCAGCGCTCGCCGGAAATGGCATTCACGGCCTCCACGTATTCCGAGCCCAGGTCATAAAGAGTCTTGCTGGCCAGGCCGACGGCCTGATTTTCGGTCATGCCCGGTTTCATGGCACGGTAGAGTTCGTCATAGGCGGCGTCCACCATCATGGCGGAGTGATTGAGCAAGGAAATCTCGTCCTGCGTCTTGATCACGCGCGCATCGGACATCAGTTGCTGTCCATCAACGACTTTGATTCCCTCTTTCTGCAGCGCGAACAGGATGGGCGGCTCGACAACGTCAATGCCCAGCGGTTCCTTGTGGAGGCCGCGCTTTTCCAGTTCGACCTTGATTTTCTTGGCCACATTTTCGGCGCGCCCCATTTCCGGAGACATGGCGCCGCGCAGGAGCGGGACACCCGGGCGGGAACGCTCGCCGAGCCAAGGACAATGCAACTGGTGGTGACGCGCCGCGGACCCGAAATCCCAGAGAATCGGTTCATCCTTTTGCGGCAACAGCGTGAAGCGGCTGATCTTGTCCTGGGCCCAGCTTCCGATATGAGTCGCCGTGAGATAGCGTACGTTGTTCATGTCGAAGCAAAGCAGCGCGCCCATCTCCGACTTGGCAAGCAGAGCTTTGGCGCGGTGGAGTCGCTCACGGCGCAGGCGATCAAAATCGATGCGATTTTCCCAGTCCACCGCCATGGGTCCGTAGGTCTTCAGTGCCATGTTGCACCTCCTCTTTCGCTGTGCTTCAGGACTTGCCGCAGATCGCCCGAGCAGCTTCGAAAACGGTTTGTTCGGTAGGCACGGTCACGTCCTCGAGTGGGGGAGAAAAGGGAATGGGCACATGCATGGCGCCCATGCGTTTCACTGGTGCCTCGAGGTTGTAGAACGCGCCTTCGGCCATGACCGAGGCGATTTCTCCCGTGACGCCATAGCGGCCGTAGCCTTCGTCAACGACGATGACGCGCGAAGTCTTTTTGGCGGACTCGACGAGCGTTTTCTCGTCGAGCGGCCAGGTAGTGCGCGGGTCAATGACCTCAGCGCTGATGCCTGCCTGCTCGAGAAGCGATGCGGCACCGAGGGCTACCTGCACCATGCTGCTGGTGGCCACGAGCGTGATGTCCGTGCCCACGCGCTTCACATCCGCGGCGCCGAAAGGAATGGTGTAATCCTCCGCGGGGACCGGCCCTTTCAGCTTGTACATCATCTTGTCTTCGAAGAAGACGATTGGATTGTCGTCGCGGATGGCGGACTTAAGAAGGCCTTTAGCATCGTACGGAGTGGAAGGCATGGCTACTTTCAGCCCAGGAATGTGACTCACCCACGCGTGCAGGGATTGGGAATGTTGCGCCGCGGAACGCCGCGTAGCGCCCAGCGTGGTGCGCAGCACCATAGGTACTTTCCACTTGCCGCCGGACATGTAATGGATCTTGGCGGCCTGATTAACCATCTGGTCCATCGCGAGCGTCAGGAAGTCGCCGAACATAATGTCGATCACCGGGCGCATGCCGGTCATTGCAGCGCCAACACCCACGCCAGTGAAGCCGGCTTCGGAAATAGGCGTATCAATAACGCGCTCCTTGCCGAACTCCTCGACGAGGCCGGAGAGTACCTTGAACGGCGTGCCAGCCTCGGCGACATCTTCGCCAAGGATACAAACGCTTGAATCGCGGCGCATCTCTTCGGCGAGCGCCTCGCGCACAGCTTGCCCAAATGTCAATTCTCTTGCTCCCGCTTCAGGCATAAACGTCCTGTTCCGCTTCTTCAGGGCTTGGGTAAGGCGCGGACACGGCAAACTCAACTGCGGACAGCATTTCGGCGCGAACCTCGGATTCGATGGTGCGCAGGGCAGCGGCATCTGCAAGTTTCTGGCTGACGAGCCAGTTCCCGAGGATGGCGATGGGATCCCGCTTGGTCTTCCACTCCTGCTCTTCCTGCTTGGAGCGGTAATACTCGCGGCCGATGTCACCAACATGGTGGCCGGTGTAGCGGTAGGTTTCGCAGAGAAGAAACGCGGGTCCTTCGCCGCGGCGCGCGCGGGCGACCAGGCGGGAAGCCACATCATAGACGGCGCGAACATCCTGGCCGTCGACGCTCTCCGCGAGAACGCCAAACGCCGTGCCGCGCCCGAGAATGTCCCCCGCAGTGGTTTCAGAGAAATGGGTGTATTCGGTGTAGAGATTGTTCTCGCAGACGTAGATGACAGGGAGTTTCCAGAGCGCCGCCAGGTTCATGACTTCATATAGAATGCCTTGACCCAGCGCCCCTTCACCGAAAAAGCAAACGGAAACCTGACCGGTCTTGAGATGCTTCGCGGAGAAGGCTGCACCAGTGGCAATGCCAGTGCTGCCCGCGACGATTGCGTTGGCGCCGAGATTTCCAGTTTTTGGGTCGGCAATGTGCATAGACCCGCCTTTGCCCTTGCAGTAGCCGGCTTCCTTGCCGAGGAGTTCAGCGAACATGCGATCCGGCGAGGCGCCTTTTGCGAGGCAGTGACCATGGCCGCGATGCGTACTGGTAATGTAATCGTCCCGGCGAAGCGCTTCACAGACGCCAACGGCCACGTCTTCTTCGCCGATATAAAGGTGCGCCAAGCCTGGCATCAAGGCACGCATGTACAGTTCGTTTACCTGCTCTTCGAACAAGCGGATCATCTGCATGCGGCGGTACATCTGCAACCATTTCTCCAGTGTGGCGTTGGACTCCACGCTGGATTGATTGGCTGCGATAGTCATCGCTTTACCCCGCTCATGGCCGCCAGCACGTCAAAGACAACGGCGAAATCTTCCTCCGCGAGACCCATTCCGCGCGCCGCAGTCAGAACTTCGTTCGCGATCGCCGTCGTGGGCATGGGCACCTCGAGAGCCCGACCGAGTTCCAGCGCGAGCAGCATGTCTTTTTGCATCATCTTAACGTTGAACCATGCTTCCGCGGGAAGCTTCAAAACAAACGGACCGCGATACTTCACCATGGGCGACGCGATGGCACTGTTGGTGAGGACTTCAACGGCCACGTCGCGAGAAATGCCGCTCTTTTCCGCGAGCAAAACGCCTTCCGAGAACGCCAGCATCTGCACGGCAAGGCTGAGATTGGAGGCGATCTTCACCACCAGCGCCAGGCCGTTGTCTCCGACATAGGTAACCTTGGGGCCGATGTCACGCAGGAGGGTCACGATGCGGTCGAAAGTCTCCTTGCGGCCTGCAACCATCACGGAAAGCTTTCCTTCCTGCAGCGTGATGACGCTGCCGGAAACCGGGGCGTCCACCATATCGGCGCCCTTCGCACGGACTTTCTCTGCGACGCAACGGCTGAACGCAGGGCTCACGGTACTCATGTCAATGAGTACCTTGCCTGGAGCCAAGCCCGCCAAGATGCCGTCAGATCCTTCAACAGTGGCTTCCAGAGCAGCTGAATTTGTGACCATCGAAAACGTGAATTCCGACGCTGCGGCCACCGCACGGGGAGAAGCTACCCACTTCATTCCTTTGTCGATCAGGCGCGCAGCCTTAGACTGTGTGCGGTTGTATCCGGTAACCGTGTGACCCTTTTCGAGCAGCCGTAGAACCATCTCACTGCCCATCACTCCAAGTCCAACGAACCCCAGATTCCCCATGTACGTCGCGTCTCCGTATGATGAACCGGCAACAAGTCCAAGACTCTTTGCAGCTTATGTTTCGCGGGAATCCTCGCGCACCTGGCGAAGGTGCGCGCGCATCGCATCGCGCGCTCCTTGCGGGTCGCGGTGCTCGATGGCTTCCAAAATTCGCTTGTGGTGGTATTGGCCGCGCTCCGGGCCGCCCTCGACGTAGTAAGTGCGCAAGCGCTGCTCGCGCAGCAAGCCCACGATGGAGTCAATCAAGGAAAGTATGAGCGGATTCGCGGCGGCTTCCGCGAGGGCAAGATGGAAATCCAGATCGCCCTCGATGAACGCTTCCGGATCGCGACGCGCGGCATCCATGACCGCGATCGCTTCGCCCATGGCTGACAGCATTTCTGCGTCTGCGCGTTGCGCGGCCAGCGCCGCGATTTCTGGCTCGAGGATCTCGCGCACCTCTGCGAGGTGTGCTGTTCCCTCGGAGGGCCCGCTGCGCATCATTCGGTCAAGCGACTGCCGGATCGAATGCGAGGTGCTGTTGGTGATAAATGTCCCCCGCCCAGGATAGGCTTCCACGAGACCCATCTCGCGCAGAGTCTTCACCGCCTCACGCACCGCGGTACGGCTTACTCCAAACTGCTGGGCGAGTTCACGCTCGGCAGGCAGTTGATCGCCTTCCTTGAGATCCCCTTCTAGAATGGAATCTTCGATTTGGCGGACGATCTGTTCATAGAGGCGAGATGTCTGAACAGTTTTATACATGCTTTCACCGGATTATTGGACTAGTGGTCGAACCACCTTACAATATGCCAAAAGCCGTTCGCAAATACTATTTTCCAGGATTCTATTTTACCCATACTGTCTTGATATTCGTAAACTCGCGGATCCCGTACGTGCTTAGCTCCCGTCCATACCCGGAACGCTTCACTCCACCGAACGGCACGCGCGGATCCGACACGACCATCTGATTGATGAACACCATTCCGGCTTCCAATTCGTTGACGAAACGCTCCTGTTCGGCAGGGTCGTTGGTCCAGGCAGAGGCGCCCAATCCAAAGCGAGTATCGTTCGCCACGTGGATTGCCTCATCTATGTTCGTGACGCGAAAGATGGATGCCACGGGACCGAACAGCTCTTCGGAATACGCGGGAGAGCCCTTTGAAATGTTGGTCAAAACCGTGGGCTCGTAAAAGAAGCCTGGCAGATTGGCGGGCTTGCCGCCCGCGAGCACGCGGGCTCCGGCGGAGACGCTCTTCTCAACGTCAGCGTGAAGCGAGGTGACCGCGTCAGCAGTCGCCAGAGGCCCCACCTCCGTCTTCTCATCCAAGGGGTCGCCGAGCTTCAGTTCTTGCATGCGCTTGACGAACTCGCGTTCAAACGCGTCGGCGATTTCCTCGGCGATGATGAAGCGCTTCGCAGCGATGCAGGATTGACCGTTGTTGAGAGTGCGCGCCTTCACGGCGGTCTGGACGGCTTCGCCGAGATTCGCGCTGGGCATCACGATGAAGGGATCGCTGCCGCCAAGCTCTAGGACTACTTTCTTGATGCGCTTGGCGGCGCCGGTGCCAACCTTAATTCCTGCTTCCTCGCTTCCCGTCAGCGTAGCAGCAGCGATCCGCGGATCGTCCAGAATCCTATCCACTTTGTCTGAACCGATAAGCAGCGTCTGAAAAGCACCCGCGGGAAAGCCGGCACGAAGCAGAATTTCCTCCACTTTCAGCGCGCACTGCGGAACGTTGGAAGCGTGCTTCAGCAGACCGACATTGCCTGCCATCAGCCCGGGTGCGATGAAGCGGAACACCTGCCAGAAGGGATAGTTCCAAGGCATAACCACCAGGATGACACCCAGCGGCTGATAGCGGACGAAACTTCGCGTCGCGGTGGTTTCAATGACTTCATCGGCGAGAAAGCGCTCGGCGTTCTCGGCATAGTAGCGGCAAGCCCAGGCGCATTTCACTGCTTCATCCACTGCAGAGCGCCACGTCTTGCCCATTTCCGTGGTCATAAGCGTGGCGAGTTCCTTCTTTTCCGCCTCGAGGATTTCCGCGGCTTTTAGCATTTTTTGTGCGCGCTCGGCAAAAGACAGATGGCTGAACTGTGGAAAGAGTCCCGTGGCGCGCGCGATCTTCTGCTCGATCTGTTGGTCGGAAAGTGGCGCAAACGTTTTCAGCGTTTGTCCGGTTGTGGGATTAACTGTTGCGATGGCCATTGCCGGGTCTCTCCGTCGGGCCCATGCGCCGCAGCGTCAGACCCCTTGCGCTACGCATGTCACCGGCGCCCCAAGATTAGGCGATCCGGTTCTCGCGATTCGCCCGCCGCCGGAGCCGAAAAAGGCGTCGCCCGAAATAGGTATGACCGATATACCACAAAGCCCGAAATCAAGCAAAAATATTTCTTGACACCATGCATAGTGGTACTACCATCCGACCATCAGGCTTTCCGTGAATCAGCAGTTGGGGGGAGGGTTCTCTTATGCGGATTTCATTGGCCGAAAAGATTCAGTGGCTACGCCCGATTCTCGCGGCTGTGGCAATTACATTTCTCGGAGCCGCCGATTACGCACAGAGCATCAACGGGCGGATTCTCGGTAGCGTGCACGATCAGCAGGATGCCGCCATCGTCGGCGCGGCGCTGACGATTACCGACGTGCAGCGGGGAATTTCACGCGCGATCAAAACCGATGAGTCTGGCGACTACTTCGCGCCGGACCTGACGCCCGGGGAATATACCATTCGCGTGGAAGCCGCCGGGTTCACCAGCGTTGAACGACAGCACATCGTGCTGGAAGTCGCGAAAGACGTGCGCGTTGACTTCTCGCTGAAGGCGGGCGAGTCAAGGGAGGTCATCACTGTCTCCCAAGAAATTCCGCTGCTGGACAGCACATCCTCCGCGCTCGGAGGCACGCTGAGCAACGAGATCATTAATGACCTGCCGCTGAACGGCCGCAACTACGAGAACCTCCTGCAACTTAGGCCGGGCGTGATGCGGTACCCCGGCGGCGGCTTTTCGACGACAAGCAGCAACGGTTTGCGCGCCGAGGATAACGCCTATCTTATCGACGGCCTTTTCAACAGCGAACCTTTCTCCGGCCAGAGCATCATCAACGGCGCCGGAATCGCCGGGGATTCTGCGACGATTCTTCCCATCGACGCCATCCAGGAATTTAACGTCATCCAGAATCCACCCGCGGAATACGGCTGGAAGCCCGGCACCATGGTCAACGTAGGCTTGAAGTCCGGCACGAATAACCTGCACGGTACTGCCTATGGATTCGGCCGCACCACCGCCCTCGACGCTCGCAATTATTACGACCCAGTTGGGACGGAAAAATCTCCCCGCAATTTGAAGCAGTTCGGCACGACTGTTGGCGGGCCTATCATCAAGGACAAACTATTCTTCTTCGGCGCTTATGAAGGCCAGCGCTACACGGTCGGCAATGTCGGCCAAATCGCTACTCCAGCAACGGTGGGCCTCGCTGCTCCGTCGACCGGCTCAGATTGCGCATTTACCGGTCTTGCCGGCGGAGACTGCGTCAACAGCGCAATCAATGCCATCGCTGATGTACACGCCGCTTTTCTGGCCGGTCAAATACCCAATGACGTTAGCGCTGCCAGCCTGAAAATTGCGGGTTGCACGCTGGGCCCCCCAATTTCCTGCAATGGAACGGGCATACCTACCAACAACGGCACCAACCCGGCCGGAAACACAATCATAAATTACGGCCTGCCAAACAGCGTCAGCGTCGACAACGCCGTCGGAAAAATTAACTACCAATTGAACGATCACAACACCCTCAACGGGATGTACTTTTTTGGGAACAACAACGGCACGGTACAGGATGCCGCTCAATTGCAGACCAAATGGCTCACGCAAATCCACACGCGCGCTCAAGTCGCGGGTTTGAACTGGGCATGGGCGCCAAGCAGCAGTTGGGTCAATGAGGCGAGATTCGGCTACAACCGCCTGTACCAACCCACTTTCCCGAACGATCATGGCGTCCCAGCCAGCGACTATGGCCTTAACACAGGCGTAACCAATCCCCTTTACGGCGGACTGCCACGCATTAACGTCCTAGGCTTTTTTGGATTTCCAATTTCGGGCATTGGCGGATTTAACTGGCCCAAAGTGCAAGGCCCGGATACGCGCTACCAGTTCGTAGATCACGTCTCCCGAACGCTTGGCAAGCACGCTTTCAAATTCGGCGGCGAACTCCACCGCGACGGTTTCAGTGGTGGCGCTTATGGCGGGACCCGTGGACGCTTCAAATTCCTCGGTGGCAATGCCTTCACAGCGAATGGCATCTCGTCTTCTCCGATTGAGGATTTTTTTGCGGGCTCACCTTTGAACGGCAGCCTCCTCATCGGCGATCCCACCCGCGACATTCACAACTGGGGTGTGGGTCTCTTCGCACAAGATGATTGGCGCATCACCCGCCATCTCACCCTGAATCTAGGATTGCGCTACGAACTCAACACGGTGATCAAGGACTCGAAAAATCAGCTCGCCAATTTCGATCCCAACGTAGGGCTGGTCCAAGTCGGCAAGGGCATCAGCGGCCCGTACAACATTGACCCTTACAACCTCGCGCCGCGCGCCGGGTTCGCCTGGGATATCGCCGGAAACAACAAGACCGTCATACGCGGCGGCGCCGGCATCATTTATGAAACCGTGAACTGGGAATCGTTCCTGGCTCTGAACAATGACCTCGGCCTCGCGACGATTCCTACCGGCGGCGTTGGAGTCACGCCCGGAACCGGCAATATTGCCACTGGGCTTGTCGTCTTCCCCGGTTCCCAGCTCAACTGGAACGGTACCGGGGGCGGAACGGTATTTCCAACTGGCACCGTCGATTGCAGCGTGGCCACGGGTAGCCCTTGCACAATCATGGGCATCACGCAAAATATCAAGACGCCTTACGTTTACAGCTGGAACCTGAGCGTTCAACACGCGTTCAATTCAAAGGTCACTCTGGAAACCGCTTACGTCGGCAATCATGGCTCGAAGCTGTTCGGCATCCGCGATGTCAATCAGCCGACTGTCGGTGCGGGCTGGTCCGCTTGTATCGCGTCCAATTTCGCCGCCGCAGTTTGCAGTGCCCTCTCGGATCCAGTCGCGGAACAAAACGCCCGGCCTTTTAACGCAAAATTCCCCTTCCTCGGCCAGATCTATCAGATGGGCAACATTTATAAATCCAATTACGACGGCCTTCAGGTCACGTTGACGGGCCGCGACTATCACCGTCTGAGTTTCCTGCTCGGCTATACCTACTCTCATGCCCTCGATGACGTCGGTGCTAACTGGGATTTCGGCGCGGGCTCCGGTCTGCCCCTGGACAGTGTGCACCCTACGAGGGAGTACGCCAGCAGTGATTTCGACATGCGCCATCGCTTCACACTCTCTCTTACCTATGCCATCCCCGACGTCAACACGTGGGGCCAGCTCCTGAAAGGTTGGCAGGTGAACACCATTGTCAGCGTGTTTGGTGCGCAGCCTTGGGGTCCCATCGATGCGGGCACGGACATCAGCGGCACAGGAGAACTCGTCGATCGCTGGAACTTCTTCGGCAAACCGTCTGATTTCAAACCCACGATCTCCTCGGGAGTTCCCTTTTTTGCAGGCACTAGTAACCCCGCTTGCGTGACGAAGGCGGCATCCCTTGATGGCGGCCCCACCGGCGCCAACAACACCGCACTCGGTCTGTTCGGCTGTTATGCGGTGGGCAGTTCCCTCATGTTGCCTCCGGCTGTCGGCACTTTTGGCAACATGGGCCGCAACATCTTCCGAGACTTCGGCTTCCGAAATGTGGACTTTTCTACCACGAAGAATTTCCGATTCGGGGAACGCCTCAATATGCAATTCCGCGCTGAATTCTTCAATATCTTCAACCATCCAAACTTTGCGAACCCCTTCGGGGGTCAAAATGGCTGGGGACACAACGACCCATCTGTCCCGGGGGCGGGAGGTTTCGGGTGCTCGTGCGCTACGCCGGACGTGGCCGCTTCCAATCCGGTGATCGGCTCGGGCGGAAGCAGAGCCGTTCAGCTCGGTTTGAAGTTCATTTTTTAAGGATTCGCCAACCGGGGAGCGCCGCGGGCGCAACGCCCGAGGCGCTCCTGAGCTTGCTGCGCAGCGCGTAAGACGTCAGCGGGCGCCTCGCCAAATCACTCATCGAAACAGGGGTAAGCGAAATGCTGGAAATGCTGAAGGTCTCAACTCGCGTGCTACGTGCCTTGCTTCCTGCAATTCTTCTGGCCTTGACGATCTCGATTCCCCGGGCAACGGTCGCTCAGGAAAGACAGGAGCGGACGATTGACGAGATCAAAGTCGAAGCGATCAAACGCGTGCAGACCGGGATGTATCCGATGATCGGTTTGGATCCGGCGGACGTGGAAGAGGCCTTCGCTTCCATCAAGACACGCGATAAGGACGAATGGGCGACGGCGTTCATGCACGTTGCGGACCGCTATATGGCGGGAGGCAAGTCCCTGGAGAAGACGGATCCCACAAAGGCCAATGCCGATTACATTCGAGCCTGGCGTCTCTACGGGTTCGGTAAGTGGCCAATTCCCTCTTCGCCGAAAAAGAAAGAGTCCTACGCTAAGTCGATCGACGCGTTCCTGGCGCACGCAAAGTTCTGGGATCCGCCGCTCGAGGTAGTGCGAATTCCGTTCGAAGGCTCGGAGATCATCGGCTACGTGCGTCTGCCGAAGAATGCACCCAGTCCCGTGCCGGTAGTCATTGCCGTGAATGGACTAGATAGTCGGAAAGAAGATTTAACCGAGAGCTTTGGTGCCATTCTTCCATATGGTGTCGGCTTCATAGCGGTGGACGGGCCAGGGACCGGGCAGTGTCCGATTAAGGCAAGCCCGACCGCGGAGCGTTTGCTCTCCAGAGTGATCGACTACCTGCAAACGCGCACCGAAGTCGACAAGACGCGCATTGCAATCCACGGCGTGAGCTGGGGAGCGTACTGGGGTACGAAAATGGCCGTGGTCGAGCGTGACCGGCTGAAGGCCGTGAGCGTGCAGTCCCCGCCGACGGACCTTTTTTTCACGAGGAAGTTCCTGACGGAGTCACTCCTGGGCAACCGCGAATATCTCTTCGATCAGATCCCAGCGCTCATGGCTATTTTTGACAACGTGAACACGGTAGACGATATTGCGGCGATGTTCGAAAAAATGTCGCTCGTGAACCAGAAAATCCTGGGCAAACCAACCACGCCGATGCTGATCATCGCCGGCGTGAAAGACACGCAAGTGCCTATTTCAGATATCTATGAACTTATGAGCGCCGGCGACGTTCCCAAGGAAGCGTGGATCAATCCGTCCGGGGGACATCTCGGCCGGCAGGTGAAGCTATGGCCGGATCCGATTATTTTCAAACGAGTCTTATTGCCCTGGCTGGCGCGCAATCTGGAGCCGGGAGACTGAGCCTAAAAAGCTGAGCGCCACTCGGTCAGCCCCTCTCCTGCCACCGCGGACAACCCATCAATTCATCGATTCGGTGACTTCTCATCGATTCGGTGACTTCGCTGGATAGGGCGTCGGATTCGATCCCCCGTCGCCCCTTCCAAAGGTTTCCTATTTGCAACACGATAGAAGCCTTGAAACCGTTGAAGTACCGACAGGTACCGATTGGGAGCAGGTTCTACTGCTGCTGTATTTTCCCGTCGGCCGTCAATCGCTCCAAAAAATGCCGTGCAGTCACAGCCTCCGGGCCATCACTGTGGTTCTTCAGTAGTTCTCGCAGTACCTTCGCTGAGTCCTCGTACCGCCCCACGGCCGTGAGCGCCCGTGCAACAAGCAGATCGACCTGCGGCACTTGCCCATTAGACTCCGCTTCCGCCTGCTGCGAGACCTTCAGGGCTTCGTCAAAGCGATTGCTGTGATAATACGACTCCGCCAGTGACCAATGCGTCTCCCAGCCGCTGGCCGGGTCCAGTCCCAGTGACTTCTCGAGTGGTGGAATAGCCTCTGCGTATTTCTTCTGGTTGCACAGCGCCATTCCCAATGCAGCTAAAGCGCGCGCGCTGTTTGGTTCCATCTGCGTGACTTTTTCCAGAACACTTTGCGCCTTCGTCCACTCGTGCTTTTTCAGATCCAACACACCTTGCACATAAAGCACGTGCGGATTATTGGGAGCGAGTTTCATGGACTGGTCAAGGGCTTTCTCCGCCTCAACCAAGTTGTCGTCCCGCAGAGCCTGCATGCCCTTGTCCAAGGCTTCTTTCGCCTTAGGAGCGAGTATCGGATTTTCCGCTGCCCCGGGTGCAAAATTCGAAGCTGTCTCCCGCTGCAGGTTTATCTCCAACTGGACCCTGACCGGCTCTGACACGTTCACGTCGTTTTGTCCCGACTTGTATCCAGTCGCTTCCACAACGACGGTAAACTTGCCTAGATCGCTCATGGTGAATGAGATGCGCCCACTTGATGTCGATCCCTCATCGCACGGGGTTCCGTTCAAAAAAAGTTTCACGTTCGCGGGCACGGAGAGGATCTCTCCAGAACTATCGCGTATGGTCACGTCGATTCCTACATGGCGACCGCGATTCCCCCCACCTGCATTGGTCTGGCAGCAAGCAACAAGTGGGCACAAAAAATTACAAAGCAGGATGGGCAGTAGAAATGCCCCGATTCGCAGCAGCACGCGTTGGTTTGGCTGGTGCATACGTGCTAGGAAAAGCTGCCCGAAGCTTGGCCCTCCGAATCTGGGGGGCAAAATCTTGTCTCTCTTTAGGACTAGGCCATTGGACCTGCCTCGATACTACCGCTTCCAGCCTGAGGTGGCCGGGAAATTATTCCCCACCACTTTGCGTTCAGTTTTGACGAATGCGGTGCTCATGCCGTCTCATCATTCGCAATCCTCACCTGTTGGTTAAAGAGGGTGGATGGACCGATGCATGAGTACCAAACGGACTCGCAACGGCGTCCAAAACCGACTTCAAGGAACACATCTAATGTGTGCTAGTGCGGAGGGAAAGCCCGAGCGAGAAGCAGGTGGGTCGGCCAGTAGATGATTCCTAAAAGCGCGACAAAGATTAGGGCCAGATGGACAGGTGCTGGCCCGAACGCACGGTGGAAGATGGGGTCGGCGAAAGCGTAGTTCAGATTCCGAGTTGTTGGACCCAAGAGGCGCGAAACCACCAGGAGAACCATTGCAATCCCGGATTGGAGAAGCAAAGCGCGGCGATCATAACCCGCACGACGTAGTGCTGCGAGCAACAGCATCGGTAGAACGACGTGGAATAGGGAGAGCAGGCGCACCCAGAGAGGAAACCGCGTGTCCCACATATATTCGGTGCCACCCGTCAGGTGCCTGCCGGCGAACAACCGCCAGCCTGCATCAAGACACCAGAGAAGATCACCAATCAAGGATGAGACAGCTTGGCTCGAAAGCAATAGCACATTGCTACGCGCGAAGCCAATGCACGTCAGAAGAACCGCGACATCGCAAAGATGAAGGAAGTTGGCCCAACCCCAGTAGAGTGCGTTGGACGGAACCCATACTGCTAGCCACACCAGACTTACCCAGCGAACCCAAAGGGGAAATAATGGGTGGGGAGACTGATTCACTGCCTATCCTCACTTCATTGTCAGCGCTGGACTGGCAGCGTATCTGAAAAAGCCCCAGCGAGGTAGAACTTCCGCCCATAAACGAGAATGCTCACTCGACCTACCGGCGGCACCGATGTAGCTCGCGGGTTTTTCTCCGCGAGGTATGCATTGATTACGCCGGTGATGTACTCCGCGAGCCGCTCCTTGATGAGGAGGATCTCGGATAACGTTGAGGATCAGGATGTTGCGCCCAGCTCACAGGGCAGTTTGCCGTCGAGGAGATGATTTCTGTGACCCGCGCCCGCAGTTCTACCAAACCGTTCCAAATGATTGGTGCGCCCATGAGAAGCAACCGATTGAAGGCAACTCTCCCAACCGCGTACTTGCGAGTTCGACACGCCTCAGGCCAAAACAGATACTCCGATGAGATGCGACGCCGTTACGAGGTTCGGAACTTGACTCTCGGAGTCACTCCCGCTAACGTCGGGCAACCGTCCAGGAACGCTGGCCGACTGGGAGCGTGCCCGCCATGAAAAGATATTACGCCCTGAGCTGTCTCCTCGCGCTGCCGTTAGCAGCGAATACGGTCCGCATCTACCAGACAAACAGCGCCGGCGATGCAGTTGACATCATCGACCCAGCGACGAACAAAGTCGTGTTGCAGGTTAAGGACATCGAAGTACCCCATGGGGTTGCCTTCTCTCCCGACGGATCCCGAGCGTATATAAGCTGTGAGGCCGAAAACACGTTATGGGCTACAGATACAAAGACGGGGAAACTTGTCGGCAAGGCATCTCTCAGCGGTCATCCCAACAACATATCAATTTCTAAGGATGGGCGACAGGTGTTTGTCGGCATCATGACCGATCCGGGGGCGGTCGAGGTTGTGGACACAGCCCTCCTAAAAAGCATCAAGAGCGTCGCCGTGAAAGGCGGCGTGCACAATACCTATGTGACGCCGGATGGCAAATTCGTGGTTGCGGGCTCGATAGTAGGAAAGATTCTGACGGTGATTGATGCACAAACCTTGCAGCCTGTCTGGGAGTTGCCATTCGACCGCGGAGTGCGCCCCATGGCGTTCGAAAGGGGCACCGACGGTTCGACTAGTCGGATGTTCGTCCAGCTTTCCGGTCTTCACGGGTTTGCGGTGGTGAACTTTACGACACACGAAATAGCGGCTCGGATTGAGCTGCCCGATGAGCCCAGGGGCGGAACGACCCAGGGAGGTGCTCCATCCCACGGCATCGGCGTCTCTCCCGATGGCAAGGCGTTGTGGGTCAACAGCTCGCTCGCCAATGCTGTCTTTGTTTACTCACTCCCCGATCTAAAGGTGCTGGGATACGTCCAGACGGGAGAGGTACCGGACTGGCTCACGTTCACGCCCGACGGCACGAAACTTTACGTTGCCAACTCTGGGGCGAATTCGGTGTCAGTCATCGACACGACGACTCGAAAACAAGTGGCCCTCATCCCGGTGGGTGAAGTCCCCAAGCGCAACGGTGCGGTGGTGATTCCTTAGATTTTTTCAGGGTGTTGTCGACGCGTTTATTTTTGCCTTGCGGACCCAATCCGCCAAGACCCGCCAATCGGGGTCATTCTGGGATGCGAATTGGCGGCCTCCGCTATGGAAGCGGTCGCCGCCCACCTCCGGCGAGAGGGGGTGCAGTAGAAGGCGGCTCGAGGCCGGGTCGCCAGGAGTCACCAGGCTAGAGACGATCTCGAAGTTGCGCCGCGATTGCTCCTCGGTCCAAGTGGTGCTCCCGGCCGGCAGAGGCTGCAAACGGAAAGCATTATTGGCGCCCGCATGGCACACTACACAGCGGGCGTGGCCGGGACGCTTTTTCAGAAAGATCGGCTCGACGCGCGTCCGATAATACTCGAAGTCAAGGGACTGAGTCGGTGACTGTGCCGCCGCGAACAAAGCAGCCGTTTGCAGAACGAGGACGATCACCGCTGGTCTTGCCAGTGTCGCCAAGGTCACAAGTAAAGGCTCCCTTCTTTTTCGTTCCAGGAAGGCTTTGACCTCAAAACCGTTGCCACACCTCATTTTTGGCCACCATGATAACAGCTAGGGATTCGCGTATCGTACCAAATCTCGCCGTCTGGATAGCGTCCGTGCAACGCGTCAGAGCTTTCTGAATCGGTACCGTACGAGGGTGGTTGTCCCCTTAGATTTTCTTTCCACTGCAGGCGGCTTCTTCTATAATCGCGGCACACCAAGCCATACCAATGCCTGCCAACAGGAATGTGCCCAGCGCCGAGCGGTATTCTGTTGCACTGATTACGGAGGACGAGTCTGCCTTCCCCGAGATGCGCCGGTACCTGACCCCTGCCTTCCAGATCACGCTGGCCACCACGGAAGAACAGATCAAAGCCCTCGTGGAGGATTCTCACGTTCACGGAATCCTGTTGGATTTGGATTGTGTCGAAGGCGGCGCTAAAGACGGAGTCGAGGTGCTGCAGGAGATGCGCGCGCTGCGAGGAGACATCGTTTTGCTAGCGATGACCAAATCCACCGACCCGAGCATTCCTCTCCTGGCAAGCCAGGCCGGCGCTGACGAATTCTTTCTGTCCCCGGTCGACTACGGCGAGCTAGGGATGGTCTTTGTCCGGGCCATCGAGAAGCGCGCGCTGGAAAACGAGGGGCGGCGTCTGCTCGATCAGGTGGAGAGCAAGTCCGCGTTTTGCGGAATGATCGGCGGGAGCGCGCCGATGCAGAAGGTCTATCACGCTATCCGGGCGGTGGCGGACAGCAATGCCAGCGTGGTGTTGCGCGGGGAGAGCGGAACCGGCAAGGAGCTGATCGCGCGGGCCATCGTGCAGTCCGGCAGCCGCGCCAACAAGCCTTATGTTTGCCTCAACTGCTCCGCCTTGCCCGAGACGCTGCTCGAATCCGAACTGTTCGGATACGAGAGAGGGGCCTTCACCGGCGCCGACACCGCCAAGCCTGGGCTAATCGAAACCGCGCATTCCGGAACGCTGTTTTTGGATGAGATCACTACCTTAAATCCAAATCTGCAGAGCAAGCTTCTGCGAGTGCTCCAGGAGCGCAGCGTTCAGCGGCTGGGTGGGAGGTCGGCGAGGAAGATCGACTTCCGCCTGATCTGCGCCACCAACGACGACCTGGACGACCTGGTGCGCAAAGGCCGCTTCCGCGAAGACCTCTACTATCGCATCAACGTGGTACCCATCTTTGTGCCGCCGCTGCGCGAGCGCAAGGGCGATTTGCCGCTGTTGGTGGATCACTTCTTGAGGGTGTATTGCGCCTCGGCGAAGAAGGCGGCCAAAAGCATACAGCCAGACGTCATGGAGATTCTGGAAGACTACGCCTGGCCCGGGAACGTACGCGAATTGGAAAACATCGTCCAGCGGCTGGTGGTGATGAATGACAGCAATGTCGTCACGGCGGAGCAGTTGCCGCAATTACTGCTGTATTCCAGCACGGCCAGCCAGGAGGCCATTTTGATCCCGGAGGAGGGTGTGGATTTCGATGCGGAGATGGAGCGCATCGAGATCGCGTACCTGAATGCCGCCCTAAAGCGCACCGGCGGGAGGAAAGCGGCGGCGGCGGCGCTGCTGCGGATCGATCCGCAGCGGATGAAGTACCTGTGCCGCAAGCTGATTGGGCAGAAGGGTTAAAATTTAACCTATCGAGGGTTAATAATTGACCTCCAACGATTTATTGACCTCCAGAAATTGGACTGGTTGCGGACCGGCACACCGTAAGTTCTTGATTTTATGTAAGTCTATCCTCGCCGGAGCAAGTCGAGACGTTTGGCGAGCCGTGTGCAATAGAGATGTGCACCGGGGAGAGGGCAAGACCCGAAATTCAACAAAGAGGAGCTCACTGAGCCATGTCGATCCAGAAAAAGTCTTTGATCAGCACACTGAAGACCGCCAAGAAGGCCAACGTAGCAAGCGCGCCGCTGGCTCACGTGGAAGCCGGCACCACCGAACCACGGGTGGGGAAACATTTCTCTAAGACTGCTGGGAAGTTGCTCGCCAGGAGCGCCGGGAAGTCGCTCTCGAAGGTCGCCGCCAAGCACTACTCAAAGAGCGCCGCGAGGAGCTACGGTCAGAAGAAGTAGCCGGGAAACGAAGAGCTTAGCCGACAAAGAAGGCTGCCTTCGGGCAGCCTTCTTCTTGTTTACCAAACCTTCCGACCGATGAAGTTCTTCATTTCCAGCCAAGCAAATCCAGCCACGCTTCGCCTCTGGCCGTAGATACGGGCTGTGCCACTCATCCCAGGCTTCAAACTGCCGCTGGAATTGGCTACCAGGATATCCGCCACGTAGAAGTTGGGCGGCAACAGACCCTTGTACTTGGTCTGGTTCGCGAGGCCCGGGTCGATCTCGGAAGATATGGGAGAGATGGCCACCGCTTGCGTGTCCCATGTTTCCAGGATGCCGTCGACCTGCAACCGTGCACCGGCGCCGACGCGAATCTTATACATATCATGCTCGGAGACGTAGATGCGAGCGCGCAGGACGCTCAAGTCTGCGACTTCGAGGAGTTCAGTGCCAGCGGTGACGTAGGATCCCAGGCGATCGGTTACCCGTGGAGTGAGTACGGCTCCCACAATGGGGCTTTTGAGTGTCTGGTTGGCCGCTTCGGAGGAGAGCACGCGGGTTTGCAATGCCAGACGTTCTCGCTCCTGGGCCGCTGGGCCAAAATTGCCATAGCGCAGCGCCGCGGAAATAGCGCGGCCAGAAGCCACGACATAGTCGGATTCACTATGTTTGAGGCTCAGTTGAAGGGGAAGATTCCGCAACTCGACCAGAGGTGCCCCTGTGCCAACCTGCTGTCCTTCGTCTGCATAGACCGCCGTGACGATACCAGGGACAACAGCACGTATGACGGCTCGACCGTAGGGCTGCAAAACGAAGCGCCCCTCGGCGCACTCGTGCCGCAGCGGGAGCAAGAGAACGATAGCTGCTCCCACTGCGACCGCCATCGAGCGCCGGGGCGTAAACCAGGCCCGCACCCGGTCTTTCTTGTCCAAATATACGAATTTCATAAAGTTCACCAAGATGCGGATCCTGGATCGGAAGATCAGGCCCGCTGTTACCAATTCAGGGATGAAAGACCAATCAGGATTGAAGTTCCGGAAGACGTTGCCCACAAAGCGAGCCACGACATATAAGACCGAATAGCTATACAAGCCGGAGAGAATGGCGTAGATCGCGTAACCGAGGCGTCGCCGCTTGGGAACATACGGTACCTCTACCGGCAATCTCCAGATGTTGCGCTTGACCCACGCGGACACGTAGGCAGTGGAGGCCTCTTTTAGATCCACGATGCCCATCATTTCGCACATCATGTGGTAGCCGTCGAGCTTGATCAGCGGGTTCCAGTTAATCAGGGCTGACGAGATTCCGGTGATCAGCATCACGACGTAGGCGGCGTCGTGTACTGCGGTATCGGGTGGTGTATTCCACCAGATCGGCGTCGCAACGGCGCAGATCATCAGCTCCGCCCACACGCCGGCCAGCGCGATGACCAACCGCTGGGACCGTGTGCCTTGGACGGCGCCTTCCGTGGTGTCGGTGTAAAAGGCGGGCGCCAGGTAAATCAGCGCGAATCCCATGGCCGGCACGCGCCCGCCGTAGTGCTTGCAGGCATGCCCGTGCCCGATCTCATGGAATCCCAGGACGACCGTTGCCAGCAGGTAAAACTGGATAAAGTCCCACCAGGACTTGTCTGAGAAGGCATAGAACTCGAGCGTGTCGCGCCCGATTTCCGGCCAGTGCGAGACGGTGATCCAGCCGGTGAATGCGAAAGCCATCAGTGTCAGCACGGTGAACCACCAGGTGTAGATCCATTGCGTATGACGCACGAGCCAGGTGAGGAATTTGTCGGGATTCACCGCGGGAAACGCGTAGAGCGAAAGGTCACTGGGATCTTTCTTTGCCTTGAGCAGTTTGTGCCGCTCTTCGCTGCTCTTCTGCATCAGAAGAATGTTTTTTTCCTGTGGTGTGCGATACCAGAAGTCGACGGATTCGAGGTCGTCGGCGAATTCACGGATGGCCGCAGCGCCATATAGCGTCCCCGTCTGGGCAGAGAAAATTGCGGCGATTTCCTCGTACGAGCGTTTTCCGTCAAACAGTTGAGCAAGGGCCCAATTCTGCGGCGGAAATTTGTACATCGCCTCCGCACTGGGGACGTAAACGCGGACCACGCGCTCGCCGTCTTCCACGTGTTCCTTCAAGGTAATGCCGGGGTCCATGCGCGGGTAGCGCTTGACGATGGTGCGCGCCGGGATCTCCGGCAGGGCCGCGTTGAGGGCTTCAGTGATGTTCATTGCGGACTTTGCAGGCGCACGCTGGCGGTCATGCCGGGCCGCAATTCACCGCGTGGGCCGGTCAATTCGACGAGGATCTCGATCGTTCCGCTGGAGGGATCAACCACCGGGCTCACGGCAATGATCTTGGCGAGGTGCTGCTCTTGAGGGACGTCGGGGGACGTCAGCGGCAACTGCTGCCCCTGCTTCAAATGACCGATGAATTTTTCCGGCAAAGTGAAGCGCATGCGCAACGGGGCTTCGGCGGTCACCCAGAAAAGGCGGTCGCCTTTCGAGACGCCCTGGCCGACGCGAACGTATCGGCGGGCCACGATGCCGTCAAAGGGTGCGGTGATGTGGGTCTTCTCCAGTTCGAGCTCCAGTGAACGCTCTTCATCCTTCGAGGTGTTGAGTAGTTCTTTCACTCTGCGGATGTCCCATTGTTCGGACTCGGCCTTGAACTTGGCATGCGCTAATTGCTCTTCGGCGATCAGGCCCAAGTCCGACAACCTCTGCGCGCGGACGTAGTCCGCCTGCATGACTTCGGCCTCGGCTTCCCAATTCTTCAGGTCGTTTTCGATGCTGCGGGTCTTGGCTCGAGCAGCTTCCAAGTTGGCGGAAAGCTGGCGATCGTCAAGCTGCGCCAGGAGCTCGCCAGTGGCCACGCGCTTCCCGGTGTCGGCCGACAAACTGGCAACGATGCCGTCGCGCTGAGCGGTGACGTCCACTTGATGCTCCACGATAAGGGGTCCGGAAACCGTCAAGGGGTCTTCGGTCTTGATCAGCGCGGACGAAGTAGCCGGCGCAGGTGGAGAAATCGGGGAAGGCGCCGCGGGAGGAGCAGGCGAAGCGGCTGCGGCCGTCTCGGGCTTATTGCCGCCGCAGCCACCCTGTAGAATCGCGGCTCCCGCCAACACAGCGAGCAGTTCTTTCTTTTTCCATTTCATCGGCTTCATCGGCGGCACCCTACCATCCGAACCAGGTCCATATTCGTGAATAAAGCCAAAGAGCCGGTCGCCGGAACAACACATAGCCAGCTGGATACCAACCAACGGAAACCTTTGCGCGCCCTTCCATGCCCGTTCGGATGGCGCCGTCCGGATTCGGCAGGAGCACCCTGGCGAAGAATACTCGCGACTCGCCTTGTTGCTCGCCCTTGGGGCTGACCACAACCACATTTCCGCGGAAGGTCCGGGTCGCAAAACTGTTCAACTTAACGACGGCTTTAGAACCCACACGCAAAAGGTTAGCCTCCGTGTCATCGATGGCGACGTCCACGACGGTACTCGAGGCGTCGACAACTTCGGCGAAACTGTCCCCATATTGCAGCCTCCGCCCCGCAAGGTTTTCCACGTGCGGCGTCGAGACGACCCCATCGATGGGGGAACGAAGTTGCGCTCTGTCCAGCAGCTCTGTTGCGCGGTCGACGGCAGCCTTCCAGTAGTCGGCCTGGACGCGCTGAATTCCAGCCTCGCCACCGTCATTGGTGGCGAGCGAGCGATTCATCTGCAACAGAGCGGCCTGGTATCTTGCCTGGGCTTCTGCAAGAGCCGACCGGTAGTCCCAGGCGTCCATTTCCGCCAACACCTGCCCACGGGCAACGGACTCGCCTTCGCGGACGAACACCTTACCAACCACCCCCTCGAATTCAGGTTGCACTTGAGCGCGTCGTACCGGCGCCACCACAGCGTCGCCGTCCACGCGCATCGGGAGAGGAAAGATCGTCAGAAAAATGACCACTGCCGCCGCAAGAGTCAGAAATACCGCTCGGCGCCGCTTCTCCATGGCCATGAACTTGCGCTTTTGGTCCAGCATGGGCTCGAGCACAGAGATGAAAGGCACCTCCTTGTACATCTGAGCATTGCGGAGAGCCACGGTAGCTTGTCCGGCCAGCACTTGGAGGATCTCGATGTGCGCTGGTCCGAGAAAGTCAGGGTCGCTACTCTCAAGGGCCAACACGCCGACGCGTCCGGTGTCGTCGCTCAAGGGCATCGCGTAAAAACCTCGCATGCCTGTTTCGCGGAAGTAGTTATGGAATTTGTCGCGGGTTTCCTCGCGAGGCGCGTCGATTTCTTCGCCGTGCTGCCGCACGTGGATGACTTCTTCGGAAAGGGCGGCCCACTGAAGGACTTGGTTGAGAGGCGCAATCTCCGGAGCCTCGGCGTTGACCTGCAGGACGCCAGTGACGGCACTCAATTTGAACCTGCCGCGCCGTTCGAGGGCAATCGCGGCGCGCTCGTAGGGAATCACGGCTTGCGGGGCATTGACGATGGTTTGGAGCATGCGCTCCAGATTCAGGGTCGAGGTGATCTCGTGGCTCACGGTGACCAGCGTCTCTAAAATCTCCACTTTGCGCTCGGCCATCAGCAGACTGGCGTTGTGGAGAGCGCTGGAAGCGGTCTCGGTGATGTTCGTGAGGGCAAACAGGTCATCTTCATCGAACGGAGTGCCGTCGTTCTTGTTCAAAGCTTCGACGACGCCGACGAGAGACTCCCTGTCCATAATGGGCACTACCAGGAGCGAGACGATACCTCTCTCGGCCACTCCCGCGTTGCGCCTAGCCAAGCGAGCATCACGTTCCTGATCGATCAGAACAGGTATGCCGTCATCGGAGACGTCGCCTGGTATGCCCTGGCCCGGCCTCTGGATACTGCCCATCGGAGTTGTCGGATCGAGCCCGGCTTGGTGCATTAATTCCAGGCTTTCATCGGGTTGCAAAAGCCACAGATTGATCGCTTGGCACTCTATGACTTCGCGAAACTTCGAGCCGATGATCGGCAGCAGTTCGTCCATTTCCAGGGTGGACGCGAAGACCTTTTCAAGATCGTACAACTGGGTGAGACGCGTGATCGATACGAGCGCTTCATTGCGCTCGGTTTCGTACTTTTGAGCTGCGGCCAATGCGGCTGCCGCGACCCTGGCCACGTCCCTCAGGTCGCTCAGCTCTTTCTCGCTAAGTCCATTCTGAAAACTGAGAATTTCTATGGCTCCAACCAGCACCTTGTCTTCGATCAGGGGCAAGTAGGCGACGGAGAGGAGTGTTTTGCGGATGTCGACGTGTGCGTAGTTCTCTCGAGAAAGCTCGGCGCCGGAAAAAAGCAAGGGGGCGAAGCCCGTTTTCAGCTCGCCGAGCGTCCCGGAATCGGCGGCGACGCTGGCAACGCGCACGCCCGGTTCACCCATGGTGGCCCTGGGCACCCAAACTTGACTTGTTTCTTCGGTGGTGAGGACGTAAACATTGACGGCCGTGCCGGGCAGCGCATCAGCGATGCTGCGCGCAATCGTGCGCGCTCGGGCGGACAGTTCCTGAGCCGTTAGCAATTGCGCGGAAAACTCGGAAAGGTCGACTCTCAACGGGCCACTCGCCCTTGCCGTAGCGGAACGCACTGGCCGGCTGCGCGGGGCTCAGTGGGCGCCAAAGCCTTCCTCGCTTGCAAATTCGCTACGGTTCTTCTAAGTTGAGGCGCACTGTAGCAAACGAAAAGTGCCAGCGCAAGCGTTAGGAGCCCACCGCCCCAGGGCCCTGTACCATGCCACGGAGGAGCCGCCTTGGACATTGAGGTTCGCACTCAGTCGCAAGTAAAGATCATTAAACTTCGTGGCCGACTCGGCTCGGGAGAGTCACTCGATCGCGCCAACGAAACATTGACGGACTTGCTCGGAGCAGGTGACGCTCGCCTGCTGTTGGATCTCCAAGATGTATCCATGATTGATTCCAGCGGGATCGGATTGCTGGTGCGCCATCTCACCGCGGCTAGACAGCGCGGCGGATCACTGAAGCTCCTCAACCCTTCCAAGTTTGCCTTGCAGACGCTCAAGCTGGTCCGCGTGCTAAATCTCTTTGAGGTTTTTGAGGACCAGCAGCAGGCGGTGGCCTCCTTTAGCTAGAAGCTCAGCGACGAGCCGATGGTCACGGGCTACCCCCTCGTCGCCCCAGCCAAGAAACACAAGCGAGAAGAGTGACGCTGCCGCGAATCCCCTAACGACAGCTAGCCTCCCGGGGCGGTTCCGGGAATGGCAATGGGTGTCTTGATGTCCTGAAGTTCAGGGGGTATGCCGAGAATGGCGTTAGTATTCTGGCCCACAACGACCAGCCAATTCCCGTTCTGCTTTTCCGCAACCAAGGTCATCATCCCATAGCGTGGCTGACGCGGCGTGCCATCCGGGTTTTTGTCTCCCGCAATTTTCCAACTCCAGTGAACAACCGCCAGATCCGGTCGTAGAAAACGGGTCGTAGTTTTGAGAACGACGATTGTGGAGTCTTTGAAGCGGCCGCTTAGCAAGCGCACGTGGAACGTTTCGAAGTCGGCCCTACCGTGCAGGTAGGTCGTGGCAACAGTCACGAAATCGACCTCCTCGGCCATAATTTTGGCCAGCGCGTGGCCGTCGTGTTTAGCCCATGCATCGCAAAAATCTTGCGGTAGTTTGGCCACCGCTTCTTCATCTGTTTTGGATTGGGCGAGGGCGTTCGAGGTTGATCCGAGAAAAATCAAAAGCGAGGCGCTGAGGAGATATTTCATTCGAGTCTCCTTTTTAACTTCGGAAACGGGACAGATTATACTCCGAGGTCGCCGGTCGCTACTCTTTCTCGGCCAGTGTGATTGCCGTCAGATCGCGGATGTCGTGGTACTCCGGCAGACCGTCTTTCCACGTCAGCGAACCGATGAAGGGCCGCTGCACTGACGCCCAATTCTTGGAACCCGCCAGATCCGCTGCGCCGTCGAAAATAAAAAAGGTCTGCTTCAACTCTTGCCCATTCGGGAGCTTCCTGCTCTTAGGCATTCCCCGCATTGTGTATTCCTTACCAACTTTCTTATAGAATTCGACCACGTTCTCGTACGAATCATTCGTAGTGTAAATGCTCGATGTCGTGCCGGGCGGAAGATCCTTCTTCGCTTGCCGGGTCTCTTCATTGTCGGGTGGCGTGTATTTCGCGGCTCCGGGGTACAGCTTGAAACCTTGTCCGGACGCAACGAGCGCCGCCATCAGGACCACCACGGCCGCGCCTGCAAGCTTGAACCTGTTCATGGGTTCCCTCCTGTGTGTCGAAGTGCGATGTCAAGACCTGTTCCGTATGGCGTCGGAGATTTTCAAAATTCGATGTTAATCCTACTCCATGTCTATCTAACTGCGGGCCAGCCGCTGAACGATCATCGCCACATCCTCATTCTGACGGCCTTAGCTGAAGGATGAGTTTTGGCGGTTTGCCACAATCGCTGTTTTTGCTCTGCGAGAGAACGCCCGCCCGAGCGTAACACCTAGAATGACGAGCGAAGGGCGCACGTCCCGCACTGGAGAAATGATGCTAGGCGGAAGTCCGCGACTGTATAAGAATGAGGTTTTCCTAGTGCAGATGATCACGAGACTCAGACTGAGCGTAGCCAAAACAGAATGCACAATGATACGCCGGCTTTGGCGAACCGTCAGCGCAGACGTTTGTTGAAGGCTTCTCTCACGGTTACGGGCGCGCTTGTGGTGGGTGGGGGCTACCTGGCGATACGAAAGATGGGGGGCGACACAGCGAGCATGACGCTGCAGCTTGGGTGGCTGCCGGGCAGTACGCAGATCGGCGAGGTCGTGGCGAAGCGACTCGGTTACTACCAGCAGGAAGGTATTGATTTTCGGATCGCGGGAGGAGGGCCAAGTATTGACGGGATTTCCATGGTGGCATCTGGAAGTTCGATGCTGGGACAGGTGTCGTCGAGTCCCTCCATTATGCTGGCGATTTCACAGAATATTCCCATCCAATGTTTTGCCGTAGCTTTGCAAAAGCATCCTTATTGTTATTTCTCGCTCAGTGCGAATCCTGTACGCTCCGTCCGCGACTTGGCGAACAAGAAGATCGGTGTTCAGCCAACAGGAATCGTGCTTCTCAAAGCCGCGCTCGCAAAGGCCAGCATTCCCGAAAGCAGAGTCCACATTGTTCCAGTGGGCGCGGACATGTCGCCACTGCTGACGGGTCAGGTGGACGCTATTACCGGCTGGCAAACCAACACCACCGCATTGCGGGTGCTGGGGAAAGAGAGTAGCTCTTTTCTATGCGACCTTTACGGTTGCGTCTCACTGGACAGGGTGTCACGCACGCTAGTAAGTTCACGCTCGATTTGCTCCAGAGTTTTGCCCTTAGTTTCAGGAACACACAGAAGTACGAAGAAAAGGCCTGCGAGGCAAATACCAGCGTAGGTCCAGAACGTCCCCGCAGAACCGAGCGCGCGATTAAGAATGGGAAAAGTGAAGGTCAAAATAAAGGAAGCACTCCAGAGAGCAGACACCGAAATCGAGACTCCGATACCGCGGACGCGATTCGGGAAGATTTCCGAGATCAAGACCCAAGTCACAGGGGCCAGGGTGAGTGCGTAACAGCCGATCGTGCACAGCGTGATCAACAGTACCGGCAGCCCCCTGATTCCGGCGTGATACGTGAATCCGAGCACCGAATGCGACAGAGCGATTCCGGCACACCCAAACAGCATCAGGGAGCGGCGCCCAACGCGGTCTACCAAGCTCAACGCGACCAGAGTAAGCACAAGATTGATCGTTCCGGTGATCATGATGTTGAAAAGAATGCCGCTGACTCCATAACCGGCGCTGCGGTAGATCTCTTCCGCATAGTTGAAGATGATATTGATCCCGCTCCATTGCTGAAGAACGGCGAGCGCGACTCCTATCAACAGCACCTTCAAAATGCCTGGAGCCAACAGCTCTCGCGATGCGATGCTGCCTTCGGCCTCGGTACCAAGCGCGTCTCGGATTTCCACCAGGGTTTGTTCGCCATATTGTTTTCCACCAATGCGGGCTAGTGTCCGACGAGCCTGTTCTTTGTCGCCTGTTTTCGCCAGCCAGCGCGGACTCTCGGGGATGAACAGCGCCCCGATGAAAAAGATGACTGCAGGAATGGCGACAACCGTGAACATCCAGCGCCAGCCATATTGCCCGTTCCACGACTGTCGAATCATTTCCGCGGTGGCGCCATCGGGGACCTTCTCGGCGATCAGCCAATTGACAATTTGTGCCGCCAAAATCCCCACGACAATGGTCAATTGATTCAGCGTCACCATCCGTCCGCGCCAGGGTGCAGGGCTGATTTCCGCGATGTAGGTCGGCGAAACGTTAGAAGCAATACCGATCGCAACTCCACCGATGACTCGCCAGGCCACAAAGGATGAAAAACTCTGTGCCCAACCGGTAAGGACGGAACTCACCGCGAACAAAACCGCCGCAAGAATGAGCAGTTTTTTGCGTCCGAAGCGGTCGCTCATGGCCCCGGAAATGACAGAGCCGACAAGACAGCCGATCAGGGCGCAACTGTTCGCCCAACCGATGAGTTCTTCGGAACCAAGTTGAAAGAATTTTTCGTAAAAGGGTTTTGCGCCACCGATGACCACCCAGTCGTAACCAAACAACAGTCCGCCTAAGGCAGCGACCAGAGAGATGGTCCAGACGTAACCCGTGTCGTAGTGCCCCCCGGCTGTCATGGGTGAGGCTTGGTGCCGGCGTTCACGAGACTCCTCAGGGCCGAAGCGGTGCCGGGTGCAATTCCAAATCGGCCAACAGGTCTGCCGCCAGAGCGTGGTTTCGATCCAGGTACATCACTTGATTCAGCAGCTCTTGGGCTTTTTGGGTATCGCCGAGACCCAGCCAGGCTTGCGCGCACAGAAAAGTTGAATTCACGGTGTTTCTCTTTTGCAGATCCTCTTCAAACAGCAGCATTGCTGGAAGCGATGTTGCAAAGTAATCGATCCCTGCCTTTTGTTGTGCGAGGGCCTCTGCATATACAAGCAATGCACGCAACAGGTTCTCAGCCTCGTCCACCCGATTGAGCTGCTTCAAAGCCAGCGCATTGTAGTAAGACATCTCTGAAAATGATTTGACGCTCATTTCCTGGAAGTCACCTTTATGCCTGGCGGCGCGTCCCCACCACTGTTGGGCTGACGCGTGATCACCCGCGGCTTCGAAAGCACTGCCCAAAAAGAAATAGACATCGCTTTGGTTTGCCAGGGGGTGTGTGGCTTCACCAAGGTTCTCGGGGCAGCGGAGCGCGGCCTCAAAAAAGCGCCGGGCTTCGAGCCAGTCACCCCGAGCCAACGCACGCCGTCCGAGGGCCAAATTCGCACGCACATACTGGCCGAGCGCCAAGCCCTCGCCACCCTCCCATGGCTGAAATTTACGGGACTCCAGCAGTGAGAGGGCTTTCTCGTGTTGCCGCGTCTGGTTGTGCAGGCTGGCGAGTTCGACCAACAGATCGTCGCGCAGGCGCACCAGTTCGGAATATTTTTCGATCTCGGCCAAGCGTCGCTCCGGCGATTCCCCGAGGCGTTTCCAGAGTTGATCCCTTTCATAGAGAATGCGCGCGTCGGCAGGATTCACCTGAATCGCCTTGTCGAACGCAGAGCGCGCCAACTCCGCATCTCCGAGTACATTGAAACAACCAATGCCGAGATTGCGCCAGACCGTGGAGAAGGACGGATCTCGCCGCGCGGCCTGTTCCCATAAGGCGATCGCTTCACGGTGCCTCCGGCGGTCGTATAGAAGATTGCCCAAGTAATAGGCTGCCCTGGCGTCTTCGGGATTGACAGAAACTGCTTCCCGAAGGACGACAAATTCCTCCAATCGGTTGGGGAAGCAATAGTCGGGCGGAGCAACGGACGCTTCCGAATAGGCTTGCTTCGCGGCAGCTGTATCGCCCCGTTTAAGACAGAGGTGGCCCAGGGCATACAAAAGGGTCGGCACGGAGCCGTCTGCGGCGTTTCGGTCCATACGTCCCAAGAGCTCGGCGGCCTCCGGGTAGAGCCCCGCACGTGTATAGTCCAGGGCCAAATCGAAGAGCATTTGATTGTCGATTTGTAGTGAGCCATTTGCGAGGTAACGGGCCCAGGAATCCAATGGATCAAGCTCCAGCGTCTCTTTCAGGTGTCGGTTTGCTTCCACATCTCTGCCAAGTTTACGCAAGACGACCACGGACAAATTCCTGGCATTCAGATTTTCCGTGTTCGTGCGCAGTGATGATGCAAGGTGCTCGATGGAGGCATTCCAATCGCTCCTTTTGGTGTCCAACTCGCCCAGCGCCAAGTAGGCAGCGGAGTGCCACGCATGGTTCCAAGTAGCCTTGTAGAAAGCGGCATAAGCTTCCTCGTCGTGGCCCAAATAGCGAAGCGTGAGCCCCAGGTTATAAAACGCTTCCCCGTCCGCTGGGTTGGGGTTACGCATCGTCAGCGTTTGGATTGCCTGGCGGAAAAACTTCTCTGCTTGTGCAAATTCGCCACGGCGCAGATGCCAGGTACCCATCGAGTTGTTACAGCGGCTGTCGGCGGGGTAGCGGCGGAGCGCCTCGCGCCAATACACGTCAGCATGACGCGTAGCATGACGATATTGGGCGAGGTGCAGGCCGGTAAGGTAGAGTTCGTCGTTGCTGTGGATTTCTTCCGGCAGCCGCGGTTCGGTCGCGGCGGAGGGCACCTGCTGCTTTGCAGGAGAGCTCAGCGTGTAGCGAAGCAGTGCGCGCCCCTCTCTGGATTCGACGACAGCGCTGAGTTCAGTCTCCCTGATTCCAGCCGGCAACTCGGCCGCTTCCAAAAAAGCACTCCCCGGTCTCAGATCGGACTGCCACTCAGCAATTTTTCGGGTCGCGGTCTCCAGGCGAACTGTGGCGGCCGGAAATGCCTGCGTCGCGCAGACGCCGATGCGTACCTGACCATTCGAAATTTGCAAGCTGAGAGCCACATCCCGATTCGCTTTCTGCGCGGGTCCCATTTCACGGATGGGGTACCAAAAGTGGCTGAAGGTTTTCGTTTCGCCGGGTGCGAGAAAGGAAAAATCCGGCTGATTGTCGGTATAGACGCCGCTCATCAGCTCGATGTAAGGGCCGTCTTCATCCGTTAGATTGCGATCCCAGGCATAACCGAACGGGTGGTTGCCCCAAGTCCATTGTTTTTTCCCGGGCGCGATGTGGTGATTGGCCACGAGAACCAATCCAGCTCGACGTTTGTGATCGTAACCGCCGTGAAAGTCTTCGCTCGATCCCATCGCCATATAGCTGGTCGGGACCGGGATATTCGCATACCAACTGAGGTCGTTCGGAAGGTAGCTTCCCGGCGGAATGAATTTTGGCGGCTGTTCCTCAACGGGCACGCCCTTGCGGCTACGCTCGCCGTAATTCACGCCATAGTAGTAGCTGTCGCAAAGGGGAAAACTACTCATGGCCCGCTTGGCATGATCCGCCACATAGTGGACGTCCGATGGAAAGAAAGACTGGTAGAGCTCATGAACATGCGTGCCGATGTTGGCCCACCACAGGAATGTTTGAACGAGCGGAGTGCGATTGAACAGGCGCACCCTTAGCTCAATGTAAGCCTTTCCAGGATGCAAGCAGACGCCATGCATACCCTTTAGCCGATTCATGGGGTCATGGTCGCTGCACCAGATTGTCCGGGAGCCATCTGCATGCTCTTCGATCTGAAAATTCACCGGCATAAACGTCGCTGGTCGATGGTGCTGTGGCCAGTTGAACTCCACACCGCCGGAAATCCACGGCCCGGCCAGCCCCACGAGCGCGGGTTTGATAACGTTCTGGCGGTAGAAGAAGTCATACCCGTTCGTCTTGTCCATGCCGACGTGGATACGTCCGCCAATCTCCGGCAGGACCATGACACGCAGAAACTCGTTCTCCAAATGGACCGCCTGCCAGGTGTGCTCCACCGCTTCGGTGGAAATGCGGTCCGTGAAGGGCAACGGATACACCCTCCCACTGCTACCCTGATAGACGCGCCTTTCAAGAAACATCGGGTTCTTGTCTGGAGGCAAAGGGCGGTACGTCGGGATCACAACGGGCTCCGTCCAGGCCCTCACGGGGCCCGTCTGATCGGCGGGTGCGTCTGGAAGCTTCAATTGCTTCATCTCTCGCGCTCTTGCCGGACCGCAGTACAGGATAAGGCTTCCGATCCAACGAATGCGCCGAGAGTCCAGTGGACCTCATCACTTCAAACCGAATGCAAGTGGGTACCTCGGCCTGGTGAATACTCCCACCACTCTGCGCTTCTGTGAAGAGCTAATCGCAAATCCCGAGCGCAGGACCGACTAGCTCGGCAAGTTCGACCTAACCATCTCACCTCTGTTTTCTTTCTTGACGGTTGTAGCCTATGGTCTGTTCGTGGGTGCAACTCACTGAAACATGTTTCGGCTGCAGCGATACCTACGGATTAGGCGCCGGCCGGAAAGCGTCAGGCGGGTCCAGGTAACAGTGCTTCCAGAAATTATCCTGGGAAAGCGACCCGCTTGCCAATTGCTGCACGTTGAGAAGTGTGCTGCCAATGATACCACCGTCGGCCGCATCGAAGATCACGACGATCCCGTCTAATGCCGGAGTGGAAGCGCTGATTTCTGCCGCATATTTCCGGAGCAATCCGCCTGCGAATGCGAGTTTGGCTCGCGCGTCTGTCTCCTTAGGGTCCTGCGAGATGGGTTGCACGGTATAAATCTTGACCATCGTTCCCTTTAACGGCTCCCAATCGCCCGGAAATGGGCTATTCTCTTCGCGTACTACGCGGAAAGCCTCTTGCTTTTCATTTGCGGCGTTCCCATTGGGCGATTTTAGCCGCGCGGCGATAAACTCCGGCAAATCCAGGCTAGTACGGCGGATGTATCCGCGCGACACACCGGAAATCTGCACGTGAATCCATTCACCCTCGGCATCGAGGAATTCGAATTCGTCGTTGGCCGCAGCCGTGAAAAGCGGATGAGAACCGGCTACCGGCCGCGCCAGCACCGGTGTATCATTCTTCTTGACCACGACAAGATTCAAGGGATGCGCCTGGTTGCGCTGAATTTCCTGGAAGTTTTGCAGCTCCGCGTTCAGCTGCTGCATGCGCCTTTCTTCGGCTTCGCGCTTTATGCGCAGTGCGACCACTTCATCACTCCCTGGCTCACCCGAGGCCGTTCCGGATGACCCTGCCGCGGCCGGGACGGAAGGTCTGCTTGACGGAAGAGAACTTGCCGGCAAACCAGTTGAGAAGTCTAGCTTCGGCCTGGGTGCTTGCACTTCGGATCGACCAGCGGAAGCATTTGAGTTTCCTCCAAACTTCTCTCTAAGCCGATCCAGTAGGTCTAGCTCGAGCCGTCCATTCGACGGCAGGATCTGATAGCCGGACTTCCAAGGATCCGGGTCGGCATACCATGCCGTGATTTTTGCGGTCACCCGCACGATGGTGCCACCGGACGCGGTCGGCAAGAGATCGATGGAGAACTGGTAGAAAGCGCGCTTGAAGCGGTTGAGCGGTTGATCTCCCGTGGCCACGAAACCGTCCACAATCGGTAGCTTTTGACCTGCGTAGGCTTGCATTTCCTTCAACGCTTCGTCGACTTCCTCTTTCGATTTGGTAAAAGTACCAGCATAAGGAACGACTTGGGCGGTAGCTAGCCGGGGGATTGAAATGCTTAGGATGAGAAACGTCCATGACAAGAGGACTCGCAGCTTTCGGGGGCCATATCTTGCTCTTTTCACGGAAGAAGTTCCAGTTGGTCCAAAGGGAGCCACCCGCGCAAGCCGCTGGGCGTTTCGACACCGTACCAGTGGGGCGTTACGATCACGATGACGACCTCGGTGTAGGCAGGTAGATTGGCAACGTTGGCGGCGGAGCCAAATGGCGCCGCTTTCAAGCTGGCCCCGGGCGCTTTAACCCGTCTCTCTACTTCGTGCCGCAAAGAATTGACGCGCTGCTCGAGATCTTGCGCGGAAGAGTGCGCGGCAGCCAGGAGGGTTGTCTCATCTTCGCGCTCGCGGATGAAGGTCTGTTTGGCAAGATCCACACTCTCGCGACGCCGCTGGGCCTCGGCCGCTTCCTGTTCTGCAAATTGAGTGGCCTGGAGATGACCCTGAATAACTTTGTATTCGCTCGATTCGACGGTGCCGTCAGACAGGTGCACAGTGCGATGTGCCGTCTCAACGAAAATGGCATCAATACGCAAGCGAGTGCGCTCGGGACCAACACTCATGACCACATATCGGACCGCGATCGTCCCTCGGTCTGCACTTTCCTGGAAATGCCGGGGAGCAATCGCATCGGTGCGAATCTTATAGAAAACCTTGCCCTCACCCTTCCAAGGCTTGAAAAGTGGAGTCGACTCCACCATAACCGCTCCCGTCAGCGTCGGCTCCCTATCGAAGATCTGCGTCCCATGGATAACTTGATCCTGCAACACTTCTTGTAGAGCTTGAAGAACATCTTCGGTTGATGCTGCGAATTCGGTGACAAAACCCGGAGTGAGAGCCTCATTATTCTTATCCTTTGAGGCGCGCAGCTGGGTGGCTCCGGAGAGTAGCCAGAGGATTGAGACGGCCAACCCGGCAGCCAATCTCTTGGGGGCGGATTGAAGCCTGATCGGCAAGAATTTCTGTTTTTTGTCTTGCAATGCAGTATGCATGTTCCTTTCAGCCCAATTCTAAGACAAGATAAGCCAGATATGGCATTTACACAAATTTTACAAAATTGTTGCAATCGTTTTTTTCTAGGAGTAGAGTCCTGTCCATTCAGGGGCTCAGTCGAGGGTAGGCCATCATTTGTCGTCGCTAGGAGGGGCGCGCTTTTATGTGTGTGTCCCATGAACATGTTTGTAAAGCCGCAGGGTTCTGGGTTCGCTCCTTGCGCACCGTGTTTTGATCCTCAGATGTTCTCCATTGATTGATATCAATCGAAACTAGAGGAGGCTATATGTACGAGCGGGGGTCACAGCTAATAAAGAAGAGGATGACGTATGCAGCGTCGGCTCTTTGGCTTGCATTTCTCCTCCTCGCGATTATCCTTGGAGATAGTCGCTCGCTCACCGCGTCGCCGCTTCCCACCGTCAACGTACGTGCGATTCCTGCTTTTGCTCGAAAGTACGGTATGCCCTGCTCTTCCTGCCACCAGGCTTGGCCCATGCTGAGTCCTTTTGGCCAAGCATTCAAAGACAACGGCTATCAAATGATGAATGACCGGGACGCTCCCATCTACCAGCAGCCCGCGTACTGGCCGGTGACTTTCCGCATCACCCCAATATGGCACCGCGAAAGCCAGAACCGCACGCAGGTCGACGGACCAGCCGGGCCGCTGACGGCGGAGGGGCAAGTCACAACGCACGGGTTCGACTGGAGCGGCCTGGATTTCCATACTGGAGGAACGCTGGCGAAAAACGTCTCGTTCTACGTGCTTCCGTCTTCGGACAGTACCGCTACATTCCACTTCGAGACAGTCATGGCCCGGCTCGACAATTTGCTGGGCAGCACCTGGCTGAACATCAAGCTCGGGAAGTTCGAGCTCGATAACCTGCTCTCTGAGAAGCGCATCCTGACCCTGACCAACGTCGCCGGCACGTACGCGAATTATCACTTCCAACCGCTGGTTTCGCCCGGGAGTCCGAGCGCGCCCGGCGCCGTCGGCGAGGGACTTTACAAGTTCGGAATTGGCGATAACCAGGTCGGCATCGAATGGATGGGGCATTCCAAGGATGACCGCACGCGCGTGTCGGCTGCTCTGTTGAATTCGAACGACGGCCAGCCAAACTTTACTTCGAGTAACGGAGCAGAACCCACCGCAACGGGCCGCAACTACAACGCTTATTTCGCCGCGAGCCAGGCTTTCCAACTCGGCAGCCTCGGCTTGCAGCGCGTGGGAGCATTTGCTTACATCGGGCGTGCCCCCACGTTTCCTGAGTTCACGCAAGCTGGAGCGCCGGTGGTCGGAACCGGCATAGGTAACAAGAGCTTCTACCGCGATGGGCTGATCGGGATGTGGTACATCAAGAAACTCGACGTGACCACCATGTTCTTCCATGGCTGGGACAACGCTTTCCTGGGTTCGAACACTGCTGCAAATACACCTCTTCCGACCGGGGCAGTAGCACCGACTTGGAACGGCGGACTCTTTGAGACTCACTACACCTTGAATCCGCAGCTCATACTGATCAACCGGTACGAGCTGATTCGCATGTCGCGCCAGGTTTTCGCGAGCAACCCTGCGAACTTTGGCAACGAAGACGTGCTGACGTTCGGCTGGCGTTATTACCCATTCATCTCCAGCCGTGCCGGTTTCGCCTTCCACAACGAATACGCCATCATGCGGCAGCGCGGCGCTTCGCCAGTTAACGCGCTGGACTTGACCACCAGCAGCTTGCTGGCGGGCTTCGACTTCGCGTTTTAAAGGTGGAGACGATGCGCACAAACAAAATGAAATCAATCCGGCTTTCCTTGGTAGTCTTGGCGGTTTCGGCTGTGCCCAGCGTGGCGTCGGCGCAGCAGATGGAGTCTCATATCGGCAAAGTTACCGGTCACTCCGAGAGCGGCAAACAGCTGTTCTACCGCTACTGCTGGGGTTGCCATGGCTTCCGCGGCGACGGGAACGGCGAGAATTGGCTTGCGCCGGGCTCCTGGTTGGAGCCGTACATGAACATTCAGCCGCGCAATTTCGTTGCGGGAACTTTTAAGTGCCGCTCGACACCAACGGGGAATTTGCCGACTGACCAGGACCTGTACAACACAATGGTGCGTGGGGTGATCAATTCGAACATGCCTTCGTGGATCACTTTGACCGACCAGAATCGTGCCGATTTGATCGCCTTCATCAAGACGTTCTCTACTCGGTGGAAGAATGACAAGCCGGGCGATCCGATCAATGTTCCACCGGAGCCGAAGCTCACCGCGGACAGCATCAAGCATGGACAGGAACTCTTCCAGAAACTGGAATGCTGGAAGTGCCACGGCCAGGAAGGCCGCGGCGACGGCCCGTCGGCTTCGACGCTCACCGACAGCAATGATCAGCCCATTCGCCCGTATAACTTTGCCGTGGGCTCTCGCTTCAAGTGCGGCGTAACGAACCAGGATCTTTACAAGATTTTTATGACTGGTCTGGACGGTACACCGATGCCCTCCTTTGCCGACGTCATTAAGCCCGAGGATGCTTGGGACCTCGTGCACTTTCTGCGCACGTTGCAGGTGACGCACAAGAGCCCGGAATTGACATTGTGGGAATCCACCAAAGAAGGCGCGCAGCAAGTGGCATCCAGGAGGGTGAGCGGGACGCCAACGGGTTCCGGAATCAAACAATGACCCTTAGCTCAGAATTAATGAATCTCAAGAAGGAGTAAAGATTATGCCAACCAAGCTAGGCTATGCCGCAGTACTGGCCGTGCTCGCTGCTTCGGCTATTGCCTTAGCGGGGCCGAGCGGCGGCAACATCAGCGGTAAAGTGACTTACGAGGGCACGCCGGCAAGACAGAAGCCGATTGATATGTCGAAAGAGCCGAGCTGCGCCAGCCAGCATCCAACTCCGATCACGACGGAAACGGTTGTTGTGGGTCCGGGGAATGCGCTGGCGAATGTGGTGGTTTATGTTTCGGCCGGCGCTCCGGATGAGTCGACGCCACCCGCGCAAGCGGTCAGCATCACACAGAAGGGTTGCCAGTATTTGCCGCACGTCGTTCCAATGGTCGTCAACCAGGAACTCAAGGTCGTGAATGACGATCCTACTTCTCACAACATTCATCCCCTGGCTAAGATCAATCACGAATGGAATAGGTCGCAACCGCCTGGGACTCCGCCTTTTTCCGAAAAATTCGACAAGGCGGAGTTCATCCCGGTGAAGTGCAACGTCCATCCTTGGATGCACGGCACGTTCGCAGTACTGAAGAATTCGCATTACGCCGTTTCCAGCGGGGATGGCGGTTTCACGCTCCCGAATCTGCCGCCGGGTAAGTACACCTTGACCGCATGGCATGAATCGTACGGTGACCAAACACAGGATGTGACCATTTCCGGCAACGAGACAAAAACCATCAACTTCGTCTTTAAAGCGAAGCCCTATTAGTGAAGTGGTCGTGCTCCGCGTCCGGCTTTGGGCCAGGGAAGTTTACGGTCGCAGCACAGAGTTTTTCGACGACAAAATCGAAGACGCTCGGAGACAGTCGCCGCTACCAAGGAGGTTCAAATGGAAAGTGCAATCGGAGTATTTGCTTCGCGTGATCGTGCGGAAGAAGCGGTCAAGGAATTAAAGCAGTATGTGCCGGAAGACTCTATCGTTTTTCTGACACGTTCTGAAAACGAGGCCAAGACGGTTGGCAAGGAACTTGGCTCGTTTGTCGGAGGCTTTACTGGCGGAGCCGCCGGGATGTCGGCCGGGATCGTGGCCGCAACCCTGCTCGTCCCCGGCCTCGGGCCAGTATTTGCCTTGGGCTTCGGTGCAGCGGCACTGCTTGGACTTGCTGGTGCTGGCACCGGGGCCGCGCTTGGCAAAGCCATTGCACATGATGCGGAAGCTCCCCAGCCAACTCCCGATGAGAAGTGTTCCGAAGATGCTGCCTTCTTCCGGGAGGTTCTGAAAGAGGGGCGTTCGCTGATCGTGGTTCGCACGGAATCGCAGGAGCTCGCGACATCCGCGTGTGGTGTACTTGATCGGCTGGGGCTCGGCATGCAAAACCGGACGCCCGTCAGAATGCAAACGACCACCCGCCACATAGGCGATGTTGCAGTTCTAGATATCGGAGGAAGGATCACTTTTGGGGAGGGCAATGTCATGCTCCGCGAGATGGTTCGCGAGCTGGCAGACAAAGGGAACAAGAAGATCGTTCTAAACCTGGGTGAAGTTCAGTATATAGACAGCTCAGGAGTAGGCGAGCTGGTTAGGACTCACACAACCGTTCGGAATCGGGGTGGACAACTTAAGCTCGTAAACCTGAACAAGCAAGTAGGCGATCTGCTCCAGATGACAAAATTGTCTGCCGTGTTTGATATTGAGAGGGACGAGGCCAGCGCGATCAGGTCTCTGGGAGGCGGCGCTGCTTCGCAGGCTGTAGCCTGAACCCGATGGTTCGAACAGTGCTGCGAGGCACGGGCAGCCGGAGTTAGCGGTGGGTTCCAGCGAAGTATAGTTCACCGACGTGGCTTGCGGACCGGAATCGAGCGGAGGCGAGGCATCATGGCAAAATTCTTTGCACTGACCATCATCGTGATCGCAATTGCTTCGGCGGTTCCCATTGTGATGCATACATGGGAGGCACCGGCAGACATCTCGACTCATGGACATTTGATTGATGAGCAGACGTCGGAGACCATGATCGAAGCGGGAGTGTCGTTCCTTGCCGCGCAGATCCTTTTGGCCATGTTCATCTGGCAGTTTTCAAACCGTGGCCCGGATGCAAAGATTAAGACTTTTCCCGGCGGCGCCAAGGCTTTGGTGATTGCTGCCTTGCTGCTCGTAGGCGCCGAAGTCCTGGCCCTCGGAGTCTTCGGAGTGAAGGCTTGGGCTGACGTATATCTCACGCCACCGTCGGTCACCGCCCTCCCGATTCAAGTCCAAGCCGGACAGTTCGCTTTCTATTTCCGCTACCCCGGTCCGGATAAAAAGTTCGGCCCGCTGCACCCAGAGCTGATCAATGAGGGCAACCAGAATTTTTTCGGCCTTGATCCGGAGCATGACGTGGATTCCAGGGACGACATCGTGACCGCGGAGATGGCTATCCCCGTGAACAAGGAAATCCATCTGCTGATGCATGCGAAAGATGTTGGACATTCCTTTTTTGTGCGGGAGTTGCGTGTGCAACAGGATTTTGTTCCCGGGTTGGATGTTTCTCTGCACTTCACCGCAACTCAGGTCGGCAAGTACGAAATTGTTTGTACCCAGCTTTGTGGCCTCGGACATTACAACATGAAGGCATACCTCTACGTTCTGTCCCAGGCCGACTTCGATGATTGGCTGAAGAAGGAAGCAGCCATGCAGTAGCTCTTCCCGTTCGCGCTCACGCGCGGGTGGATGGAGACATCTCTTTTGAGGTGAGGATATGCACGACATGTCAGCGCACGCGGTGCAACACCACGCTCCTCCGACAAGTTTCATTCGGAAGTACGTCTTCAGTCTAGACCATAAAGTAATTGGCAAGCAGTATTACGCGTTGGCCTTGCTCGCCGCTCTTAGCGGGATGGTGCTTTCCTGGCTGATGCGCATCCACCTGGGTTGGACGAACGCCGCGATCCCCGGTCTGCAATTGCTTTCGAAGAATGGTGCTCCTGGCGGGGTGATGACGCCGGAGTACTACCTGCAATTGATGACCATGCATGGCACGATCATGGTCTTTTTTGTGCTCACCACCGCGCCATTCGCGGCCTTCGGCAATTTCTTCCTGCCCATCCAGGTCGGCGCGGAGGACATGCCCTTCCCACGGTTCAACATGATGTCGTTCTGGGTCACATTCCTGGCCTTCGTGGTCCTGATGTCGTCATTCTTCCTCGGCGATGGACCGACCCTGGGGGGCTGGACCCAATATGCGCCGCTCAATGCTGTGGGTTCGGTTGGGGGTCCTGGCCAAGGTCTGGGTGTGGTCCTTTGGGCACTTTCCATTGCTCTGTTTTGTATTGGCCAGTTGTTGGGCGCATTGAACTTCATCAGCAGCACGCTTGATCTCCGGGTCAAAGGGATGAGCCTCATGCGGCTGCCCCTCAGCGCCTGGGGATGGTTCATTACCTCGTGCATGGGGCTCACAGCTTTTGCCGTGTTACTGCCGGCATGTATCCTCGTCATTCTGGATCACGTGGCCGGAACCAGCTTCTTCGTCGCGTCGAGTCTAGTCATTAACGATCAACTGCTGCCGCATTCCGGTGGATCGACTTTGCTTTGGCAGCACCTGTTCTGGTTCTTCGGACATCCGGAGGTGTACATCGCGATCGTACCCGGCATCGGCATGGTTTCCCATATCCTGATCACCAACATGCGCAAGCCGATGCTTAGCCAGAGGGTGCTCATTTATTGCATGGGGGCTCTTGCCGTCCTGAGCTACATGGTCTACGGACATCACATGTTTGTCAGCGGGATGAATCCATTTTCCTCGCTGGCATTCTCTTTCCCGACGCTGGTCATAACCATCCCTGCCACCATCGTGGTGCTGATCTGGACCTTCAGTCTGTATGGTTCGAAGCTGCGTATCAACTCGGCTTCCCTGTTTGCATTGGGCTTCATTTCGATGTTCGTCAGCGGCGGCGTGAGCGGCTTCTTCTTGGCGCAGCCCTCGATCGATATCATGCTCCATGCGACCTACTTCGTGGTGGGCCATTTCCACATGGTGATGGGTGTAGCGGCCATGTTTGGCATATTCGCTGCAACTTACTTCTGGTTTCCCAAGATGGTCGGTCGCATGATGAACGAGACTTTGGGGAAGATCCATTTCTGGCTCAGCTTCGTGGGCGCGTACTGCATCTTTATGCCCTTCCATTACCTGGGAATGGCCGGGAATGTCCGCCGCTACTCGACATTCGTGAATGACTTCCTGCAGCCGCTGATCCCGGTGCATCGGTTGATCACGATTGCTGCTCTCCTGACCGGTGTGGCGCAGCTTATTTTTGTCTACAACCTGATTCACAGCCGGTTCTGGGGCAAGCCGGCGCCGGATAACCCGTGGGAAGGCACTTCGCTGGAGTGGAGCACAGCGACGCCGCCACCCTGGGACAATTTTGGCGGTAAGCTTCCGATCGTTTACCACGATCCATTTCAATACGGCGTGCAGAGTTCGGTTGGTGACTACGTTATGCAGGCATCGCCGGAGCAAGTTAAGACGGAGCACGAAGAGAAGTAACTCGCGAGAAGTAACTAGCGAAGCTACTGGCATCTGCGGGAGGGGGTTTTAGTGCGTCATGGCAACTACGGTATATGAACCGCCAAAAATCGACCCGGACCGTTTGCCGGATCGAGGGCATTCGGGGAACGGCGGTTGGCGGAACCTAGTTCCGTCGGACGGTGACCTGCACGTGGCGCTGGACTACTCGCCGGCGCCGTCTTCGACTGCTATCTGGGTAGTGCTTTTCGCCATTACGATGATGTTTGCCGCGTTCAGCAGCGCTCTGTTCGTTCGCAAGGGCTCATCACTGGACTGGCGGACGTTCACGCTGCCGTCGATCCTCTACTTCAACACCCTTCTGCTCCTCGCCAGCAGCGTTACCCTGGAAGTCTCGCGTCGCCGCGTCGCTACTTTCATGGGCGGTCGGAAAAGTCAGGTGGAGAGCCCGGCACGCTGGCTGTACATAACCTTGTTTCTGGGCTTGCTTTTTGTAGCTGGTCAGTACGTCGCGTGGTTGCGGTTGAGAGCTGAGGGCCTCTATCTAGCCACGAATCCAAGCAGTTCTTTTTTTTATGTGCTGACAGCCACGCATGCACTGCACGTACTGGGGGGTTTGGGCGGGGTGGTGCATGTAATTCGCAAGCTGAGTAACTCGGCCTTAAGGCGGAGCACGCTGGATGCGACCGCGCGCTATTGGCATTTCATGGGCGGTCTTTGGCTGTACCTGCTTTTCCTGCTGTGGATGAAACTTTAACCGACTCAATAATCAGGAGGCGACGTGAGCCAAGCGGATTTCACCATGGAAGGACACTCGACAGGCCTGACTGCAGGACCGGCGTTTTCGATTCCTACAAAAAAGCTGGCGATGTGGCTGTTCATTATCGCCGACACCATGACTTTTGCTGCGTGCCTGGTGGCTTATGGATTCCTGCGCAATGGGTCTCCCAGCTGGCCCCGACCCTTCCACGGCATCACCAACGTCGCGCTGATGACGTTCGTTCTGCTCACCAGCAGCTTGACCATGTTGTTCGGACTGCGATCAGCGCGGGCGGGGGACAAAGCCCGGGCCTTCCGTTGGACCATGATTACAGCGGCATTGGGTATTGTTTTCGCCCTGCTGCATATTCGTGAATGGCTGGAGCTCATAGGCCAGGGCATGACGCTCTTCAAGAATCCGTGGGGAACCGGATTGTTCGGGGCATCATTTTTCAGCATCACGGGCTTGCATCTTACGCACGTTACCTGCGGCGTGATCGCTCTAATCGCAGTGGGTGTGCGCTACAAGGGCGGCCGCTACAATGCGGATGACATCGAGGTTTTGGGCCTTTACTGGCACTTCGTGGATCTGGTTTGGATGTTCGTTGTACCGTTGGTCTACCTTTTGAACCTCGCCCACTAGGTCAAGGAAAGTTTGGGAGCAGAATTCTATGACAACAGCGGAAGATTACAAGAGTAATGGAATCGGGAAGGATCTGGCGATCTATGTCTGCCTGTTGGTTTTGGCAGGCTTGCAATTCGTGATTGCCTATCAGAACATTGACGCATCGCAAATGTTCAGGCGCATGCTGGCGGTCGCCTTCATCCAGGCGGGGTTGGCAGCGCTGTTCTTCATGCATCTTTGGGCGGAAAAGAGGGGCCTTCTGCTGTTTGTTGCCATCTTTACGATTTCTGTCCTGCTGGGGATGCAATTTGGATGGACCGACAGCTCCCGGATGGTGGGGGGCGCGCCATTTTCAAGTACCAATAAATGAAGGAGACCGCATGTTAAGAGGAAAGATGAGGGTCGAGAGACCATTCCTGCTTATTGGTATTGTGCTGGTTGCGCTGGCCATGCTCGCCGCCCCCCTCCCGGCCTTCTCCCAGAGTTGCGCGCTCTGCTATACGCAAGCTGCTTCCGCGGGCGCGCGAATGATTCAGGCTTTGCGCAGTGGGATTCTGATTCTTATCGTGCCTCCCACGTTCATGTCGGTTGGCATGATTTTTATCGTGTATCGCAAACGCAACCAGTTCAGACAGGCAGATGACGCGCCTGACTCTGATTGCAATTGGTAACAGGACAGAATGCCAACCACAAGCGCAATAATCCAGCCGAGCACGAGGGATCGTTTCACCTCCAAACTCCGCGATTATTACACCCTTACCAAGCCCGAGGTAAACGTGCTCATCCTGATGAGCACCTCGGCGGGCTATTACCTGGCCTCCCGTGGAAATTTCAGGGTCGCCGGCCTGGTTAACACCCTGGTGGGCACGGTATTGGTAGCCAGTGGTACGGCAACCCTCAATCAGTGGATGGAGCGGGTTTGGGATGGCCAGATGCGCCGCACCGCAACCCGGCCTTTGCCTTCGGGCAGGCTTACTGCCCGCGAGGCTCTTTTGTTTGGGATTTTGCTGAGCGTCGCCGGAGGGTCGTATCTTGCGCTTGCGGTCAACGGGTTATCCGCCCTTCTCGCAATATCGACGGTGCTCTCGTACCTTCTCGTCTACACTCCGCTAAAGAGGAAAACGCCCCTATGCACGCTTCTGGGCGCCTTCCCCGGCGCTATGCCGACTCTGATCGGGTGGGCGGGAGCCTCCGCGCGCATCGACCGGCAAGCATGTTTTCTTTTCGCAATACTGTTCCTTTGGCAGTTCCCCCACTTCCTTGCAATCGCCTTGATGTACCGTGACGACTATGACCGGGCCGGCTACCGGATGTTGCCACGCTTTGATCGCGATTCCCGCTTCACACGTGCGGAAATTGTATGCTTCACGTTGATCCTGGTGGTTACAACGATGCTGCCCGTGGTCGGTCGCGGTGGCCCAGTTTATCTGACCGCCATGGCGCTGGCGGGAGCGTTCCTGCTTTATCCTGTGGCCAAACTGGCGAGGTCCACGTCGAAATTGCTGGCCAGGCGCGTCGTCTTTGCTTCCGTGATCTATCTGCCTTTGATTCTTGGGATCATGATCGCCTTGAAGCACGTACTCGGATAAAATGCCAACTGTGGTTTCGGCCACGTGCGGATGAGAATCTCTCCGGCATCCCTCAGGGTCTTATGGACGGCGGTCTTGTTCGCGGGCGCCACGGGGTTCGCTCAAACCCAAGTGCCTGCCCCGGCGAAGCCCTGGCACACGTCGCGCACGTTCCCGCTGACGAAGTTCTATGACACACCCAATCCGCTGCCCGCCGGAAAACCGGGCGAACTAATCCGCTCCGAGCTGTTTGACGGGTACGATCTGCCATACGAGATCTCGGCCGTTCGCATTCTCTATCATTCGCGTTCCCCGAGCGGGGAAGATGTAGCCGTATCGGGCGTGGTACTGGCTCCGGGCGGAACGCCGCCGGCGGGCGGCTGGCCAGTCATCGCCTGGGCCCATGATTTCATAGGTTCCGCCCGGCAATGTGCTCCCTCGCTACGGAGAAACCTAAACCAAGGACCTCTACTTTCAATGTACGTCGGCGTAGGGTTCGCCGTCGTGGCCTCCGACTACGCTGGATTGGGAACCAGCTTTCCGAATGCAGCCCTGGATATGCGGTCCAATGCGCTGGATGTGATCTACTCCATTCCGGCAGCGCGTGCCGCGTTACCACAGCTTGGAGCCAAGTGGGTAGCCGCTGGGTATTCTCAGGGAGGCCTTGCGGCCGTCGGGGTGGCCGAAGCCGGGAGTGAAGTTAGCCAATCCAACTACATTGGTGCCATCGCAATTTCAGGGGTTGCGGAAGTGCAGGAAATCTTTGAACACTTTGTCCAGGGGCCCTCCCACCGCATGCTCGTATTTCTGGCGCAGGGAATCAAGACTGTCTTCCCGGAGTTTCAAATTGAGGAGATGCTGGCTGACAAAGCGATACCGCTATACCAGCACATCAACCATGCTTGCGAAGCCAGTTTAGGGCCGGAGCTTGCAGTCAATGAAATATTGAAACCTGGTTGGGAGAATAACCCGCACGTCAAAGAGTTTTTCGTCAGGAACACGCCTGGCCGGAAGCCCGTCCACGGTCCGTTGCTGTTGATCAGCGGCGAAGCGGATCCGGAAACTCCATCAGCCCTCACTGCCACGGTCGTGGCGCGACTGTGCAAACAGAACGATCGCGTACTTTTTATCAAATATCCAGGCCTCAAGGCGAGCGCAGTTATTGGAGAATCGGTTAGCGAACAGATCAGCTGGATCCGAGCTCGATTTGCGGGCCTTCCTGCCCCCAGCAACTGCCCTTGAACTGTGCAAACGCCAGAACCAGCTCGACGCATGGCCCACAAATTACCGTCCTACTGCTCGCAGCCCGAAAAGAGGAAGTATTTGCCGTCCGCGGTCCAGTTCCCGGGGGACTGCTCAGAAGGCGCGCGCCATTTGCAAGAATTGGGTGTAGGGCGTTTCGGCCTTATCCTAGCGGCATCATCGTCGCTCGCCTTCGGGCCAGGCCTCCCTGTCATTGACACGTACATAAGGTTTTTGGGACTATGCTGCTCACTGAGAACTGCGAGCGGCGTATATCCACGAAAGGTGTAGCTGTGTCTTGGGACTTGGCGCGTCTTTCGAAGGTGCATCGGAGAGTGGAATTCGAATCCTTCGCTCGTCGTTATGTCCCTCGGCGTTCTGAATACAGGTTGCAGCACCCTCGGTTCATTCATGTCGGCGAGCGTATGAGTTGAAGAAGCTCGGCAAATACGAAGTCGTGGCAGAGTTGGGGCACGGCGCAATGGGAGTGGTGTACCGGGCACGCGATCCGGTCATCAATCGGCTGGTTGCGCTCAAAACCATTACGACCGGTGTGGCTGATGATCCCGCTCTGCTGCAACGCTTTTACCGAGAGGCGCAGTCAGCCGGCGGACTTCAGCATCCGAACATCATAACCATCTACGATATGGGCGAAGAGGGAAGAATTCCCTTTATCGCGATGGAGCTGGTGGAAGGTGAAAACCTGGAGCAATTGATTGCCCGCCGCGCCGCAATCTCGATGTCCCTAAAGCTCGTGTATGCCATGCAGGCATGCCGTGCGTTCGACTATGCACACAAGCGAGGGATCGTCCACCGCGATATCAAGCCCGGCAACATAATGATCAACAAAGAAGGCACGGTGAAGGTCGTCGACTTCGGCATAGCGCGAGTTTTGGAGGCTTCCAGGACGCAAACAGGAATGCTCATTGGCACACTGGCTTACATGTCTCCCGAGCAGTATCACGGCGAGCATGCGGATGAGCGCTCTGACGTCTGGTCTTTCGGTGTGCTGTTCTACGAGTTGCTTTGTTATCGGAGGCCATTTGCGGGAGACACTCCCGCAAGCCTGATGCGCAGCATCTGCGAAGAGGAGCCCGAACTTCTATCCAAGTTCCTGCCCGAGTGTCCGGCGGAGCTGGACAGCATTTTTTCGAAAACGTTCCAGAAATCACCGAGCGAACGATACCAATCCATGGAAGATCTGCTGCTGGAGCTGGATCCGGTCTCGAAGAGACTGCAAGCGCAGTCGGTAGCCGAACTTGTGGACCAAAGCCGCCGGTTCGTCGAGCAAAGTCAATTCACCGAGGCGCGCGACCTGCTGCGTCAGGCCCTTCGATTCGAATACGCCAATCAACAAGTTCGATCGCTATTAGAGAAGGTCAATAGCGAGCTGAAACGCATTCTTGTCCGGCCAAAAGTCCAAGAATTCGTCGAAAAGGGCCAGGCGCTTCTAGGAGAGGGCAAGCTTCGGGATGCCCGGATAGCCGTCGAGAGCGCTCTGCAATTGGATTCCAGCTTTGAACCCGCGCAAGAGCTGCGGCGAGTCGTCCGGCAGGAACTGGATCGGGCGGAATTGATAGCCGGGTGGTTGAAGGCCGCTAAGCAGTCGATAGCCGAAGGATTACCCGACGAAGCCGAAGCTCTGGTGGCCAAGGTCTTGGAGGCCGAACCCGCCAACGAGCAGGCGGCGGCTCTTCAGCAACAGGTCGTCCAAGAAAAGATCGATCGGCAAAAACGCTTGCGACTGCTGGAGAGGTTGCAATATGCGCGTGGCTTGTGGACGCGGCAGAACTACAGCGAGTGCATACAGCTTCTAATCGATTTGCAGAAAGAGTTCCCCGATGATGAGGAAGTCCCAACGCTGCTAGAGACCGTCCGCGAAGATCAAACGGAGCGGCGAGAGCGGGCACTGCTGGACTGCAGAAATCTACTTGCCGCCCGACGTTATGAAGAATGCCTCGCTCAGCTAAAGACGCTGCAGGAGCAGTTCCCCGGCGACGAAGAGATACCGGGGCTTTTGGAAGAAGTCCGCAAGGAGCAGAGGAACCGGCGCAGGCTGCAAGGCTTGGCTGAGGCGAGGAGCGTGTTAGCGGCGCGCCGGTACGACGAAGCCATTTCGTTGCTCTCGGCGCTGTGCCTGGAGTTCCCTGAGGAGCAAGAGATTGCCACCCTGCTGGAAACCGCACGCGAGAATCGAGAGGAGCACCGCCGGCAGGAGGGCATGGCCAAGGCCCGGGAACTTCTCGCCGCACGGCGTTATGAGGAGTCCTTCACCGTTCTGAGCCAGCTACAAGCAGATTTTCCACACGAGGCGCAGATCGGCAATCTACTGGAAACGGCCCGCCGGGACCAGGCAGAGCAACACAAACAGGAGAAGCTTGGGGAAGCGCGAGCCCTGTTGGCCGTGCAGTCTTTCGAGGAAGCCCTGACGTTGTTGGATGCGCTTGCGGTGGTGCACCCCAAGGACGCCGGGGTGGTCAAGCTGCGCGCACTTGTCCGCCGCGAACAGGAAAAGCATGCAAGGACCGAACGCATCCAGCACGAGTCGGAGATGCTGAAAAAATTGATGGGCGAGAAGAGATATTCCGAGGTCGTCTCCCAGGCAAAGAAGTTTCTCACCGAGTTTCCCGGTGAGACGAGTTTCCGGCGGCTTGCGGAGTTCGCGGTAAGCCAACAGGAGAGTGACGAAAAGGAGTTATTGCTTCGCCGGACGTTGGACGAAGCCAAGAGTCTATTCGACGCGAATCGTTTCAAGCAGGCGATTGACGTCGCACAGATTGGTCTCAGAACCTTTCCGGCTAATCCCGACCTTCTCCACCTCTATCAGCAGGCTGAGATTCAGCAAAAGAAAGTGGAAGTCCGGCAGCAGATCGAAGAGCGCGTGCGGGAAATAAGAGTCAAGATCAATCGGGAAAAGTTCAGCGAGGCGATAAACCTGGCGAAGCAAACGCTGGTGACGCTGGGTCCGGACACCAATGTGACCCAGTTGCTGAACACCGCTGAAGTTGAATTTGAAACGCGAGAGAAAAAGAGAGAACAGGGACGCACGCTGGAAACCATTCGCACGCTGATCGAGTCCGGCAAACTCGAGGCGGCCAGCCAAGTCATCGATGAGGCCCTGAAGACGCAAACTCTCGAGACGGTCGACCCGCGAGTTCAGCGCTTGTCCGCGCAACTCAAGGATGCGGAATCCCGGAAGGCCGGAGAATCGACGATCATCCCGACTCTGATTCCGCCCAGTTTCGAGACGGAGCATGCCTCTATTCCGGGCCCAGCGGTGCCGACGGCTCCTCCTCCGCCCGAGAATATTTTGCTGCGGCAGACGTCAACGGCGCAGGGTGCGGCGGCCCAGCCGGCGCTTGCGCCACAAAGCGTGGCGCCGAACGTCTCGCCAGAAACGCCGTCCGCGCTTTCTTCGTCAGTAGCCGCCGAGCCACCACCGCAACCCGTTGCTGGTGAACCAACGGAGCAAGAGGTAACTTCATCCGGCGTTCCCGCTACCGCTAGGCCAATCGAAACGCAAACGGCTCCATCAGCCGACGCCGCTCCCGTCAAGGAGCGAGCCGCGGAAACACCAGCGGCGGCGGAAACACTTTGGTCCCGGCACAGAGCTGCGGTCCTAGCTATTTTAGCGCTCGGGCTGATTGGTGCTGTATGGGCGGGTATGCATGCGTTTCGCTCAAGGTTAGCTCAGCAGTCGGCGAAAACAAGTCCACAACCTTCGGGACCGCAGATCAATCCTATCGAGGTACGGCAACGCGAGGTGCTGGACGCTGTAGGCCCGCTAATCGCGTCGAACGACCTTGACGCAGCCCGAAAGCAGCTGCAGGAAGCGGCCGCCTGGAACGGCCCACTGACTGCTGAAATCCAAAAGCGAATCTCGGCAATTGACGAATCTGCGAAGGATCCAAATCTTCGCCAGCTTCGACGCCGAGAAGAAGTGCTGTGGCAACAAGCATTGAAGCGCGTAACGGAAGGCAAATATATAGAAGCCCGTACGGGACTCCGCCAAATCCTGGCTCTCCGTGCAGGGGGAGTGCACCGAGAAGATGCTCAGACGTACCTTGATAAAGTCATACCCCAGAAGATACAGGAGAACGACCTTCTCGCTCAGGCTCACCTGGAGATGAGCCAGGGGGAGTTTCAATCCGCGCGGTTTATATCCGAGCAACTGAGGCAAAACGGCGGCGACCCCGCGCCACTGCTCAGCAAGATCAATGAAGCGGAACGAAACCGGCTCGTGCAGCTAGAAGATCAGTTTAATCAACTCAAGCAACGTGATGATGACGCGGCCGTGCAGAAACTTAAGGCATTGCTGCAGAAGTTCCAGGCGCTGTCGAGCGATGGCGGTCCGCAATCGAATGAGGCCCTGAGCTACGCAAACGGCATTCCTGGGGCAATCGTTGACGTTCAGAATCGGATGCAAGCAAAGAGCGCGGCCAAGCCTTCTGTGGCGCCGGAATCTCCTGCGGCGATTGCTGCCAAAGCCGCCGTTCGGGCAGTGATCCAGCACTACGTACAAGCGTTCGAACAAAGGAACGCGGACAGCCTGACGAAAATCTGGCCAACCATCGGGTCGAATTACACCAGCTATAAGTCTGCATTCGAGGCAGCAAGCTCCATACGCATGCAGCTGAATGTTCGAAGTCTCGACGTCAGTACGGACGGCGCGACGGCGATCGTCGAAGCGCGTGTTACGCAGGACTACACCTCGAAAGACGCACCGGAAACAAAGAGCAGCAAACACGCCGTGACTTTCGAGTTGGACAAGGTGGATGGCGCTTGGATCATCACCGACATTCAAGAGACGGAATTACCAGGGAACTAGGGCACTTCCGCAATGCGCATTGTTTCTTCCTATCATGGCTTTGAAAAAGTCTGGGAGACCTCGGAATCCGAAGTCGTCTTTGGGCGAGCCGAGGAGAAGTTGCCTCTCATCCTCGATCTCTCACCTGACCAGAGAGTCTCGAGAGTTCACGGAAGAATCTGGCGGGAGGGTGATCTCTATTGGGTCGAGGATCTGAACAGTTCCCGCGGCACACAGTTGAACGGGGTCGAGATCAAAGGACGAGGCAAGCAAAAGCTCCAACGGGAAGACTGGATCCTTGCCGGGCAGACCATGCTGCACCTGGATCTTGCGGAAACGCAAGAGATGCCCCAGAAAACAAACTATCTGGAGCAGGGCACCGTGCTTCTGCCCGAGAAGCGGCATGCAGAATCAGGCGTGGCTATTGCCAAAGACGTGGACGCAACCGCGGTTAGTCCTGTTCTAACCGCTGGCGATGGCGACGACAGCGCCCGCAGACTCAAGATGGTCTGCGATCTTCCTTTTCAATTTGCCACAAAAACAGATCTGGAATCCCTCCTGCCCGCAATTGTGGATCAGCTCGTCGAGGTAATTCCGACAGGCGAGAGCTGGGCGCTCGTGCTTCTCGAACCCGGCACCGACGCCCTTCTCCTCAAGGCCTATCACTTTGTTCAGAAGACCTACTTGAGTGAGACACTTCTTCGTCGCGCCATGGCAGACCGCAAAGGGTTCATCTGGAAAAGGACAGCCGAAGTGGACTTGAGCGGGAGCATTGCGCGGAGCGACATGGAGATCGGCATGTACGCGCCGTTACTTTGGCAGGGAGAGGCGCTTGGAGCGATTTGCGCGGGAGCGCTGAACGCCAAGGCCTCCTTCACTGATGAGGACCTGAGACTCCTGGTTCTGGTCGGACACTACGCAGCCATGGCGGTCGCGACTCATCGGTTGCGAGAAAAACTACGCCAAGAATCCGTTGTCAAGGCCAACCTGCTGCGCCAATTTTCTCCGAAAATAGCCGAGCAAATGCTGGCCCACCGAGGTCGTTTGCGGTTAGGTGGACAACGCAGCGAAGTGACTATTCTCAACTCGGATATCCGTGGATTCACCAAGTTGGCCCGTGACATGGACCCCGACGAAGTCGTGGAAATGCTTAATGATTACCTGGGCGTCCTCGTGCCTGTGATTTTCGCGCACAACGGAACGATCGACAAATTCATGGGCGATGCCATCTTGGCCATCTTCGGAAGTCCGGAATCCGATCCGAAGCAACACGAAAACGCGGTGCGCGCCGCGGTCGATATGCAAAACGCGGTGGCCAAGTTGAACGACGCGCGCAAGCTCCAAGGTGCTCCTTGCCGCGATTTTGGCATCGGAATTCATTGTGGTGAGGTCGTGCACGGATTCGTCGGCACCGCGGACCGTATGGAGTTTACGGTCATCGGTGACGCCGTCAACCGCACGGCTCGTTACTGCGCCGCCGCTTGTGGATGCGAAATCTTGATCAGCCCCGAGATGCACGAGCGGGTGTGGCGATTTGCGGAAACCGAGCAGTCCACCATTCAAACAAAGCACGAAGGCGATTTCGTAGCGTATCGCGTGAAGTCCTTCAAAGAGAACGCTTAAGTCCCTCCGCACCAGCGGCCCCCCTACCCCCATTCTGATAGTGGCCGGAACTTCGGCCCCCTAAAAACGGGGCTATCGATCCAAGCCAGATACCATCGCAGACACCACGCGCTTCAGAGAGACGAATTGCGGCGCAGCGATGCGGATGCAAACACCTGAAAATGAAACTGGAGCAAGGCGGGCAGATGCTCGGCGAAATACGTCCAGTTGTGACCGCCGGGATAGAGATGGAATTCGTGAGGGATGCGACGCGATAAGAGCAGCTTGTCCAGCGCCCGAGCGCCAGCGTCGAAACCGTAGTCGTCCTCGGAACCGCAATCAAAGTAAACGTGCAATCCGGCAAGATCCGCGGTGCGGACGATCGTGAGAGGGTCGTTTTGTTTCCAGAAGACGGGATCGACCGGGGAACCGAAAACGTCACCGAGAATTCGTACCCTGGCCGGCTGTTGGGAATCCACGGAGTTGATGACGGGAAGGTTCTCGATCAGAGCCGCACTATGTGCTCCAGCCGATCCGAAAATACGGGGATGACGAAAGGCCAGATGCAGCGCGCCATAGCCGCCCATGGAAATCCCGGCAATGCCGCGGGATGTGCGTTCGGCCCGCGTACGATAGCGCTCCTCGAAAAGGGGCAGAAATTCTTGCACGAAAAAATCCTCATAGCGATGATGGCCGTCGCGTGAGTTGACATAGAAGCTGGCATCTGCGGCGGGAGTAACGATCAAGAATTCTCCGAGCTGATGCCGGTCCCAAAGATCCTCGACGAGGTTGAAGCCGCCGGAACGGATGAGCATTTGCTCGTTGTCGCCGAGGCCATGAAGAAGGTAAAGCACGGGATAGCGGCGCGTTTTTTCCGTCTCGTAGCTGGGAGGTAAAAGGACGCAATAACCGACAGGATGGCCAAGGATCTTGCTGGGCAGAGAGAGGCAATCCGCGCGGCCTGTAGCGGGCACAGGCTGAGCCGTGACGACAGAAGCGAGAAGCAGCGTCGCCATTGCGACGAACATGGATTTATTCATACCGCAGGGCCTCAACGGGATTCAGTCGCGCTGCTCGCGTTGCAGGATAAAGTCCCGCGGCGAGGCTCACGATGACGGCGAAGGCAATCGCTCCCAGCACCAACCACCACGGCACCGAGAAAACATGCGCCGCTGGCAAATTCTGGCGCTTCAAATAGAGATTCGTGCCCCAGGTGACGCCTCTTCCGATGAACCAGCCAAAGCTCACTCCGAGGACTCCGCCGAGCAAACCCATGATACCTGCCTCCACGAAAAACAACTCCTTTACATCACTGTCGGCCGCTCCCAGAGCCTTGAAGATTCCGATTTCGCGCCGACGCTCGAGAATGGCCATCACCAGAGTGTTGATGATCCCAAGCGTGGCAACGGCAAGCGCCAGGCTGCCGAAAATCCCCAAGAGAAGATCGAAAATAGTGAAAAACAAGCGCAAATTGCGGGAGGCATCGAGTAACGAAAATGCGGAGAAACCCATATTCTTGACGGCTATTTCGACGCCTTCCACCTGCGAGGGGCTCTTCGCTCGCACGGTCAAGCTCGAGTAGGTGGGTTTGCCGTTCGTTGCGTGCACGGCTTCCCGCAAGTCGTTGACCTGTGCCGCGCGGAGCGCCAGCGCGGCCTCGAGCGGAATGAGCGTGCGGCCGCTGCCGAAGCCGCCAAACCCGGCTGCGGGTTCGGTCTCGACGATGCCGACGATGCGTAATTTCTTTTCTCGCGGAAGGATCGAAAAGCCTTCACCCGCGCGACTACTACTTTGTGCGTTTGCAGGATCAGTCGTTCCAGATTGTGAGCCGAGTGGCTGGCGCTCCATGTAGCGGACCACGAGTTCCTTGCCAATCAGCGTAGAAGGCTGATCGGACATTTCCTTCGCGAATTCCATCTGCAGAATGGCTTCGTCAGCGCTGGGTCCAGAAAAAAAGCTCCCTTGTACCCCTTCAAATGCGCCATTCCCGCGAGCGGAGGCCGGTATGCCCGCAACCATGGTGGAATAAGGATTGCCTGCATAGCGCACTTCCGTGGGAAAGCGAATCTGGGGATAGACCTCGACTACATTCGGCAAGTGTTCCATTTCTTGACGGGCGTCTTCGTCGAGGGCGCGTGATTCGTGAGGTGACGAGGAATTTGGCGCCGCGGTACGGGCGAACCCTCTCAGATTTGAGCGCGAACTAACAAGCACGGTATCAAACAGGCCGGAATTGGCCAGGCGCTTCGAGGCAAGCTCCTGTAGGCCGAGGCCAAGCGAAAGCATGGCAACGAGCGAAGCCACGCCGACGGCGACGCCAAGGGTGGTCAAGGAGTTGCGTAGTAGAGCCTCACGCAGATTCCTCAAAGCGAGGTCGCCGAGATCGCGGGCTTTCATGATTTCATCCGGTCACTGGTCAATTTGCTATCCCCAACGGCGGCGATGCGACCAGCGAACCGCTCCGCGAGCTCACGTTCGTGCGTGACCATCACGATGGTCATGCCAAGCGATTGCTGGATCTCGGGCAATAACATCATGATGGATTCACCCGTCGCGCTGTCGAGGTTGCTGGTTGGCTCGTCTGCCGGAAGGGCAGGCCGGTTCACCAGCGCTCGTGCCAAGGCTGCGCGCTGCTCAGAAAAGCGCTCCAGCGGGCTTTGCTCGCCAGCCTTCCATGAGAAGCCCTTTACCGCGATTAGAAATTAGACCACAGCGCTGAAGTTTTGTCTCAAGCCTGCGCTAACTCCTCAGGCCGTATTCAACTTGCATGTTCGCAAGGGCTGTGTTTATCGGCTTTTTGCCGTTTGAGTTACCCCCCTTTCATTGTCTTTGCGAAAGCGTGGGCGTAGCATTTTCGTAGGCTCGTTTTTGCCGGATTGGGAGGTCTCCCATGAGCTACAACCGCCTCAGGAGTGCGCTCCCCAAGACGTTAACCTCCCGGCGCCAGGTTGTTCCCGGACTACCTTGGTGGCATCGACAGAAATCACCGCTCGCGATAAGAATCCTTTCCCCACTTCCCGTGGCCCTATCGTTGATGGGCTTGGCGCTGGCCCAATCACAGTCGGAGACACCGCCACTACCGCAGGCGAATTCGCAGCAAACACAACCCTCGCCCGTTGCCGCGTCACCTAAGGCCAAAACCGACAAAGGCAATTCCGCACCGGGTAAGGTCTATACCGACGACGACGTGGACAAGTTGCCGCCTGGCGGCGTTTCCGTCGTTGGACCAGCGACTCCGCCAGGCGCCGCCAGCCCGAACGGCAAGGCGCCCGCCCGGGATACTTCAGCCAAGCAGGCGGACAAAACCGCAAAGGCGGCAGCGTATTGGAAAGCTCGATTCACGGCTGCCCGCAACAAACTCGCCCTAGACCAAAAGGCACTTCCCTCCTTGCAGAGCCAACTGGAAGCCGAACGAGTCCAACAAGATTCAGTGGATGAGGATACTGGACAGGTGTATTCGGACGAATTCATGGACCTCCTGCACAAGATTGACGCCGCGAAAATCGCGATACAAAACGACAAGCAAGCATTGAGCGATCTGCACGAGGAGTTTCGGCGAGCCGGCGGGCAGCCGGGCTGGATTCGCTAACGCCAACCCGCCAAAGCATGTGGCGTCCGGCTACCGATTGGCGATGTTGTCCGGCCTTGTATAATCCCATTTCAGCCTAAAACAGCCTTCAAACATTAGCTCAAGGTGGAGAAGATAAGACGGTTTCGCGTTTTCACCGTCCGTGGCAGGTATTTTTATCTCTAAGTGTGTGATGCCGGACACATTGGCAGGTGACGTAGGGCACAGCAATTCTGAGCAAACGAGAGTGAGAGTTTTTGAGGGGACGGAATGAATTTTCGATCCTGCGGCTATGTGGAGAAAAAACGGAGCGGATCAGCGGCATCGCCCCCCAAGAAAGGAGGGCTTGTATGTTCGCACGTGAAGTCGTGTTGCAACTGAAGCCCAATGTGGTCAACGAACTTCCGGTAACGTTTGAAAAGGAAATCCTGCCCCTGCTTCGCAGGCAGAAGGGCTTCGTCGATGAGCTACTGCTCGTGACGCCGGAAAAGAAGGAAGTGGAAGCAATCAGTTTGTGGGAGACGAAGGAGTATGCGGAGGCCTACAATCGGGAACTGTATCCACAGATCGAGAAGATCATGGCCCGGTTCATCGAGGGCATCCCGGTGGTGAAGAAGTTCGACGCGGAATACTCCACGTTCCACAAGATTGCCTTTGCGGCAACGGTCTGATTGCGGAGCTTCTCTTTAGAAGGGAGGGGGCGAAGTTCGCCCCCTCTTTTTTTGCTCGGATCCTGGCGGGCCCTTGCGGAAAGCACTTGTTCGGTTTCCGCGTTATACGTCCACTGAGGTTCATTGGTGTGACGAGGAGCCCGACAGGCGAGGGCGCAACGCACCCAAGGTTTGCTTAATAGTCCGTGGCAGTCTGCGGCAGGAAATCCGACCGAAGGTCCCTCGATCACGGCCTGCGTAATAGTCTCCAGTTAATCTATTGCCATCCGACATTCTCAGTATTGCAGTGCCAAAGTGAATGTGCATCGTTCTCGTTGCATTGGCAAGGGGCTGATTTTCATATTGATAGATCAACGCGACGCCCTCTGGATCGGCGACTTGAATCACTGCCACGCAACTCCACGAGGCAGACGTGGCTGTACTGAGGAAGACGGAAATTTGCGTCCAACTCTGGAAGATTTGCACGCACAAATCGTAGCACTTCGCATGGTTATCAAACGAAGACGTGAGATAACCCTGCCACCGGCCCGCGAGGTTCGGCGTTTTCACTAGCCCCAGTTTGTACATCAGCGGGTGCCGCCACAGATGCCTATCGAAAAGAGCATAGAGCGTTCCATAGAAAAACATGCTGGAGGGAGCATCCACCCACCAAGGCATCGGAAAATGCACGGTAGCAAGAAGGTTAGACGACACCCAGGCAAGGGCAATTGCCAGACCTGCGAGGAAGAGAGGAACGACTCTCTTTTCATTGGAGTCTGTACTGTAGCCGTGCATACTGCACCTGCTCGGCTTCCAGAGCCGAACAGGCCCTTGGGCCTGTTGGTTGCGCCCACCCCAGTTGCCGCTGGTAAACGCCCGGGAGAAGAACCATCTGGTTCAGTAAGGTGGCTTCCTGAAGATGGAATGAACTTGTTAGCTACCAGGAGACCGCAACTGGTAACGATAGCGCCTTTCTAAATATTAGAGTACTAGAACGCGAAAAAGGTTGGCAAGCCCTAGCGTGCAATCTACAAGTCCTTGAGACGGTAATCGGAACATGTCCGGTTTCCGCTGCCGGCTCAGATGGTCGACGCAACACTTGCTTGAAGTCTACTCGCAGGCGTCTCAAAGCCTAAGGTTTTTCTCGGGCGTTGATTCAAGCGCAGCGCGACCTGGTCGAGCTGCGCTTGCGAATAGGCAGACAGGTCGGTGCCTCGGGGGAAGTATTGTCGCAGCAGCAGATTGGTGTTTTCGTTCGTGCCGCGCTGCCAGGGACTTTGCGGATCGCAGAAGTAGACCTTGACGTCCGTGGCTACCGTGAAGGCCTTGTGCTTGGCCATCTCCAGTCCGCGATCCCACGTCAGCGAGCGTCGCAGGGTAGCGGGGAGTTTGCGAACATGCTGACTCAATGCGGCAACGACAACTTCCGTGTCTTTGCTCGGCACCTTGATCAGCATGGCAAAGCGTGAATGGCGTTCTACCAGGGTCGCAATGTAACTGTTCTTGGCGCCGCTCAGCAGATCGCCTTCCCAATGGCCAGGAATCGCTCGGTCGTCCACTTCCGGGGGCCTTTCGCGGATCGAGATGGCATCGACGATCTGACCCCGTGACTGTCCGCTGACCGTTGCATGTCGCGAGCGGCGCATGCGCCGCTTCGACCGCAGGTGGTCCATCAGCTCTTTTTTCAATACTCCCC
>Ga0187819_10000023_pt1 | contig 66153 bp, 55 predicted proteins | sample NC_wetland_sal_i_15_FD_132411 | JGI IMG/M metagenome (GOLD analysis project Ga0187819, IMG submission 132411) | Wetland sediment microbial communities from Neuse River Estuary, North Carolina, USA - SO4_4 | ecosystem: Environmental > Aquatic > Freshwater > Wetlands > Sediment | place: USA... | reverse complement strand
TTGGGGGAATCGGCGAGTGCCGTTCCAGACATCAGGAATAGCGACAGTGTTAGTGCTGCAAGTTTTTTCATTGCCTCTCTCTTTGAATCAAAATTCGCGACCTAAATGCCGGTGAGGATGCAACCACCCCGCGGCAGAAGGTAAAGGCCGTGTCTTACTGTGCGTCGACCGAATGTTAATATCCTGTAACAATCAACAGGGTGAGACCGTATCTAATTGATCTGATGGGAGTTAGAGCAAGGATTGAGAGCCTCCGCTGCGAGAAAATAGTCGCGAAATTGGCCACTTCGGTCTGAAGGTCGGCGGACTTTGGCGCGACGCTGAGCTCGACCAACTGGAAGTTCTGTTCATCTGGGTATCCAAGAATTGCGGACAGCGGAGCCAGAGATGTTTAGTAATTATCTTGCGCCTCGAGAAGCAGAAGCTTGGCGCGGGCAAGATCGATCTTGGTGAAGCTGAGGTTCAGATCGGACCTGAGCTTTGCGTTCGTCAGAGCCTGTGTCTCGTCGACGAGAGTTTGCCGCGCGCGCAGGGTTGCTGGGCGACCTCGACGACTTCCCTGGTTTCCAGCGAATTGTAGAAGGCCTGATCAACAGCTAGCGTGATGTGTATCTTGGATTCAGGGGGGAGAAGGGGACCGGAGCCAGGGGTGCACCGGTCCCCGTGGTAGGACCTAGAGTGAAGATCAAGCGCGTTGAGTGTCGCACGCCGGAGTCACGTTGGGATGAAGGGCGTGTGAATTCTCCGTAACCTTGGCCGGATGGGCGGCCGGGTGCGATTCGGTATCGGGAGCCTGCTCGGGCCGTACCGCCAGGGCCCGGCCGTGACGTACATCGAGGCCGCGAACCCAGTAAATGATGTCCTCGGCGATGTTGGTGGCATGGTCGGCGATGCGCTCCAGGTGGCGGGTCGCCAGAATGAACTGCAGGCCTGGGCTGACGAGGGAGGCTTCCTGGGTCATGCTCTGGAGCAAGCGTTCAAAGATGCGGTCGCGGTATTGATCGACGACATCGTCGCTTTCCAGTACCTGCGTGGCCATCTCAACGTTGCGGAAAATCAGCGCGCCAAGGCTCTTGCTCACCATGGCTCGCACAGCAGAGGCCATGGGGGCGAGCTCTTCCGGGAGCTCGGCGCCGGGGAGCTCACGCAAGGAGATCACGCGCTCGGCAAGGTTCACGGCAATGTCGCCGATGCGCTCGAGGTCATTCGTGATCTTGAGCGCGGCGACGATCAGACGCATTTCATCGTCGGAGAAAGAACCGCGGCGGAGCAGCCGGATAGCGTGCTCGTCGATAACGATCTCCATTTCATTGATGCGCGGCTCCAGTAGAAATACCTCGCCGGGCAGCGCCGAAGTTTCGGGCCGATCCAGGCCTACGAGAGAGTCCAGCGCGCGGTTCATGGCACCTTCGACGGTGCGCGCCATCGAGACGAGGTAATTCACCAGCGTGTCGTATAGTACGGTTTCCGTCAGACTGGAAGCAGTCGACATAGCTCTCCCTTTGGGTGAAGCTCGAGACATCACACACCTCCACCCGTACATGGAATGATCCCGCAGGAGCGTTACACCTGGTTCACAATCATGTGAATATGCGGAAACAGCAGGATCTAAAGGGGTTCCGGGCGGCCGGCGGAGCTGCGGCTGCTGAGCGCGCCGCTGGCGGCGATGCGCGGCGCGGTGCGCTCCGCGTCGAAAACAGGCACCGAAAAATGAAACTCCGAGCCCTGTCCGATCTCGCTATCCACCCAGATGCGGCCGCCGTGGACTTCGACGAGATGTTTGGCGATGGCCAAGCCAAGCCCGGTGCCGCCAGCCTCGCGGGAGCGTGCGGCGTCCACGCGGTAGAAGCGCTCGAAGATGCGCGACTGATCGACCTTGGGGATGCCGATGCCGGTGTCCGACACGGTGAAGATCACCTCGGCATCGCGCACTTCGGCGCTGAGAATGATGCGCCCTCCGGGCAGCGTGTATTGAATTGCGTTGTCGAACAGATTTTGCAGGATTTCCGCGAGCCGCCGGCGGTCACCAGCAATGTCCGGGAGATTGCTGGGAAGGCTGACGGAAACATGGATATCCTTCTCGGCGGCGCGATGCTGCGCGGTCTCCAGGCAGCTTTCGATGAGCTCGGAGACGCTGACCCGGCGAATCTCCACTTCCAAGCGATCGGCATCCATTTTCGACAGCTTGAGGAGGTCGTCGGTGAGCCGGGCCAGGCGGTGTGAATGCTCCAGGATGATGCCGAGAAAGCGCTCGCGGTTTTGCGGATCATCGATCGCGCCGGCGAGCAGCGTTTCGGCAAAACCTTGAATCGCGGTGAGCGGCGTCTTGAATTCGTGCGAGACGTTAGCCACAAAATCGCGCCGCACGCGCTCCAGCTTGCGCAGCTCGGTGATGTCGTGGAGCACCACGACCGCACCGGAAGTGTCGCCCGCGCGCACTGCGGCGACGGTGGCGGCAAAAAAATGCTGGCGCAGGGTGCCGGTCACGATCTCGGCTTCGACGCGCGGCTCGCCGGCGAGGACCTGGCGAACCGCTTCGATCATCTCCGTCTGCCGGACGACCTCGACGAGCGCGCTCCCGGATTTGGGCGGCATATCCAGTCCCAAAATGCCGGCGAAACTCTGATTGGCGAACAGCAACCGCTCGGCGCCGTTTACCACCGCGACGCCTTCCACCATGCTTCCCAGAATGGCGGACGAAAGGTTGCGTTCTTCGGTGAGAGTGCGGATGGTGCGGTCCATCCGCCCAGCCGTTTGGTTCAGCGATACGCCAAGCGCCTCCAAAGCGTCGCCGGAGCCATCGCCCGGCAACGGCTGGAAGTCCCCTTCGGCGACGCGGCGCGAAAACTCTTTCAGGCGTTCCACGCGATCGGAGAAGTTCCGCGACACCAGCAGGGAAGCGGTCCCCGCCACAAGCATGATGATAAAGGACGACAGCCACAGGCTTCGGCGAAACGAGCCGAGCACCTGATCGGTAGTTTCCAGCGGAAGAGCAAAGCGCAGTACGATCGAGGGCCCGCCAGACACTTCCTGCTTCACCGCGTAGTAGAGAAGATCCCGATTTAGCGCGACGCTGCGCCGCACCGAGCGGCCGTCGCCCTTCGCCAGTGCCGCCCGGACCTCAGGGCGCGCGGCTTGGTTCTCCACGGTCTGCGCATCGGATTGAGAATCCGCCAAGACTCGCCCATCCGAAGCGATGACGGTGACGCGCGCACCGCTGGAAGCCATTTGAGCGGTCCATTCCTGCAGGCCGGCGAGATCTTCGGGATGTGCAGGCGGCAGGGGAGGCGGCTCGGGAGGACGCGCTTGCGCAAACCGCGCGATAGTGGCCAGTTGCGCAAAGGCGGCGCGTTCGTAATCGCTGCGGAGCGCCCGCTCAGCGAAGAAATCCACGGCGAGCAACACGCTCAACAACAGCGCGAAGAAGGTCAGCGCGAGTTTCCAGAAAAGGTTACGCCGCACGAGTCTCGAACAAATACCCCGCGCCACGTACCGTCTTCAAATGAATTGGATTTTCGGGATCGCTTTCGATTTTCTCGCGCAGACGGCGAACGTACACGTCCACGCTGCGCGGGGTGACAAAACGATCGGTGCCCCAGACGGCATCGAGAAGCTGGTCCCGCGTGAAGACGCGGTTCGGGCGCGAAGCTAAGTAATAGAGCAGCCGGAATTCGAGCGTGCTGAGCGGAACGGGCTTCCCGAAATGACTGACGCGGTATGACGCCGGGTCGATGGCCAGCTTGCCGACCTCGATGGTGCGGGGCGAGTCGGCGGGCGGCTCCGCACGGCGGAGCAGCGCCTTGACGCGCGCGAGCAGTTCGCGAGGGCTGAAGGGCTTGGTCACGTAATCGTCAGCGCCCATTTCGAGACCCACGACGCGGTCGGCTTCTTCGCCGCGCGCGGTGAGCATCAGAATAGGCAGACGATTGAGTGAGTCGTCCCGGCGAATTTCCCGGCAAATGTCCAGGCCGGAAAGCTTCGGCAGCATGAGATCGAGAAGCAAAAGATCCGGAGGGGTTTTCTTCAGCGTACTCAGGCCGCTGCTGCCGTCGAACGCAGCATTGACCTGAAATCCTTCGTTTGCCAGGTTGTAACGAACCAACTCGACGATATCCTTATCATCTTCAATAATCAGAACGCGTTTCATGTGGTTGGCACGTCCCGCCCGCCGGCTTGTCCGAAGTGTACCGTACACCGGCGAAACAGGGTAGAGATGAGAGGGATTTTGGTCACCGGCGCCTGGACGTAGCGTAGCCAAGGGCTATAGTCTCCGCGCCTCTGGTAACGCTCGAATCACGGGGATGTGAATGGAGTGTTAAAGGGATCGGCGCTGAACCGGGAACTTATTCCACGGCCGTCGTCGTAAATGCCAAGCTGAGCAAGGTCTTTTGCTCGAGCTCGTGCGCCTTTGCGGAGCCGGTAGCCGGGCTGGCGCTAGCCGAGCGTTTCACGGAGCGCACTCGCAAGCCCTTTTCTTGCGCGAGGCGCTGCAACCGCGGCAGCACATAGAAATGCGCGCCCATGTTGCTCGGCTCTTCCTGCACCCAAATGATCTCGCGAGCGTTGGGATGCGCTCCGATCGCGGCGCTGATTTCCGTTCGCGGCAGCGGATAGAGCTGATCGAGAAAGAAAATGGCGGTGCTCGTGTCTTTGCGGCGGCGGCGTTCGGCGCGCAGCTCGTGGACCACCTTTCCGCTGGCGATCAGGATGCGCTTCGCGTCTTGAATGTCCCGATCCGGCACCAGGGGTTGAAAACGGGGTTGCGCGAAATCTTCGATGTTCGAACTGGCGTCCGGATGGCGCAGCATGCTCTTCGGCGTGAAAACGATCAGCGGTTTGCGCCAGGCGCGGCGAGCCTGGCGCCGCAGCATGTGAAAGTACTGCGCGGCGTTCGAAGGCTGGCAGATTTGCAGATTGTCCTCGGCAGCAAGCTGCAAAAAGCGCTCGATGCGCGCGCTGGAATGCTCAGGTCCTTGACCCTCATACCCGTGCGGAAGCAGCAGCACCAGTCCGGTGGGAAGATTCCACTTATCCTCGCTGGCGCTGAGGAATTGGTCGATGATGACCTGTGCTCCGTTGACGAAGTCACCGAATTGCGCCTCCCAGAGAACCAGCGTTTCCGGATAGTCGCGGCTGAAGCCATACTCAAATCCGACGCAAGCGGCCTCGGAAAGCGGCGAGTTGTGAATTTCGCAAAACGCCTGCTGCCGCGAAAGATGTGAGAGCGTGAGGTAGTTGTGCTCGGTTTCCGTATCGATCAGCACCGCGTGGCGCTGATTGAAGGTCCCGCGCTGCGAATCCTGCCCGGTCAAACGAATCGGCGTCCCTTCCAGCACCAAGGATGCGAAGGCCAGCGCTTCCGCGAAACCGTAGTCGATCGCGCGCTTGCCGTGGCCCATTTCCGCCCGGTGCTCCAGCAATTTCGCCAGCTTCGGGTGCAGGTGGAATCCCTCCGGAACGCGCACCAGGCCGTCCGTAAGCTCCGCCAATTTCTCGCGGGACAATCCCGTGTCCACCTCGTACGGAGGATCGTACTTGCCGTGAATGTACGGGTCCCAATAGCTCGGCAGCGTGCGAAGGTGCGGCATTTTTTTCAGCGCGCGCGCTTTGGTCTGCTCTTCTTCGTATTCCTTGCGAACAGCTTCGCTGATTCCGGTCGCGTCAATGCCGGTGCGCTCGGCATAAATCTTCCACAGCGGCGGATGATTCTTGATGCGCTCGTAGGTCAGAGGCTGCGTGATGGTCGGGTCATCCACTTCGCTGTGGCCATGACGCCGGTAGCCGATGATGTCCACCACCACGTCGCTGCCGAACGTCGCGCGATACTCCGCCGCCAGCCGCCCCATGCGCACCACCGCGTCGGGATCTTCCGCATTCACGTGAAACACCGGCACGCTCTGCCGCTTGGCAATGTCGGAAGCAAACCGCGCCGAATGCTCCTGCACCGGCGGCGTGGTGAAGCCGATCAAATTGTTGACCACGATGTGCACCGTGCCGCCCACGGTGTACCCCTTCAAGTCCGCCAGATTGAGCGTCTCCGCCCAAATCCCTTGGCCCGCGAACGCCGCGTCCCCGTGCATCACGATCGGCCACACTTTGTTTAGCGATTCGCGGGTCCGATCGACGATCGGCCCATCCGCTCCGTGGCGCGTCTGTTTCGCGCGCGCCCGGCCCATGGCCACCGGGTCCACCGCTTCCAGATGGCTCGGATTCGAAACGATATGGATGTTGAGCGATTTCCCACCGGACGTGACGTATGTTCCGGTAGCTCCGACATGATACTTCACGTCGCCCGCCCCAAGCACGCTCCGCGGATCGACGTCCTCGAAACCCGACACCACTTCGTGCGGCGGCTTGCATGCCGCATGCACCATCACGTTCAGCCGCCCGCGATGGCTCATCGCAATCACCGAATCGATCGCGCCGGATTCACCCGCGGTATCCAGAATGGAATCGAGCAAAGGAATCAGCGCAGTCACGCCTTCCAGCGAAAACCGCTTGGTGCCCAGATAGCGCGCCTGCAGGACCTGCTCGAAAAGGTCCGCGCGAACCAGCCGCTCCAGGATTCTCCCTTGGTCGACCTCGAGCTCTGGTCCTTCAAGCCGCTCCGCAATCCACCGCCGGCGCTCCGGCTCCGGCAAATGCATGAATTCCGCGCCAATCGTCCCGGTATAGATGCGCCGCGCCTCATCGGCCGCAGGCCCAGCCAGCTCCAGATCGGCGCACTTGAGCGGCTTGAACAAGCCGAGCGGATCGAGATGCGCCTCCAGATACCCCCAGCGCCGGAACGCCTCAAATACACGCTCCCGCTCGTCGCCATTCTTAGCGGTCTTTTTCGCCGCCTTCCCCGCTTTTGCCGGGCGTTCCGCTTCCAGAATTGTCCGTTGCGCCATGACTCATTCCAACAAACTTCTATTTTGCCACAGAATCGAAACGGAGGCTTCCGGCCGCAGGAACAGCGGTCTGCGCAGGATTTACAACGACCGCACGAGGGACTGGACAGAGAGCGCGATTTCGTCGGGAGAAGTGCCGGGTGGAAACGCAACCGGTGCGCCGATGCGCACCGTAATCTCACCGAGGTATGCGAGCCGACGCCGCTCGCGCTTCATTTGCCAGACGCCGTCGAGGCGCATCGGCACGATTGGCACACGGAGGTTCTCGGCGAGCAAGCCGATGCCGCTCTGAAACTTGGCCATCTCGCCCGTGGCCGATTCGCTTACTTCGCCTTCCGGAAAAACCAGCACGCTGTAGCCACGATCCACGGACTCGCCGGCGTAGCGGAAGCTCTCGCGAAAACCGGAAAATTGCGGCAACGGAAAAACATTAAAAAGCGCGATCACCAGCCTGTAGCCGACTTGGTAGGCCCAGCGCTTGGCGAAAAACCATTCGCGCGGCGGATGTCGCATCCGCCGCAGCGTTTCGCCACCCATCGCCGTCGCGAGGTGATGGCGAAATCGTAGCGGCAGCGCGGCAAGGATTAGCCCGATGTCGGCGCGCCGCGTAATGTGGTTCGACACGATCAGGACGGGCCCGCGGACATCCCTCAGGTGTTCGCGGCCCACAATTTTCGGATGGCCGAGAATCTGCGTCGCAGGCCATACCAGCGCGTAGTACACGGCCAGCCGAAACCAGCGCACCGGCGCCCGCTGCGTCCAACGCGGATAGACGTAGTCGGATCGCCTCGCGTCTGGCTCGCGCAGGAGACGCTCCACATCGCCGACGGTTTTCGCCTCCGCGAATTTCGTTTCGCTCAGCTCCACTTGGTAGCGCTCTTCCAGCGCGCTCATCAGCTCCACGCGATCGAGCGAGCTCAGACTCAATTCGTTCTCGAGAAGACGCGGACCACCTTGCGCAGCAAATCGCCCGATCAGATTTTCGAGACTCCCGACCCGCCCGCCCGGGAACTCGCCTCCACGTTGGGCTCCGCTCAAAATTTGTCCGGCGCCGGCAGCAATCGATACCAGCCGAGGCTTTCCCGTTGGAGTGCGAGGGAAATCCGCATCCGGCCAGACGATCCAAGAGCGCATGCGCTGATATTCAGCAAGCGAATGGTTCGCGCCTTCCACCGCCTGCCGCGCTGCCGCTTCGTTCGCGTCCCCCATCAACAGCACGGCGCAGGGTTCGGCGTTCCCAGCTTGCTCGATGGGAACGACCACGGAATCTCGCACGCCGGGCTGCTTCCGCAACGCCACTTCCAAATCTTCGGGATAAATCTTGAGCCCCGCGGGCGTGACGATGACGTTCTTCTTTCGGCCGCGAAAACGAAGATTGCCCTCCGCGCCGAGCTCGCCGACGTCGCCGGTGTGCAGCCAGCCGCGCTCCTCGGAAGGCCGCAGCGCTCCCGCCTCCCAATATCCGGACGCGACGTTTTCACCGCGCACCAGAATTTCGCCATCCTCCGCCAGGCGGAATTCCCGGCCGGGCAGAATCTTTCCGATCGAGCCCTGCGCCGCGCGAAACGGATGATTCAAGCTGATCAGCGACGCGGTTTCCGTCATGCCGTAGCCTTGCACTACGGCATATCCCATGCGTTTGAAAAACTCCTCCGTCTCGCCCGACAGCGCCGCCCCCCCGGAAATGAACGCCCAGAATTTCCTGCCGAAACGCCGATGAATGCGCCGGAACCTCCACGCGCGTCCAAGAAACTTCCGGCCATAGGCTGCGGCAAATGCCTGGCCGAACCGTTCACCCTGTCCATGCGCGTCGAGGTCGCGGAGCAAGCCCGCCCGCAAACCATCGAGCATGCGCGGCACGGCAATCAACGCGGTCGCGCGTTCGCGCTTGATCGTGCGGACGATCTCCGCGGGATTCGCGGACGGCTCAAACACAACGGCGGCCCCCAACAGCGGCGGCACGAACAGTGCCATGAATTGCCCGAAGACGTGGCTGAGCGGCACCAGCGTCACAAAACGCAACGGATGGAACCACTTTTCGTATTTTCGATACGGATCGATCCCGCGTTCCAGCGGCTCCAGATTCGCCAGAAAATTGCCGTGCGTCAGAACGACGCCGCGCGGCTCCGCCGTCGTGCCGGAGGTGAAAAGAATCTGTGCGATGTGATTTCGTGTCAGCGGCTCGTCGGCCAGGGATTCATAGATTGGCTTCGGTGATTCGCCGTCGATGTGCTGAGTGACGACCATCCGCGGGCGTGGCGCAATGTCGGCCAAATCCTCCAGTTTCAATGTTGGGACTGCAGCATCCAGCTCCGGCTTGTCGCGAGCGGCGATGATGAGCTTGGCCGACGTTTCACGTGCAACGCGCGCCGCAAACTGCTCGGTGGCGCCGTCATCCATGGGCACTGCGACTGCGCCGCGCAGCAAGCATCCCCAGAAAGCGGCCATCCATTCCGCGCTGTTCGGCCCCCAGAGGAGGACGCGATCGCCGGTGCGGATATCTCGATTTTTGAGCGAATACGCGCAGGCGAACGCCACGCCGGCAAGTCTCTCGTAAGTCCAGGATTCGCGGCGGTATCCACGACGCTGCACGATCGCCACGTCGCGGGCGTAGCGCTCGAACTCCGCGAACAGAGAAATGAGGTTAGCTCTGGGCATGGCCCGCACAAGTGTTCCCGTGTCGAAACAATCTAGATTTTACGCCTTATGGAGTGCGGCGGCTTGCCGCCGCCTTTGCGCCTGCCGCCGCACATTAAAAGTTTGCCACGTCCACACACACTGCGGGAGCGACCCGCATCCTCGTCGAATCCCCCGCCGTCAGGCGCATTGGTGCCAGCTCTTACGCCGTAAAGGCGGGAGCAAGCTCCCGCACTCCAAAAGCATGCGCTGTGCCACCGTGGGACACGCTCAGGCATCAGAAGAAAAGTACAGTCTAGAAATCGAGGCGTTCTCGGTTACAATACAAGTTCTGGGGGGCTGCCGGAATTGCCCCCTTTTTCAGTCAAAGCCTCACGGATAAGGACTTACGCAGGGAAACCATGCCGGTACCAGTTTCACAGGGTTGGGCGGTTGCTACCTACGTCCTGAAGCAGAAGCTGCGGGGACGCAAGCGCTATCCGTTCGTGCTAATGCTCGAGCCGCTATTTCGCTGCAACCTGGCTTGCGCGGGCTGCGGCAAAATCCAGTATCCCGCGCACATTCTGAAGAAGGAACTTAGCCCGGAAGAGTGCTTCAGGGCCGTGGACGAGTGCGGGACGCCGATGGTGTCGATCCCCGGCGGCGAGCCGCTGATGCATTCGCAGATCGACAAGATCGTCGAAGGCCTGGTGGCCCGCAGAAAATATATCTACCTGTGCACGAACGCACTGCTGCTGAAGGAAAAGCTCGACTTATTCAAGCCGAGCAAATACCTGACGTTTTCGGTGCACGTCGATGGCGAGCGGGAGCACCATGACTTTTCGGTATGCCGCGAAGGCGGCTTCGATCTGGCGATTGACGGAATCAAGGAAGCGCTGAAGCGCGGCTTCCGCGTAACGACGAATACCACGCTGTTCGACGGCGCCGATCCCAAAAGCGTGCGCGCCTTCTTTGATGAAATGATGGAACTGGGCGTCGAGGGCATGATGCTCTCGCCCGGTTATTCCTACGATAAAGCCCCGGATCAAAAGCACTTCCTGGGCCGGGCGCGGACGCGGCGGCTGTTCCGCGCGATTCTGTCGAATCGCAAGCCAACCTGGCAGTTCAACCAGTCGCAGCTCTTCTTGGAATTCCTGATGGGCAAGCAACAGTACTCCTGTACCCCGTGGGGCATGCCCACCTACAACATTTTTGGCTGGCAGAAGCCCTGCTATTTGCTGCAGGACGGCTACGCGGACACCTTCCAAGAGCTGCTGGAAGCGACGCAGTGGGAAAATTACGGTACCGAGTCCGGCAATCCCAAGTGCGCCAATTGCATGGTGCACAGCGGATATGAAGCGTCGGCGATGGATCATACTTTCAGCGGCTTGCGCGGACTTTGGGCCGCCGCAAAGGCCACGTTCTCGACCAAGCACGGAGATCCGGACGCGCTTGCGATGCTGAATGAACCCGCAAAGCCTGTGCACGCCTTCAATCCGCTGGTGCAGATCAGCGCGGACAACAGTCAGTTCGAGGAGACGCGCGCGTGAGCGCCCCGACCCACGCCCCTCGGCCAGGCATGGCAAACCCTGCTCTCGATCCCGATAAGCTGGAAGTTGCGCCGGGAATTGCGCGCCAGAGCATCGAGGGGTGGGTGCCGGACCTCGCCACGGAAGACGAAGTTCGCGACGCTCTGGAAAAGGCGTTCGACTATCGCGGCGATGTGACCATCACTCGCCGGGATGGCACGAAGATAGAAGGGTATATTTTTGATCGCGTTACCGGCGCAAACCTCGCGGCGTCATTTGTGCGTTTGCTCCCGAAAGATTCCAACCAGCGTGTCAAAATTTCCTATGCCGATATTGCGGCGCTTGCCTTTTCCGGCCGCGATCCTGCCGCAGGGAAGAGCTGGGAAGCCTGGGTGACCAAATACTGGAGTAAAAAGGCCGCCGGCGAGGGAGGATTGAGCCTCCAACCGGAATCGCTGGAGTAGTACTTCTGACCCTTTCGTTTTACATAACCAACCGTTCAGTTGAGTTAAGCCATTCATTTATATGCCGTTACGGGGGATGTTCCGCCTCGAACGGCGCGTCGGTATCGTGGACAATGACCCTTTTTTGTGGTATTATTTTTTGGCGTTTGTTGCTCTTGTAATACCTTTTGACTCGTTCAAAAGGAGCTGCAAGGACAAGACTTTGCAGCTTTTTTTCGGGCTGGAGGGTGTCACGGCACTTGGGAGACAGGGGCGCTTGGCGGTAACCAAGAAGTTGGCCGCTGGCGGTCGCCACAAGAACCGACCAAGAGAGGCAAAGCAATTCCAACTCGTGCGAGGTAGTGGCAGTGAAGGAACAAGGAACAGTGAAGTGGTTCAATGCTTCCAAGGGTTACGGCTTCATCCAGCGGCAAACAGGAGAGGATGTTTTTGTGCACTTCTCCGCGATTCAGATGGACGGCTATAAGTCCCTGAACGAGGGTCAAGCGGTGGAGTTTGAAGTGAAGAAAGGCCCCAAGGGCCTTCAGGCAGAGAACGTTACAAGTCTTTAGCCTGTCGATCGTGGGTGTCCCGGCCGAAACCGGGACACTCGCGCAAAAGAGTTTCTTCAGCGTCGAGTGCGTGGTCCAGGAGGACGTCGTGCAAACAATGCAAGAAGGTCAGACCATCAAACATGAAGTGTACGGACTGGGTGTGGTGACCTCATCCGATCAAGAACGTACCGCAGTTGATTTTGACGACCATGGGCCCAAGTTGTTCGTCACCAGCATCATGACGGCAGAGCTCATCGGTGAAGCCCCGGCCACGCCGCCCAAGACGAAGAGGCGCCGCAAGGCCTCGACTGCGGCTAAGGCCGCCAAGAAAGCCGCGGCTGCTGCGGCTGCCGGCCGCTCCTAGTATTCCCTGCCTTTTGGAGTTCCCTGCGCACATTAGCGCGCAGAGGTGTGCCTGAAGTTACCTCTTAGCTGCTCCTCTCCTTACCTATTCGCTCCGTCACTGCTTTGAGCGCGTTGACAGCGAGCGACTTTGCGTCTCAATATCAGCGCAGAGATATTTTTCCTCGTCCGGATTCATCTTTTCGAAATTGGGTGAGAAATGAAAACTAGAAAGCCGGCTCCCCTGGAACTCAGCCGTTATTTGTTCGTTGGTCTTCTTTGCGCCGCGGCGCCTGCCTGCGGGCAAAACGCTCCGGGAGTGACCGACAAGGAGATTCTCATTGGGTCGTGCTCGGCGCTGGAAGGCCCTTCGCATGCGCTCGGCACGCAAACCGTGAACGGAGCGAAGACGTATTTCAACCTGGTCAACGAAGAAGGCGGCGTGCACGGAAGAAAGCTGCGCCTCGTGGCCTACGACGACAGCTACGACCCCGCCAAGACGCAGGTTTGTTTCGATCAGTTGATGGCCGACAAAGTCTTCGCGCTGGGATTCTTTGTGGGTACACCCACGGCGGTCAAGTACGTGCCTATGGCGGAAGCGAACAAGATTCCCGTCGTGGGCCTGTTCACGGGCGCACAAACCCTTTACGTGCCGCTGCGGCACTGGGTTGTGAACGTGCGCGCGTCCTACTTTGACGAAACGCGCGAGCAAATCGACGGCGTGTGGAAGGTCTTGAACTATCGCAAGATTGGAGTGATTTATCCCGACGACGCTTTCGGCGCGGCAGTGCTTGACGGCGTGAAGGAGGCGCTGAAGGCTCACCAATCGGAGCCGATCGCGGTTGCATCGTACCCGCGGCAAACTGCGAACGTGGGAGGCGCGATCGACAGTGTGCGCGCTGCAAATCCGCAGTCGGTGGTGGTCGTGGGACCCCCCAATACCGTGGCTCCGATCTTGAAGCAGGCCCATTCCGGCGGCTGGAAACCCCTTTTCCTGACCGTTTCCTTTGTAGGCACAGATGAGTTGATTACAGAGGCTGGCGCCGATGCGGACGGGACGGTAATCACCCAGGTTGTGCCGCCGTATTACCTGACCGATCTAAAGAGCGTTGCGCTCTACCGGCACGCGTTAGCACAGTATTTTCCATCGGAGCGGCCCAGTTGGGTGAGCCTGGAAGGATTCGTCGATGCCATGGTTCTGGTGGAGGGTCTGAAGCGCGCTGGAAAAGAGCTGACGCGCGAGGGCTTAATTCACGGCATTGAGTCGATCCACGAGATGGACCTTGGGCTCGGGCCAGAACTCAAGTTGGATTACTCGCCGAAGGACCACAAGGGATTCGATCACGTGATTCCCACGGTGATACTCAGCGGCCGAGCGGTGCCGTTCACAGACTGGTCTACCGTCGCGCCAAAATAGGAGTTTCTTGCAGGTTGACCAACTAAACCAACGGGGTGGTTGAGACGTGGCGGGTGGGCAGGCGACTTCCAGCATTTCGGCGCCGGATAGAAGTTGGAAATGAAGCGCGTGAAAATGGAACTGGTTTCCGACTGACTTCGTGAGCAAGACTGAACTAGACTAACTCGCATGCACTTTGAGTTGGACCATCTGTTCGTCTGCGCCGCTCCAGGCGCTCCTGAGGCGGAGGAACTTGTTCGGTTCGGTTTGCTGGAGGGCCCTCCAAATCAGCATCCCGGACAAGGGACAGCGAGTCGACGCTTCGCCTTCGCTAACGCCATGATTGAGTTGCTCTGGGTAAGCGACAGAACAGAGGCCCAAAGCGAATGCACACGGCGCACCTTACTTTGGGAGAGATGGTCTGGCCGGGAAAGTACGGCCAATCCTTTCGGCATTTGTGTGCGCCCGGCCGATCCTGAGGAAACGGAGTTGTCGTATCCGGCGTGGGAATATCGACCGGCCTACTTGCCGGGTCAGCTGGTCATGCACATCGCGGATGCGGGAGTTGAGGAGCCGATGTGGGTCTACCTGAGCTTCCTGCGGCGAGTGGACCGCGAGTAGTGGTTTGTCGGGCACCCAAACGGCATTCGGGAAGTCACTGGTTTGGCTCTGACAACGCCCGTGACGCTTCGCTCTGCCGCGTCCCAGAGAATAGTAGAGAGCAAAATTCTCTCAAGCCGGCAGGGAGCAAAACCTCTCCTCGAAATTGAATTCGACGGCCACCGGCGCAAGCAGATTGTGGACTTCAGGCCGCGCCTCCCGCTCGTCTTTCAACTGTGAAGATGAGTTCTAGCTGCAAGCGGCTTCGGTTTGTTCAAACGCGTGGTACGAAGAGCGGACGAGCGGGCCGGCCTCGACATGCTTGAAGCCCATCGCTTCGCCCAGCACCTTGAATTCGGCGAATTCACTGGGATGGACGTACCTCACGATGGGTAAGTGTTCCCGTGTGGGCTGCAGGTATTGCCCAAGTGTGAGGATGTCGGTTCCCTGAACGGCAAGATCCTGCAAGGTGGCCAGAACTTCATTCTTTTCTTCGCCGAGGCCAAGCATGAGGCCCGTCTTGGTAGGGATTTCCGGATGCGCCCGCTTGGACCGGCGCAGGAGTTCCAGAGACCGTTCGTAGACCGCGCCTTTGCGCACCTGGCGATAGAGCCGCGGCACGGTTTCGGTGTTGTGATTGAGGACGTCGGGCCGCGTGGCCAAGACCTTGTCTAAGGCATTCCAGTCGCCGCGAAAATCGGGGATCAGCACTTCGACTTTGCAGCCGGGCACGCGATGGCGGATTTCCTCAATGGTGCGCGCAAAGAGGTGCGCGCCGCCGTCGGGCTGGTCGTCGCGGTTGACGGAGGTCACCACGGCGTACCGCAAGCCCAGCCGCGCGACCGCCTCCGCCACGCGGTACGGCTCTTCCTCGTCGGGCGGCCCTACCGGCTTACCTGAGGGCACTGCGCAGAAGCCGCACGCCCGCGTGCAGATATCGCCGAGAATCATGAACGTGGCGGTGCCATGCTCCCAGCACTCGCCCATGTTTGGGCAACGCGCGCTTTCGCACACGGTGTGCAGGTCGAGGGTGCGCATGATGCGCTTCAGGTCTTGATAGCGCTCGCCGCCGAAGAATTTGACGCGCAGCCATTCCGGCCGGGGATGCGCGCCGGGCGACGCCAACGGCATCGCTGGCGAATTGTTGGAGATGATGTTGAACGGTGAGGCCATAAGCGTATGCGCGAAGCACCTATTTTACGCAACTCTTCCGTGCCGCACAAACCGTCGCCAGACAATGTGTCTGGGGCGGGCAACCCTATCCCTACTTGTGTACTTCTCCTCAGTTATACTGTGCCCGCGAGAGAAGATATGAAGCCCTGTTTCCTCGCCATCGCCAGCCTAATGCTCGCCTCATCCGTGGCGGCGCGGGGACCTGCCCAGACCGCCGCTACCGATAAACCGAAACAAGACTTGTGCAACGTCTCCGGGCTGGTGGTGAAGTCCGGAGATGGAACACCGCTGAGGAAAGCGATCGTGCGGTTGTCGAGCATCGAGTCGGACGGCAAGTCCAGCTCTGCCCGCACGGAAGAGGATGGCCGATTTGTACTCGACAAGATCGGGCCGGGCCGCTATCGCCTGACGGTGACGCGCCATGGCTATGTCACGCAGGAGTACGGGCAACGCCGACCAAGCGATCCTTCGGCGATTCTTGCGCTTTCCCCTGGGCAAAGGATGTCTGACCTGATCTTCAAGCTGATACCCGCCGCGGTCCTCCGCGGACACGTCCAGGACGAAGACGGGGAGCCGATGCCGTGGGTTCACATAACGGCGTTCCGGCTAGCCTATTTCAACGGGAAACGCAGTGCTTCATCGGAGTACGAGGCGAGCACAAACGATCTGGGGGAATATCGCCTTTTCGATGTGGCCCCCGGGCGTTATTTCATTGCCGCGAACTACGAACCCGGCGCTGACTTCGTCAATGGGCGGCGCACCATGATGGGAGACACCTCCCTTAATCCTGGATATGTTGTGACGTATTACCCCAACACCAGCGACCCGGGGAAAGCCGCAGCCGTCAGCGTGAAAGGAGGAGACGAAATCAGCTCTATCGATCTGATTCTCAGCCCGTCGCATGTGGTCAAAGTAAGGGGCCGCGCGATGAACGCGATCACTGGAAAACCGGGAACCGGAATCTCGGTCAGCCTGTGGCCGAGGGAGTCCCAGTTGGAATGGGAGTTTCAACAGCTCCAGACCTTTGGAGAAGCCAAAGACGGGAGTTTCGAAATTTCGAACGTCCCTCCCGGATCCTATTTCGCGGTCGCCTTTTGGCATTCAGAGGGCAAGTCGTACAGAGCGCAACAACCCGTGGATGTCGGTGCCGCTGATGTGGATGGAATTGCGCTGACGATCTCTGCCGGTCAAGACATTTCCGGCCGACTGATTTGGGACGGGAAGCCCGAAACAGGGCGAAATGAACTGCGGGTGTATTTGCGCCCTTTGGATTCGCAGCAATTCCCCAACCAACCATCGCCCGTTAAGCCCGACGGATCATTCGTACTGAGCAATGTTGCTGAGGGGCGTTGGCACGTCCAGATGTTTGGGATAGGGCGAGACACATTCATCAAATCGGTACGTTACGGCACCACCGATATCTCGGCGCAGGAACTCAACGTGAGCCGAGGAATCGATGGTTCGCTAGAGGTGACGCTTAGCTCGCGAGCTGCCCGCATCGGGGGGACGGTGACAAATTCCGACTCCCTCCCGGCGCCTGGCGCCTGGGTAGTTCTCGTCCCCGAAGCCGCACACCGAGACGACAATTGGTTGTACGACTCCACGAATACCGACCAAAACGGACGCTTCGAGTTACATGGAATTGTACCAGGGGAATACAAGCTGTTCAGCTGGGACGAAGTCGAAGAAGGCGCCTGGGAGGATCCGGACTTCCTGAAACCGTTTGAAGAAAAGGGCGAGAAGGTGTCGATTCAGGAAGGCGACGCGAAGTCCATTGACTTGGTGACAATCAAGACCGCCAGCGCGGAACAACAATAACGATGGCGCTTCAGGTAGGTACGTAAGGCCTTCGCCGATCGCGCCTAGCGGATCTGCGCGATTCGGCCTTGCGTCGGGAAGCGCTGGAATTGCAGGGCGTCGTGGCCGGGGACGATGCGATCGGGTGAGCCGGCCAGTTCGATCATGCGGCGCTGGGCGGCGACGTTAGCGGCGTAATCGGCATCGCTGAAGGTAGCGCTGGCAAGGCGGCTGGTGAGGTTGCGATAGAGATAGACGTTGTCCGAGGCGAGCACGAACGGAGGAGTGCCGTCGACTCGCAGGTATTGCGAAGCGTAGGTGTGGCGGGCACCGGTATACGCGCAGATACCGGGAAAGATCTCGACATCATCGCCATCGACCAGGCGCAGCCGCCCTTCCGTGTTGATCCGCACAAGCTCTCTGACGTCGTCGGGATCAATTCCGCCGTGCTGCCCTCCGGGCTGCCAGGCTTCTCCCGTGTAATAGTGAAACTCCTCCTTTTGAATCCACACCGTCGCCTTCGGGAAAAGATCGATTCCGCCCATATGATCCCAATGCGCGTGACTGATCACCACATCGGTGACATCCTCGGGCTTGACTCCGGCAAGCCGCACGGCTTCGTCCGGCCGCAGGTAGTCCTTGATAGTCCATTCCTTGAACCAGCGTTCGCGGTGAAAGCCGCTGTCAAAGAGAATATTCCGCCCTCCGCCGCGGATCAGCCAAAGCGCGTAAATGGTATCGATCTTTTCGTCCTTGGGAGCGCCTACGACCATGTCCGCGACGGAATCGCCCGGAGAATTGGCGAGACGGATGGCCTGAATGGAATATGGGGGCGACTGCGCCACCGCAAGTGTTGCGGCAACCACCAGCACGAATCCGGGCAAGAGAAGCTTCATCCGCACCTCTCCGAGGCGGGGCCATTGTAGCGCCAAGAAAAGCAAGCGGACAAAGCGACGCAAAAAAAGGTGAAGCGGAGGAACACCGTGTTAGAGGGTCAGGAATCGGCGCCAGGAGATTTACAGCGGCTGGCGGGAAGAGCGCACGAAGTCGCGCAAAACGGTCACATTGGGCCCGTACGCACCAATGCGGCCCGCGTCGACTGGCAAGCCGAGGCGCTCGGCCAAATCCAGATCGACGCCGGCATCATCCAGTTCGGACAAGCTGAAACCCTGCGCGGGTAACACGCGGTTCAGCCCCGTCGGATACACCGGGCGGGGCGGGCGGTGACGCTGCCAGGGGCGGCGTGCCAGCTCGTAAAACTGTTGCCAATCACGTTTGTGCCAAGTGGTCATTCGATTTCTATCGCGCTTCCCATACTGCGTATACGTCTTCTGCTGTCCCGTTGGATGCAGAGTCAGGCTTTCGGGTTCACCTAATTTTTCCGTACTTCCTTCGGTGAAACCCTATAGACCTCTGCCGGCCCTACGGCGCCTGCTAAAGATATACGCCTGCACCGGCCTGGCGAGACATTTCCTCACCTATTGTTTCAAACCCGTTACCGGGTTAATTGTTTCGCGGACCTCAGCTTTGGCAGCAAAGCTGGCGCTTTCGCAGGAACCGGGAGGGGGGACCGATCATTTGTGCCTGCGAAGCACTTGATAAGCGGCTGTATACTACGCGCATCGACCGGTCCTGGCCAGAGAAAATTAATGGCTACCGCAAATGTCGACCCCGACCCGGTCGGGGTCACCAAGACAATCGTGGTTCACTACCACGAACTGTGGCTGAAAAAAGGCAATCGCAGTTTTTTCCTCCACAAGTTGCGCGAAGCTCTGCGACGCTCGCTAGAAGGCATCGCCATCGCGCGCATATCACACCCCGCCGATCGATTGGTGATCGAGCTTGGCGGCGCCGCGAACCTGGAAGAGGCTCTGCGACGCCTGGAGCGCGTGTCGGGAATCTCGTACTTGGGCGTCGCGCGCGTCATCGGCCGCACGCCCGGCGCAGGAGAATCCACGCAAGACGATCTGATTGCACCGATTCGCGCCGCCGCCTGGGAAGAAGTTCGCGGCGCGCAATTCTCGACTTTCGCGGTGCGCGCCAGGCGCAGCGATAAAAGTTTTCCCCTGAATGCGATGGCGCTGGAGCGCGAAGTAGGCGGCTATCTTTTCGACAGACTGCAGGCCGACGGGCGCACCGCTCGCGTGGACCTGAAGAATCCCGCGCTGACCTGCCGCATCGAGGTAACCCGCGGGCCGGTGCTGGTCTACGCGCGGAGGATTCCGGGCGCCGGCGGAATGCCACCCAACACAGCCGGCAAGCTTCTGTGCCTGCTCTCGGGCGGATTCGACTCCGCCGTCGCCGCGTTCAAGATGATGAAGCGCGGCGCGCATGTGAGCTTTGTGCACTTCTGGGGAGGGGGCGCGCTTCCGGGGGAATCTTCGGTACATGTGGCACGCGAACTGGTCGAGCGGCTGGTGCCCTGGCAGTTCACCACCCGGCTGTATTTGGTGCCGTTCGAGCCGCTGCAGCGCGAAATCGCAGCGCGCGCGCCGGAACATTTTCGGACCTTGCTCTACCGGAGGCTGATGCTACGCATTGCAGAACGCTTGGCGCTGCGCGGAGGAGCCAAGGGCCTCATTACCGGTGACAGTCTCGGCCAAGTGGCTTCGCAAACGCTGCAAAACATGCAGGCCGTCGGCGCGATCGCCCGATTGCCGCTCTACCGGCCGCTGGTGGGCGACGACAAACTCGAAATCCAGGAGCTCGCCCGGCGCATCGGCACGCACGACATTTCCGCCGAACCGTTCCACGACTGTTGCCCGGTTTTTCAGTCGAAATCGCCGGCGTTGTACGCGACGCCGGAAGCATTGGGTGCCGAAGAGGAAAAACTCGAGGTCGCGGCGCTCGTCGAACGCGGCCTGGATGCGGTGTCGCTGGAGCGTTTCCGCTACACGGAAGGAAAAATCGAACGCACGCACTCTTCTTCGGATGGCACCGCGAAGCGCGTTTCTTGCGTTGCGGTGGATTCCGCGAAACGATCAAAACACACAGCTACCGCGTAGAACTTCCGAGAGGGGAATAAAGCGGCCCGCGTTGGAAGTGAGCCGCGTTTCAAAACCGGAGGGGTTTGTTTACCAGCGATTGCCGCGGTCGCCACGATCGCCGCCGCGTCCGCCACCGCCGCCGTGGCCACCGCGCCCGCCGCCGCCACCGCCGCCGTGGCCGCCACGTCCGCCGCCGTAACCTCCGCGCCCGCCACCGCCGCCGGTGCGCTCAGCCTGGGGCCGTGCTTCATTCACCACGAGGTTTCGACCGCCGAAATTCTGACCGTTCAACGAATTGATCGCGCGATCCGCATCTTCGTCATTGTTTACTTCGACGAACGCGAACCCGCGGGATTGTCCCGTAAAACGATCGCGGATCAGATTCACACCCGAGGGAGTTACGCCTATCTGCGAGAACCATTCGTGGAGTTGGTCTTCCGTCGCCGAAAACGGAAGATTCCCGATGTAGAGCTTCTTCACCTGCCCACTCCTTCTGCCCGGAACCCAATTGCGAGTCGCGGAGCGCGCCGAAGAGACGATCGTCGTACACGGGCAGTCCGGGTAGCCCGAGCCACCACGGGCGCGAGACAGGCGCTTCAGCGGTCCATTGCATGGTCTCGAAAAATAACCCCTTTTGCAACCGGAAAGACTTTCACACTCGAGCCAGCAAGTACTATCCCTGCGCTATGCATCGCTGGTGTTACCCCTGGCTGCTATTGGTGATACGATGCGGCACAATTCCGGTCACGCAGGGCCGGGTCACTCAGGGATGCTCTGCTTGCCCTGCTTTGTCTGAGCGTAGGCGAAGGGTCCCCACCCGCTCCACCAATGAGGCTTCCATGCGCGGCACGATGATGGACTTTCCGCTGACGCTCCCCACGCTGCTGGAGCGCGCGGGGAAGCTGTTTGCGCGCGTCGAGATCGTTTCGCGCCGCCCGGACCGCTCCGTCGTGCGCACCTGCTACGGCGATTTCTACCGCCGCGCTCGCCGCCTAGCCTCGGCCTTAACGAAACTCGGCTTGCAGCCCGGCGACCGCGTTGCTTCCATGATGTGGAATCACGCCGGCCATCTGGAAGCGTTCTTCGGTGTGCCTTGCGCCGGTGGCATCCTGCATGCGCTGAACCTGCGGCTTCATCCCCACGAAGTTGCCGCCATCGCCAACCATGCCGGCGACCGCTTCCTACTCATCGACGATGTGCTCTTACCGGTCTACGAAAAATTCCGCCGGGATGCGCCATTCGAGCGCGTGATCGTGCTGCCCTACGGCTGCGGCGAAATTCCGGAAGGCTTCCTCAACTACGAAGATCTCCTCGCACAAGCGAACGACGATTTTCGCTACCCCAAGCTCGATGAAAACGACGGCGCCGCCATGTGCTTCACGTCCGGCACCACCGGCTCTTCCAAGGGCGTCATTTACTCCCACCGCGCGCTCGTTCTGCACTCGTTTGCCTCCGCCATGGCTGATACCTTCGCGGTCAGCCACCACGACACCGTGCTTCCCGTCGCCCCCATGTTTCACGCCAACGCCTGGGGCTTGCCCTACACCAGCGTGATGACCGGCGCGAGGCTGATTCTGCCCGGACCAAACGTCGACGCGGAAAGCGTGCTGGATTTGATCGAGCAGGAACATGTGACGCTGGCGTGCGGAGTGCCCACCGTCTGGCTCGGTGTGCTTTACGCCCTCGAGAAAAATCCCGGCCGCTGGAAATTCCCCTCGCCGGTGCGGCTCGTCTGCGGCGGCACCGCGCCACCGGTCCGGCTCATGCGCGCTCTCGACAAACACAATTTGAACATCATGCACTTGTGGGGCATGACCGAGACCACGCCGATCGCGACCGTCAGCAAACTCAAGACCCATATGCGCGCGTGGACCGAAGACGAGCAGTACGAAGTGCGCGGCAAGCAGGGCTGGCCCATTCCCTTTGTCGAGCTCCGCGTCATGCAGCCCGACGGCCCCGCCGGACAAGGCATCGAAGCCCCGCGCGACGGCGAAACCCCCGGTGAGCTCGAAGTCCGTGGCCCCTGGGTCGCCGGCAGCTATTACAAAGCGCCCGATCAATCCCACCGTTGGACGGAAGACGGCTGGTTCAAGACTGGGGACGTCGCCACCATCGATTCCGAAGGCTTCATCAAGATCGTGGACCGCGCCAAGGATCTGGTGAAGTCCGGCGGCGAATGGATCAGCTCCGTCGATCTCGAAAACACGCTGATGGGCCATCCCGCCGTGAAGGAAGCGGCCGTCGTCGGCGTCCCCCACCCAAAATGGCAGGAACGCCCCCTCGCCGCCGTCGTTCTTAAAGACGGGGCCCGCACCACCCCCGAAGAGTTGCGCGAATTCCTCGCCCAATCCTTCGCCAAATGGCAAATCCCCGACGCGTTCGTCTTCGTAAACCAAATTCCGCGCACCAGCGTCGGCAAATTCAAGAAAGCCGCCCTCCGCGAACAATTCGCCAACTGGAAGTGGGATTAGAGATGAACGAGACCTCACCAGCGCCACGCGGAAGGCAATTCTGCCGCCTGCAGGCCTGCCTTCGACCTTCAACTGTTGACTGTCAACTTCCCGTCAGGTGCGATAGGAAGCGTTAATGCGGACGTATTCCGCCGTGAAGTCGCAGGTCCAGTAGCGCGCGACGGCGCGGCCGGCGTGCAGGTTGATGACGATCGGCACGTAGTCCGCGAGCAGGCGATTGCTGGCGGCGCGCTCGTTGAAGTCGAGCGGCTTGCCGCGGCTCAGCACATGAATGCCGGCCATGGTGATGTCCACGCGCGAGGGATCGAACGGGACGCCGGCGCGGCCCGCCGCCGCGAAGACGCGGCCCCAGTTGGGGTCCGCTCCGGCGAACGCGGTCTTGACCAGCGGCGAGGTGGCGATGGTCTGCGCGATCTGGCGCGCCGCGCCTTCGGTTTTCGCGCCGCGCACCACGATCTCGATGACCCGCTGAGCGCCCTCGCCGTCGGCGACGATCTGCAGCGCCAGCGAACGACACACCTCCTCGAGCGCGGCGGTGAATGCGCGGTGCGCCGTGGTGCCAGCCTTAATCGACGGAGCTCCGGCTTCGCCGTTTGCCAGTACCAGCAGAGTATCGTTCGTGGATGTGTCGCCGTCGATGCTGATGGAGTTGAAGGTCCGCGCCGTCACCTCGCACAGCGTTTTTTGCAGCAGCGATGGAGCGATCGCAGCGTCAGTGGTGACAAACGCCAGCGTCGTAGCCATGTTCGGATGAATCATCCCAGCGCCCTTGGCGCAGCCGACCAGGTGAATTCGTTTCCCGGCCATCTTGAACGAGGCGGCCGCGGTCTTGGGGCGCGTGTCCGTCGTGCAGATGGCCAGCGACAGCTCGGCGAACGAGCGCGCCGACGGCCTCCTGTGCCGGGCCAGCAACGGCAGGCGGCGCAGCACTTTGTCCAGCGCCAGCGGCACACCTATGACACCGGTCGAGCAGACAAACAGTTCCTCCGGCCGGCAATTCAGGCGCTTCGCGGCCTCCGCGACGGTGCGCTGTGCGGCAGCGTGGCCCTCCGCACCGGTGGCGCAGTTGGCGTTGCCCGCATTCACCACCACGCCGCGCATGCGGCCCTTCGACAGGCGCAGGTTTTCCTTGGAAACGAGAACCGGCGGAGCGACCACCAAATTTTGCGTGAAGACCGCAGCGGCAGAAGCAGGAGCGTCGCTCGAAATAATGGCGAGATCGAGCGCGCCTGTTTTCTTTAGGCCGCAAGCGGTCGCGGCGAAGCGAAAACCGCGCGGGAGAGACGCTTCCGAGAGGGCATGCTTCATTCCAGGCGCTTCCGTAGGCTTAGCGCGTTGCTCCCGGAAGGGACCTCCGATCCTCCGCAGGTTTCGCGAATGTTTGCTGGAGACTGACGGCTTGGGTGCTCATGACTTGACTTCTCCTTTGGCGTTTAGTCTGGTGATGCGGTTCTCCAATTCGGCAATCGCGGCGCGGACGGATTCCGTCGCCGTTCCCCCGGGCACGGCCTTTGTAGCAATGGCGCTTTCGACCGATGGCCCATCGAGAAAATCTTTCTGGGAGAGCGGCGAAATCTTCTGCACGTCTTCCAATGAAAGCTGCGTCCAGGATTTGCCCTGGCGTTCGGCTTCGCGAAGAACCTTGCCGATCAAATCGTGCGCTTGCCGGAAGGGAAGTCCGCGATGCACCAAATAATCGGCGGCGTCGGTGGCAAAAAGCGCGGGATTCGACGCGGCCGCCCGCAGCCGCTCGGTGTTGAATTTCGTGGCGGCAATCGCGCCCGTGGCGACCGAGACCATGTCGGCAACCTGATCGTGTGCGGCGAAAAGAGCTTCTTTATCTTCCTGCAAGTCGCGCTGGTAGCTGGTCGGCAGGCCTTTCAATGTAGTGAGCAAACCAATCAGTGCGCCGGTGATGCGGCCGGTTTTGCCGCGAATCAGCTCCCATGCGTCGGGATTTTTCTTCTGGGGCATCAGGCTGCTTCCGGTTGAGTATTCGTCGGGCAGGACGACGTAGCTGAATTCCTGCGAGGCAAAGATGACGAAATCCTCCGCCAGGCGCGAAAGATGCGTGGCGATGCCGGCCAGGGCGAAAAGATAATCGAGCGCGAAGTCGCGATCGCTGACCGCATCGACACTGTTCGCGGTGATGCGCGAGAAACCGAGATCGCGGGCGATGGCGTTGCGGTCAATGCCGAAACTGTTGCCCGCCAACGCGCCGGAACCCATGGGGCACGCATCGGCGCTCGCGGCGGCGTGTTCGAGCCGCGTGACGTCGCGCGAAAATGCCTCGGCATGCGCGAGCAGAAAATGTGAAAGCAGGATCGGCTGCGCGTGCTGCATGTGCGTCATGCCCGCCATGGGTACGCCGAGGTTGGCCTTCGCTTGGAGGAGCAGCGCTTTCAGCATGGCGGCCAGGCCGCGCTGAATTTGCGCCGTCGCGTCGATCACGAACAGCCGAAAATCCGTGGCCACGAGTTCGTTGCGGCTGCGGCCGGTATGCAACTTCCAGCCGAGCGCACCAAGTTCGTGGACCAGCGCGCTTTCCACAAAATGGTGAACGTCTTCAGCGGTGGAACCTTCGAGGAAAGCATGGCCATTCTTCAACTGCGTGGCGATGCTATCCAGCGCGGCAATCGTGTCGCGTACCTCCGCTTCGGTTAGAATTCCCACCTTCTCCAAAGCCCTGGCCCACGCGCGATCCACCGCCAATTCATACGGCAAGAGGCGGCGGTCAAACGTAAACGACCGCTGAAACGCGTCGAAGTCCGCATTCGGTTCGCGCTCGAAACGGCCTCCCCACAAGCGATCGTCTTTGCGTTGGGTCATTGGCATTTTCTTACTTGGGTGCCAAGTAGGGGCGCAGCAGTGCTGCGCCCCTACAAGCAACATCAAGATTCAGTCGCTCCCGCCTTCCGCCTTAGCCTTGGGCCGCACGGTAACGGGCAGCGCAAACAGATTGATGAAGCCTTCGGCATCTTTCGGGTTGTAGCGGCCCATGGTGAAACTGGCCAAATCGGCACGATACAGAGAGAAGGGCGACTTGCGGCTGGTGACGTTGAGCGTGCCTTTCCACAACTTCAAGCCGACAGAGCCGGTGACGAACTGCTGTGCGACCTTGAAAAAGCCGTCGAGAGATTCCCGCAAAGTGGAAAACCAGACGCCGTTGTAGACGAGTTCGGCGTAGCGATGCGAAAGCACCTGCTGATAATGGGCGGTTTCGCGGTCGACCGTAAGGCGCTCAAGTTCCTGGTGCGCCTTGACCAGGAGCGTCCCACCGGGAGTCTCGTACGCGCCGCGCGACTTCATGCCAACGAGGCGATTCTCGACGAGATCGGTGCGGCCGACGCCGTTTTTAGCAGCGATTTCGTTGAGCTTGTTAAGAAGATCGACCGGACCCAGCTTCGCACCGTTGACGGACACGGGAGTGCCCGACTCGAAACCGATCTCGACCTCTTCGGCTTTATCCGGAGCTTTTTCCGGAGACACGACCCACTGCCACATGGCTTCGTTCGGCGAGTTGGCGGGATCTTCGAGGTCGCCTCCTTCGTGGCTCAAGTGCCAGATGTTGCGGTCGCGGCTGTAGATATTTTTTTTGCTCTGCTCGACGGGCACGTTGTGCTTTTCGGCATAGGCGATGGCGTCTTCGCGGGAATCGATGTCCCACTCGCGCCAGGGAGCAATGATCTGCACATTCGGAGCGATGGCTTTGTACGCCAGTTCGAAGCGGACCTGGTCGTTGCCCTTGCCGGTGCAGCCGTGCGCGAGGCCGTCTGCGCCGAGCTTGAGCGCGATTTCCGCCTGGCGTTTCGCGAGGACGGGGCGAGCCATCGAGGTGCCGAGCAAGTAGGTATGTTCGTATACGGCGCCGGCGCGCAGCGTCGGCCAAATGTAATCACGGACGAATTCTTCGCGCAGATCTTCGATGGATGCGGAAGATGCGCCCGTGGCGAGAGCCTTTTTGTATGCGGCTTGCAGGTCTTCCTGTTGCCCGACGTCACCGATCATGGCGATCACTTCGCAGCCGTAGTTTTCCTTGAGCCAGGGGATGATGATGGAGGTGTCCAACCCACCGGAATAAGCGAGCACGACTTTCTTGGGTTTATTTACCTGCTTGTTCACAGAGCCTCTCTCTTCTTGGAATCAGGAATTCGCGTGTGCATCACGTCCGCACCACATAACGATCTCCGGCCACATGGAATGGCGCACGACAGCAGGCCGGCACGGCGAATGTTTTGCGCCTTGGTGTCGTCTAAACCCCGCCCTCTGACCCTTCGAGACTCTGGGTAAAAGAGGGCAGCTACAGCTGGCGGACGCAATCCGGTTGCGCTCAACCGAACAGCGCTTGCAGAATCGCCTTCTGCGCGTACATGCGATTTTCGGATTGATCGAGAACCACGGACTGCGGCCCGTCGAGGATCTCGGCGGTGACTTCCGAGCCGCGGTGCGCCGGAAGACAGTGCAGGAACAAAGCGCCGGGCGCCGCGAGCGCCATCAGCTCCCGGTTCACCTGGTAAGGGGTGAACACGGTGTTCCGCACTTTCTCCTGAGCCTCAAATCCCATGCTGGTCCAAGCGTCGGTATAGACGCCTTGCGCTCCCGCGACGGCTTCGCGCGGGTCGGTAAACAGCTCGATCTTTGCGCGCGTCTCGCGAGCGGCGCGCTTCACTTCCGCTAGGACCTCTGCTGCCGGCTCGTAATTCGGCGGCGTGGCAATGCGCAGATGCACGCCGAGGCGGGCCGCAAGAAAGATCAAGGAATGACAGACGTTGTTGCCATCGCCGACGTAGGCAAGCTTGAAGCCGCGCAACGAGCCGACTTTTTCCTCCAGCGTGAAGAAATCCGCCAGGGCCTGGCAGGGATGGAACTTGTCGGACAACGCGTTGATCACGGGGATGTCCGCGTGGGCCGCCATTTGTTCGAGCACGCGCTGCTCGTAGACGCGAGCGACGATGCCGTGAACCCAGCGTTCGAGGTTGCGGGCCACGTCCGCGATCGATTCGCGCTCGCCGAGCCGCGCTTGGGTGTGATCGAGGAACACCACCGAGCCACCCATGCTCTGAATGCCGACCTCGAAGGTGACACGGGTGCGCAGCGAGGGTTTCTCGAAGATCAGTGCGATAAATTTTCCGCACAGCGTGGTGGCGTAGCGCTCGGGACGCGCTTTGATGTCCGCGGTGAGCTGAAGGAGTTCGCGCGTCTGCGCGGGGCTCCACTCCGCTCCAGTGAGCAAATCATTGACAAGCAAAATAGGTGCAGCGAGCGTAGCAGTAGTCATTTTTTCCTTTTCACCTTGCTGCGGAATGAGCTATCCGCGGCGGGTTTTGCGTCTTTTCCGAAGGGGCCGGTGATTCCGTCTTCGGAGCCGACGCGAGAACGAGCTCGAAGACGCGAAGAAATTCGCGCACCTGGGCTTTGCTGACGACAAATGGAGGCAGCAGGCGCAACGTGAAGTCGTGGGTGCAATTGATGAGCAAGCCGCGGCGCATGGCTTCGGCGACGAAAGGCGTGCCCTCGATGGAGAGCTCGACGCCGAGGATCAAGCCTTCACCGCGGATTTCGCGGATGAAATCGAATTTCTTGGCCAGCGCGGCAAGGCCCTCCCGAAGTTCCGCGCCCCGCGCGCTGATGTTTTCGAGCAGCTTGTCGTCTTCGATGATCTTCAAAAACTCGAGTGCAGTGGCGCAGACGAGCGGTCCGCCGCCGAAGGTGGTTCCGTGGAGGCCGGGAGAAATGCGCGCGGCCACTGCGTCGGTGGTGAGGATCGCGCCGAGAGGCAAGCCCGCCGCGAGCGGCTTGGCGACAACGGCGACGTCGGGCTTCGAAGCAAACGCTTGATAGGCGAAGTAACGGCCGGTGCGGCCAAGCCCGCATTGAATTTCGTCGGCGATCAGCAGCGCGCCGTGCTGGGTGGCCAGGGCACGCGCTCGATTCCAAAACGCCTGCGTTGCAGGGTGGATGCCCCCTTCGCCCTGAATGGTTTCGAGCAACACGGCGCAGACGGTATCGTCAAATTTCGATTCCAGATCAGCGACATCGTTAAAACGCACAAATTCGACGCCGGGCACCAGAGGCGCAAAGGGCAGGCGGTATTTTTCCGTGGAGGTGACGCTGACGGCGCCGAAGGTGCGGCCGTGGAAGGAATTCTCCATGGCTAGGATGCGATGCTTTGCCGCCGGGCTTGCTGCGGGTTCGGCAGGAGCGCGGCCGTGGAGCCGCGCGAGCTTCAACGCGCCTTCAATGGCTTCGGTGCCGCTATTGGAGAAGAACACACGGTCCAGCCCGGACCATTCGGCCAGCTTGCGCGCCAGCGGCCCCTGGTAGGCGTTGTGATAGAGATTCGAGAGGTGAATCGCGCGCGGCGCTTCGCGCCGGATCACCTTGACGATGCGCGGGTGCGCGTGACCCAGGGCGTTGACGGCGATGCCGCCGAGGAAGTCGAGATATTTTTTGCCAGTGGCGTCATAGACGTGGCAGCCGCGGCCGTAGGTGAGAACGATGGGAGGCCGCTTGTAGGTGGGCAAAAGAAATTTCTCGGCATCGCTCAGCCGCGAATCGGACTTCGTGGGATGCACGTGGAACGGCTTCGGCTTGCGCGCAGTGCGGATGGTGCTCTTCGTTTTGGGCAGCGTGCGCATCATGCCACCGACACCGCCGCCTGAGCGGACGAGAGCGGCTCGCGCAGGACGCGAGTGCCCGGGATTTCTTCGGTGCCAGCGTGCGCAGCGCGGAGCAACGAATCCGGCGAGCCGCCGCCTATGATACGCACTTCACGGACGCCGCCTTCCAGAGCGCGCTTCGCCGCTTCGAGCTTCAGAACCATGCCGCCGGAAACAACGCGAGATTGCACCAGACGTTCGACATCTTCGCAGGCGATCGCGGCGAGAACTTTGTCGCCATCCAGCACACCCGCAACGTCGGTGAGATAGATCAACTGATCTGCCGATAGATATTCGGCGCAAGCCGCGGCCATGTGATCAGCGTTGATGTTGTAGAGCTCGTTGTCCTGGCCCAGGCCGAGGCAGGCAGCGACCGGCACCAGCCCTTCGCGCCAGAGCGATTCGAGAAAGGGACCGTTCAAGCCCGTGAGGTAGCCAACGAAGCCCAGGCTGCCGGTCACGTCATCGCGAACCATCGGCTCCGCCAGAAAACACTTCGCATCGGCCGCGGAAATGCCGACGGCAGGCTGGCCTTCGGCGGAAATGGCCGCCGCCAAGCGCTTGTTCAGCAAACCGGCGAACACCATCAAGGCGACATCGCGGGTCTCGCGGTCGGTGACACGCAAGCCGGCGACAAACTGGCTCTCGATGCCCATACGCTTGAGAGTTGCGGTGAAAACGCGCCCGCCGCCGTGGACGGCCAGAATCTCCTGGCCTTCTTGCGCAAGCGCCGCGATCTGGCGAGCCAGGGCGCGCACGGTGGCGTCATCTTCGAGCAAGGCCCCCGCGAGTTTGATGACGGTTCTCATTGAAGTGCGGTGTGCTCCTCGATCCCCAACATGTGATTGAAATTCTGAACCGCCTGACCCGCCGCACCTTTTCCCAGATTGTCGAGGCAAGATACGATCACCAATCGCCGGCCGGATTTGTCCAGCGCAAAACCGATGTCGCAGAAATTCGTGTGGGCGACGTGCTGCAGCTCCGGCAACGTTCCCGCGGCCCAGATTCGCACCATTTTGCGTCCCGCATAGAACTTGCGGTACAGCGATTCCATAGCGTCGCTGGTTTGCGGCTGGTTGATCGTGACGTAAATAGTCGAAAGAATTCCACGCGCGAGCGGCAAGAGGTGCGTGGAGAAGACAACGCGGTCCTCGTTCAAGCCGGTGTGGTCGAGAATCTCGGGCGTGTGGCGATGGGAGAACAGATTGTAAGCCCTGAAGTTTTCGTCGACTTCGACGAAATGGAGGTCGCGGCGGGGTTCTTTGCCCGCTCCGCTGGCGCCGGACTTGCAGTCGCAAATTACGCTGCTGCCGCCGGCAATCCAGCCTTCCTCCACGAGCGGGCGTAGCGCAAGAATCACGCTCGTTGCGTAGCAGCCGGGATTAGCGATGATCCGCGCCTTGGCGATTTCGCTGGAGTAGAGTTCCGGGAGGCCATAAACAGCCTCGCCAAGCCATTGGGCATGAGGAGCCGGCAGCTTGTACCACGACTTGAAAGTTTCGGCCGAGCGGAAGCGGAAGGCACCGCTCAAATCGACGACGCGCAAGCCCGCTTCAACAAGCGCAGGAGCGATTTCCGCGGACACTTCATGAGGCGTGGCGAGAAATGCGGTGCCGGCGCTGCTTTGTGTGATGGCGTCGACCGAGAGTGGGCGCAGCGGCGCTTCGCCTAGCCCGCGCAACTGCGGAAACAGCTCGGCCAGACACTTGGCGCCATGGGTTTCGCGCACGTAAAAAACGGGGCTGGACACCCGCGGATGGCGCAAAAGAATCCGCGCCAGCTCGAAGCCGGTGTAGCCGGTGACACCTAGAACCGCAATTTGATTCGGGTGTCTCATTTTAGCTGCGGCCGCGAAGCGGTCGACTCACCAGCGATTCGATCTTTTTCTGGAGGGATTCGCGGGACTTACGGTCCGGGGTAATGATCAGGACGGTGTCGTCTCCGGCGACGGTTCCGGCGATTTCTTCAAATTTGGCGCCGTCCACCGCCGCGGCGAGGGGCTGCGCGCCGCTGGGGGGCGTTTTCAAAACGAGCATATTCTCCGCCGGACGGATATCAAGGAGAAACTCGCCCAGCGCACGAGCGAGCGAGGGTAAACCGTCGGACTCCTCGGGCAGCGCGGCCTCAGGCTTATAGCCTTCGTGGGTTTTGACGAGGCGGAGTTCCTGCAAGTCGCGGGAAAGAGTGGCTTGCGTGACACGCAGCTTCTGCGCCGCCAGGCGCCGGCGCAACTCTTCCTGGTTGGAGATCCGCGCGTCGGTGACCAGCCGAAGGATCTGACCGTGGCGGAATGTTTTGGCCGTATTCATAGCGTCCGCAAATATGCAGCTTACTGTATTTTTATACATGCGTCGCTAGAGGCTGTCAATGCAAATTCTCGGGAAAAGCAGCCTGATGCAGGATTCGCACCATTTGCGCGACGCACGCTGGATTTTCGGCCCCAAGTATTGTCTCCTATTCCAATAGCGCCTTTGCGCCATGGGCACACGCTGCCAAACTCCGGGATGCAAGAACGAAGCGCCGCCGGCTCTCGCCGAGCACCAGGTCTGCGTGCTTCATTTCACGCTGTCGCTGGAAGCGGGCTGCGCCGCAATGCGCCGCGAGACCGCGCTCGGCAATACGCCACACGAGCGGCAGCGCGAAATCATGAATTTTATTACCGAGAACGGCGGGACCCTGGCCCGCGTGGCCACCAGCGGCCTGCCCCTCACCGACGATCTCAAAGCGCGCATCCTGAGCACCTTTCTGACGCTGATGAACCTCCGCGAGAATATCGATCGCGCTTCGATGCGTTCGTCGTACGGCCGATTGCCGCTTCCTCACTGACCTTAGAGAATGCGCCCGCGACCCTTCGAGGCTCACCTCGCCAAAACGACCCGGGACAAACAGGGTAAACGGTCTCTTCATTTTCAGAAATTAGGCCCCGATGTAGCGGGCGTAGAGGGAGCGGGCGATGGCGGGATCTCTTGTGCCTTTGAGGATGGCGCGGCCGTCCGCGAAAACGGTCATTTCATAGGGCGCGACGCGGAACCGCAGCAGAAATTCGTTTTGCCGCACGTCGTCGACAGTGGGCGCAAGCCGGTTCTTCAGCAGACCGAGGTCCAGGGCGCGACCCCGCTCGTGAATCTGCACGGAATCCCGCCCGCACATGGTGACGTGCGGCTGGGCTTCGCCTTCGAGGTAAGCAAACTCACGCCGCACGCAAACGGTGCACTGGGAATTGCGCGGCACACTCACAGATTGGAACCGGCCGCTCCACACATCGCAAGAAATGAGGCGCCCGTGCAGTGCGGCTTCGCGTCCGGCCAACAACTTCACCGCCTCGGCCACCTCAAGCGAGGCGATGAGATTCACGATGGGACCTAGCACGCCGACGGTGTCGCAAGTCTCTTCCAGGCCCTGGGCGTCGCGCCGGGTGGAGAGCAGGCAGGCCAGGCAAGCGGTGACACCAGGGCGAATGGCCATCGTCAGGCCGTAGCTGGCGACGGCGGCGGCATAAATCCATGGTTTTCCGGATTTCACGGCGAAGTCGTTGACCAGGAATCGGGTCTCGAAGTTATCGGTGCCATCCAGAATCAGGTCGAAACCCGCGAACAACTCTTCCGCGTTGTGCGGGTTTATATCGGCGACGACACCTTCGACGGCCACACTGGAATTGACGCACCGCAGCTTGCGCTCGGCAGCGACCGCTTTCGGCAATGCGTCGCGCGCATCGGCTTCGTCGAACAGCATTTGCCGCTGCAGGTTCGAGGGCTCGACGAAGTCGCGATCCACGATCCGGATGCGGCCGACGCCGGCCCGTACGAGCAAACTAGCGGCAGCTGCGCCAATCGCGCCGCATCCCACCAGCACCGCGCTCGAGGCCAGGAGCCGCTCCTGACCCTGCTCGCCAATGCCGGCAAAAAGGATCTGGCGCGAATATCTTTGGTGGAGAGAATCGTTCACGTGCGGTTCGGCCTGACGATGCGTACTTTTGCCTTCCATCATTCATCATAGCGCCAAAGTTCGCGGGGCAGGCAACGCCCGTGTGCTACCCTTCGTCTGAGCGAAAGGAAGCATGAAAGCGAGTAGGGCCAATGGGTTGTGGAGTATCGTCGTGCTGACGCTCCTGTTCGGAGCTGGGCGTTCGTACGCTCAATCGTCACAGGCCGTACCGCCCGCGCCGGCTACGCCGTCCACTCTCGGTCCAGGCACCGGCAGCAACGCGGTTGTCACTTCGGTTCGTATTGTGACCGAGGACGGAAAAGTCCTCTCCGAGGCGCCAACCGGCCTTTCGATCCAGACGGGCAAGCCGCTGGACGGCGCGCAGGTGGCGGACAGCCTCCGGGCGCTCTATCGCACGGGCAACTACGCGGACCTGCGCGCCATTGCTACGCCGGCCGAAGGCGGAGTTCGTATCGACTTCGTCGTTCGAGAACAGCTGTTCTTCAATCAAGTGCTGATCCAGGGTCTGATCGCGCCGCCGACGGAGGCTTCGGCGGTTGCGGCCGTGCAGCTCTCTCTGGGACAGCCGTATCGCCGGGATGCCGTGGATGAAGGCATTGCGCGATTGCGCGACACACTGCATGACGAGGGTTTGTACGCCGCCGAGATCTCCGTGGAAACGGTGCCGCATCCCGACATGCATCAGATGGACATCCACGTCCACGTGAAGCCCGGACGGCGGGCTCTCGTGAAGGAGATCCAACTCAAGAACGCCACGGAATACCGAGATGCAGAGATTCTCTCACGATTGAAAATGAAGTCCGGCCGGGAGCTTACCGCGGCAAAAATCCAGCGGGGTACCGAGCGAATCCGCAAGTTCTTGGTGAAAAAGGGGCACCTCAACGCGCGCGCGGTGGTTCGCCGGGGAGAATACGACGCAGCGAAAAACATGGTTCCCCTGGAGCTGGATGTGACCGAGGGCCCGCTCGTCAAGATCGTGGTGACGGGAGCGAAGTTTTCAAGCGGCGAACTGAAGAGGCTCGTTCCGGTCTATCAGGAGGGCGCGGTCGATGCCGACCTGCTGGAGGAAGGAAAGCGCAATATTCGCGAGCGTCTTGAACGTCAAGGCTACTTTGACGCGGAAGTGGAATACGCCACGACTACCCGGGAGCTGAAGGAGAACGGAGGCGGGAACGGCACTGAAGACGTGATTACCTACACGGTCGAGCGGGGTGACCGGCATACACTGGTGGGTATCGAGATAACCGGAAATCAGTACTTCAATACGCAGTTGCTGCGCAGCCGGCTCCAGATCTTTGGAAACTCGTTCGCCACGCGCGGGCGTTTCAGCCGTCGTCTGGTGGAGTCTGACCGGGATTCCCTGCACAATTTGTATCTGGCCAACGGCTTTCTGGAAGCCGCAGTCGATGCGCAAATCCTCGATAACTATAAGCAAAAAGAAGGCGACCTGCTCATCCGTTTCGTCATCACGGAAGGCAAACAGACACGCGTCGCGTCGCTGGCGATTGAGGGCGCGCATGCATTCAAAGAAGACGTACTCTTGGGAGTGATCGGCTCGACGCCGGGACAGCCGTATTCTGATTTCCTGGTGGCTACCGACCGCGACAGCGTGCTGGCGCTCTACTACAACGACGGCTTTCCCGAGGCGCGCTTCACGGCAACCGCCGACCGCGTAAACGCGGAGACAAAGACGGACCAACCCAAAGAGGGAGACGATAGCCCGGCAGCGAAAGAAGGAGCGCGGAAAAACGGCAAGGAAAAGGGCAATGGCACTGAGACTTTCGCGGGCGACTCCGTGCGCCTGATCTATCACATCGACGAAGGCCCCCAGACGCGGGTGCGAAGAATTCTGGTGACGGGTTACGAACATACCCGCCCCGGTGTGATCCGCCGCGAGATTAGCGTCAAGCAAGACGCCCCTCTACGGGAAAGGGACGTGGTGGAATCCCAGCGCCGGTTGTACAACCTTGGCACTTTTAATCGAGTGACGATCGAGCCGCAAAATCCCAGCGGGACCGATACAAATAAGGACGTCGTCGTGCTCGTCGAGGAAGCCAAGCGCTATACGATCGCGTACGGCGGCGGATTTGAAGTTCAGCGCCTGGCCAGCACCACCAACCCTGCGGGTAGCGAGTTGCAGGCGGCGGTCCGCGGAATTTTCGAGATCAGCAAGCTCAATCTCAGCGGACGTGGCGATTCGCTCTCGCTCAAGCTTCGCGGCAGTACCATCGAAGACCGCGCGCTGCTCGTCTACTCGGATCCAAACACCTTCGCCGATCCGCACCTCACGTTCCAGGCGAGCGCCTATACCGAGAAAACACAGGACATCAATACGTTCACGGAAGAACGCTACGAGGGTTCGGTTCAGTTAACGGACCAGGTGACGCGGTTTACGACGCTGGCGTACCGGTATTCCTTCCGAAAAGTAGCCGTATCCAACCTGAGTAACACCGTATCGCCAGAAGAAGTCCCACTGTTCGAGCAGCCGACGCTGGTCTCGCAGTTTGGCGTCACTTGGGCCCGCGACAGACGCGACAATCCCGCGGACGCCACGAAGGGCAGTTTCAACAGCGCCGACTTCGGGGTCGCGGATACCGCCATCGGCTCGAGCGGCAGTTTCTTGCGGTTTACTTTTCAGAATTCGACGTATCACCCGATCAAGCGAAGGTTCAGCTTTGCGAGGTCGGTACGCATCGGAATTCTGGAGCCGTATCGCGACACGGTCTCGCTGAGTTTTCCGCCGCCGACCACGACGGTGACCTTGATCCCACTGCCGGAACGATTCTTTGCGGGCGGCGGCACCTCACTGCGCGGCTTTGCGTTGAACCAGGCTGGCCCCCGCGATTCGTCGGGATTTCCTCTCGGCGGCCAGGCGCTGCTCGAGTTCAATCAGGAATTCCGTTTTCCCATGCGGCTTCCGTACATTGGAACGGCGCTCAGCGGCGCGTTATTCTACGATGGCGGCAACATCTACAGCCGCCTCGGGCGCATAACGTTTCGCGCAGCACCGCCCAAACCCATCTTCAATCCATCGAGCCCGACGGTGTGTCAATACAACTGCACGAACGAGCTGAACTATTTCGCTCACACCGTGGGCATTGGCTTCCGGTACTCCACTCCCATAGGTCCGATTCGCATCGACCTGGGTTTTCCGATCAACAGGCCTCAGTTCGTGGCGCCCATCTGCCCGAGCGGGCAGCCGAGTTGCCTGGCCGGCCAAAACGGCTACCAAGCTACGCGGCTTCCCAGCTTTCAAATCTTTTTCAACCTCGGATCGACATTCTGATGCGCCGCTCCCGCATCTTCGGGTTTGCTATTGGCTTGATAGCTCTTACGGCTGCGTGTCTACAGGCGCAGGAAGTCATCGACCGCATCGTGGCGCGGGTCGAGAACGATATCATCCTGCTGAGCAACGTGCGCGCGCTGGGGCGCTACCAGCAACTCGTCGAAGGTAAGTCCGAAGACGATGCTCAGATTCTCGATCGCTTGGTCGATCAGTGGATCGTCCGCAGTGAAGCGGATACTGCGCAATTCCCACGCCCCTCCGACGTGGACGTCGCCGCAGGCGTGGAGCGTGTGCAAAAGTCTTTTACCTCGGCCGCGGAATACGAAGCGCGAAAAAAGCAAGTGGGCCTGACCGATGCGGATGTCAAGAATATCGTGGCGGCGCAACTTTACCTCAGCAACTACCTCGATTCGCGATTTCGGCCGTCGGTGAAAATCGAGCCCAAGGACGTTGAAGACTTCTACGAGAAGGCGGTCGTTCCCCGGGCGCAGGCTCGCGGCCAGGCGCCACCTTCGCTGGATGTTGCGCGCGACTATATCCGCGAGGCCCTGGTGCAACGCAGTATCAATGAACAAACGGACCGCTGGTTGACGGAAAGCCGGGGACGCTTGCACGTCGATAAGTTTTTGGATGAAGGAACGAAATGACACGCGAAACGCGCCGGCGAAAATGGAGGTGGCTGCGGCACGTCGCGTGGGTGCTGGCGGCAAAGATTGTGCTCGTCGTTGTGGGCGTAGTGATCTTCTTCGGCAGCGGCGCGGGAAATCCGCTGATCCGCCGCTTCGCGATTCGCCGCCTCGAGGCGATAACCGGAAGCAAGGTCGAGGTACGCACGATTTCCATTCGCTGGCTTTCGCTGGAAGCGACATTGAAGGGCCTGGTGATTCATGGCCGCGAGCCTGCAGGCACGGAAGCACTGTTTGCCGCGGAAGAAATCCGCGCCGGCCTGCGTATTGATTCGTTTTGGGGACGGAAGGTCTCGCTGAATGATCTGCTCGTCCGGCAGCCGATGGTGCACCTCCGAGTCGAACCGGATGGATCGACGAATGTGCCGATCCTGCACTCGGCTTCCCCGCAGAAAAAGCCCACCGGCGAAACGCTTTTCGACCTGCATGTTCACCGTCTGCAAATAGAGAACGGCTGGCTGCTCTACAACGATGTGCGAACGCCTCTCGCCGTCGAGGGTGGCGACCTCCATTTCGCTCTTAACGCCAGTGGGACTCTCGATCGGCCGTTGTACCTCGGGACCCTCGATTGGCAATCCCTGCAGTTTACGGCGAAACGATTTCTGGCCCTGCCGGTAAGTATCTCTGCCAAATTCACGGTATCGCGAGACTCCTTTACGCTCGAGCAAGGCGTCCTCAACGCCGCCCACTCCCATCTGGATGGGTTCGCGGAACTGCGTGACTTCGCGAATCCCAAGTGGACCTTTCGCTACCGCGGCTGGGTGAATCTCCTGGACCTTCGCGAAACGCTACGCTCGCCCGAAACGCCGACCGGGCGCGCGGACGTCCGCGGCGAGGCAACCTACGCGGATGGACAGTTCCACGGCACCGGCAATTATTCGGGCCAGGATATTACTCTGAGCTACCAGCCGATCTTTCACGCCGCAGGCCTCTCTAGCCGGGGCAGCTTTCGTATCGACAACAAGGGACTGGAGGTCCCGGACTTCCTGGCGGAGGCGTTCGGCGGCACGGTAAAGGGCCGGCTCACGCTAAGGTTTGACGGATTATTGTTCCGCGCGGATACCCACGTCCAAAACGCCCATCTGGCGGGCGTGCTGCCCGCCATCGATCACCCCGGATTTCCAGCCGACGAGTTGCATTGGGACACCCGGATCTCCGCGGATACCGTTGAAACATGGACCGGCGGCTTTGAGCACTTTGAGATTTCCGCCAAGATGCAATGGACCTCTCCAAACGAAGTCGCCGCAGGACACATTCCCGTGGACGGCGACTGGCAAATTCGCTACCGCTACGATCCGCAGACACTCGAGATCACCTCGGGCGAATTCGAGACGCCTGAGACGCGCGGCTCCATCTCCGGCATTCTCGATCCCCGCGAAACCGCCTTGGATTTGCGTTTCGATACGGGATCCCTGGAAAGTTACCGCGATTTTATCAACGCAATTCAGGGCGCGGCGCCGCGCTCTCCCGATGCGATCAAAATCATCGCGGGCAATGCCCGGTGGGACGGCAGAATCCTCGGTCCATCCGCCCGCCCGCTTTTCATCGGCCATGTTCGCGGCGAGGGCGTGCGTTACGAAGGCTGGACATTCGATTCCATCGAAGGAGACCTCACGTACTCACCCGAGGAGCTGACCTTGGCCCGCGGCCGGGTCCGGCGTGGAGCCGTCGACAGTGAGATCGAGATGAGTCTCTTCCTGACGGACTGGAGTTTTCTGCCGGAGAACAATTGGTCCGCCGACGCCAGTGTCGAGGCAACTTCCGTCGAGGCCATCCAGCAGCTCTTGGGCTGGTCGTATCCGCTGCGCGGTCAAGTAACGGGACAATTTCATGGCCGCGGCACCCGCGAACATCCCTCCATCACCAGTCTCTTCGATCTTGCGGACGGCGACGTGTACGGTGTCTTGTTCAACCGTTTACGAGGGCAGCTCAACGTTACACCCGACGAAGTTCGCATCATAAACGCGGAGTTGCGCTTGTTTGCGCCGGGCAAGGAGGCGGTGCGCGGCGCGGGTATCGTCACCGGCACGGCGGGCTACCGGTTTGCCGACCAAAATATCTCCGTCGATCTCGTCGGCGCGTCGATTCCGCTCGCAAACTTCGAGAAATTGCAGACTTCTCGTTTTCCCGTGGATGGACTCGTTACGTTCCGCATCAAAGCGAGCGGTTTGGCGACGGCTCCCCAGGCCGACGGAAACTTCCGTGTCGTGGATTTGCGGGTCGGTCAGGCGGTCATCGGAAGTTTTGACGGAGAGCTCACCTCGGATGGGCGCACTGCCCAGCTCAAACTTGGTTCCGCGATGAGCACTGGCGAACTCTCCGGAGGCATCACCCTGGGACTTTTTGATCCGTTTCCTCTCGATGGAAAAGTTGCCATCAAGAACATCGACCTCGACCCATTTCTTCTAAGCGCTTTGCACCTGGATCGCTTTAACGGACACGGCAAAGCCGAAGGCGAGATCGCCGTCAAGGGAATGCTCAAGCACCCGGAAACCCTCGTCGTCGATGCCAACTTCTCGCATCTCGTCTTCAACTACGCGAACGTGCAGCTCGAAAACGAGGGCCCAGTTCATTTCCGGTCCTCGCGCGAAAGCCTGGAGATCGACTCAGCAACTTTCCGCGGCACCGATACAAACATCCAAATGGATGGAAAGGTGCAATTCTCCGGCCGCCGCACCATCGCTATGCGGCTCAACGGCGCCCTGGACCTTCGCCTGGCCGCCAACCTCGCCCCGGGACTCAGCAGCAGCGGTTCCGCGCAGATCAACGCCGTCTTTGAGGGGACCCTCGACAACCCCCGCATCACCGGCCGCATTCACATTGAAAACGCTGCCGCGCGGGTCGCTGATTTTCCCACCGGACTCAGCTCCATCACGGGCGACCTCATTTTCGACGCCACGCGCATCTACTTTGACAATCTCACCGCGCAAGCCGGCGGCGGCACGCTCCACTTGACCGGCAGCGTCAACTATACCGAGCGCCCGGTGCGCTACGACGTCACCGCCCGCAGCGACAGCACGCGCATCCGCTATCCGGAAGGCATGAGCTGGCTCACGGCCGGCTCGCTGCGCCTAAGCGGCACCACCGACGGAGGCCTGCTTTCCGGCCGCGTGACCGTCGAGCGCGTCACACTTACACAGGGCCTGGAAGTCGCGGGCGCGCTCGTCTCCACCAAAGAAGGTATTTCCGGCCCATCGACGAGTTCTCCTTTCTTGCGCAATCTCCAGTTCGACATTGAAGCCGTGTCCACCCCGGACGCGCGCATGCAGTGGCCGGGTGCCGAGCTGGAAGCCGAGGCCAACTTGCGCGTGCGCGGCACCTGGGAACATCCCATCATCCTGGGCCACATCCACGTTCTCTCCGGCGACCTCTTGTTCCACGGAAATCGTTACAAGGTCGCGCGTGGCGACATCAATTTCGCGAATCCCTTCCGCTTGGACCCCGTGGTCAACGTGGAAGCCAGCACCAATATCCAGCAGTATGAAATCACGCTGAATTTCAACGGCCCTGCGAGCAAGTTGACGCTCGCGTATCGCTCCGACCCGCCGTTGCCGGGCAATGACATCGTCACGCTGCTGGCGCTGGGCCAAACCAGCTCGGAAGGCACGGCGCGCAGCGCTGGCACCACGCAGAGCGGCACTTCGGGAGCCTCGACGCTCCTCTCCGAAGCGGTTTCCAGTCAGGTCGGCGGGCGCTTGGAAAAACTGTTCGGGATTACCAACTTTCGGGTTGATCCGGCCCTGACCACCGTTGGTTCGACGGGTGGCAACCAGAACGCCGCCGCGCGCGTAACCGTGCAACAGCAAGTCACGCGCAATGTGACCATCACCTATGTTTCCAATGTTGGCTCGACCCAGGAGCAGGTCATCCAGGTGGAATACAACGTCAACCGCAACGTTTCGATCGTCGCATTGCGCGACTACAACGGAACCTTCGGCATCGACATCAAGATCAAGAAGCGTTTTCCTTAGGACTCGATCGACGTCGCCCTACTGGCCGGGGCCGGGATGTTTTTCCTCTTCTTTCGGGCCGGGAACAAATTCCGGATAATCTGCCCGCAGATCATCCATCGCTTCCTCCGCCGCCTTTTGCCCCAGCGTGTAGCCCGCCAGCTGCGAATCGCGCGCCACTTCCGGCAGGATCTTGAGCATGCGCTGCCCGAAGGACGACTTGTAATACTCGAGGAGGGTCTTCAGGTCTTCGTTCGAGAGGTACTTGTCGTATATAGGAATCACGGTTTCGGTGACACTGTGAGGGTCGAAGTGCTTTTGAAATCGCGCTGCGAAGGCGTCCGCGAATTGCTTGGCGCGCGGATTGTCCGGCTGGGATTCCGTCACGTTGGCGCGGAACTGCGCTATTCCCGCATTCATCAGCTGCTCGCCGAGACCATTCACGCCGGTTACGTCCATCAACTGCCGGATATCCGCTTCCTTCGTGGGATCGATCTTGGATGCGGTGCCCGGCGACTTAGGCGGTGTTTGCGAATGTGCCTGCCCGGCCGGCGTTTCCTGGGCGCGTACTCGCATCGAAGGAGCTTGCGCAAGCACCACGAACGCTCCGGCCAGGATTCCGCAACTCGCCACGAGTTTCCGCATCACTGCCTCCAGTTTGCGGTCCCGTCTGCGTGGAAGAGCAGGCATGCAGCGGCAGACGAGGCCCGCGACCGAGCCTCACCCGCCTACAGAAAACTCAAATGGGTTTAACAGCTCCGTCAGGGTTGAGACGCGCTCGCCTGGGCTTCGGGTTGTGTCTGAGTTTGTTGTCTCGCCTGTTCGCTTTGGCCCGCGCGCGGCTTCACCAGGCGTGCCTGGCCGGCGATCCCGGGATATTGCCGCCGCAAATCCTGCAGAACTTCCTTCGCCACTCGCGTGCTGACGCCACGGTTCATAGCTTGCGTTTCCGCCGCGATCTTCGGCATTTCCGCCGCGAATTTCTGGCCGAGCGGGGAACCATAGAACTGCAGAAGCCCCTTGATCTCCTCATCCGTGAAATGCTTGTCGTAAATGGCCAGGAGCTGGCTTGTCACTTCATCCGGATTGAATTTCTTCTGATAGTCCGCGATAAATGCGTTCACGAATTGCTGCCCGCGGTCGTTTTGCGGCACGGACGCGATGAGATTTTCGCGAAACTGTTCCGTTCCCTTTGCGGTGGCATCCTGAATCACGTCACGCGCACCCACCAACTCAATCAGCGACCGGATATCCGCCTCTTTCGCGGAGTCCACGGGCGGGGCCGCCTGGGGCGCGGCAGCCGCGTGCGCGTGCAGCGCAGCTTCCACCGGGCTCTGCGATGCCCCCTGAATCGCGATTAGGAACGCTCCAACGTAGATAACCACCAGCACCAAGAACGCCTTCATGACTTCCTTCCTCCGCGGCGGCATCTTCTTGATTCCGCCATCTCCACATTTTAGAAAACGCCGCGGTGCTACGCAGCGGTCCCGTGGGACAGTTTTGGTCCGTTATTCACCGTACGGTTGGTCACTGTACGTTCAGGCAGGTGGATGCGCGAAGTCTTCCTCGCCCTCTTTGCGTTTCTGTATGCTAGCTTGTGTGGAGCAAGGACCGACGAAGATGGACGAACTGCTCAAGTGGCGCGGCGAGTTTCCCATCCTGGACCGCACTACCTACCTCATCAGCAATTCGCTAGGCGCAATGCCTCGCGGCGTCTACGACGCCATGCGCTCCTATGCCGATTCCTGGGCCGAGCGCGGCGTCCGCGCCTGGGAAGAGGGCTGGTGGGACATGGCCGTCGGCGTCGGCGACCAGATCGCCCCACTGATTGGAGCGCAAACCGGCGAGATTTCGCTCCACCAAAATGTCACTCTGACCCAGGCAGTCATCTCTTCTTGCTTCGATTTCCGCGGCCCGCGCAACAAAGTGGTGATGACCGACCTCGAATTTCCTTCCATCCAGTACTTCTATCACGAGCAGCGGCGCCTGGGTGCCCGCGTCGAGCTCGTGCCCAGTTTCGATCCGATCCGCATCAACCTCGAAAAATTCTTAGCCGCCATTGACGAGAACACCCTGCTCGTGCCGGTTTCACTCGTTCTCTTTCGCAGCTCGTGCCTTGTCGATGCCCGCGCCATCATCGAACGCGCGCATCGCGTCGGCGCGCACGTCATCCTCGACGTGTTCCAAGGCGCCGGCGCTGTTCCCGTTGACGTTCGCTCGCTCGGCGTGGATTTCGCCGTCGGTGGCGTGCTGAAGTGGCTCTGCGGCGGGCCCGGCGTTGCGTATCTTTATGTGCGCGACGATTTGCGCGCCAAATTGCGCCCTGCGTTGACCGGCTGGATCGCGCATCGGCGTCCTTTCGCATTTGAGTCCGGCGCAATCGACCCGCGCGTTGATTCCTTTCGCTATCTCAACGGCACGCCCCACATACCGGCTCTCCATGCTTGCCAGCCCGGCCTCGACATTTTGAACCAAGTTGGCATCGCCGCCATTCGCGCCCAGTCTGTCCGCATGACCACGCGCCTCCTCGAGGGCGCGCAATCGCGCGGCTGGCGTGTCAACACACCGGAAAATTCTGCCGAACGCGGTGGCACGGTTTCCATCGAATGTCCGCACGCGTACGAAGTTTGCCGCGAACTCCTGGCCCGCGACATCCTTGTCGATTATCGCCCTAAGGCCGGTGTGCGCCTTTCTCCGCATTTCTACAATCGCGAGGACGAGTGTGAGTTTGCCTTGGCACAAATGGACGAAATTCTTCGCACTCACGCCTGGGAGAAACACGCCACCGCTTCCCTCCCGGCTTGAGTCGATGGGTCAGCCCGACGATTTCCGCGCCAATCCCCCGAACGACGCGCGCGCTCCGGCAGCAGATCGTTCGCCGGACGAATTCGAATCCGACCGCCGCGCGATGGTGGAAACGCAGCTCCGCCGCCGACACGTAAATGACCCGCGCGTCTTGGCAGCCATGGGCGCGGTGCCGCGTCACGAGTTTGTACCTGCCGAATTTCGCAATCGCGCCTACGAGGATGCGCCTCTTCCCATCGGCGAAGGCCAGACCATTTCTCAGCCTTACATCGTCGCCGCAATGACGGCGGCGCTGCGCCTCGGCGGCAGCGAACGCGTTCTGGAGGTGGGCACCGGCTGCGGCTACCAAGCCGCCGTGCTGGCGCGCCTCGCCAAAGAAGTCTTCACCATCGAATATCGCGACCCTCTCGGCGCCTTGGCCGCCGAGCGTCTCTCTCGTTTGGGCTACGCGAACGTCCACGTCCACAGCGGCGACGGCACGCTAGGCCTTCCGGAGTTTGCCCCGTTCAACGCAATTCTGGTGGCCGCTGCCGCACCGGCGGCGCCCGCGCCCCTTCTCGCTCAGCTCGCCGAAGGCGGCAGGATGGTTGTACCAGTTGGCGACGTCGAAAATCAGGAGTTGCAGCTTATCGAGCGCGGCCATGATACGTTTCGAAGAATCATGCTGGAACCTTGCCGCTTTGTCCCGCTCATTGGCGCTCACGGTTGGAAGGAATCCTCGTTTCGATGAGCTCCGCCGCTCCGGAACTCTCCATTGTTATCCCGTCTTACAATGAAGAGCTTCGCCTTCCTGCGACACTTTCACAGATCGCAGCCTATATCCGCAGATCGCATCGCGCTGTCGAAGTGATTGTCGTCGACGATGGCTCGCGCGACCGCACCATTGCCGTCGGCGAGTCCTTTCGGAACGAAATCCCTTCCTTGCGCGTCATTACCAACGGCCAGAATCGCGGCAAGGGCTACAGCGTCCGCCACGGCATGCTCGAAGCCCGCGGCCGAATCGTTCTCTTCACCGACGCGGACCTCTCCGCCCCGATCGAAGAGGTCGAGAAACTGCTCCCCGCGATGGCGAATCACGAAGTCGCCATCGGCTCCCGCGCCGTCGATCGGAGCCTCATCACTGTTCATGAATCTCCGTTTCGCGAATTCGCCGGCATCATCTTCAACAAGATTGTTCGCCTGATCTTATGGCTGCCGTTCGTAGATACTCAGTGCGGCTTCAAGGCTTTCCGCCGTGAAGAATGCCGCCTGATCTTCGAACAGCAGACCATCGAGCGGTTCGGTTTCGATCCGGAGTTGCTCTACCTCGCGCGGCATCACGGCCTGCGCGCCATCGAGATTCCCGTGCGCTGGGGACATTCCCCTGCCACCAAAGTGAACATGTTCCGCGATAGTCTTCAGATGTTTCTCGATGTGTTCATCATCCGCTGGAACTCGCTCGTCGGCCGCTATCCGCGCGCGAAGTGAGGGCCTGGCGGCCTTGGCTTACTTTACTGCACAAAGTACTTGACAGCCCTCACCCCCCTTGCTATTGTTTTTTTATGGCGACCGTTAGCCCCCTCCGATCTCCCCATCGCGAGCCCATCCCCATCGACGCACGCGCCGCTGACCATCTCCGCTACATCCGCGAGACCATGGAGCGCGCCGCCGAGTTTACCGCTGTCCCCGGCTGGGGCGGCGTCGCTATGGGTGTCACCGCCATCGCTGCGGCCTTCCTCGCCGCCCGCCAGTCTTCGCCCCGCGCCTGGCTCGCTGTCTGGCTGGCCGAAGCCTTTGTGGCCGTAGCCATCGCCGCTGCTACCGCTGCCACGAAAGCTCATCGCGCCAATGCCGCTCTGTTCTCCGGCCCCGGCCGCAAGTTTCTGCTCAGTTTTGCGCCGCCCATCATCGTTGGCGGCTTGCTGACCTTCGCGCTTTTCCGCGCCGACGCTCTAGCCGCTCTCCCTGGCGTATGGCTGCTGTTGTACGGCACGGCCATCGTTACCGGCGGTGCTTTCTCCGTCCGCGTGGTTCCGGTGATGGGGCTTTGCCTCATGACAGTTGGGGCTGTTGCGCTCTTTGCGCCGGCGGCCTGGGGTGATGTATGCATGGCCGGCGGGTTCGGCGTTCTGCAAATCGGTTTCGGCCTTTGGATCGCGCGGCATCATGGAGGATAACGCGGCTCCGCTCCGGTCTCGGCCGGGCAGGGTAGCCGCGGAAAGGAAGCAGCATGGCGAAGTCATCCACAGTGCGTGACGAGCGCTTCCAGCGCGCCAGAGACCGCGACGCCTCGCTGCCCGCCTCTAGCCAGTCTGGAGAAACCCTTCCCGCGGATCTCGACCGCCTCATCCACGAACGCGTGCGCCTCGGCATCGTCAGCGCCCTCGCCGTAAACCGTTCGCTCACCTTCAATGAATTGAAGGCCATGCTGAAGACGACTGACGGCAATCTCAGCGTTCATGCTCGCAAGCTCGAAGAAGCCGACTACATCGTGTGTACCAAGTCTTTCGATGGACGCTTGCCCAAGACCGAGTACCGCCTGACTGCCGCAGGACGCCGGGCCCTGGAGCGCTATTTGAACCACATGGAAGCGCTGATTCGGGCGACCCGCGAAGGGTAGGGGGCAAAATTTTTTGCCACTGTACTTTGTTGTGTAGAGTAGTTTATGTCGCTTCCCCGCGGCGCAGGAAAGACACAGGCCATGACCACTTCACCTCTCTCTATGCCGCAACCACGGCCAGTGCCTCCCGAGCTGGCTCCGCCTCGCTCTCTTCACGTCGCCATCATCTCCGATGGCAACGGCCGCTGGGCCACCTCCCGCGGCCTCCCGCGTTCGGCCGGTCACCGCGCCGGCGCGCAAGCCGCGCGTGCCGTCATTGAAGCCGCACCACGCCTCGGCATTCACACTCTCACCCTCTTCGCGCTTTCCTCCGCCAATTGGAAGCGCCCGGCCCCCGAAGTCAGCGGCATTTTGCGTATCCTCCACGAGTATCTTTTGACCGAGACCTCTCACTGTATCGACGAAGGCATACGCCTCAGCATCATCGGCCGCCGCGATCGTCTTCCCGCCACGCTTCGCCAGGCCATCGCCGATTCCGAAGCCGCCACTGCACACGGCACTCGGTTGCATCTCCGCCTCGCTGTCGACTACTCCGCGCGCAACGCCCTCTACAACGCCGCTTGCCGCTTCTACAAAGTCACCGAGCTTTCGCAAGAAGCCTTCGGCGCCGTCCTCGCCGAGGTGCTACGCGACGGGTCGACCGACGTCGATCTGCTCATCCGCACCGGCGGCGAGCAGCGCCTCTCCGATTTCCTTCTCTGGGAGTGCGCCTTCGCCGAGTTCGTCTTTCTCTCCAAGCGCTGGCCCGACTTCACCGTCGCCGACCTCGAAGCCGCCGTCCAGGAATTCAGCCGTCGCGAACGCACCCGCGGCGCTCTGTCCGAAGCCGACGCCATCGCCGGTTGACCCAACCCAAGTTTCACTTGACAAAAACTAACCTTTTGGTAATATGTGAGCCAAGTAGGAATTTGCAAAGGCACCGATCTTCTCGGTGCTTTTTCCATTTGTACGGCGACTTTTCAGCGCCCTTTTAAATCAACAACTTACGCAACAAGCCGCACCTGCTGCACGTCCAACCCTTTTGTAATCATGGGCTTATGTAACAGTTTCCACGACACCCGGGGTATACCCCCTCAAAATCGAAGCAAAGGCGAAACGCAACCCATCCTTGCAGTCGGTAGTGGGTCAGTTTTGAGTCTTTTGCAGAGTGGCGTGACCTCAGATGAAAAGAGATTGCTGAAACACGGGCTATTTTGGGCGATTGTGGCAGCAGGGTCCTGGTTCCTGATTGGCTCCATCCACAGCCACGTCGTTAGCGTGATTGCCGTGATTGCTTGGTGGGTCTTCTTGTATGCCATCTTCTACCGCGATGCGCAGAAGAAAGCCCCAAACTGACCCACTACCTTGCAGTCAGGCATAGCGACATGACCGTCGGCCATGAAGTCAGCCTCCTGCCCCATACATTGTCATCCCGAGCAAAGCGAGGGATCTGTTTTTTCTTGCTTCACGCGGACACAAGAAAACCCAGCTGTAGTGCCGACCAGACCATCAACCGGCTAACTTATTCAAGATGCAGGCGTTCCCGCCCCGCGCTGCCCGCACCCCTGACATTTCACCCTCCCCCATCGTCTATACCCCAGGGAGCAAGGTATGGGAACCCTGGGACTTGCACTGCCCTGGAAGCATAGAATCCCTCCCGTGCCGTGCCAACGGGAGAGGCGAGTGGAACCTTTCCGTGATGTCGCCGCCCCTGACCCGGCGGCCGAGGCGATGAGGGCGGAAGACTCCGCGCTGGCAGCTGCTTGCCAATCGGGGGATTTGCGCGCCTACGAACGCCTCTACGCCCAGCAGGGGACGCGCATGAAGAACCTCGCTCGCAATCTTCTCGGCAATCCCATCGACGCCGAGGACGCCGTGCAAGAGACGTTCCTGAAAGTGCAGCGCGGCATCGCCAGCTTTCGCGGCCAGTCCAGCTTCGTCACCTGGACGTTCCGCATTTTGGTCAACACCTGTCACGACGCGCGCCGCAGCCGCATGCGCAAGAAAGAAGTCGCCAACGATGACAGCGAAGAATCGCCCCGCCTGGAGCCGCGCGCCCCGAGCGCGCATCCTTCGCTCCGCCTCGCGCTCGAGCGCGCCCTGGCCTCGCTGACGCGGCACCAGCGCGACGTTTTTCTCTTGTATGAGGTCGAAGGCTTCCGTCACGCCGAAATCGCCGCGATGCTCGAAATTACCGAGGCCGCCTCAAAAAACACTCTTTTCCAGGCGAAGAAGAATCTTCGCCAAGTGCTCGACGCTCCGCGCGGCAGCGATGTTCCAGGAGCACGGTGAAACCTCTATGAACCACGTCAATGTAACCTGCAACGATCGCGATCGCATCTTCGAAGACGGCGCTCCCGCCGAATGGGCCGCGCTGGAAGCACATGCGGCCGGGTGCGCTACGTGCGCCGAAGAGCTCCGCGCCTGGAAATCGCTGAGCGCGGCCGCGGCGGAACTCCGCGACCTCTCCGATAGCCCTTCTCTCTGGCCGCGCATTCAACGCTCCCTCGCCGAACAAGCCGCCCGCAAGACACACCGCAAGCTGCGCTGGGACTGGCAATCCTTCCGGCAAAGCATGTCGCTTTCCTGGCAAACGGCCGCCGCCGGCGCCATCGTGCTTCTGCTTTCGCTTTCCGCCGGCTGGTTCTATCTACACCGCACGCCGCCGCCACAGTCGAGTGACTTTCTGAAGACCAAGGCGCTCGCCGACGTCGAACGCACGGAGTCGGCTTACACGCAGGCCATCGACAAGCTCGCCGCCGACGCCAAGCCGCAACTCGACAATCCCGAGACGTCGCCCCTGCTTGCCAACTACCGCGAGAAACTCCTCGTTCTGGACAGTGCCATTGACGATCTGCGTGCCCAAACCGGGCAAAATCCCTCGAACGCCCATCTGCGCTATCAATTGCTCGCCATGTATCAGGAAAAACAGCGCACGCTCGAAGAAATTCTGGAGGAAAAGCGATGACCGGGATGACCGGCCTGTTAGGTTCGTCCCGTGGCACAGCCATTTCTGGCTGTGCACCGCTGCCCGACTGCCAACAACCCGTGTGGGAACGACGCTACCTCGTCTTGGTCGCCTGCGCTGCATTTCTGTTCTCATCCACGCCGACGCCAATCGCCGCAGCCGCCGCGAATCCCGGGCAGCAAGAAGTCTCTCGTGATTTTCAGAAGACCTTGACTCTCGGCCCCGGCCAGTCCTTCCGCATCGAAAACAAATTCGGCGAAGTCCGCGTTCACGGCGAATCCAGCCGCGAAGTCAAAATCTCGGCAACCATCCGCGTTCAGGCCAACTCACACGACGAGGCCGAATCGTATTCGCAGAAAATCCAGATCGAAGTCGAGCAAGCCAGCGATGGCGTGCGCGTCCGTACCATCTATCCGGGTGACGAACAGAAATGGTTCCACTTTGGCAAAAACACGTCCTACTCCGTCAACTACGACATCGCCTTGCCCTCTGACGCGCCCCTCTTCGTCAAAAACAGCTTCGGCAGCGTGACCTCCAACGGCGTGCGCGGCAAATCCGACATCGACAACAGCCACGGCTCCCTCACCGTGCACGACTCCGGCCCCGCTCGCCTCAACAACTCCTTCGGCAGCATCGAGCTCGCCGCCGCCGCGGGCGACACCTTCATCAACGACAACAATGGCCAGGTGCAAGCCTCCGACGTAAAGGGCGCGCTCGAACTCCGCAACCGCTTCGGCAGCGTCACCGTGCGCAATATTCAGGGTGCCGCCAACATCACCGGTGGCAACGGCGCCGTCACTCTGTCCGACGCCGGCTCCGCCGCCGTAACCACTTCGTTCGGCAGCGCCGACGTCCGCAACATCCGCGGCGATCTGACGCTCCACGACAACAATGGCAACGTGGACATCTCCTCCATCGGCGGCTCCGCAATCCTCTCCAACAGCTTTGGCAACGTGACCTTCTCCGACGTGAAGGGCCGCCTCGAGTGCACCACCAACAACGGCCGCGTGAAGGGCAATGCGGCCGGCGGTGCCGTGAACATTCGCAATTCCTTCGGCAACATCGAGCTCGACGACATCGCCGGCGCGCTCGACGCCGAGACCTCCAACGGTAAAATCAGCGTGCACGACGCCCGCGCCAGCGTCGCGCTCCGGACCTCCTTCGGCGCCATCGAAGCCTCCAACATTCCCAAGGGCATTCGTGCTGTCACCGGCAACGGCGGCATCGTCCTCACCGACATCGGCGCCGACGCCTACGCCAAGACCAGTTTCGGCAGCATTCTCGCCGACCGCGTCAACGGCAATCTTACGGCCGAAGACTCCAACGGCTCGGTCACCGCTAAGAATGTGAAGGGCGACGCCAGCGTTACGACATCCTTCTCCGGCGTCACTCTCGAATCCATCGCTGGCCGCGTCACCGTCGACAATCAGAACGGCGCCATTTTCGTCGCTGCCACGCGCCCGGCCGCCGGCGGCTGCCGCGACATTTCTCTCAAGACCTCGTTTTCCTCTATTCGCGTCAGCATTCCAGACGGCGTCGGCTACAATGTTTCAGCGCGCACTTCCTTCGGCAGGATCACCACGGACTTGCCGGTTACCGCAACCGGCAGCCTCGGCGGCGATTCCTTGAACGGCACGATCGGCTCCGGCGGCTGCAGGCTCCATCTCACCGACTCCAACGGCAACATCGAAATCACCAAAGGCTCATGACGCCGTTGTAGCACAGACACTCTTGTCTGTGCCCCCGTCAACGCCGCCCCGACGTTATCCGCCTCGCCCGTCGCCTATTTCCCGCCTCCCCCTATCTTCTTCTTTTCTTCTTCTTTTCTTCTTTCTTTTCTTCTTCTTTTCTTCTTTCTTTTCCCCTTCTTTTCCCCTTCTTTCTCCCTCCTCTGTGTCTCTGTGCCTCTGTGGCTAATCCCTCTTTCTTCCTCACTTCCTCCTCGCCCGATCCATCGCAAAGGCCTTCCGCACAATCCGCGTCGCCGTCTCCGTCAACCGATACGTTCCTAGCTCTTCTTCCCGCGCAAACGCGACATCCGTCACATCGCTCCCCGCCACCGCCGTGCCGCCAATCCGCTCGCACAAATAATCCACAATCACGTAGTGAAACCTCGGCCCCTTCTTCTTCGTTCCAGCGTCGGCCGCATCATCCGTGTAAATCCGTTCGAACACTTCGATTAACTCCAGCACACGCACTTCCAGCCCCGTCTCTTCCAGCAGTTCCCGCGCTACGCCTTCCTCCAGCGTCTCGCCCAGCTCCAGCGTCCCGCCGGGAATCGACCATTCCCCGCGCAGCGGTTCGCTCCCGCGCCGGATTAAGAGCGTCTGGCCGTCCTCAATAATCACGCCGCCGACACCCACCATCGGCCGCTCCGGATATTCACGCGAAGATGTCCTTTTTCTCAACCCGCCTGCCCCGTCTTGACCCCTAGGTTGCCCATGCGCCGCCAAACTAATCCTCGGGAGTTGACTTCACACACCGCGGTATATAATACGCTCGACGGTGGTGCTCGCGACCTTGCCAGCGCCGCCCTTGCGATCAATTCTACGGAGGATGGAGCCGTGATCCGCTGCCCCGATTGTTCCGCCGAAATCGACGTCGACGAAGACGAAGTGGAAGAGGGCGAGATCCTCAGTTGCCCCGAGTGCGAATCCGAGCTCGAGGTCTCGCAGACCCATCCCGTTCACCTCAACGTTATCTCGGAAGATTTAGATGAGGAGGACGACGAAGAAGAAGAGAATGAAGCCGGCGAGAACGGCGACCTCCTCGAGGAGGACGAAGAAGAGGAAGAAGAAGACGAGGAGTGATTGCACGCTGTCCTGAGCGCTTACATCTCCTCTTCCCCATCAATCATCTAAACTAACAGGAGCGGAATCATGCACAGCCCTCGATGGCTCACTGTCGTCGGCGCCGCCGTGTTACTAGTTCCTCCAGCCCCAGGGTTTGCGCGTAATCAGGAACCCGCGCCCGCTCCGCCTGCTCCCGCGGCCCAGCCGCAACCCCCGGCAGCCAATCCACCAACCGCGGCAAACAATAGCGGCAAGTCAAGATACAGTCATGCTCACGATTTCTTGATCCGCGGAACCGTGTTCACACCCAGCGCTTTTGCGTTTCCAGGCGTGCGATTGCGCATCCGCCGCGCCACTGAAAAAAAGTTCCGCTGGCAGACTTATACCGATTCGCGCGGCGAATTCGCCGTTCGCGTACCCCAGGGATTACAATATGAGGTGGTAATCGTCGCCAAAGGCTTTGCCGACCAAACTCGCACGATCGACGCGAGGGGCGGCTTGAGCGAAGACACCGTCGTCTTTCGGATGGAGCCGGCCGGAGGAAAAAAGTGAACCCACGAACGCGACTGTTCTGCATCAGCTTGGCTTTGTTGCTTCTCGCATCCATCGCACCGGCCCAGGACGCCAAGCACGAGGCGCAACTCCGCACCGTCCACGGCGTCGTGATGGATAAGTCCGAAGCGCTCGTTGCTTCCGCTGTCGTCTTCTTGAAAAATACCCGCAGCAACGCTATCCGCAGCTACATCTCCGATGACCAGGGCAACTACCGCTTCAGCGGTCTTGATCCCAACACCGACTACGAGGTCCACGCAGAAAAAGATGGCGCCCAATCCCAGACCCGCACCATCTCCAGCTTTGACAGCAAAAAGGACATCATCCTCAACCTGAAAATCGACAAGAAAAAGGGCTAGCCCATCTCATAATGTGGCACAGCCATTTCTGGCTGTGCGCTTTCCAGCTGTTAACTGTACCGTCCGCTCCGCGCCCCGATCTCTTTGGACTCAACCCATTCTTCCATTACTATGTCCGCGCATCACCAGTTGCCGGCGTTCTTGAGAGGAGTTTGACATGGGCAAGGCACTCGCTATCGCGCTCGTTACTCTTTTCTTGTCGTGCGGCGCTTTCGCCCAGAATCCGCAGCCCGTGTCGTCCTGTGAGCACCTCGCGCAGCTCGTTTTGCCGCACGTCAAGATCACACTGGCGCAGAGCATACCAGCGGGAGCATTCACGCCGCCTCCCGGCGCGACTCTGCGGCCGATCGCCAACCCGGCCTTGTTCAAGTCACTTCCGGCATTCTGCAGGATCGTTGCCGACGCCGCACCCAGCGCCGATTCCGATATCAAGATCGAAGTCTGGCTTCCTGCCGGCGGCTGGAATGGCAAGTTGCAGGGCCACGGCAATGGAGGTTTCGCTGGAGAGATTGACTATCAACTCATGGGCATCGCGATTCGCCAGGGTTACGCGACTTCCGGCACCGATACCGGCCACGCCGGACGCGCGACCGATGCCAGTTGGGCCTTGAACCACCCGGAGAAAGTCACGGACTTCGCCTATCGCGGCATCCACGAAATGACCCAGACTGCCAAAGCGGCGATCAAAGCCTTCTACGGCAACAATCCCCAACACTCCTATTTCGCTGGCTGTTCCAACGGCGGCAGACAAGCCTTAATGGAAGCTCAACGTTTCCCCGAAGACTACGACGGCATTCTCGCCGGCGCTCCGGCCAATTTCTGGACCCACTTGCTCTCCAGCGCCGTGTGGGACGGGCAAGCCACCACGTTGGATCCAGCCAGCTACATCCCTACCAGCAAACTTCCAGCAATTGCCAGCGCGGTGAACGATGCGTGCGACGCGCGCGATGGCGTGTCGGACGGCATCCTCAACGATCCCCGGCAGTGTCACTTCGACCCGGCTGCTTTGCTGTGCAAGACCGGCGATTCGGACACATGCCTTACCGCTCCGCAAGCGACTGCGCTCAAGAAGCTTTACCTGGGCGCGCAGGACTCCCACGGCCGCAAAATCTTCCCAGGCTTCTTACCCGGTGCCGAGGAAGGACCCGGAGGCTGGGGCGTCTGGATCACCGGCACCGCGCCGGGCCAGGGTCTCCTGTTCTTTTTCGCCACCGGATATTTTTCCAATTTCGTCTACAACAAGACCGATTGGGACTACAAAGCCGCCAACCTCGACCAAGCTGTATCCGCAGCCGACAATAAAACGGCCCGTACGCTGAACGCCACTGACCCCAACCTCAAACCGTTCCAGTCTCACGGCGGTAAACTCATTCTCTACCACGGCTGGAACGACCCCGCGATTTCCCCTCTCAACTCCATCGACTACTACACCAGCGTCGGCCACGCCATGGGCCAGCAAACCTCTGCCTCTTTTGTCCGCCTCTACATGGTTTCAGGCATGCAGCATTGTGGCGGCGGCCCCGGCACGGACTCGTTCGGCCAGGTCGGCGCGCCCGCGAACAGCGACCCTCAGCAAAGTGTCACCCTCGCTCTCGAACAGTGGGTGGAAAAAGGCATTGCACCCTCCACAATCATCGCCACCAAGTACGCCGACGACCCGGCCAAAAGCGCAAAGATGACCCGCCCGCTTTGTCCCTACCCCCAAGCCGCAAAATACAAAGGCGCCGGCGACCCCAACACCGCCGCCAACTTCGTCTGCACCCAGTGACGGGCGGCCCCGCTCCCTTAAAAGCCGCTAATTCTCTGCCGTCGCCGCCCATGAATAATGGACTCCCACTTGCACCCGCCTCCTCGTGCTTCTCGCAATCCCCAAGCAGCAACGAAAAATCTTCCCGCGCGCGATCTTTAGCTCCGTTTTCCTCACCGCATTCTTATGTGCGGACGCCGCGCACGCCCAGGAATCGACCCTCGTCATACCACCCGCCCCGAAACCCGAAGCATTAGAAAAAATTCATCACTCCCGCTTCGCTCTCGACCGCAACTCCGTAACGCTCGGACTCCTTCAGGGCGGCGCCGAGCTGTTCGACGGGTTCACCACAAGATACTTCGTCCATCACTGCAGTTCCTGCACGGAAGCCGATCCAGCCTCCCGCTTTCTCCTCGGTTCTCGCCCAAACTGGACAGGTATGCTCGTGTACGGCTCCCTCGAAGCCGTCCCCACCACCTACCTCAGCCAAAGCCTGCGCACCTCGTCGCACAAGCTCATCCGCCGCATCGGTGAAATCGCGCCGATCGGCGTCATCGGAGTCCACCTAATCGAAGGCGCCGGCAACCTGATCACAACTCCATCGCCCGAATCCTCCACAAGAGCGCCTGGCTCACTCAATCCTGTAGGGGCCGGGGCTTGCCCCGCCCGGCGTCAACTTCAAATACACAGCCTCCGCGAAGCTCCTCTGTAGCCGCCATCCCTGCCTTGTGCCCCTGCATTCCCGTTGCCGGGTGAGGCAGCCCCTCGACGATCAGTCTCTGTATGTTTAATAAGTTGACAATAGCTCACAATTATGATAAGTTATATGTGGGAAGACAGTGGTGTTCCCTCAAGGAACGCACTGGGAGTTGCGCTCCCACCGAACAAGCTCGTTTTCTCTGTCGGCTCGTCGGTCGACAGATACCAACAGAATGCACCTACCAACAAAAAGGAGGCTAAATGACAACGAAGACCTCTACTCCTCAGAAACTCTATTTACTGCAGCTATCGACTTCCACCATTCCCTTAGCCCCGGGCCGAACGATGGAAATGGTCTGTGGCTGCTATCTCATCGACACCAATGACAGGAGGTGTATCCTGATCGATAGCGGAATGGCTGCGGATGCGGGGCCCCACGGCGGGCCACCCGCCAAGAACGAAAAAAACGTAATTGAGTGGCTTACCCATCTCGGACTGTGTCCTGACGACATCGATACCCTCGTCTGCACTCATTTCGACGTCGACCATGCTGGATATCATGATGCCTTTACGAAAGCGGAATTCATCGTCCAGCGCGAGCACTATGCACTGGCCCGGAACGGAGAGCCGCGCTTTGCGGCGGCACGCGCTCACTGGGATCATCCCGCCCTGCGCTACCGGCTAATCGATGGCGATACCGAACTCCTGCCGGGTTTGACCTTGCTGGAAACCAGCGGCCACACCGTCGGACACCAGTCGGTGCTGGTGCGCTTGCCGCAAACCGGCCCCGTCCTCCTGGCTATCGACGCGGTCATGATGCAGCGCCTTTTCACACCCGATCGTAAGGCTTGGCCGAAGGATGACAACGAAGAGCAATTGCGCTCGAGCACCCAGAAGCTCCTGGATATTGTGGACCGTGAGCGCGTGCCGCTGGTCATCTTTGGTCACGACGGCCAGCAGTGGCAAACCCTCAAGAAAGCGCCCGCCTACTACGACTGACACACCAGGACGTCGGTCACGCAGACGCCGCTCTTGAGGTTTACGTTGACGTACGAGAGTCCAGCGTCCGGGCGGGTGGCCCGGACGCAAAACGCTGGGTGCCGCACTCTTCGGTTTTAAGGGTGCGGCTTTTCTCTTTGACCGCCTCCAACCTCCACCTCCAGACCTATCCCCTTCCGATTCAAACGCATAGCGCAACCTCGCAGCAAATACTTGACAGGTAAGTATCTTTGTGGTAATATGTTGGATGCGGTACGGCCCCCAGTCTCGTCCGCTTCCTCCTCCTCTTCACCTTCGTGCTCTCCGTGACCTCCGTGGTGAAATTCTCGGCTTTCAGCCGCCCAGCCAAACACTGGCCGTCATCGCCCTTTGTTTTCAACAACTTCCAAGCTCCTTTTTCGACAACTCCTTTCCTTTGGTATTCATACAAACTGCACCGGGGGGCCCAAAAAGCGAGACCCAGGCGGAACTCCGCCAAAATTCGCGTCGACGTTCGACGCTCAAACGTTCAGACATGCTAACGTCCTTAGAATCACATTCTTGTGCCGTAGTACTAACTAGGTGCAATAGAATATCCTTGTACAAAAACCATAGGGGGTGGGGTCCATCCCGCGCTACCCCAACGATTCCGCCCTCCGGCGCTCTCCTAATGCCCACAAACCCTGTTGTTACATTTAGGTCTCCCTGGCATCCTAAGTTTGGGCGCAAGCCTCTCACTCAACTACACTGGCAAGACGGCCTCTTGGGGGCGGCCGAACGAAAAGGAGAACTTTCGCTCAGGGCCCTCGACTATGGCCGGAAAAATACCCTCGTACGTTGTTGTGTTCTTTGCACTTGCCGCTGGCGCAGCTGCGTGCCTGGCGCAGGACCAGCCTGCTACTGCGGGCCAGTCCGCCGCGGCGGACGAACCCCACGTTTCGCCAAAGCTCACCGAGCCGGACCAGCCTCCCGACGGCAACCAGTTCGCCGACGTGGACAAGTCCGCCCAGACGGACAAGCCGGATGCCCCTGCGCCAAAACAGGACGCGACGTCCGCCGCCCAATCACAGCCGGAACAGACGCAGCCGCAGCAGGCTCAATCGGGCGCCCAAACTCCTCCGGCCGCGGGAGAGAACCCTGCCGGGGAGCAACAGGACGAGAACACCAAGCGCATCCTGGGCATCATTCCCAATTTTCAGAGCAAGGACGACATCCCTCAGAATCAGCGGCCTCTTACGGTCAGGGAAAAGTACATCCTCGAGTTCCATCAAACGGTCGATATCAGCGCCCACATCGGAAACCTGTTTCAGGCCGCCCTGCAGCAAGCCAGCGACGGCCAGCCGCACTACGGACAAGGCTGGGGGCCCTATGCGGAGCGCTTTGGCGCGGCGGAAGCGGATCAGGTCACGTCGGCGTTCTTCATCTTCGGATTTCTGCCGCACGTCTTGCACGACGATCCGCGCTATTTTCGCAAAGGCAAAGGATCGGTTTGGTCGCGGATAACCTACTCGGCCTCGCGGACGTGGATCACGCGCACCGATGCTGGAAATTCGACGTTCAACGTTCCGCAGGTGGCCGGCCAACTGCTCCAGCAAAGCATCTCGACGGCCTACTATCCGCCCGAGGATCGCTCGGCCAGCCGCGTGTTCCAGAACTGGGGCACCAACCTCGCCTACAACTGTGCATACAACGTTTTGAAAGAGTTTTATCCCGATTTTCTTCGCATCGTTTTCCACCGGCACCCGCCGGCCGCCGACCCGGCTCCTCCGGCGAGCGCGCCCCCGGCGCGGCCCGCGAATCCATAACCGCTTTCACGGCGCCGTCGGCCCTAACACCCGTACCGCGCGGGGCACCACTTCAATTTCCACCGGCGCCGGACCAAGAATCTCCCCATCCCCGTGAAAAAAACACGGCCGGTCGGCCGACAACCGCGCTCTCCGCACACGAATTCGCTTCACGTGCGAACTTGGCAGGTTGCCGCTCCACAGCAGGCGCGGCAGCAGCGCCAGCACTTGCAACGCATTCAAGTCCTCCACAAATGCCAGGTCGAGCCAGCCGTCGTCCACCTGCGCATCCGGCGCGAGGCGCAGCCCGCCGCCGTAAGTGGGCGTGTTCAGCGCCGCGGCCAGCAAAACTTTTGTTTCGAGTGGCGGAAGCTCGCCGCCGGGAAATTCCGCGCGGACGCGCAACGGCGTGAAATCGCGCAGCGCCCGCAACGCCGACGCGACGTAGCGCAATCGGCCCGGCAGACGGCGATAAACTCCAGCGGCGAGCTGCACGGCGTCCACATCGAGGCCCACGCCGCCGCCGCCGGTGTAAAGACGCTCGCGGCCTCCGTCCATGCGTGCGCGGATCAGGTCAACGGAACGTGGTTTTCCGCGCAGAACGGCGCGGACGGCAGTGATGGGATCTTTCGGCAAGCCGACCGCAGAAGCAAAATCATTTCCTCCGCCGGCGGGCAACAGACCGAGCAAGACATCGCTTCCCGATGCCGCGTTCACTAGCCCCTGAAAGGTTCCGTCGCCGCCCATCGCCAGCAGCAACCGGTGGCCGTGAGCGATGGCCGCGCGTGCGCGCGATTCCAGATCGCCGGCGCTTTCGGTGAGGACAAATTCGGCGTGAATTTTTTCTGTGTCGAAAGCCTCGCGGACTCGGAGCAGGTAAGCGCCCGCGCGCCCCGCTCCGGCAAGCGGATTCACGAATATAAGAGCGGGGGTTTCGCGCGAAAATGCGGAGAGATCGGCCACGCGCACGTCATGCTGCCCAAGGGAAGCGTCTCGTGTCAACTGGAACCAACCGTACTGCTGTACGAAAACGATTCGCAAATGGTCTGCCTGTGAAATTGCGGACTGAGGCCGAACGAAATTCTGAGCCAAGACGCAGCGCGAGGGGCGGGCCCCTCCCCTATGGTTCAAAGTCACAGTGGAACGCCGAGCTGAAGCCCGGCGCCTACATGAGTCGTGCTATAACTCTTGCGGAGACTTTCGAATGCGCCTGCCGACCTTTTACTTTTTCCGATTTGGTCTTTCCATCCCGCTGTTGCTTGGGCTTGGTGCTGCGCCCGGCGCACTGGTTCGCGCGCAATCCACCGGAGCGACGCAGACGCTCGCGGAAGCCATCGAGATAGACGCCAACGCCGCATCGCATCCGTTTCCCCATTTCTGGGAAAAAATGTTTGGATCGGGGCGCGCGATTCTTTCGCTGCGCGATGACTATCGCAACGATCTTCGCGAAACGAAGCGAATCACGGGCTTTGAGTACGTGCGCTTTCACGCGATTTTCCATGACGAAGTTGGCGTTTACGACGAGGACCCGCAGGGTAAGCCGATTTACAACTACTCCTACGTCGATCAAATCTACGACGGCTTACTGGCAAACCACGGCCGCCCGTTTGTCGAGCTGAGCTTCATGCCCAAGAAGCTGACGTCGGACCCCAACGCAATCCATCCCTTTTGGTACAAGCAGAATGTTGCGCCACCGAAAGACTGGAACTTGTGGGAACAGCTAATTGAGAACTTCACCCGTCATCTTGTAAAGCGCTACGGTTTGGATGAAGTCTCGCAGTGGTATTTCGAGGTTTGGAACGAACCGAATATCGATTTCTGGGCCGGGAATCCGAAAGAGGAGACCTACTATCAGCTCTACGATCACGCTGCTCAGGCCATCAAACGGGTGAGCCCGCGCTTGCAGGTCGGCGGGCCGGCCACGGCCCAGGCCGCATGGGCCGATCGTTTTCTGGCACACTGCAAAGACAAGAATGTGCCGGTCGATTTCGTATCGACGCACGTCTATGGGAACGACAAGGCGGAAGACGTTTTCGGCACGCACGAGCAGATTTTGCGAAACCAAATGGTGTGCCGCGCGGTGAAAAAGGTTCACGAGCAAATCGCCGCGTCCGCGTATCCGAAAATGCCGCTGATCTGGACGGAGTACAACGCCGACTACAGCAATCAGACCCAGGTGACCGACAGCGCCTACATGGGGCCATTTTTGGCGAATACGATTCGCGAGTGCGACGGGCTCACCGAGATGATGAGCTATTGGGCGTTTTCCGACGTGTTCGAGGAACAAGGCGTGGTCAAGACGCCGTTTTACGGGGGCTTCGGGCTGCTGAGCGAGCGGAGCATTCCGAAGCCGGCGTTCAATGACTTTGCGCTGCTGCACCATCTTGGCGACGTGCGTTTGGACGTTAGCTCGGACTCGGCGCTGGTGACGCGGCGGAAAGACGGGACGCTGGCGATCGCGGTGTGGAATTTATTTTTGCCGGAAGAGGCGGGCGTCTCGAAGACCGTGACGCTGCGATTCAAGGGCGTGGCTGACGCGGGTTCCGCGCGGGTCACGATTGTCGATAAAGAGCATGGGTCGCCGCTGCCTGCCTACGAGAAGATCGGGCGGCCGGAATCGCCGACGGTGGCGCAGATTGCGGTGCTGCGGAAAGCGGCGGCGATGCCCGCGGCGAAGATGGTGGAGTTGAAGAATGGGTCGATGACCTTGACGCTGCAACCTCACGCTCTGGCTTTGATCGAGCTTGCGAAGTAGGAAAGGTCGACGACGGAGCGACAAACAGGCAAATCCACTGTTGAGCCGAGAGCGCAGCACCGCAGCGAGACTATCTTTGACGCGTGTTCAGCTTCTCGATTGCGCGCTTCAACTCTTCAAGCTTCTGCCCAGCCTCGCCAAGCTTGCCTTCCGCCGTCAAGCGCTGGTAGTCGGCCAGGTCTTTGGCAGCTTCCGCGATGAGCGAGTTGAGATCCGCTGCGGGCTGGGGCATCGCGGCGGATGTCGGGCGTCGCACCTGTTCTGCGGGGACTGCCGCTGCGCTCAGCGACGAGACCCCTCCGCCAAAAAGGGCCGCCATCGCCGACTCGAAGGTTGGTCCGTACGCAAGCCGGTCTTGCACCGCGAGCACCACCAGACGCAACTCCGGCATCGGACTCCGCTCGGCCTGCAGATAAATCGGCTCCGCATACAGCAGCGCGCGCCCGCACGGAATCACCAGCAGGGCCCCACGCCGCACGTGCGAGCCTTGCTGATTCCACAGCGTCAATTGTCCGGAAAGCTGCGCGTTCTGATCGATTCGCGCTTCGATTTGCAGCGGTCCGTCGACCAGCTTCGTTTTGGGAAAGTTGTACACCACCGACGTACCGTATTGTGCGGCGTCGCTGCGCCCGGCAATCCAGCCAATCAGATTATTCCGGTTGGCCGGCGTGAAGGGTAGAATCTCGACGAACTCCACGCCGGTTTCACCCGGGAGTTTCATCAGCACGAAATTCGGCTGCATCGACTGTGTCGTTTGCTCACCCCCCTCGCCCATGCCGACTTCGGTGGCGACCGTCCACAGATCCTCGCGGTTGTAGAACACTTGCGGATCCGTCATGTGATACAGACCATATGCTTCCGCCTGCAGTTTGAGCAACAACTCAGGGTAGCGCACGTGTTTGCGCAGGCCAGGCGGCATCATGGCCGCATCTTTGAAGAGGCGCGGAAAGATGCGGCGGTAGGTTGCGATGATCGGATCCTCGGTATCAAACACGTAAAACGTGGTCGTACCATCGTAGGCGTCGATGACCACCTTCACGCTGTTCCGCATGTAGTTAATGAGATTGCTGTCGAGACGGTAGTGGCTCGAATACGGATAGCTGTCTGAAACCGTGAACGCATCCATGATCCACGACAGCCGGCCATCGTCGCCGAGCACGACGTAGGGATCTGCATCGTAGATGAGGAACGGCGCGAGTGTCGATACACGATCGCGCAAATTGCGCCGCATCAGCAGCCGGCTATTCTTGTTTACGTCATCGCTGAACGGCAGCTTTGCGATGTCGCCGCGTTCGAGCGCGATGATGAGGCGGCGCAGAAAACCGCCGAGGACGATGCCGCCGTTGCCGTCGTAGGACGTTAGGCTGTTCGTCTGGCCTTGTGGGTAGTTGAATTCCTGCTGCCGCGTCTTCACGTAGACGTCAGTATTGGTCAACTCGCCGAAATAGACCTCCGGGCGCGTTACGGTTAGACCATGCACTGTGCTCTGGACCGGCATGTTGCTCAGAATCAACGTGGGCAGCCCTTCCGGCGTGAATCCATTTACTGGGTTCATCGTGATGCCGTAGCCGTGGGTGTAGATCAGCTTCTCGTTAATCCAGTTGCGGCTGCTCTCCGGGAGCTTTTCGACGTTCAGCTCGCGCGCGGCAAGCATCACCTCGCGAGTCGTGCCGTCGATTTCATAGCGATCGATGTCAATGTCGGGGAAGTCGTAGTAGGTGCGGATTTCCTGAATCTGGCGCAGCGTGTCCTGGAGCGCGTGCCAGTCCCACAGCCGGATGTTCTGCAGCGTGGCCTGATTATTCGCCGGCTCGGCCGCCTCGACGGTCGTCTCAGCGGGAAACTCGCGCTGCGCGACTCGGTTCAATCCATAGGCCTGACGCGTCAGGTCGATGTTGTGGGCGATATAGGGCTGCTCGCGAACTAGCTCGTTTGGTTTGACGATAAAGCTGCTGACGTACCAGGCGACCACTTGAAGGGAGACATAACAGACCGCGGCCGGAAGGATCGCCGCGACAAGCCAGCGCCCGCGGGGCACCGACACGGCGTTGACGGCTGCGATCACCGCGCCGAGAACGAGCGCCGCGCAGACGACAAGCATCCCTGTCAGCATGACGTGCGCGTCAGTGTAGGTCACACCCCCGAAGATCGTATGATCATCGAACAATCGCTCGAACCGGCCGATATACGCACGCATCGCGAGGATCAGCAAAAGGAACGCAAACGCGATGGAGAGTCCCCTCCAAGGCGATGTGATGTAGCCGCTGCGACGCCCGGTGAGCACACTGGTTCCGCCTGTGATGAGGATGAAGAACACGGCGAGTACACAGATAATCGCGGCTAGCGAAAGCAGCCAGCCGGCGATGAGTTGCCACGCGGGCAGGGTGAACAGAAAGAAAGTGAGCGGCTTGCCAAAAATCGGGTCCGCGACGCCACCCGTGGTGGGAGCCGCGTACCAAAAGAGCGCGAGCGTCGGCCACTCCGCCATCATGCTCGCACCGGTTACAGCGGCAATGATGAGCGAAACGCCGAGCGCGATGAGGCGGAGGAGCGGCTCAACCGGCAGCCTCAGCGGCTGTCCGCCGATGACAATGGTTTGACCGCTGGGCAAATCGGGGAGATGCGCCCGCCTTAAAGCCAGGAACGATCCGTACAGAATGACAACGGTGGCCGCTGCAAAAGCCGCGAAGATTCCCCACTGAAGGTTCAGTGTTTTCCAGAACACGTCCCCGTAGCCGAGCGACCCGTACCACAGCACGTCCACGTAGTACGACAACGCGGTCCGACCTCCGAAGACGACGCCGGCAAGGACGGCGAGAATGAGAAGCAAGCGGCGGCGACGCCGCGGCGGATGCGTGCGTGGCCAATCAATGGACTCGTGCATTGCTCCACTCCATCTTTACCAGCATTTCCGTTGTCAGGGTTCCAAGCGACGGTATTGTACAGTGCCTGAAGAAGAGTAACTACTTTGCGGTTCTTGAGCGTTGGTTTAGTCGCCAGGGATTAAGCAACTCTCATAACTTCGCTCTTTGTTTTTCGCGCGCGTTACCGGAGTCCCGAATCAGTCTGGCTTTTCCGAATTCAGAACGACAGAAAATCTCCCCTCGCTTGTTGCCCTCCTTTTTGACCTTGCAAATACAGGAGTTCACCGAAAGTTAGCAAAATTCGATCAGGCATCTGACGTGCAAGATTGGGGGCACACGTGGCCAGGCTCGAGGGCTGGCCGGTACTTGAGGCAGTTACTGTGCCTAGAACGTGCGCAAAGGATGAGGTCTTGCCCATGACGTTTGCTCGTACCGGCAATTTCCGTTCTGCTGTGACTCATGTGGTCTCCGCTCTTTTTCTGACTATGACCAGAACGCAATGGTTGTCAGGGCGGCGTGAGCCCGTTGTGCCGCGCCGTCCACGGTGGGGCAGATGGTTCCGGAGGCTTATAGTTCCAGCGTTGCTGGTTCTTCTAGTCCCGGGAGTTTCATGGGCAAGTTTCAGTCTCACATTTCTGGGCTTCGTGCAGACGCTAAGCACCGGTGGAATTAGCCTCAGCTCGCCTTCCGATATGACGGTGGATCCGTTTGGCAACATCTACATCGCGGATACGGTCAACAGTCGGATCGTGATAGTGAATCCACAAGGCACGGCGTCGGTGCTCACCATCAGCGGCTTGAGTCCATCCCTGAGTTCACCGGCGGGAATCGCCATCGATGGATCGGGCAACCTCTACATTGCGGATAGGGGAAACAGCCGTGTGGTGAAAGTGACCCCTGCGGGAGCCGGCTCGGTCATCAGCATGGGAGGCGTGACGCTGAGTTCTCCGCAGGGTATCGCGCTGGACCAGTCCGGGGACATTTTTGTTGCCGATACCGGGAACAGCCGGATTGTGGAAGTGACTTCCGGCGGCTCTGCCGCGGTCGACAGTATTACCGTTTCATCCGGCGCCTCTACGCTCAGCAGCCCCATCGGTCTGGCGGTGGATGTATCCGGGAATCTCTATATCGCCGATTCCGGGAATAATCGTGTCGTAACCGTGGCAGCGGGAGGCACGACGGGCGTGGTGCTCAGCGTCACGATTGCCATGCGGTACTCACCTACTAGCCTGAGTTCGCCCAGCGGCATCGCCGTGGACGGCGTTGGCAACGTCTATATCATCGACACCGGCAACAACCGCATCCTGGAAGTGGACACGGGCGGCAACGGCGAGACGCTGGCCACCGATTCCCTGACGCTCAGCGGTCCCAAAGGCGTGGCGCTGGACGTTTTCGGCACGATGTATATCGCAGATACGGTCCATAACCGGGGCGTGATTGTGGACCTGCCGGTAGATCCCTCGCTTACCTCGACGGAAGCCGGATATTCGCTGAACAAATCCGCGGTTGGCTTTGGACACGTTCAGTTGGGTGCGGCCTCGGGAGTGACCCTGACCTTGCCCTTCACCATCGCGTTGAGCCCGGCTCTGGGTACGACGGCCGTGAAGGTCTTTACCTACGGCACCCAAAGCCTCGATTTTACTCTGGGCACGGATACCACCTGCACCTCGGGCATGTCCAATACTAATTGCTCGGTGGATATTCAATTTCTGCCCACGGCTCCGGGTTTGCGCACCGGCGCCGTGGTGCTCTATGACGACTCCACTCCGGAGAACCCGATACTTACCATTCCGCTGTATGGAGTCGGCGATTCTCCGGTGGCAGCTTTAGAGTCTGTGTGGCAACTGGGCTGGACAGCGCGGTTATACTGGCGCGCAGGAGGCTGCGCGATGCCCAATTTTTACGAGTACAACCCGGAGCAGGCCTATCTGTTGCCGCCGAGCGT